>Ga0247727_10000375_pt1 | contig 108762 bp, 102 predicted proteins | sample WisWelCaveWW1625_FD_202498 | JGI IMG/M metagenome (GOLD analysis project Ga0247727, IMG submission 202498) | Biofilm microbial communities from Wishing Well Cave, Virginia, United States - WW16-25 | ecosystem: Environmental > Aquatic > Deep subsurface > Groundwater > Cave microbial mat... | reverse complement strand
GTTTTTGAGTGATCCTGACATATTCGTCTTTAGTGGTTGTCGTCATTGGGGTTACCATCCTTCGGTAACAAGGTTACATGACAAAACACCCCCTGCTTCGGTAACATTTTAGATGAGTTGATTCGTGTGCTTGCTTTCTTCAGCTTTATGTTTTATCCTTCGCAACGGGGTGAAAAATGATTGAAATGCTGATTTCTTTAACCATTTTTTTAGTGGTGGTGTTCGGTTGGATGTATCTGGGAAACCGGCAGCAAAAGCATAACCGTCCCCATTAAATTGGTTCGCAACCGCAATTTCATCGCCTGCCTTTAATTCCGAAACCTTCACCCACTCATTTCCCCGATCCCTGCCCCATGTCTCCTGTCTCATGTCTCGTGTCTCCTGCCCCCTTACAAGATAAGGATGATTCGCCGTGGTTTTGATCGAGCGCCCGCTTGCAGTCGTGAGCTTGTAAACCGGTTTCACCCCCATATCAAGAAAGGCCAAGACCCGCCGCGGCTCGATCTGACCGATTGATTCATTTAACGAAAAAACGTAATCTCCCGGTTTAACTTCAGTTATTGGAATTTCCTGTCCCCTGTCTCCTGTCCCTTGCTCCCGAATCACCGGAAGCAGCGTATCCCCGGTCACGCATAATCCTTTCTCGATATCCGTCAAGCGCACCTCTGAGCGGGCAGGATTTTCAGTTCCAAATATTTCCTTATAGAATTCATATAGAAAAACTGCTTTATGAGGATTCTGAGAGGCTGTAGCCAGGTCCGTATCTTTTATTGGAAATCCTAGCGGCAGCAAGGGCTGGCCAATTGTCAGCAACTCACGATCCACAGTAGAGGAATTAAAATTTTCGAAAACAAGCATTGATTGAAGACGTTCATCATTTTTGGCATTTTGGAAATATCCTCGAAGAGCGGCAGCTTGCAAATTTACACCGATTGTTTTAAGAAACTCGACCATACCCGCTTGTTGGTTACCGTACATACGGATTCTCCGCCCATCGGGTAACTCGGTTTGCTCAAATTCGTGGACTGCATCTAATAGCAGATAGAAATCGTCAAGCAAGTGTCCCAACCGGTCAACCGGTGAAATCTTTTCCAGAGGCATTAAGTGGTCATTATCCTGAAAATTGAACTTGCCCTCTTCAAGATTGACATTGCCCGAATGAGGCGCGCCATGCACTGCAAAGCGATTAAGGTTCCGCAATGCTTCGCCATAGTCAAAAAAAGTCTGATTAAGCCAGCCTCTTAATTCAGCGAATTCCTCGCCGCCGCCTTGAAACAAATTTCGAATAAAGAAACGGTGGGCTTTTTCAAGTGCTTGCCCTATGAATCTTGGCCACCAAGCAACACCTAACAATATTCCGGTCATCTTTGTCAAAAGGCTGTAAATTAATAAACGCAGCTGATTCAAGCTCTTCTCTTTAGAAAGTATTTTACCGACGGAAAACTCGTTCATTTTCTCTTGATAGGCGGTTTCAATACGTCGTCTCACTGTTTGGTACATTCGCTCATCTTGAGAATCCATAAGGAGAGATACAAAATAACCTACTTTTTCACCCGTGGGTTCGAATAATCGCCCTCGATAAGTTCCCCGCGCAACCGGGTAGTTCGTCAGTATTCCCTTTTGGCCGGCGTATTTCGTTCCGTAATATTCCCACTTTGCTAATTCTTCCAGCGTTGTTCCTAGCGGTTGAGGTTTTATATTTTGAAGGGTTGGAACTCCCTCCTGCATGATTAGTTCCGTGCGGGGTTGACCGGCAGGAACTGAAGGAAGCGTCTTGATTTTTTTACTTTCTGCAGAAAGCAATCCTCCTTTAATCTTAACGGTCCTAAAAGTTCTTCCGCCAAGAACCACTGGCTGATTAAGATCAAAAAGGATTGTTCTTCGATACTTGTTTTCACCGGATGTTCGCGCATGGTTTCGCTTCAACGCTTCTTCACTTTCTCCACTTCGCAGCAAATCAATTAATCTTTCCCAATCATCGGATGATATTTTTTGCTTCAGCAAAGCAAGATCGTTCCACTCCACATCACTTGAAACGCTTCCCTCTAAGGTTTCAGTTGCTGCTTGAGAAATACCAAACATTTGTTCTGGCGTCTGCATCCGCAGCTCAGCCCTTGAAGAAAGAGCATTCATGAATTGTTTGAGAAGGTTATCGGGATTTTCAGGAAGAAAGGGTTCAATGCGTTGTCGATAAGAAGCGGCTGAAAAAAGGCGGGAAAATTCATCAAGAAGAATGGCAAGGTCTTCAGGGTTTTTTTGCGAAAAGTTAGTCCCCTTAAAACGGCTCGTAAAGGCCTCAACAAGCTGAGCTAATTCGCCGTAATCTTTCGGATTATCAAGTGATTTGGTTTGCAGGCTGCCCGTCAAACGATCAAGCTCCTCTTCAAGCGCCTTTTTTATTTGGTTCAATTCCTTATCAGGAAATAGCAACAAAACCTTTTCATACGCCCCGATCGCAACGTGGGAAGCAGGCTTCTTGCCGCTCACGATGTCGTGCCAACGCGCTTCTATCTGTTGTCTGAAACCTGTGATCGAAGTCCCAAGGTCTTCTTTCTGTTTCTGTTCGTTTTTAGTTATACCTTTTTTAACATCTGCTAAAATGTCCTCAGCGTGGTTCAAACGATCAAGAATAACCTCTAACTCTGATTTGTCGGCCGTAGAAAGGGGCCGTGCCCTCTCGAATTCATAAATATTTTTCGCCCGGTCCAGATTCTTCTGATTCTTATTCGCCCTAACCTCGGAGCGGCCTGAAATTGGTATTTCAGGCACTGCAAACTTTCGAGGTGCTTGACGCACCTCGGAGCGGGAGATATCAAAAATATCAAGAATATCAGCTTGCCCCGACATGACGCCGGCTTCATTGAGTATGTCGCGGACTGAAATACTGGCGTCGGAAAAAAACCAGCTTTCCTTTTCGGACATATTGGCAATTTCACTCGCTCTCTGCAAAACCAGGCTATAGCGGAGAAGCTCCGTGCTGAACCGCGCGGCGATTTTTTTACCCTCTTTGAATCCAGCAGGATTTTCTTCAGGATGAGTAAAAGAGATCGTTTGAAAGGAAAATTCCTTGTTAATGTCCTCAGATATTTTCAAAACTATCTCGTTATTCTCCAGGTCAATTTCAAAAGCTTCGTAATGATCATAATACTCACCGCTTTCCCGTTTTTTGAGATCGGGTTCTTCAGAGCTCGTATAAATCACAAGCTTTCCTCCTTCCCCCTTGGCCGAAGGCAGCTTTTGGAGATTCAGCCGATATTCAAGCCCACCAACTTGTAACTTAAAGAGTTTCCCAGGGCTTTCCTCAGTTCTCGTAGCCCCTGGTGCACCCGAACGCAGTTCAGAGCGGGAGTCCTGGAGTTGGAAAATAGTACGGCGTTCTCCAGGATTTCCTTCGAAGAGAACCTGTAAAGCTTTATCTTTTACCTCCTGCGTTTGGCCTTGCAAAATAATTGGCAAGAAAACCATAGTTCGAATCATGTCCTTTTTGCTTTCCGCTACTTCCCCGATATTTGTGATGGACTCTACAATTTGGCCATTTTTTTCTGTGAAAATGACTTTATAAACATCCATTTGGATTAGCTGCTGCTGCGGACCATAAATCAACATAGTCATGTCAGCATCGCCCCTATTTTTGTACTCAACCCTCCATTCCAGTCGATAATCTGTCATTTGATTCCCTGATTCAAGCTGCAAAGCCTGAAACAAACCATATAGAAAACTTGTCACATTGTCCGCAAATCGTTGGTATAAAATGTTTGACATTGGAATCCACTGATTATTGATAAATTGCTGTGTTGCGAAATCAGAGCTTTCTTTTTCTGATAATGTCGTAAGAAACTTATTTTTACGGCGAAACGGTTTATCTCCAATGTAAAACTCAATGTAATCCTGTTTCGGCTGCAGGGAAGCATACAGAATGTTTTCATTGAGATTGAGAGGCACTTCATATTCCCGTTTCTGTTTAGGAAGTTCTCCTAGATTCCGCACCTCGGAGCGGCTTTCCTTCAATTTAAGCGTATTCAGTTCGTAGGCATCATTAAAGGTTTCTTGCAAATCATCGTTTAAATCTTTCCGCCCAAGACCGGCGGCAATTCTTGAAAGAAGACTTTGTAACGTCCGGATATAATCTCCGGCATCTTGACCGATCTTATCTAACGTGCCCGAATCGGCAATGAGCCCCAAAATAGTGTAGTTGTCGTAATCATTACCTCCTCCGCTCATTTTCAAACCCGAATCTTGAACAGCCCGTGCATCCCTTCCCAATCGATACGCCACGTCATATAAATAAGCTCTGATAAGCTCTGTTTCCTCTTTCCCCGGATATTTTTCTGCCAGCAAGGGCAATAGGGTCTGCTTTGAAAGCTGATCAAGCCGCAGCGTATTTTCACTAAGAACAAATCTGGCACTCACATAGCTATCCGTATTGCGGCTTCTACCCTGGTTGAGTTCCGTACGATCAATAAGGCGGCTGGCGGAAATAATAACATCATTGAGTTGACCTCCTTTCTCCCGAATTTGATCTTGCCTTCCTTTGGCCAAGTCCTCTTCCCAGCCAGCAAATCCAAAACCTTCTTTAAAACTGCTATTATCAATAATTAAGGAAAATTTATCCTCCACGTCCCGGTATTTATCCTCTCCGCGTTCACTCCGCGCGTGAAGGTATTTTCTAAAGAGGCTGCCGGTTCCTTTAAACTCCAGAGCAATGGATTTTTGTTTAATTACTTTTCCATTCTTAGATAATCTTTCAATCAACTCATCACGGTATTTTGAAATCGGTGCTGCACTTTTAACGGAAACAAGTTCTTCGGTCATCTTCGGATCAATGTTTTCAAGGTCCGTTAGATTCCTAATGACTTTGTTATTCTCTTTATTCAACAAAATATCAAACGGTCCGGGCATGGTAAACACGCGCGCTACCTTCCCACCCGTACTGCGAACAAATCCTTTTATGGTTAAAGGCGTTCCATCTGCCCCTAAGACTATCGATAGTCCTAAACGATCTTGGGTTTCCTGGAGGTTTAATCTCACAACTTTTTCATTCTCAACCTGATAGACAGCGGGAACTTTTTCTCCCTGTTCATTCGTTTCATAGGGCATAGGAACGTAGCCGTCGGTATAAATGTCGCTGTCCGCTTTTTTTGCCGCAACTCTCATTAAGAGATACTCTTTTGCAATCCAATCATTGGATGATCCGGGAATGACATAAATATTTCCTTGCCCATCTAAAGCAAAACCTTTTTTGAGTCTAACACTCTGATTTAAACGGTCAGTCCTCTGGTTATAATCCTCCAGCCATTTTGTCTGGGCAAAATGCGGCAGGCCAAGGCTCCGCACTTCAGAACGGCCGGGTCCGGGCTCTTTTTTTTCCGGCGCTGCAGGCGTGGGTACGGGAGTTTTAGGTTGGGAATTTTTCAACACATAAGCAACTCCACCGGCGGTGATTAATGCCGCAAGAATTCCTGCTCCGACCCACCACCCAAGATTGCGTTTTTGCGGGCCTTCTCGAAGTTGGTTTTTTTCCGCGGTGGCACCAGCAGGAGGACTTCGCTCACGTATCGTAAAATCGGGCGCATCCATGATGACGGCGTTGGCGCCTGACGCGAAACCTTTATCTTCTTCCAAAAGAGGAACTTTTCCGGGATCTGGAATGTTTGAAGGCAGGTCCGGTCGATCTATCTTGATACCCGAAACATCTGAAGACAGGCCAAAGACAGTTGGTTCGTCTTTATCTTCAGTTTTCTGTCGAGCGGCTGGAGCTTCTTTCGGTGTCGCTTCTGGCGGCTGCTGAAGCAGCGGTTTTACCTCTGCCTTCTCCCGCGGTCTTTTGATATCGGTAATCCCACGGTGATCATATTCTGCCTGAATGAAGTCCCGTAAATAAGTCGCCAAGGCTGTATCTAATTTAAGACCTCGCGACAGCACAAACCGTTCCAGCATTAAAACCTCGTCTAGGTTGGCTATCGCAGGCGCAAACTCGGCCTTCCTTTGTTCAAGCAATTGATCCAAAATCTGCCTGATATCGTTCAATGTAATCCCTGTTTTAGCCCAATACACCTTGCTGCCTTCCAGTTTTAGTAATTCAATCGCCGCCTTCACCCACGCACGCTTGCCTTGATAATCTGGAAGATCAGAAAAGAGCGGAAGCGGAATCCACCCGTCTTGAGGAAGAAAAGCTACGTCTTGATAAACAATCGGATTTTTAGATTTGACGTCATTATTTCTTAGATAAATCCGGGGTTCATTTCGGCTTGTCCGTTCAAAGCGAAATTCAAGCTGATCTTCAGCGATCCCGAGCCCTCTTGCAAATTCAGAATTAATAATTATTTTATTGCGTCCCGTGGGCGGAGTTCCCACGCGAACTTTCTCATTACCGTAAAAGATTTTCTCAGGCAATGAGATGGTTTGTCCCGTCCGTTTGTTCGTCAATGTCAGCCTTAGTTGATTATTTTCGAACGTAAATCCAAGAGCAGCATTCCGGTTTTTCCCTAGTTCAATCTCGCCTTGCGTATAACTCCTTACTTCGGCTCGCCCTGCAAATGGAAGTACCCCAGTTTCAACCTTTGGACGTTCCTCACGGGTTCGAGCTTGACCCTTTTTTTTATCGGTGTTATCCTCTGGCTGGAAACTTAAAGGAGACAAGGATGACTTTGAACGTGGAAGCGGGGTTGTGGACGGCATACGGGATGGCTGCGATGGTCCTTGTGTTTGTCCTAACTCTTCTGCTAATGGATCATTGGTCAAGGAAACATCCGAAATATCGACACCGTTAATCAGAGCTGCCGCCTCTCTTCCTCCTACCGCAACTTTTTCTAAAAGTAATCGGGCGGCCTGTCCACCTGTTATTCCCAATTTTTCAGCCAGTTCTTCTGTTTTTTGACGGACATAATTGCCGTAAGCTTCCGGCGTTTTGATGCTCGGCTCAAGGGTCTCCGTATTCCTTACACTATTTTCTAATTCCACGGCAAGCATTGCTGCATCCAGATTATTCCGAAGATTTTCGGGAACTGCAATCGCCTCATTGGCAATGTCTGCAAGCGTTCTTTGCAAATCGATAGGCCGCCCCAAAGGTGCCTCTGGAACCGCAAAAATCTGGGGTGGAATTTCCTCACCCCGCATGCCCTTGAGAATCGGGGTTTCAAAAAGCGCGCCGGGAGATGCAAACACAGAAGGCCGTGACTGCTGAACCCGGTCAAGCAATCCTGAAATATTCTCAAAAGTAAGTTCTTTACGCTCAAGCAGTGCACGAAGACCGTCTGAAAATTCTTTAAACTGAATTTGAAACCGCTGCCAAAGGTTTGTTACCGTGTCTTTTCTAAAGCGCTCCAGCTCGCCCTCGATGGCTTTCAAAATTTGCTCGCGCGACGCAACGTTTTTCCCGATTCCGAATTTATCATGATATGTTTTAAGCAGAAGATCGATATACGACGTGTACTTGCGAGCCTCTGTGATTCTCCCTTCCCTGGAAAGCTCACGAAGCACCTGGTCGCGCCAAAGCTTGAAATTCCTTCTAAAATCCGGTTCGTTCAAGGCGCTCATTAGTTTTATGGTCGCGTGCCGCACAAACGCGTCATAGTAGGTCGTCTTAAGGTATTCCCGGTAAGAAAGCTTCCCCCTCATCACACCTTGATACATTTCCTGCCCGGCCAGGGAACGTATTTTGGGTGCGATTACCACGTAAGAATATCCCTGTTTTTTTAGATTCTCCTCAAAGCCTTTGGCATGAAAACCGCCGGTAAGGACAATGGCGGAGCGCGCCTTCTCCTTTTGAATTAAAGTGGTGAGATTTTGAAGAAACATTTTGTCCCGCTCTAGCGCAAGACGGTAAAACTCAAGCGCGGGGGAAAATAACTTAGCGACGCTAGACGCCTGAAGCTCCTCCCACTGATCGCGAGTCAACTCCAGATTGGCCAACTCTTTCATGAGGCGAACTTGCCGGTATTTTTCGGTCAATTCTTTTTCTTCCGGTGTTTGAATCAAGCCCGCTTCGGTCTTTTTAAGTGCCTCTTCCAATTCATCGAAAAGTTTTGTCCCTTTGATCATTGAAAGAGTTTCCGATTGGTTAAGCAGCGCCTGCATTGAAGGATTGAGTTTAGGTTTTAATCCAAGGGATTTCCCGGCCTCAAGCAGAAACTGAAGGAACCGACCAGGTTCCATTTGCCCGGTTGTATAAGCTTGAAATTTCCCTTGAAACTCCATGGCCTTGGCTTTTTCTAAGCGGCTGGCGTATTTTTTCTGGAATGCCTTGGCCATTTGACGGATCGAAAGATCCAAATTTTCCGAGGGGGCGGAGTTTTCGTCTAACGCGCGTGACAATGTTTCAAGGTGGGGGTAAGGCTTGAGAGGTATTTTGCCTTTCAGGGACTTCAAAAGCTCAATCAACTGGGTCTTTTCTGCCTGAAAAGCCTCGACTTGCTCATGAAATTCGTTTAACCCGGAGGAATAAAGTTGCTTGCGACTTTGATCGAGGTCCGCTTTGAGGCTTCGAAGCTTCTGAAGCGCTTTTTCTTGATTTTGCATAGCCCCCAAATAAGCCAGATAATTTGCCTGGTAAAGATCCCAATCTTCGATGCCATAATACGTACCCGCTTTGGGGCTAAATACCGCGGCCATATCCGCCCCGCTTAATTCCCCCCGGTTCAGGTATTTGCTTAACACCTTCTTTTTTACAAATTCATCCGGGAAGGAGCGCAGAAGGGTCGGGTCCATTTTTCCGGTTCCCCCCTCCACAGCAATCAGGCGGACTCCAAATTTTTCCTGAAAGTATTGAATCAATCCTTGAATGTTATTCTGGGCATCCCAAATGGCGTGAGCATCCTGGATATAGATGATAAAAGGCTTGCCGGTTTCAGCACGGTATTCGTGCTGGATGCTCCCCAAGTCGGAGGGCAGATGCAATCGATTGGGCAATGCAATCTCCCTTGGGGATTGTGCAGTGGCCGGAGAAATGATAGGCGGCTGAGCAGTAACGGCCGAACTAAAGGCAAAAATGACTGTCGTTAGAGCGGCCAGAAATCGGAGACACCACTCTCTTCTACTATTCTTGAATAGTTTTAGCTCTCTTAGCATAAGGCATACTCTTATCCATCATAAATGATACCCTAAGATCACACTCTCTACAAAAAGCTTTTTAAAAATTAAAAAAAAGACTTTATCCATATAGAAAGAGTTATAAGGCCGGGAAAAATGGGAGGTTATAGGACGCCGAAACTCTAGAAACCGATTCGAGCTTTTTAGTTGTGGTGCAGCAGACTTAAAGACCGATGCTCCGCATCAAGAATCTTTTTGAGTTCAACGGTAAGCTTAAGGCTATCATGGCGAACAAGTTGAGTTTCGTGCGCAACATCGGCCCACACGATGCGGGCATGAGTAATCAGAGATAACGACTCGGGCGATTTTTCGGTTACTGGGATTTGCTTTTGATCGGCATAATGGACCAAAGAATCAGAAGTAATTGCGGTGGACGAACATAGGACATAATCCAGGAGATCTTTTTTCAAATATTTTACAATTTCACGGACATGGTCACTCGCCTGGAAATTAGTGGTTTCGCCCGGTTTTGTCATGACGTTACAAATATATATTTTTTTAGCGCTGCTTGACGCGATAGCGTCCGTAATCCCCTCAACAATAAGATTACTGGCAAGGCTTGTAAAAAGGTCGCCGGGACCCATCAAAATAACGTGGGCATTGTATAATGCTTCAAGCGCATCCGGATTCGCCGTGGCCGGTGGATCTTGCCAAAGCCTTTTAATCCTTAAGTTAGGATCACGCCCTTCAAAGAGATCAATCCCGCGTTCGCCTTCAATGACGGTACCGTCTTCCAACTCCGCCTTTAAGGTATTCACCGTTTCCGTTACCGGGATCACCTGTCCCTGAATATTCAATATTTCACCTGCGGCCTTGACGGCACTTGTCATGGATCCGCGCATTTCCGAAAGAGCGGTCAAAAGCAGATTTCCCAAATTATGACCGCTTAGTTCTCCTCCGCGGTTAAAACGAAATTGCATCAATTCATTTAAAAGGTCCGGTGCTGTGGATAGCGCAATTAAGCTTCGACGGATATCCCCGGGAGGAAGGATCCCAAACATATCCCGAAGCCGCCCGGTCGAGCCTCCATCATCGCTCATACTGACAATAGAAGTAAGCGTCACGCCCGAAAGCGTTTTAAGGCCGGAGAGCAAAGTAAAAAGGCCTGTCCCTCCACCAAGACAGACGATGCGAATTCCCTGGTGAAGGATTCGCTGAACTTTACTGACAAATTCACGGATGGCCACAGGGCTTACCACTACCTCCGTCTGGGGGAAATGCTCCATTTCGATTTGATGGCGCTCTTCCTCGGTCATGGTTAAAACAATTGCGGGAGGATGCTTAAAATTCGCCAACGCACCAAGCCTGCGTAAAATTTCAGTCGTCATCATCCGGGGCAAATCATACTGCAGAAGAAGAAGATCAAACTTGTGGCTTAAAATTTTCTCGAAGGCATCAAAGCCGTTGTCGACTTCCACCCATTCGTAATGAAAGCGGGACAAGGCACTTTTGATTAAATCACTTAAGGGAGGATTCGAAGTCGCAAGAAGAATCCGCATTCTGTTTCCTTTCAGCTTAGGTTCGGTATTTTAGCAAGCATGTAATTAGAGCATACCACCTATTTTTCTACCCCGCATTTCTCATAGCCAAATGAGACATGCGCTCGAAGAGCTGTGGTGCAAATGGGTTTATTCATCTGTACCACAGGGGTTGCCTTTTGCACACTGCATTTTTGCAGTGTGCAAAACTTTGACCCTAATCATATAGGGTCAAAGTGATTTTCTCATCGATTCACCAAATCGATGAGAAAATCAGGCTAAAAGAAACCCGCCGTAAATCATTTCCTTGGAAATCACAAGGATGGCACCAGCCTGTTGGATCTCCTTTAAGGCCCGATCCCCATCTCCCGGCTTAAGGTTGACAGCCCGGGTCAGGTCCGTGATAACAACTGTTTCATAGCCTAAGCAAAGGGCATCTAACGCGGTTGTTCGCACACAATAGTCGGTTGTAAGTCCGGCAATAAAAATGCGCTGTATATGACGCTTCTTAAGCTCTTCATCCAGCACACTTCCCTCAAACCCCGAGTAGGCTTCCCGCTCCGGCAACTGGGCTTTCAAAATCCGGAACTGAAGGCGAGTCTTGTCCAAACGAGGGTGGAGTTCGGCTCCAAGTGTATTTTGGATGCAATGCGGCGGCCACGGCCCCCCTTGTTTTTTAAAGGAACAATGGTTCGGCGGGTGCCAGTCCTGGGTGGTACCTATCACCGAAAAGGATTTCATCAGGTGATTGATTGGCTCAACAATTTGATCCCCCTCCTTAACAACCAGGGATCCGCCCGAACAAAAATCGTTTTGCAAATCAACAATCAGCAAGCAATCAGAATGACCCATTGTATTCCCCTCTATAATTTTAACTTATGTTAAGGGAAAAACAAAACCAGGTGGGCAGAAAAAGGGCCAGGCGTTTAGTCTCACAAGCGCCTGGCCCCATTTTTAGAGTTTTAAGCCGCGTAAGAGGTTACAAAAGCTGCGGATTGACGATTTTTCCGGAAGCGATTTTCATTCAGCCGTTCACGCTGCCAGCGCCTTTGGGCAAAACGTAATTGCAGTTTAAGGTCCCTGAGCTGATCGTGGAGGCTTGGATAAAGAACTTTCTGGGATTCTGAGCCTGATGAGACAAACCCCGAGTTAAGCGTTTCAATTTGGTGAATCTTTTTCTGGAGGAAGGTTTTTAACTTTTGAATTTCCTCGTTTGAGCGAAGAGGAAGTTCCCCTGCAAGCTGCTGATAGTCCCCATAAAGACGATCAACCAAAGGTTTAATAAGCTGAGTATTGATTTCCATGGTCACATCTCCTGCTGGTTTTCTGTACTTGTTTGTTAGAAATATTTAGTTCGTTTTAGTTAATTCACTTATCAAAGGAACGTAATGATATCATAATAAGATTAAAAAAAGATTAAATTAAGATTAAAAATAATTAAGCTATTGGAAGCTTTATTGTAACGATTGTCCCCTTCCCAGGTTGACTCTCAATCGCAAGAGTTCCCTGGTGAGCTTCACAAATAGCCTTTGCAATATTAAGGCCCAACCCCGACCCCTCCTGTGAGCGCGCCTGATCCGTCCGATAAAAACGTAAAAACACCTTTTCGATCATGTCGGCCTCAATCCCCATTCCATTATCCGTCACTTTAATTGCGGCTTCCCTAGGCTTGACATCAAGATGAACGGCAACTTGCCCGCCTTCTTGAGTAAATTTAATGGCATTATCAACCAAATTGCTAAAAAGGCGTTTCAAGTACACGGGGTCGCCTAGGATTTGGAAATCCCTTGGGCTGGACAAGGTCATCTGAATCTTCTTTACCAGGGCCCTTTCTTGATATAAATGCGTGACCTGCTCAAGAAGCTCCCGCAAAGACACCTGTTTTTTTTCAAACCGCAGCTGCCGGGCATCACTCCGAACCAGAAACATTAAATCATCCACAAGCCGGATTAACTCATTCACTTCACTTTCAATCACCTTTAATGTTTCAACCAGCGCCTCGGGGGAGCGTGATCGGCGAAGAGCCAAATCAATTTCCCCTCGAATGATGGCAAGCGGCGTTTTTAACTCATGAGAAACATTGGAGCTGAATTCCTGAACCGCTCGCGTGGAAGCTTCAAGCCGGTCCATCATTTCATTCAGCGTTTCAGCCAAGCGGTCGAGTTCATCTTCAGCGTGCGTGCGTGGAAGCCGTCCCTTTAAATAAGCGGCCGTAATTTGTTTGGCTTCGCGGATCATCAAATCCACAGGCCGAAAAGACCGCTTGGCGAGAAACCATCCGGCCACACAAGCTGCCAGAACAGCTCCCGGAATCGAAACCCAGATGATGAAAGCTAACCTCTGCAACGTTCTTTTGAGCTCATAGATAGGGACTGCCGATTGGATCATAAATAAAGGCTGCATTTTATACTGGACAAGATAGTAATAAAGCCGAATCGGACGACGGCGAAAATGAATGGTTTGAAAGGATGCACCCTTTTCCATAAAAACGGCATCGCGCTCATGTTCGGGAAACAAGATATCCTGCTGCCAGCCTTTCAGATTGCCTAAAAGCACTTCTTTCTCAAAACCAAAAAAGCGGATCAAGAGCGTACTGCGATTGACATAATGATTGTTTCGTTCCCACTCCCTCAAGGTTTTAAGCAGCCTTGCCCGGAGCTTGGGGGAAAGCACAAAAGAAGAAGCTTCAGGAAAGAGGCGTAGAGAGTCTTCCGTTATTTTTGCGCGGAATGCCTTTTCCAAATAGGGCATAAGGGATTCTTCAAGGGTATGCGTTTCGTAAAAAAGGTTCCGGTCAACGTCCCGGTAAAGAGCACGCGAAAATTCCGAATACATCAGGATAGAAAAAAGGGAGAGAATGACCGTAAGGATCAGCGCGTACCAGAGGGTCAGGCGGAATTTTACGGACTTTAAGATTTTAAAGGAGGGAAAACGGGTCACACATCCACCAGCCGGTAACCGACACCGCGCACGGTTTCGATGCGGCTTTTAGCTGATTCTTGATCGATTTTCTTTCTCAGGAAATTAATGTAGACGTCAATCGTATTACTCATCGGGTCAAAATGAAGGTCCCAGACATGTTCTGCAATTTGAGAACGGGAAACTGCCTCTCCTTTCCGCCGGATGAGATATTCAAGCAAAGCAAACTCTTTCTGGGAAAAAGTAATTTCGTCAGACCCGACCCAGGCCTTGCGGCTTAAAAGATCCACGGTCAAGTTCCCTGATTTGAGCATCGCTTCTTCCTGAAGCTCGCGGGGACGCCTGAGTAATGCCCGTATGCGGGCAAGGAGCTCTTCGAAGGAAAAAGGCTTGGTCAAATAATCGTCGGCCCCTTGGTCAAGCCCTTTGATTTTATCTTCGACCGCATCCCGGGCCGTCAGAATCATCACCGGCGTTCGCTGTCCCGTTTGGCGAATCTTTTGGCAGAGGGTAAGCCCGCTCATTTTAGGCAGCATCCAATCTAAAATCACAAGATCATATTCATTGGTCGTCGCATACTCCCAGCCTGCCTCCCCATCCGCCGCAACATCCACGGCATACCCTTCTTCATGAAGTCCGCGCTCAATGAAACTTGCCATTTTCTTTTCATCTTCAACCACGAGAATACGCATAATCTGTTTAACTCCTTCTAGTCAAAAAAGAGGGGGGGGGGAATTTAAGCCAGCATCCTCAAAAAAGCTTCCCAGGGAAAGACCTTTCCAGGGCATTCGGTTTCCTTCTTTTTCACATCATTGTGCCTCAGGACGTGGCTTGTCGGAATGCTATAACGCTTCTGGAGATTTTTAACGAGCCAGGCAGCCGACTTAAGCTGCTCAGGACCAACCTGGCTCTTGCTGAAATTTCCAACCAGGCAGATCCCGATTCCTTCCTCATTCATTCCCATCCGGTTGCAGTGTGCGCCTTCCATTTGGCGGTACCAGCGGTCGCCGGATTCAATCTGCCCGGCGTGGGTTCCGTATGTGCCATTATCAATGACAAAGTGATACCCCAGGCCGTGCTGAAAACCACGCAGGCGGTGCCCTTTGTCAAAAATTTTAGCGCTTCCCCGTTCGGTCGCACTGTGGTGGATCACAATATATTTCCAGCGTTTTGCTTCGGGAAGATAGGAAAGAAGGCGCCCTTCGGTCCAACGGATATGGGAGAGGCCTGCCCAAAAGGGTGCGAATGGGGCCTTTTGCCCTATAAACCCAAGGGATGGAAGAATACCGATCATCACAAGAAATAAAGTCCCTTTATGCTTTAATAATTTCATCATGAAGATATCGAACAAAAAGCCCTTTTTCTTTATTGAGCACCCTCAGGATCAAAATGGACGGTAATGTCGGCTCCCGGATAATGGCTCTGAATGCGCTGAATCAACGCTTCGGTCATATCATGAGCTCTCTTAAAATTATTTTCGCCCCGGATTTCGATATGAAAATCGAGAAAGATCTTCTCCCCCACCCGGCGGCTGCGAAAATTGTGCAATCCCACGATGGAAGAATGGTAATGCCTTATGATATTTTCAATTTCCTCTTTAGAAACCGGCGGCAGGCTTCGGTCGAGTAACTCATCGATGGAATGCCTTAGAATCTTAAAACAAGTTTTAAAAATATAGAAAGCAACTCCCATAGAGACCATTAAATCCCAAAAAATAAACGGGGTAAATTTGACAAGGACCAAGGCCAGAATAACACCGGCATTGGCAAGAATATCCGTCGTAAAGTGGAGTTTCTCTGTGGCCAGAATAAGAGAGCGGTTCTTTTTGGCCACTTCCCGGATTCTCCATACAAGGAGTCCGCTTGCCAAAATCGCAAAGGCCATCACGCCAATTCCGGCATTGACCTCGCGCACATAGCTTCCAAAGACGAGCCGCTTCACCGATTCCCACAGCACATAAAGACCGCTCAGCCCGATAAACGTACTTTGAAAAAGGCTGGCCAGGCTTTCGATCTTGCCGTGGCCATAAGCATGATCTTCATCCGGGGGCTTGGCGGCTTCTTTAGCCGCGATTAAGTTCACCGTCGATGCCCCGATATCCATCAACGAATCCAGTGCTGAGGCCATAATCGCCAGAGAATGGGTAAAAAAACCCGCTAGAAATTTGATAATGGCCAGAAAGGAAGCGGTAAAAATAGACAGCTTTAAAGTGGAGGTCGTCTCTTTTATTCTTAAAACTTCCCCCAACTCATTGCCTTGCAATGTATTCTTATCCAACTTGTTTTCTCCTGGTTGGGAAAAAAGGCTGTAAAATCTTGGGAAACTTTCCCGCGAGAATCCCTTTGGCTAGAAGTTCACCCACGTAGGGCGCAATCAGAATACCGCTTCGGTAATAACCCGTGGCCCAATAATAACCTTTCACGCGCGTTGGGCCAACGAAAGGTAATAAATCTTTTGGGTAAGGTCTTAACCCTCCCCATGCGTTTATCCGCTTCAAGGACCTAATTTGCGGAAGCACCGCTTGAGCTCTATTTTGAATATCCCGAAGTCCGGCGTTTGTCACCTCAGGTTTAAATCCCGCAAATTCAACCGTGGAGCCCACCAGATACTGATTTCTCCCCCACGGCACAATGTAGGCGCCATCTAAAGAGTGAATAATGGTCGGAATGCCAAGATTGCCTTTAAGAATCAAAATTTGACCCCGGACAGGAAGCACAGGAACTTTCACACCCTTTAGAGATTCCTTCCCTGCCCAACTCCCCATTGCATTAACAACCGCGGGAGAAAAATAAGTCCGGCTTCCGTCCCGCACCCCTTGGACACCTTTTTTTTCTGCCAAGAGATCAATGTTGCGCGATGACTCGACAAATTTAACTCCCAGTTTACGTAAAAGACAGATCATCGCCAATCTTAATTTCCTGGGGTTGACTTTGGCAATGGTCGGGTAAAAAAGGGCGGAGCGGGAGTCCGGAGAAACTCCTTTAATCCACTGCTTCAAGGGTTTCTGGCTGAACCAGCGGGTAGGAACACCCGTTTTCCGGTGCCAGCGGAAACGATTCTTCAGGGTCTTTTCGTCCTGGCTAGAGCGTGCAATGAAAATCATCCCCGTCTTGTCATAATCCACTTTCATTCCGGTCATTTTTACAAGGGATCGGATAAAGGCCGGGTATTTTGCAAAAGCGTTTAAGGAAACTTTTAAAAGAGGGCTTCCCGGTTTCATTTCAAGAAAAGGATCCAGAATACCTGCAGAGGCCTGGGTGGCTTCACCCCGGAGGCCTTTTTTATGGATCACCAAAACCCTCTTGCCTGCCCGCGCCAGTGGGATAGCACATCCCAACGCTGCAATCCCCGCGCCTAAAATAATGACATCATATTTTTTCATAATCCCTTTGAAGGAAGAAGAATGTCCCAAGACAGAGAACATACATGAGTAACGCCAGAATCACAATAAAATTAAACCCAAAATGGACTGCCAGAAGGGTTGCTAAAATCGCTCCCAGCACAGACGCGCATCCATTAATTGCCCACGCCCAGGGAATAGCCGATTTAAAATAATGGCAAAGCTTTTGCATGCCGGAAGGAAAAGGAATTCCCATACAAAAGGCCAGCGGAGCCAGCAAAAAAATACTGGCAATCACTTTAAATTCTCGGCTCCAGGATACGCCAAACACGAAGATACGGGGCAAAGTCAAAAGGTAAATGGCTGAAATAATCACGATGCCCGCCACAGACAACACCAGTAAAAGAAGTTTATTGCGGGAATACTGATCCGCAGCAAAACTACCCAGGCCTGAGAAAATCAAAAATGAGGTCAACACCACGGCCACCGCATAGATAGGCAACCCGAGAAAAAGCATAAAACGCTGGATAAAGGCTATCTCTAAAAACATATAAGCAAATCCGATACTTGTGAAAAAGAGAAAAATTCTATACTTCGCACGATCTATGATTTTTTCTTTTTGAAAAATGGCTGGAATACCCAGAAGAAACACGCTCGCAGCACAGGCTTGCACGAGCGTTGCCAGCAAAATCAAATAGCCCCACTCCACGAAAGGCACCCATTCCAAACCCATTCCTTTCAAAAGCCGCATCAAGGATTTCCACTTAAAGAACTGAAAGAAATAAGGACGGTTATCCGTTGCCGGACGGATATCAAAAAGATAGTCCCGGTAGAATTGCTCTCGTTTGCTTGCCATTAATTTTGGAATGGCTTGTTCATAAACAGGAGCTTCCAAAACTGAAAAGCGGTTCGTTTCTACAGGGCTTACGCCCGGATAATAAATGGCATCAAATCCGCGAGTTTGAAGAAAATCCCTGATTGCCTGAACCTGGCTTTCATTCCAAGGACTGCGTGACATCAGCAGAGTCACAGTATTCCAGGACCGTATCGCAGCCAGATGCCGGTCAGGTGCATTCACTTTAATTTTTTCCAGTGCCTCTATCATGGTCGCAAAAAGCTTCAATTCATCCCGGGGAGGGGTTTTAAACCAGCGCGTAATAGAAAGAATACCTTGCGCCGTGAGGTGATTTAAATACATGACGAAGGCTTCAACGGTATAAAGATAACTTTCATTTAAGGCGTAAACACCCGCAGAAGCCGCGCTGAAAGAGTCCAGCGGAGGAATATCGATAAGATCATACTCACCTCCCCTCGATTGCAAAAATTCACGGCCTTCCGCAATGATGGTTGTTACAGTTGGATGCTCATAAAGTCCACCGGAAAAATCTTTAAAATGCTTTTCAATCACTGAAAACACGCGGGGGTCAACTTCTACAGCGGTGATGTGTTCTGCTCCTCGCGAAAGCGCTTGGAGGACAGGGGTTCCCCCACCCGGCCCCATGACTAAGACTTCTTTCGCTTTAATCAAATGATAGGGCAAGGCGGAGGTCACGTAGTCGAGGTAAGAAAATGGCTTTAAATCCCCTTGAAAACGGTTCACGGGTGAAATGGAATCGGCATCAAAGAAAAGTCCGATTTGTTCCGGCAAAGGGCCGGATTCTTTCCACGGGTAGCGAAAGGAAATCTGGCCGGGCGATTCGCGTATCATGGTGGAGCGCACAGCCGTAATGATTGAAAAAGGGCTCTGTGACTCGGCCACGATTTGAGCATTGGGCATTCGAAGAGCAAAGGATAGCCCCTTATATTCCGAAATTCGCAGAGGCGTATCGGCCCACTTAAATAAGACGAACAAGGAAAAAATGAGTGCGAGTGAGACACATAACATAGACCGTCTGTTTCCAACGGCTAAAAGAAGGCATGCCGCTGCCGACGGTAATGTTAAAAAGTAAGGGATTGTTTCAGGCCGGACCCAATGCATCAAGAAAACAACGCCGAGGGATCCTATGCCGGAACCGATCATATTCGCCCCATAGATTCTTGCCACATGCCCGGAATCCAGGAGAAGCCCTTGCAGGATGCAAAGAGAGAGAAAGAAAAAAGGGAGCGAAAGAACCCCGTAAAGCGCCAATAAGTACCCTATTTGCTTGGGTTGGGAAATGAGCTGATAAGTTTCGAAAGGAATTTTCTGGCTGACGACATAGCAAAGAATAAAACTGAACGTAAGAAGAAAAGAGGTTCCAACGAGCGTTTTTGATTCCGCGCCTAAGGACTTTACTCGCAGAAATGATCCGGCTGTCCCCCCCGCCGCAAAACCAAGCATGGCCATACTGATAATCATGTAAGCAAAATGATGCCATTGGGCAATGGCAAAAATCCGCATAAGAGCAATTTGATAAGCCATTCCGGCGGCACTTAAAAGGAAAATAGCAGGATAGAGAAATCGGCTTTTCATTTTCCGCCAGTAAGAGGGACAAAGCGGACAGGCATAACGCTTTTCTGGCGGATAGAACCGTCTTCCTGTTTTTCAACTAGGATGAGCATCTGGACATAAAAAACAGGACCTACAGGGATCACCATACGCCCGCCGGGCTTTAATTGTTCAATCAGGGGGGGCGGAATATGCGTTGCGGCAGCCGTTACGATAATCCCGTCATAAGGGCCGCGATCCTGCCATCCGAAATAGCCGTCGCCAACTTTCGCCTGGATATTCTTATAACCCAGCTGATTAAGCCGCTCACGGGCAAGATCCCCAAGTTCAGGAATAATTTCTACGGTATGCACTTCCTTCGCTATCTCGCCAAGGACTGCGGCCTGATACCCGGATCCGGTTCCTACTTCAAGCACAATATCGTCCTTGTCCAATTGAAGCATCTCCGTCATTAAAGCAACGATAAAGGGCTGCGAAATCGTCTGGCCATAGCCAATGGGAAGGGGCCTATCCGCATAAGCCGATTCTTTTAGGGCAGGGTCCACAAAGAGATGACGTTCCACTTTTTGCATAACCGCAAGAACGGCAGGGTCAGAGACGCCACGCGCCTGCATCGTTTCTACGACCATTGCCTTACGCCTCTCGGCAAAAACCGGCTCTTCTTCTGAAGGCAGGGCTTGCGCCGTTGACTGGACCGCGAGCAAAGCAATAAATAAAGGTATGATCATCCGAAGCCTTGGAATCAAGGGCACCCCTCCTTCACAAAGCACAAGAAACAGGCTTTTTTATTGTCGGCATAAGGTGCACTTAAATTGTGGGGTCTCTTTTCGAATAACTTTGAGGAGGTCTGGAGCTACAGGGTATGCAAAACTTCTACAATGGCTTCGCGCAGAGGACGAAGGCGGCCATTGGGATATTTCAGGTAGATAATCTCACCTCGGGACTTTGAACGGTAAAGGTGGGTTTTGATCCAGGGTTCAAGCGCTTCATTCTTGTAGTTATCATTGATAAATTTCTTGGCTTTGGCAAACGCCAGATTGACACTATATTCATGACCGTCATAGAGCACCTTGTATCCTGTTTTATAAGACGAATCCAACGCCTTAAAAAGTGCTGGAATCTGTTCCTTGGGCTGCTGGGTAGGATGGATATCGGCCGTAGAGGTTTTCGGGCGGTTATGGATCTGGACCAGGTTCCTGGTTTTATTTAGGGCATAGTTTCGGATCTGATCCTGAGAAAGGAGGCACAGAACCCCCGTGGCTAAGACTGAAAGAGTAATACCCAGAATAAGGCTTTGTAATCCCGTACCAACCGAAGTTTGAGTTTTCATGCAGTTATTTGTTTCGTCCTTTTCTTCTTAAACGTTATTAAAAAACTTACCACGTACCTGCCGATAATACTAGGGTAAGTCCGACAAAAAGTTATAAATTGCTATAAATTGATAGCTATTTTACCGGGAAAGCCCCTTATCCGAGAATGCGCTAGCATAACAATTAGGGAAAGAAGATCTTCTGGGTTTTGATTCGGGGATGCGGCTCCTTGCCAAATCAAGGGAAACGATCTCACTGAATGCAATTTCACGTGAGCACGAATTCCGGGTTGGTCCCACGGGCGTGATTCATATCCTGGGCGTAAAACTAACGGATTACCGCCGCGCTACGGAGGAGCTTGTCGGCCAGATCGTTCGAAACCCACCAGCCCTATTCCCCGACATCACAAAAAAAGTGCTTACACGAAAAATGCCGCTGGAATTAGAATAACGTAGGTAACTCGTGTTTCGGAGTTGCGATATAGAAAATAGGCGTGTGACAAAATGAAACAGAATTAATTATTTGACCTTGGTGACTCGATCATGTATCCTTACACTGTCTCAAAGGAAAGGAGCTTTTATGGATTTTAGTATCAAAAGAAAAACGACCTTAACGACACGCCAAGCCATTGTTTGGGAAAATATAACCTTTTTTGCCGTAACAACAGTTCTAGGCCTCATCGGCGCCCCTCTATACATTTATTATCACGGGATATCTCTTCCGGACATCTGTCTTTTTACATTCTTTTCGTTTGCGACAGGTCTTGGCATTACCGTTGGTTATCACCGGTTATTCGCTCACGCTTCGTATAAGGCAAGCCCTTTTTTCCGTTTCTTCTGCCTGTTTTTCGGGGCTGCCGCCTTTGAACAGCCTGCTTTGGATTGGGCAAGCCAACACCGGGATCACCACCGCTATGTGGATACCGACCTTGACCCCTATAATATTAAAAAAGGATTTTTTTATGCCCATATGGGCTGGCTTATGTTTTGGCGGCATAAAGTGAACTTTGACAATGTCAAGGATCTTCAAAAAAGCCGGTTACTTATGAATCAATATAGATATTATATCTATTGGGCCGTGGGTTCCGGGATCCTGCTTCCTGTCTTGATTGGATCCCTCTGGGGAAATCCCTGGGGCGCCTTTTTAATCAGTGTTTGCGCCCGGATTACTTTTGTTTATCACGCCACCTTCTGTATTAATTCCGTATGCCACATGTTTGGAAAAGCCACTTATGATATCTACTCCACGGCCAAAGATCATTGGCTTGCCGCTTTGATCACGAATGGTGAAGGTTATCACAATTTTCACCATCGTTTTCCAAGTGACTATCGAAATGGCGTGAGGTGGTATCAATGGGATCCCAGCAAGTGGATTATTGCTTTGGCCTCTATGATTGGCCTTACACGGGATTTAAAAAAGGTGTCGAAATTCCGGATTATCGAGGCAAGGATTGCCGCAGAACATCAGCGGGCACAGGATTGGCTTAAAACGTTAGAGGCTCACCCTCACTTTGCGAATATGTATGACACGTTGAAAATTCAGTACGACAAGGTACGCCAAACCCTTGTAGATTGGGAAGGCCAAGTGAAAGGGTATCAAACTCTTGTCTGCGAAACGATTACCCGCCAATCCGGAGAAATACGCCACAACGCCTTTGAGCAAATGCGCGCAGCGAAAAAGGTATTCCGCGATACCCGAAGGCAGTGGCAATCTTTGCACCTTCGAATTCTGACTACCGTTCCCTCATAAAAAATTGTTCATTCCTTCTTTTTCAAATCTCAATAAAAATACGTCGTCCCGCGCCCTCAGGTAACAGGTCAGACCTATACCTTGCCCCCTTGAGCGAAGAACGACCGCCACCTGCGTAACGTCTCCTGGGAAATTATGGCTTGAGAAGAGAGAAAGGGGTAACGATGGTTTCAACTTCAGAAGGGACGCGAACAGGCCGCATGCTTTTATCCACAAAAACATGCACTGAAAAACCCGTGGCAATAAGCTGCAGCGCGGCTTTCTTCAATACCTGATACTCAAACCGCATCGAAGTCCGCTGAAGCTTACTCACACTTGTACGGACAATCACCAAATCATCATACGTCGACGGGCCGTGATAATGGGCCCCCGTCTCAACCACGGGAAGAAAATAGCCTTTTTTCTCACACTCGGTGTAGGGTAACCCCAGGGCACGGAAATACTCCGTCCGGGCCGCTTCAAACCAAATAAAATAATTGGCATAATAGCTAATCCCCATCTTGTCGGTATCCGCGTACCGCACACGGTATTCATAATCGTAATAATTCATTCGCCGGCCCTTCGTTTTTATCCCCGGGTTCAGCCAAAAAGGCCTTTCTTTTTGACTTGTGCGTCTTCACCGCGCAACTTTGAAAACTGTTCAAGGAGTTTACGCTCTTCGCTGCTCAATTTGACAGGGACATCCACATCGACACGCACATATTCATCCCCGCGGTGACTTGGCTGGTGAAGCGACGGCAGGCCGTGCCCTTTGATTTTGAGCATCTTTCCAGAAGGAGTCCCGGCTTCGATTTTTAAATCGGTTTTGCCCTCCAATGTCGGAACTAATATTTCCCCGCCGAGAACTGCAACCGTATAAGGAATGGCCATCGAACAAAAAATATCTTCCTCACGACGCTCGAACACGGGATGCGCCTTAATCTGGAGAATCACGTAAAGATCACCCCTCGGCCCGCCCTTTTCTCCCGCCTCCCCTTCGCCGGAAAGTTTTAAGTGGGAGTCATTGTCAACTCCAGGTGGAATTTTGACATTCAGCTTGCGTACCTTTTGAACCCGCCGCCGCCCGTGACATTGGTGACAGGGTTTTTCAATTTTTTCTCCTTCCCCTTCACAGCGCGGGCAAGTCCTTCGCAGGGTAAAAAAACCTTGTGAAATCCGTATCTCGCCCCGCCCGCCGCACTGCGAGCAAGTTGTTTTTTTAGAACCGGGTTCCGCGCCTGAGCCTTTGCACTCTCCGCAACTTTCAAGCCTGGGAAGTTCCAGGGAGACTTCCTTGCCCTTTAGCACCTCTTCTAAGGTCAATTCCGTCCGGTATTCAAGATCAGAACCGCGTTTTGGCTGCGGCCCGCCTTGCCTTGATCTTCCTCCTCCCACGCCAAAAAAGTCCTCAAAAAGATCTCCAAAAATATCGCTGAAACCACTAAAGCTTTGTTCAAATCCGGAAAACCCCTCGAACCCTCTTCCGCCGAGCGAATGACCAAACTGATCATACTGCGCACGCTTTTCGGTGTCGCTTAAAACAGCGTAGGCTTCCGCAGCTTCTTTAAACTGAGCTTCTGAATGCTTATCGCCCGAATTACGGTCAGGATGATGCTGAAGCGCCAATTTCCGATAGGCCTTTTTGATTTCTTCAAGGCTTGCACTGCGGGCCATCCCCAACACTTCATAATAATCTCGTTTTTTTGTCACTTAGGTAATTTCTTCCTGCTTTTCTTCCTGCGCAGTTTGAGTACGGGTTGTCTCCGAGGCCGGGTTGACGCGGATACGAACCTTGGCAGCTCGAAGGAGTTTCCCGTGAAGCGTATAGCCAGGTTCAATTTCCGTAAGAATTTCATCCGCCGTTCCATTTTCCTCATGATACGCAACGGCTTCGTGCAGGTGAGGATCAAAGTGTTTCCCCACCGTTTCAAGACGCACAAGCCCCTGACCTTTCAGGATCTCCGCAAGCTGCTTCTGCACCATACTAATCCCTGAAACCAGCGCCTTAGGCTGCGGGTCTTTTTCTTCTGAGGCATGCGCAAGCGCCCTCTCGAAGTTATAAAGCACGGGCAGAAGATGCCGGATCAAATTTTCCTGGGCAAATTTAACAAACTCATCCCTTTCACGGACAAGTCTTTTTTTCGCATTATCAAAGTCAGCGGCCGCCCGCAAAAATTTGTCTTTTAATCCTTCAAGCTCCTGAAGCTGGGATTGAAGCTTCTCATACTCACTGCGCGAAAGGGTGACCTCCTCGCCGCCTTCTTTTTCCTTTTCATCCGGCTTTACAGCTTCAGGTTTTTCTTTGGCGTGCATTTCTTTTTTATGCTCTTGATGATCCTGTTTGTGCTCGTGGGTCATAACGTCCTATCCCTTTCCTTTTGCTCAAGGATTTGGCCGATAAATCTGGCCATCTGTCGGACAAGAGGAACCGTATGCGAATACCGCATTCTCCTCGGACCCACAATCGCAAGGGTCCCAAGATTTTTACCTCCTGCCGTAAAGTGGGTTGAAACAACAGCGCAATCCCAGAGGGATTCGGGTTGAATTTCGCGCCCGATTGAAATGCTGACTTCCTGCTTGCCTGTGTTTCCCGCAAGCCAGTCAATAAGTTTGACCTTCTCTTCAAAGATCTTAAAAAGGCCCCTTAATTTTTCCAAATCCTGGAACTCAGGTTTTTCGAGCATATGCGCGGCCCCTTGCAGAAAAAGTTTCCGGCGCTTTGTCTTTTCAAAATCCTCCGCAGGAGGATCAGGACAAACCACCAGGCCGGCTTCATCTGAAAATGAGGAAAGCATTCCAGACACCTTTTCGGCAAAGGACGCAAATTCACTGGAGGCATCCACGAGATCGTCTTTCACTTGATCAAAAAAATAAAACGGCAGCAAGACTTCTTTAAAATCATGATCCACATAATAACGGTAGCCCTGATCTGTGGGAATACGACCCGAGGAGGTATGGGGATGCGTCAAATATCCCCTTTCCTCCAGAAGTCCCATTTCATGGCGAACGGTCGCAGCAGAAAAGCTAAGCCGGGCGTGTTCGGTCACAAACCTTGAGCTGACAGGCTGGGCACTTTCAATATGTGCCACAATCACGCAATTCAATATGGTCTGTTGTCTGGGGGTTAGCGTTTCCATGGGATGGGTATGATAACAAAAATTAGGCGCGGATTAAAGGTTGGTGAAGGAAAGCAGCCCCTGCAAATCAAGTTTCTTGCGCCGAAAAAGTTCCAATTCGTCACGCCCGAAATTCCAGGTATTTGACTCTTGGGCAATATTCACAAGCAGACGATTAAAAGAGCCAAACCGGTAGGCCCTCAAGACATCCACAAACTCCCTTGACGCAAGCCCTAAAAGATAAAGCATATCCTCATGCAAGGCCACCGAACCGCGTTGGTAGTGGTTAAAATCTCGAAGCAGTGCCTCTTCCAGGTTTAAGGAGAAATAAGGCGCCTCGGACTCCTCATGGTACGTAAAGCTAAGCTTCACACCTTGAAAGGTATTGCGGATCCGTTCATCTCCGGCAACAAGGGCATCCACACGGCGGGTCAATTGCTCGGCAAGAAACCCTCCCAGATTAAGGTTATCGATCGTAAACTCTTCCTTCCAATTGGCAAGATTCGTCTCAATCTGAAGCTCCTTGGGGAATGCCACCTTGTTCCATTTCCCGGCTTCATCCTGGTATTGGAACGGAATGATCCGGGAAATTCTTGCATTCTCATCCTGAATCGTAATCATAAAAAGATATTCAAGCTCTACGTCTTTGGGAATCTTAAGATTAGCACCCGCCACTTGAGGTTTAACTTTCGCGTACACCACAGCCCCATTACGGTCAAGCCCCGTACTTCGCATATCCTGGACCTGCCACTGGGTCTTCGGCTCATCGGGCTTTCCCGTCAGCAAAGTTTCGAAGAAAAAATGCTGCAGCGCCGTTTCAGAAAACTTGTTACCGAAGTATTTTTCGCGAATCAGCCCAATCGGAAGGTTCTCAAGATCCTTAAAAAATAACCGGACAGGATTATGCCACAGGACGGCAGGGTTAGGCCGTAATTCGTGAATCACGCGTTTGCGGTATTCGTTACGCGAAATATCCCATACTCGGACCCGTTTAATATCATCCACGAACCCCGTGAGGACAAGTTGCAGCCCTGTTTTCTCAATATCCGTTGCCTGCAGGACATAAAATTCAAGCGCAAGGTCCGTACTCAAAATGACCCGTGAAATGGAGAAGAGAACATCCTCGACTTTATCCAGCGCTTCAGGGGATGGCTCAAAGAGGGTGTCCAGGTTCCTGACTTTTCCGCTGACAAGGGCTTCCTTAAAGTCGGAGGCAAAAAGCTTTTTCAAAGGGAGATAAACACCAATGGTCTTGCCGACAATCCTGACATCAATATCTTCAATCCCATATTCGGTTTTGCAGATACTCAGGAGGGCGTCTTTAAGTTTATCCGCAGGATAAGTCTTGGAGCACCCCGCCGTCACAAACAGCACGGCGGCGAGCCATACGACCCCAACGAGTTGATTTTTTCTCTCCCTAGATTTCATTTCCGTTTTCCTTACTTCACTTTTCTTTTAAGGGCGCTCCGTCCCCGTTTCCCTTTGACGAACGGGCACCGGCGTCCTTTTCCGCTTGAGCCCCAAATGTGCGGGGATTGGCTTTGCCGTACTCGGCAAAAATAGCTTCAATCTCATCATAATCCAATTCTTGCCGGGTTAAAAGTTCATGGGCAAACCGCTCAAAAATCTCCCGCTCTTTAGCCAAAAGATCTTCCACGGCCTTGAGGCACTGCTTGATAATCAGGTCCGTATCCTGATTCAAACGGCTCTTGGTTTCTTCCGAAAGCTGCTCCCGGGGAATGGCCGTATAATCACCGACAAGCCCGGAAGGCCCCATTCCAAGCCGCCACACCATCATATGGGCTAAATGCATGGCATTTTGAAAGTCGGAAACAACCCCATTAGAAGTTGTCCCGAATTTAAATTTTTCGGCTGCATAACCCGCAAGGGAGGATTTGATATTCGCTAAAATGGTTTCCTTGTCTTGAGTGAATAGTTCCTCGCGCGGCGTGTGATGGACAACCCCCAGCGAGGATTTCCTCGGGATAATAGACGCCTTAAAAACATCATCCGTGGGATGCAAAAGATAAATGGCCATCAAATGACCTGTTTCATGGAAAGCCGTCATCTCCTTTTCGTGGTCATTCATGCGGATCTTTTGCTTCACCCCCAACTCAATCCTCTCAAGCGCCTCGGAAATTTCTTTCATCGAAATCGCTTCTTTGCCATTGCGTATCGTAATCAAGGCTGCTTCTTTAATAAGATTTTCAATGTCGGCCGGAGTTTTTCCAACGGCTTTTCTTGCCAGCCGCCCCACATCAACGGACGCCTCGTGCTTTACTTTGCTGAGGTAATATTTAAAAACCGCTTCGCGGCCATCCAGTCCTGGTTTTGTAATGTAAACTTTTCGGTCAAACCGGCCAGGGCGAAGAAGCGCGACATCAAGCACCTCTTCGTTTGCGTTGGTGGCCCCGATCACAATCACATTTTCTGCTCTGCCGGTAAGACCATCCATTTCAACCAGAAGCTGGTTCTGGGTGGTATTGGTTTCAGCCCCGCTGAATTGATTAAAGACACGCGAATGCCCCACTGCGTCCAATTCATCGATAAAAACAATACAGCCTCCAAAACCATAGGCAAGGCTTCTTGCTTTTTTGAAAAGACTTCGAACGCGGCTTGACCCAACCCCCACAAACACTTCATTGAATTCACTTGCCGCCATCGAAAGGAAGGGAAAACCGGATTCCGTGGCAATCGCCTTTGCAAGGTAGGTTTTTCCGCAGCCCGGAGGGCCGACCATCAGAATCCCGCGTAATATTTTTCCGCCGATTCGTTTCAGCTTGGCGTGATCTTTAATTAGCTGCACCACTTCCCAGCATTCCTCCTTGGCTTCGTCAATGCCGACCACATCGGAAAAGCGCACTTCGACATCCCGCGCCTTAACGGATTTTTTGTCAATCTTGGTCATACCCCCTCTTAAAACCACCATATACATGTAAACAAAAATCAGGGCATGCACCATGCCCAAAAGCAGGGTAATGGGAAGCTGGGCAAGGGTAATACTACGGTAATAGGATTCCAAAGACATCATTCCCCATACTGAAAGCACAATGAGTAAAATGACACCCAGGGTGATGAAAAGAGTGGTTCGATAGTTTAAAAAATACATTTTCCAACGCCGGTAACGATTCATTCTTTCTCTCCGATCTTCTTTAGAAATAAATAGTTAGGACCAAAAACAATTCACTTTCATATTTACAACTATAACTCTTTGCGAAGAAGCTTGTCAACCCTAGCTATTTTCAGGAGTTGGAGCATTTTCACCTTCTGCAGGCGCCTCTTCTTCCTGCCACCATTCCTGGGTCTGCTCTTCCTCAGGTTTCTGCTCCTCCTGAGGCAATTCCGCAGGAACCGCCGTTTCTCCTTCAACCAAAGACTCGCCCTCTATTTTCGGCATTTCTTCCTCTTTAGACGAATCTTTTCCTTCAAAAGATTCTTCTTCCCACGTTTCCAGGTTTTCCGGAATGGGATCTCCCCACTCAGGGATGTGCTCTTCATCCTGCATAAGCGACTCTTCCGGCTCCGTTTCCACCGGAGGTTCGGTTAAAAATTTATTTCTGGGATAAAATTTGTAGGTTGGCGAAGGCGGCCCTTTTTCCCCATCCTTGGTTTCTTCCAGTTTATCTTTGTACGCGATAGCGTTAGTTTGTGTCAGCAAAATGGGGTCTTCTTTTTTGCGGACCGCTGCCAGGTTCAAGACCGCTGCCAGACAAATCATGATGAATGGTAATTTGTTCAATAAAGTTTTCATGATATTTATCTTTTTATAAATCATATGAAAAGACAAGTATAAGTTTACTCTTTATGGTGAAATAAATCAAACTGAGGCGTGCGGCTTTTGTAACTTCAATCGATCAAGATGTGATTTCAAATACTTGCCAGTATAGGAGTTACGATCTTTTAGGATCCCGTCAAGTCCGCCCTGGTAGACCACCCTTCCGCCAGCGTCGCCGCCTTCAGGCCCCATATCAATGACATGATCCGCTGAACGGATGATTTCCATATTGTGCTCAATCACAACTAAAGAATGCCCCCGGGAAAGAAGCTCGTCAAGCGCCTCTAAAAGATAATGGATGTCATGATAATGAAGCCCTGTGGTGGGCTCATCAAAAAGGTAGAGAATGTGCTTGGCCTGCCTTTCAGCCATTTCTGACGCAAGCTTAAGTCTCTGGGCTTCCCCTCCCGACAAGGTCGTTGCGGATTGCCCAAGCCTCAAATAGCCAAGCCCGACGCGCTCGAGCAACGCCAATTTTTCAAGAAGCGTTGTCTCTCCTTTAAAAAACTGAAGCGCTTCTTCAATGGTTAAGGAAAGAACGTCATCGATATTTTTCCCTTCGCAGCGGATATCCAGAATTTCCCTTTTAAACCGCTTCCCGCTGCACGCCTCACATGTCACAAAAACATCCGCGAGAAAATGCATTTCAACTTTGATTCTTCCGGCCCCCTTACAGGTCTCGCACCTTCCCCCGTCCACATTGAAGGAAAAGTATCCCGGATGAAATCCCTGCCGCTTGGCATCCCGGGTCCGGGCAAAGACCTTACGGATTTCATCAAAGGCTTTCATATAAGTCACAGGATTGGAGCGGGGCGAACGGCCAATGGGCGTTTGATCGACAAGCACCATGTCATCAATGTGCTCAAACCCCTGGATCGACTGGACGCTGCCAACCTCCTGGACACGAAGGCCGCGATATTGAAGATAATTCCGGTACAAGACATCGTAAAGAAATGTACTTTTGCCGGACCCAGAAACCCCGGTAATCACCACCAATTGATGCAAAGGAATGTCTACATCGACATGTTTTAAGTTATGCTCCGCGGCACCGCGAATACAAATTTTTTGGTTTATCTCCGGCTTCACCCTAAGTCGTCTTTTAACTTCCCGTTGACCGCTCAGATATTCACCGGTTAAAGACCGTGGCGAAGCCTTTGCAATATCCGTCACCGGTCCCTGGAAAAGGATTTCTCCACCCCTTTCCCCGCCTCCCGGACCCAGGTCAATCACCTCATCCGCGGCTTCAATCATCGTTCGGTCGTGCTCCACCACGACAACGGTATTGCCCAAATCACGCAATTCTTTAAGCAGCCGGATTAAAAGATAGTTATCCCGTTCATGAAGCCCCACGCTTGGCTCATCCAACACATACAGGGTATCCACAAGCGCGGAGCCAAGAGACGTGGCTAAATGAATGCGCTGCACCTCACCCCCTGAAAGGGTTCTTGAAAGCCTCGCAAGACTTAAGTAACCCAGCCCGACCTCTTTTAAAAAACGCACCCTGTTTTTAATTTCAAGGATGACCGGTTCAACACGGCTCATTTCAGCGTCAGACAATTTCAAGCCTTGCAAGAATTCATGCAAACTTTCAATGCTTAACATTTGAAGCTCAAACATATTCCGGTCATTGACTTTCACAGCCAATGCTTCGGGTTTGAGGCGAGCCTCAGAGCATGCGGAACAAGGAACAAACTGACGGTACTTACTTAAAAAAACCCTCACATGCATCTTGTAGGTTTTCTTTTCGAGGTGCTTAAAAAAATCCTCAACACTGAAATAATCATCCCCTTCGATTCCCTCCAGAATCCATTTACGGTGAGTATTGGATAATTTTCCCCAAGGCCGGTTAGTTGGGATTTTCTTGCGTTTGGCGAACTTCAAAAGCTCTGTGAATTCCCACTCCGCACTGGGCTTTGTCCAGGGTTCAATGGCGCCTTCCGCAAGGGATTTATTCGCATCAGGGATAACAAGATTCCAGTCAAGGGTTATGGTCCTTCCAAAACCCTGACAGACAGGACAGGCGCCTAAAGGGCTGTTGAAAGAAAAAAGATTAGGCGAAGGCTCTTTAAAAATCCGGGCGCAGGAAAAACACTGAAACTCGTGGGAAAACTGTAACCGTTTGCCGCCAACGGCCACCTGCATTTCGCCTTTCCCCGAACGAAACGCCAATTCCAGGGAATCCAGGAGACGCTTCCTGGTTTTAGGCTGGACCACAAGCTGGTCAACCACCACAAGGATAGAGTTTTCGGCATTTTTTTGCCGCAAAAGTTTTTCAAGAAGCTCGACTTTCCCATTTAAAAAACATTGGGTAAATCCCTGGCGCTCAAGTTCCGGGAGGAAGGCTTTGAGGTGAGTTTTGGTCTTCTGTGATATGGAGATTTTAAAAAGAAGGGCTGCCTGCTTCTCGAGATAATCCGTCAATAACGTTTCTGCAATTGTCCCCGGCTGGGCAGGCTTCACTTCCACGCGGCATTCGGAGCAAACAATGCGGCCTACCCGGGCGTAAAGCAGCCTCAGGTAATCATTGATTTCGGTTTGAGTGCCCACCGTCGATCTTGCGTTCGTAATAACATTCTTGGCTTCGATGGCAAGGGCAGGCGGAATGCCGCTAATGGAATCAATATCCGGTTTTTCCATCCGCTCGAGGAATTGCCGGGCATAGGCCGAAAGGGATTCCACATAGCGGCGCTGGCCTTCGGCATAAAGAGTGTCAAAAGCCAGGGAAGATTTCCCGGACCCCGAGACTCCGGTGATCACATAGAGCTTTTTGTGAGGCAGGATCAGATCGAAATTCTTTAAATTGTGGGTTTTGACCCCGTGAAGGAGGATGGCATCCAAAGGAAGGACGCCTTAGAATTTTCCGGTTAACCGGACAAACGGGCCGTGGCTATTGTAGTCAGCGATTTTTCGAAGGTCATCGCTAAAATCAGTGAAGTTATAACCGATTCCGAGGCGGGCATAATCATAAATTTCGCGGTCGATTTCCGCCAGGGCGCCGTGCTTGATGGTTTCAGCCGCGTCGGTTTGAAATAACACGCGGTATTCGATCGCCACATCCCATTTCCGGGTCACATGAAAATTAAACCGGTGAGCGAGCAGCACATTATGAAGAATGGCTTCATTGCTGACCGAGCTTTCCACAATGGAATTTCTATAAGCGACTTTCTCGACCAGCCCCAGGTATTTATTCAAATCATATCCTAAATCCAGTGCCACGATATGCGCACTGTCATTAGTTTCAATGCCTTTAAAGAGCGTATCCGGATTGAACTGAAAATCATTGCTGAGGTTGCGAAGGTACGTATAGCGGCCCAGCATGTTCAGCCGGTCGTTGTCCACGGGCCGATAAGCAAAACCGCTGGAAAGCTCCATAAAACTGGCCGGCACGTCATGCGGCTCAAGAAAATAGGTTTGCCCGTAATCGAGTTTCGACAAAACACTCCAGTCCTGCGTGATTTTATATTCGATGGAATTTCTCGAAACCCACTGCATAAGGCGAGGAGCGTCCTGGTCACGTCTGACTTCAAGGGAGGTACGGACCCGAAGCTTTTTATGGTCCGCGTAGGCGAGCGCGCCGGAAATCGTATTAAAAGTGTTTGTCCGTAAAAAATTTTCGTTCGCTTGACCATCCATACGGCGCGTACTGGCGTTATCCAAATGCCGTCTTTCATATTTGGCTTCATAGTCCCAGTGGTCGCCGGCTTTACCTTCATAACCTAAAATGTCCGCAAAGCCGTCTACGCTGTTGTAGCTTGACTGTTCCCGTTCTGAAAAAATACGCGATTTTTCGGTAAGCGGAAAGGAGCCTCCAATGGCCGAAGTAAGCGTCTTGGTTCCGATACCACGGTCAAACATTTTAAGGTTCGTGTAAGTTCTGGCTCCGCCCTCGTGGAATCTTTCAAAACCAAAATAAGTGGAATCGCCGATATTGCCGACCATTTGCTCGATATAGGCAAAAAGGTTTTTGGCCACCTCATATCGTAGACCGCCGCCAAACTGGTTATTGGCCTTGCCATCCATGGTTGTCTGAACCTTGACATAAGGAAGCAACCGGTCATTGACATGGTAGCCAAATTTAGCGGCAAGGGCATTATCCAGAGGGATTTCTGAAGTCAATGTCGGGCTGAAATTCGTGGGGGTGACCTCCGCCGACTGCCTTAAATATTCGAGTTCCCCCAAATATTTCCCGTCATCATAAACAAGCTGCGCCGTGGTCGTGGGACGGGTAAGAAAAGGAAAATAAACACCTTGCTCATCAAGGGGACGAAGTTGATCCACGACTTCGCTATAATCATAACGGTAGCGGGCATAGAAGAAATCCGTAAAACGAAAAGTTGAGGAAAGACCGTATTTTTTAGTGCCCTCCTGGCTGCGAATGCGGTCATTTGAAAAACCAGGCTCGACACCCTGAATGTAACCCGCCACCTCAAGCTGCTTCATCGGCTTTGTTTGGGCCTTAATCACGTAGGCATTTTCACGCGGGCGCGTATTGTCACCGTGAAGCAGCTGCTCGTCCGCAAACGTTAACCCGCCATTATACGATACGGCTTGCTCGGTCTGCTGGGTAATGGTCTCTCCGTACTCCGCGGTGATCTTCGTATTGCGGCCAAATTTGAGCGTGGCATCCACCGCACGCAGGTCATAGTCACTATTCTGGCGCTTCTCTTCTACGACGGTGGCCCCGACTTTTAAGTGATCTCCGACATGGGTATAGCCGCGCAACCCCTGGTTTGTGGTTTCAAAGGCGCGGACCCCTTCATCATATTCATAATCGACCACAAGAAGAACGGGATTGCCGTCCAGGATATCATGCGAAACGAGCGTATCGGATGACGCCACAGAAGAAAGCGGCCGCGACAGAAGGATTCTTCCTTCGTCGTAATCAATCTCGTAATCCCTGCCCTCTTCCAGGTCATAACTTGAAATCGCCATACCCTGGATTTTATCGCGCACTTCCACACGGATTTTTTCACTCCCCTCAATCACCCTTCGGTTGCGCAGGTAATAGAGACTGCCGCCTGTGGACGCAAACTCGTTGTGATCCGCCCTGTGGGTGGCCTTGGACCAGAACATTCTGAACCCCCGCTTGGGATCGCCATAAGGAGTTGTCCCAACCGTGTCGTAACTGACCTTAAGGCCTGAGAGTGTGCGGTTATAACTGCCAAGTTCGGTGTCCGTAAAATCAGTCTTGAAACTTCCCCATTTCGCAAACGAACGGTCCATTTCAATCAGGAAGTAAAACCGCTCCTCGGTATCAATCGCGTCATAATTCCTTGTCGAACCGTCGCCGTAAATCGGGTAATAATCATCCGGATCAAGGTTGGTAAAAAGGGCCGAGCGTTTGTCATCCGTGTCATAATGGGATTTGATTAAAAATTTTCCTTTGAGTTTGCCGCGGAGGTAATAAGAAAGCCGGCCGTCCTGATAAAATCCGTTTCTGAGTCCCGTATCATTGCCTGCGGCTTCAAGATCCCCGTCCTGAAAATTGACTCCCATTTGCTCTTCACCCAGGGCCACCATAAAAAAGACACTGTCTTTGACTTTCACGGTTTCCCGATAAGAGGTCGATTCACCCGCCGGGTTCGTCGACGTCACAATCACTTCCTTATCCCCGGCACTGGTATAGACCTCCGTCTGAAATAATCCAGACTCCGAATCCACCGCAATCGGGAAACCGTTCACAGCAACCTGGTTTTCGGGCTTGGTTTTCCCCTGGATACGAATCGTGGGTTTAGCCACAAGAGGAATCGTTTGTTTGCCGTCCTTAAAAATATTGAAGTCCCCAAGGGCTGGAATATCTATCTTTTCCTTGGCCATATTGAAAGATTCTGTCTTTGAAACCACACGAAAAAACTGAAGCGGCGTCCAGTCCTGACGCCCTCCTTTGTCCTCCACTTTAAATTGATAAGAGTAAATGCCGGGCCGGATCAGCGCCAATGTCTCGGTTTGACCGTTCCAGGAAACTTCAGCTGGAGGAATGCCGACCCCGAATCCCGTCCAGACCGGCCTTCCCAGTTGATCCCGGATTTCAAGGTACCACTTTCGGATAAACTCGGTATAGTTCGCGCCAAAACGGAAAACCGCATCTTTTTCCAGTACGCCGATCCCGGTCTTCAACATTTCCGGTTCCATTTTGACCGTCAAAGTCGGACGGGACGTATCAAGTCCTTGGGTAACAGTCACCATTAAATCTTTGTTGAATTCATCCGGAATGGCGGAAGGAGGAAGCAGCACGGCAAAATTCGCCTTGTTTAAAATACCGGGGGTCGTCTTCACTAAAAATGCTTCTTCGGTAATAAATTTGGTGCCTTGAGGCAGTGTGTGGCCGTCAATTTTGACCAGATGCCTTCCCTCTTTAACCGCGGGGATGTGATATCGGCCGTGTTCATCGGTGATAATTACAATACCTTCTTCAGTCATAATCCTGACCCACGGAACCCCTTTTTCCCCTTTGTCCTGAACCCCGTTCTGGTTGGTATCATTAAAGACCTTGCCGATGATCGTCCCCTGGTCAAACACGGGATCTTCTTCCACCCGAATGACAACACTCACTAGATTAGACAGAACCTCCTCCTTCCCCTGACGCCTTGCAAAAAGTTTGACCTCATAAAGCTTGCCCGGTTGTGCCCCTGAGGTGACCACCACAGGAAACGCGATAAGGCTTGCTTGTTCGGCATTCATATTGCCGACGGAAAAAGTAACGGTACCATGCTTCTCGCTTTGCGTTAATTTGTGACCGTTAATCCCCGCGGCATTGCGGTGAATGTTGATTCCTCGCGTCGGATCCGCGATTAATTCAATGTTTTTAAGACCGTCTGCAGTTTGGTTCTGGATGCGCACCGAAACCATAGTCATATCCCCGGGATAAACAACCCGCTTGGTGGCTTCGGCATCGATAAAAATGGGGTCGGAGGTAATGGTCCCGGTCATGTCATCATAATCAGCCACCGATGTTCCTCCCGTATCTCCGGCATTCGAGAAGGGGCCGATTCGCAGCGTGAAAGTCACTTGCTGGGTTCCCGCAGGCGCAGTGCCGCGTACGGTCACGCGGCGGAAATTGGAAGAAACGCTCGACACCGAACCTATCGCGTCACCGAGAAGAATACCTGTGAAAGTCTGAAACTCGATACGCATCTGCGCCTGGTCGCCGGGGTCAAGCGCCTTGGCTCTGACAAGGCCGGAAAAAACAACTTGTTCTCCGCCCTGAGCGGCCGCGGTTGACGTATTGAACGTAAAAACACCGACAAAAGCCGGAGGGCCTGCAAGCGTCGTACCCGGTTCGGAAAGTCTTAAGAAATAGCTTCCTTCCGGAGCCCCGCTTGATCTTCGAGACACCCCACGGTTCGCTTCGCTGTTCCAGTTGCCTCGTCCAATCGCGTCGCCAAGAGGATCCTCAAAATCCCCGTTACTAATCACGTTGACCACTTCGGCATGAGCCACAGGAACGGAAGGAAATTCCGGCGCTAGAGAAAAAATCAGCAAGAAGGCCAACCCGGATGCAAGAAATTGTTTTATAGAATGATTCATTAAAACCGACGGTTAGAAATGTTAACGCCAAACCTTAAATCGTAATCAACCACATTGGGAGCTTCGCCGTCCTGTTTGGCATTTTGAGCGCGACCCACTCCCACATATTCTCCAAATATTTTAGTTTTTGAAAGCCATTCATTTTCTTTAAAGCGCCAGTTCCGGAAGGGCATCCAGCGCGCCCCCACAGCGACAAAATACCGGTTCTGGAACGCATAGGAAAATTCCGTATTATTAACATGCTCAAACCGCAGATAAGGCATCAATACAAACGCATCACTGATAGGATTGGAAGGAAGCGGGATCCCGGGAAGTTTGATTCCCAGATGAATGTTTGAGTTCAAAATCCAGGCATTAAAATCGTCTTCAGGGCCAAAGTTGGTCGACTCATGCCGGTAATCCCCGAAATATTCTCCCCACACAAACTGTTCCACAAAATCTGAAAAGGTTCTTGGCCTTGCCTGGTCAAGCGGCGGAAGCTCGACGCCCCATTCATAGAACATTTGGGCGCCAAAAATTAAATCGAAGTCGCTACTGCCTTTGATTTCATCCTTAAGATTTAGGCGGTTGCCATATTGGACGTACAACCTCCAGTTGCGGACCCATTCAAGAATGTGGATGCCTCCCCAAGGGCGGTAATTCAGAAGCCAGGGGTTTCGCTGCAAGGGGCGCCATTCTAAACCGGCAAAAGTTTTAAGGACACTCGCAAAGTCCACGCCCGTTGCTTCCAGGGATGCGGTCGCTTCAATGTAGGGATCAATGGTATTTAAGGGCGCACGGATACCTTTAAACACCAGACGGTTTGTATAAAACCCCACCTGCGATTGAAAATGGCGCTTGTCGAGATTAGTCTTACGGTAGCTTGTTTCCCCGAAGGATTGCCAGATAATGGGCTCGCCTGAGGGTACGCCCTGAAAAGGGCCGTAAAGTTTTTCTCCAATATCAAGCTGGTCAAGCATTTTAAGCATTAATTCTTCTTCCTTCTCATATTGAGCTTGAGAAATTTCAACGGGCGGCGGCTGCTCAGGTGGAGGAAGATACATGGCCGCTTGCGCTACCATTTGCTGAAAATTGCCGCCTTGTGCCTGCACCACGGACTGAAGAAGAACAATTTGCGTTTTCGCCTTGTCTAGAGAATCAAAACTTTTATTTCCTACCCAATAAAGCTCTTTTAGTTTTTCCTTGGAATCCTTGGCAAGCGGCAGCGGCAACTTCTTGATTTCAACCCCTTCAAACTGGGCTGTTTCGACGTGGGATTCAATCCACTTTTTAAATTCTTCAAGTGTCTTGATCCCCGGAAGGTATTGTGATTTTAAAACGCCTCCCCCAAAATCGGTCACCACGGAGTACTGCGTGTCCCTTTCACGGCTAGGAGTCTTCGCCACAATAAATCCAAGCACTTCCGAGGTCTGGTTCTGGAGCCTTTGTCCCGGCTTCATGAAAAACTGGTCTACATATAAATTAGGCCCTAGAAGCGGAGGGGCTTGAGGGAGGGCTGCTTCATCTTTTTTAGCGCCCCCGGTTTCAGCCGTGACAACGCGAGTGGGCGGCGGGCCTACCACAACTTGCTTCTTTTGGGATTGTCCTTCCGGCTGAATTTCCCGCGCAAAAAGCGGATTAGAAGAAACGATAAAAACACTTAATAAAGGTAAGAAGTAACCGAAAAACGAATTACGCAATTGGCGGGTTTTCCCTTGTTGCATTTTAAATTGCATCAGCTAGCGATGATTTTATCCGGTACAGCGGTTTGAAAATTTGAACGGGTTAATCTTTGAACTAAAAAACAATCAAAACCTAAGCAATTCCAAGAACTTGCCGCATATGATAGAGGCCGGACCTTTGATTTGCAACAAATTTTGCGGCGCGCAGCGCCCCTTGAGCAAAAGCATCCCGCGAAGTTGCCCTGTGGATGAGTTCAATCCTTTCGCCATCCCCAAGAAAAGAAAGCATATGATCCCCCACCACGTCTCCGCCTCGAAGAGCAAAGACGCCGATCTTTCCACGAGGCCTTGCTCCCGTTTCGCCTTTTCGGCCATAAATAATATCTTTTGCAGGATTTTTTTTTCGCGTTTCGGCCAGAATCTCAACCAGCTTCATGGCTGTTCCGCTGGGCGCATCTTTTTTAAGGCGGTGGTGGATTTCCGCAAGTTCAATGTCATAACTTTCATCCAAAGCCTTTGCGGTAATCTCGGCCAGTTTAAAAAATAAATTCACGCCAATACTCATATTCGGGGATTGGACAATGGCGATGCGCTTTGAAGCCTGGCGAAGTGATTTTAAAAGAGAGCTCTCAAGGCCTGTGGTTCCCAGCACATAAGCCGTCTTTGTTTTGAGGGCTGCCTGTAAATGAAGCCGGGTTGCTGAAGGGTGGGTAAAATCAATCAGGACATCTGCTTTTTTTAAAGCAATCGCCGGGTCACTTGAAACAGCCACTCCCAAATACGGGGCTCCGATCAGTTCGCCAAGGTCCCGGCCTACGGCTGGATTCTCGCGATGCTCAATTCCGCCTGCAACTTGAAAGGCCTTATCTTCCGCGGCAAGGCGAAGAATGGCCTTCCCCATCCGTCCTGCGGCACCGGCAACCACTAAACGAATCATGCGGCAAGCCCAAAGTTTTGAAGCGCCTGGCGGAGTTTCTGCTGATTTGCTTTTTTCATTTCACAAAGCGGAAGGCGGAACTCCGGCTGAATCATTTTCATCATCCCAAGGGCCGTTTTCACAGGAATAGGGTTGGTTTCAATAAATAAGACTTTCGAAAGCGGGTAAAGCTCGCGGTGAAGCTGCCTGGCTTCTTCGAGATTTCCTTCAAGCGCACGGTGAACCATATCGCGGACAAGATGAGGGACGACATTCGCGGTCACGGAAATCACTCCGCGCGCTCCAATCGAAATCATCGGCAAGGTAAGGCTGTCATCCCCTGAAAGAACCGTCAGGCCGCAAAGTTCAAGGATTTGTTCGACCTGGTCTAAGTTTCCGCTAGCTTCCTTAATGGCAACGACGGTCGGAAGTTTTGCTAAGCGAACAACCGTTTCAGGCGCAAGCGACACCCCTGTCCTACCGGGCACGTTATAAAGCACCATCGGGATTTCTGTTTTGGAAGCCAGGTATTGATAATGGCGGTAAAGCCCTTCCTGGGTAGGCCTATTATAGTAGGGAGTCACCACAAGCACGCCGTCGGCTTTGATCTTTTGGGCGTATTGGATAAGCCCGAGCGCTTCTGCCGTATTGTTCGAGCCCGCACCGCAGATCACAGGGAGTTTTCCTTTCACGTGTTCCACCACAAGCGACATAACATGCCGGTGTTCTTCGTGAGACAGCGTGGCGGATTCTCCCGTCGTTCCGCAAGGAATCACCGCATCGGTCCTTTTTTGGATATGAAAATCCAGAAGTTTATGCAATGCCTTTTCATCCACCTTCCCGTTCCGGAAAGGCGTCACCAGAGCCACCATCGAACCTTCAAAACTTTTTTTACGCGCCATATAATACCTTTCACCCATAATTGTAGGGGCGAACCCCTGTGCCCGCCCGCTTAATTTACAGGGCGTCCACGGAGGGACGCCTCTACATTGAAATCATTTTTCCTTCGTACACAAAGTGCGCTTCCCCTTCAAGCGTCACGTCCGTAATTTTATTTCCTTTTCGTTTAAAATCAATCGTTAGAATTTCACTGCCCTGTGTTTTCACTTTCACCGGCGGCTCGGTATAACCTGACAGGGCGCTGATCACAGCCGCCGCGGTCGACCCCGTTCCGCAAGCAAGCGTTTCTTTTTCCACACCCCGTTCATAGGTCCTGGCGTGAATCTCTTTTCGCCCCGCGACTTCCACAAAATTCACATTAGTTCCTTTGGGCTGAAATTTTTTATGCCGGCGGATCGCCCGCCCCAAATTCTCGACATCAATCTTTGCCAGGCCTTCGACAAAAACAACGGTGTGAGGAACCCCGGTATTAATGAAGGAATAATGAAGCCTGTGGCCAAGCACGTCTATTTCATTTTGTAAACGGATTTCCGTCGGCGTCACAAGCTGAACCCTTATTTTCTTGTCCCGGAGGTGCGCCTTGATAATCCCTGATCCGGATTCGAAATGGAATTGTTCGGGATAGTGAAAGATATTTCTAGCGTAAAGGGCAATACAGCGAAATCCGTTTCCACACGCCTCGGCTTCAGAGCCGTCCGAATTAATGATCCTCATCCGAAAATTCGCTTTTTTGGAGTTTTCAAAAAGCAAAACACCATCCGCACCAATTCCCGTATGAGGAGCGCACACTTTTTGAGTAAAAACGCGGGCATCCGGAATGATCTTTTTGCGGTTGTCCACAACGACAAAGTCGTTACCCGAGGCTTGCATCTTATAGAAGGGAATATTTGAGCTCATAAAGGGCAACATTCTAACAAATCACCTTGCGCCGTACCATGATAATGTTTATGGCTGTTTATGGCTTGAGGGTACGGCACTGGTGGCGGATGTGATAGGCAACAATTCCGAAGGCAACCGCCACGTTCAGGGAATTTTTAATCCCTGCCATTTCAATTTCAATTGCGGCATCGCAAAAGGGCAGCAAATCTTCTGAAACGCCTGTGATTTCATTCCCCACAACAAGACAGACAGGCCCTTTGGGACGGAACTCCTGATAAGGGATGCTTTGCGCTGTCTGCTCAAGCAGGACAATCTGGTAGCCTTGCTTGCGAAGTTTTTCAATCACCTCGCGGGCACTGCTTTGAAATTCCCAGGGCACAGAGTGTTCAGCGCCAAGCGCCGTTTTTGAAATCTGGCTGTCAGGAGGAATCCCTGTAATCCCGCAAAGCCAGATTTTCTCTAGGCCCACCCCGTCTGCAGTGCGGAAAATCGAACCCACATTGTAAAGGCTGCGGATATTATTCAGGATAAGCGAAAAGGATAGCTTCTCTTGCACCTGATGTTTTTGCCTTTGAACCAGTTCTTCGTGGGATAATTTTTGCGTGCCGCTCATGCCGATCTAAAAAAGCATCCAAACCATTTATTGATAAACCAGTTGAAAAGTTTAAAAGGCGAGATCCCCGGTTCGTCTCTTTTCGGGTTGAAGCGTTCAAAAGGGATTCGTTCAGTCATTCACGATAACAGCCAGGCCTTCGTCAATCAGCGCTTGATTGACGTATACCTCGCCTGCCCAAATATCCGCCAGGTAGCGGTCATACTTATCGGATTTACTTGTTTTAATGAGGATTTCGTTGCGGGTTTTAGCAAAATGCTTTTCAAGAAAGGCTTTTGCCTCGCGGCCTTCCGCGCTCACGATTTCCGGTGCGTCAAGGGCACGCAAGCGGAGTTTCTGAAATGTGAAAATTTTAAAACCTAGATCAATCACAGCGTCGAACGTGTCTCCATCCAGAACTTTCGTTACATAGGCTCTGTACGTATATAAGTCCTCTTGATTGTCATCCTGAAGGTCGTAGACCTGAAGGATCTCACGAGATTCTTTAGGGCCTTCCCCCTCAAAATGACGAACGATTGCCCCTTCTTTAAACTTATCCAACCCGGGGGCTTGAAAATAATTGGCAAATCCAAGATCCAGAACGAGCTGCCCATTGAGAGGCCCGGCCGTTGCTTTGATAATGCGGTAAGTTCCAGCGCGGCCCGGTTCTGCAGTTAGCTTTTCAGGCTCTTCAAGGACGCCCGCGCGGTCCTTGCGCCGGCTGACTTCGGCACGCACCTGGTCACGGGTCCACTTCTGACGCACCGCTTCTTTCGCAACTTCGTATGAAGCTGTACCCCTTCTAAATGTGCGGGGTTTGAATCTGAACCCGGCACTTCCGCGGCACTTCCGGAAGGGGTACCTGATAAAGATTGGATTAAATTTTAAGCTTTGCTGGTTTAAGAAAGCGTCTGGGCTTTCCGGCCGCCGCGCTCCACCTTACAGGCGGGATTTCCTTTGGCCACTAGATCCTTGGCCAGATCAACCGCGCGATCGGCCAGTGCCCGAGCGCCTTCTTTAAGCTCTGGACTTTCTTTGACTTGAATGACGTTGTTTTCCATGTCCTCGGCATCCCAGCCGCGGCTGTGTGCGATAAAGGGAAACTGGGGAAATAAAAAGCCGAGTTCACCGAAGAACATCATCATCTGCCCCACCACGCCCTGAATATTGTCCTGGCCTCCGGTAATAATGAAAGAAACGACCTTGCCGCGAATCATCACGCGGTCCGCGATCGTCACCTGATTCTGAACGCAGTTCATGCGTTCAATCATTTTGTAGTAAAGGGAGCTGGGGCTCCCCCACCGGATCGAGGTCGAGATCAGGATCACGTCCGCCCAAAAGACGAAAGATTCATAGACCGAGGTCAGTTCATCCGTAGGGTCCATCTGAGTGATCGTGCACGGCCATGTGCAGGCGGAGGCGCTTTTGGAATAATACCCTTCGCAGGCCTTGAACTTGAGATCATTCAGCCGAATGAGCCGGGTTTCGGCTCCGTGTTTGGCCGCGGCATGATCCAGCGCTTCTTTGAGAAGAGCTTCGGATGTGGAGAATCTCGGGAAGTCTTTGTTCATAGCGGTTGTTGAAATTCCGGCCACTCGAATCTTGCCGGGCTCGCGGACAATGTCGCGTGTCAAAGGATGTTTGGGATGAGGAGCATGTTTGACTTGGGTCAAGGGAACCAGGTTAACATAAAGATCTCCGCCTTCTTCTTTCAGTTCATATCGGGAAACAGCCGCAGGAATGCCGGGCCGCGCCTCTCCTGTCTCCCGGTGAAACATCCAGCTGTGCCAGGGACAAACCACGTAATCATTCTGGATCGTACCCTCTCCCAGGGGCCCGCCCGCATGGAGACAGGTGCCTGAGATGGCCCCGAACCTTTCCGCATTAAAAGATAATGCGATGCGTTTCCCCTCAACCTCAATGGATTGAATCTGCTTTTGCTTGAGGGTCGCTACACTTCCCAGCTTATGCCATTTTTTATCAGTCATTTAATCTCCATTTTTCTGCAGGGTGTACCTTTTAGTAGCGTTTACCGGACGTCCGAAGGGAGACGTTAGCTTTCACGCATAGTCCTTTACCTCTCCCCTCGTTCATTGGGAACTGTTCCCTTTTTCTCCTCATTTAAAGATCCCTGGCAGTTTCGTTTAATTGTGGAAAATGCTTTCCGGAAACCGACAGGATGGCCTGAAGCCACTTTCGGGGGACCGTTCTGAGAATCGATTTGATTAGCATTATCTCTTTTAAGATTCCTGCCGAGTGAAACTGCCGGAGAATTTGCTCAAGGATTTCAAATTGTTCTTTTTCGGCCATAAACTATTTTTTCAAGACGCATGATATTGCGGCTGACTTCCCGTAAAAGTTTTACATATTTACGTCTTTGTTCGATTTCGGCGCCAAGTTGCCGTAATTTTAAATCCGGAAGCTTCCCAAGATACTCGTAAACGACCTGCCGCCCTTCTCGAAAAACCAAATAAGGATATTTCTTTTCTTTGATTTTCTTTTCGCGGATACTTCCCTTGGAAAGCTTCTTGATTTCTCTAAGGTAACTCTTTTTAAGCTGGCGAAGCCGCCCCAACTCTTCTTTAAGCACTCCCTCTAATGCCCTCATAGCCCCTCCGATTACCCAACATAAGCAGCTAAATCATAGCTTGTTGGGTAACGCCTGTCAAATCATATTACCCAACAATAATAGAAAGTACGCCTCATGTTGGGTAACCCACCAGGGATACCAGAATTACAAGGCTTTGATTCAGGCATCGTCACTGCCAGCGCCATGCTGTCGAGCCCAGCACCACAACTGGCGTTACGCAGCCCACCCAGAGGGTAACGCCTCTTAGCTTATTCATTAACAAAATCATCAACGATTGTATTATGCGGTATGAAATACATTCGGTTCTTGGGATTTGAAGGGTTCATTGAAGGAGGGCATACCTTGATCTCATGATCGCGTGGGGGCAGACATCATCAGTTTCGCTTTCTGCTTAACCATACTGACGAGAATACGTGCAATTTCTTCAATCGCAACCGTATCCGTATTCCAGACAACATCGTAAAGCAGCGGATCGTCAATATTCTTATTAAAGAAAGTGTTGATCAATTTCGCGCGCCCTTTATCCTGTTCCTGGACAGTTTTCTTTGTTTCAGCTTCGCTTGTGCCAAGCAAACGCATCATACGGTTGACCCGGGTGGGCAAGGGGGCGATAAGCCGCACGTGGATGCCCAAGGGAAGCCGGCGGGTAAGAATGGACGAGCCCCTCCCGACCAGGACGACTTTCCCAAAAGTGGCGAGGGTGCGAATCATCTGAAACATTTTTTTTATAACCACGTCCTGCGGCGGCGTTCCCGCAATCATCTCTGAAACCATGTCCTCGATCTGCGAGCGGTATTCCGAGGATACAAGGGTACTCATCAATACGTTCACATTAGGGTCTTCCGTCACGAGCTGGCAGAGTTCCCGGCCGCAAACGTGCCACCCTCGAAGAAGGGGGTCTTCTTTCTCCTTCTCGATTTGACCAAGGAGGGCCTTAGCCAAAGTCAAACCTCCCGCCCCTGCCTGCCTTGAAATGGTGATAAAAGGGAAATGCCCCTTTTCGACGTCCAAGAGGGCTTTTTGTTTCTCCTCATACGTCATGGTTTCGATAAAGGTTTTAATTCTTTGGGTATCGCTCACAGGATAATCTCCTTCATTTTAAAATTTCCATGTGCAGCCAGACTTTTTGGAAGCCCTTCGTCGCTTTGGAGGTTTAAAAGGGACAGTCTGCCCGAAGGGCAGCAGTCCCGATTTTTTCGAAGAAAAAATCGGGATGGCAGGATTCGGCTCCCTCCAGCGGACTTCGTCTCGCTTCCGGGTAGCCACCCGCCTGCAAAAACGTGACATTAAGTCACGTTTCTAACCGCAGGCTCCTTTCGAATCCTGCCAGACCGAATCAATAAGCGGGACAGTCTGCCCGAAGGGCAGCAGTCCCGATTTTTTCGAAGAAAAAATCGGGATGGCAGGATTCGGCTCCCTCCAGCGGACTTCGTCTCGCTTCCGGGTAGCCACCCGCCTGCAAAAACGTGACATTAAGTCACGTTTCTAACCGCAGGCTCCTTTCGAATCCTGCCAGACCGAATCAATAAGCGGGACAGTCTGCCCGAAGGGCAGCAGTCCCGATTTTTTCGAAGAAAAAATCGGGATGGCAGGATTCGAACCTGCGACCTCTCGGTCCCGAACCGAGCGCACTACCAAGCTGTGCTACATCCCGACGCCGTACACGTCACTCCTTGAGAAGTGACGGCGTCGCACTTGTACACAGGTACAAGTGCGACTGGAAAATTTTGTTACTCATAGATCGTTTTTGCTGCGCACTACACTTGCGCTTTTTGCGCAAGTGCTGCCCGCGGAGACATTGTCTGTCTCCTGCGGGACTGCATCCCGACGCCGTACACGCACGCGCGCTTTATGCGCGAGTACTTTTCGGGAAGAACTTGACGTTCTTCTCCGAAAACGTGCCACTCCTTGAGAAGTGACGTAAGTGCAGGTGATTTCCTTAATCGCCGCACTTCGTGTTCACGCATCGGCGTGAACCGGCGTCGCACTTGTACATAGGTACAAGTGCGACTTAGAGAAAATTTATGCTGCCGTAACACTTGGCGTTCCGGCAGCAATGAAGGCGGAATTATATCATCCGATGCTGAGGTATTCAATCAAGCGTGCAGAATTTTTGCTGAACTCGCCATTCCATTTCTCAAGCAAGGTTTCTGCGGGTGATTTGCAGGGTCGGATGATATCCTCTCGGATTCTTTCAAGAAAGCGGCATTCATTGCGTGACTCATCTTTTGTTTTCTGCTTGGCAAGACTTTGGCAGGATAGTTCTACGAGTTCCGCGGCAATCGGAAAAATCAGTTTTGTCCCCAATTTCGCCTTCAGCCCCTCTTTGGGAACGGCGGCGTGCAACTGAATCCTTTCCTCTTCCGTGGCAAAGTCCACAAGCTGCCAGGCTTTTTCCATGGTTTCAGAATCATAAAGAATCCCCTTCCAGAAAGCGGCGGCGGCGGCAATAAGCTGGCGCGGCTGTCCGTCCACCCCCCGGATTTCAAGATATTGTTTAAGCCGTGCTTCCGGGAACGCAATACTTAAATGAAGTTCAAAATCTCCCAGCGTGGCGGTGAGACCTTCAAAACCATCCCGGATGAACTGCCTGAAATTCCTATTCTTGACAGGAATCCATTTCCCGTCACGCATCACAAACATCATCGGCATACGGAGCACATATTCGAGGTAGTCACGAAAGGTGCGGCCGGGCCGGGTAAAGTCTGCGATCAACCCGGTTCGTTCCGGATCCGTATGATTCCAAATGTGGAGACGGCGTGATAAAAAGCCGTTGGGCTGGCCTTCCGAAAAAGAAGAATTGGCAAAAAGAGCGGTCACAATCGAAGTGATGCCCAGTGCCGTCCGAAGGCTCGCCATTGCGTTTGCTCCACTTAGATAATCAAAATTGATTTGATTTGTGGCCGTACATTTCATCATCTCATGAGAAAGCGTCCCGTGCGTTTTGAAATACTCCGCCATAATCGCGTAGCGGGTTTTAGGAACCCACGTGATCTCGTCAAGCCGGCTGAAAGGTTGTATGCCGTAGGCGAGCCATTCAATCGAAGGAAAAAGAGTGCGGATTTCGCGCAGTTCTTCTAAAAAGGTTTCAACCTGGGATTGAATCTGAAAGACATTGGAAACAGGCGGAGCGCTGAGCTCAATTTGCCCGCCCGGCTCAAGGCTGATGAAGGTATCCCCTCTTTTGAGGGCAATGACGTGCTCGCCTTCCATAACCGGCTTGTAATCAAAACGCTTCACCATTTCGCAAAGGATTTGATGAATCCCGGGAGATCCTTCGTAAGGCAGGGCTTTGCCCGTGGCTTTATCCACGCCCAAAAGCTCCACTTCAATACCCACCCGGACGGCCGTGCGGGATTTGGCAAAGGAATTAAAGTAAGTGTAAAGATTTTCTTCTGATTTCAGGCGGGCTGAGTGCTTTTCACCGGCAAACGTAGTCAAAAAAGGCGCTCCTTTTTCTTGAATTTGGTCTAGAATAACCTTTTTCCGAACCCTGCACAACAGGAGAAAAACCGTTTATGCGCGTGCTTTGCATTCTTGATCCTCTTGAACGCCTGAATTTTGTTTGGGACACTTCTCTTTTTCTGTTAAAAGAACTTTTTCGCAGGCGCCACGCGGTATTTGTCGCTTATGCCGGTGACATCGAATCAGAAAATGGACAGGTCCTTGTCCGGGCCCGCGAAGTCTCGAGTATCCTTGAAAAAGAAAAAATATTTCGGATCGCAGAACCGGTCCCGTTTGCCCTCACTCAATTTGATCTTGTCTTAATCCGCAAAGAACCGCCGTTTGATGAAACTTATCTTTATCTCACGCATCTTCTTGAAACAGCCGCACGTCAAGGGACCTCGCTTCGCTCGGCCACCTGCCCGTGGTCTGTCACCACGGGCAGGTACTGCTCCAGAAACCCCGGGCAAGCCCGGGGCATCTTCCGCTGTAAAGTTCCAATGGTCAATCATCCAACCGGCATCCGGAATGCCAATGAAAAGCTTGCGATCCTCAACTTTCCGGACCTTATCCCTGAAACCCTTGTGACAAGCTCTGGTTCCGAGATCCTTAAATTTCAGGCCCGGCTTCAACAAGATATTGTGATAAAGCCTCTGAATTTAATGGGCGGCAAGGACATTGTCCGTATCCAATACGGCGCGAAGAGCGCCGCCTCTTCTATCAATCAGGCCACGCGCTACGGAAAGAAATTCATCATGGCTCAGCGTTTTCTTCAGTGGGGCAGAAAAGATAAGGATAAAAGAATCCTGCTTCTTAACGGAGAAGTGCTTGCGGCCTTTGAAAAGCAACCGCCTCGCGGAGAGTTTAGATCCAATCTCAGTCTCGGCGGAACAGCCCACCGCACCCAGCTCACCTCAAAGGAGAAAAAAATCGTCAGGAGACTGAAACCTTATTTACTGCGGGAAGGGATTTATTTTGCCGGGGTTGATGTGTTATGCGAAAAGCTGATTGAAATCAATGTCACCTGCCCTTCCGGGCTTTATGACGCTACAATGCTTTACCCTCGGCGCGGGCTGGTAAAGACATGGGCGAATTCTTTGGAAAGTTTTGCATCTTACCGGTAGGTTCAAAACGCTCGGCCGTGGGCGGCACATACCCAAGCGCCAAAAGAGCTGACTCCATCACTTCTTTGAAGATAGGCGCTGCGACCACCCCGCCGTAATAAAGCGGTTTCGGATCATCCAATACAACCACCATCACAAGCTGGGGATCTTCGGCCGGACCAAATCCAATAAAAGAGGACATGAAATTACTGTGAGAGTATCCCCTGCCCCCGGAAAGAACTTTCTGCGCCGTACCGGTTTTGCCTCCAACCGCAATCCCGTTGATTTTGGCACTCTTTCCCGTCCCTTCATCCACCACACGGACAAGAATATCTTTCATCTGCCGCGCCACCTCAGGCCGAATCACTTTTTTTCTTACCGTTGTGTAATTCTCACGAAGCTTCACCCCCGACTGATCTTCAATGCGCTCAACAATATATGGTTTCACAAGATCCCCACCATTGGCAATCACAGCCGTTGCCACGGCCATCTGAAGTAAAGTCACCTGAATTTCTTGCCCAATCGGAATATTATAGGGAGACGTTGCTGACCACTCGGAAGGCGGACGCGTGTAGCCAGACGCTTCCCCAGGCATATCAATGCCACTGGCGCGACCAAAACCAAAACCTTCAATATAGCTCTGTAAAACATCGCGTTTAAGCAAAGCAGCGATTTTTACGGTGCCGATATTGCTGGATTTGATGATCACATTCGGAAAAGAAAGCCTGCCGTAGGGATGGACGTCATGAAGCACGCGGGAACGGTAATAACGGTAATGCCCGTTTTCACAAAAAAATGTGCTCGTTAGGCTGACTTTTTTTTCATTCAAAGCAGCGCTTGCCGCCACGATTTTAAAAATGGATCCAGGCTCATACATGTCCGTAATAGCACGGTTGCGCCTCGCCTCGGTTTTTGAGACCTTCACGTTATTAGGGTCAAAGGTGGGGCGGTTGACAATAGCAAGAATTTTTCCGGTTTTAGCTTCCATCAAAATAGCCGCCGCGCCCAGGGCCTTCCATTGATGAAACGCGCGGTCAACGGCGCGCTCGGTTAAATACTGAAGGTACTGATCAATGGTCAGATAAATATGGTGCCCGTCGACCGCAGGAATGGTTTTCGTTTCAAACGCCTTGATTTCATGTCCCAGTGCATCGCGCTTGGTCAGACGACGGCCCGCACGCCCCTGGAGTTCTTGATTGAAATGCAGTTCAATGCCTTCGAGCCCCTGATTATCGATATCCACAAACCCGAGCACCTGAGCCAGTAAATCTTTTTGCGGATAAAACCGTTTATATTCTTCCATAATACCAAGCGCCGGATGCTCGAGGCTGCGAATTTTTTCGGTCTCGCCAAAATCGGCTTTGCGTTTTAGCCAGATAAAGGCCTTGTCACGGGAGAGGCGTTCTTCAACATAAGAAAAATCCAGTTTAAGAAGATCGCTGACTTTTTTAGCCAAAGGCTTAATTTCTTCCACGGGGATCAGACGAGGAACCGCATAAATCGAAGGCACCTTTAAGCTCGTGGCCAGTTCCTTGCCGTGCCGGTCAACAATCTGGCCGCGCAAGGGAGGAATTTCGATCACCAGGCGATGCTGCTTTTCGGCAATTTGGCTGAGTAAGGGTTGGCGGACGAAGCAAAGCTGGAAAATCTGATAGGCTACAACAAGGAATAACGAGACAACGAAAAACTCAATCAGCCAAAGTCGCCGCCTGGAGAGGGACGGATTCATGAATCCGTTTTGGCTTGTGCAACTTTCACCCAGCGCCCCAAAAATTCAAGAACGCCGTCGGAAAAGGGCTTCAATTCAACGGATTCCGTAACAAGTGACGGTTTTTCAGAAGCCTGATAGGGAACACGAACCACGCGGACTTCCTTCGGAAGAGTCAGTTCCAGTTCAAGTTCTTTGATCTTTTCTTCAAGACGCCGGGGGGATTTCAATTGATCCACTTCAAACTTAAGATGCCGGTATTCTTCAGAACGCCGGGCAACCTTTTTAGAATCAAGATCAATCTTGTAGGATACGCGCAACATGGAAATCTGTCCCTGCACGTATAAAAGGAATAATCCCGAAACAAAGCCAATCACAATAATAATTTTACCGAGCCCCTTCATGCGCCCTCTCCACAACCCGCAACTTTGCACTTCGCGCACGCGGATTGTCGCGAATTTCATCTTTGGAAGCCACCACGGGCTTTTTTGTCAAAATAATTCCTTCATGCGATCTCTGCCATGAGCGGAATTGATGTTTCACAATCCGGTCTTCAAGCGAATGAAATGAAATCACGGCCACGCGGCCTCCGGGTTTCATGCGCTGCCAAATTTTAGGGAGCGCTTCTTCTAACGCTCCAAGCTCATCGTTAACAGCAATTCTCAACGCCTGAAAAACGCGTGTCGCCGGGTGCCTTCGAAACTGCCACGTTCTTCCTGAATCTTTTTCTTTGTGTTTAACGCCTAGCGAACGGCAAATAATTTCGGCTAAATCCCGGGTCGTTTCAATGGGCCGTTTTTGTCTGGCATAACAAATCGCCCGCGCAAATCTCCGCGCTCCTCTCTGCTCACCTGAATTTCTAAAAAGGGTTTCTAACTTTTCTTGAGGAAAATCATTCACCACATCCCGTGCTGTCCAATCTGCCGTAGAATCCATTCGCATGTCCAGTGGTCCCTCGCCTTCAAAACTGAACCCTCTTTTTTCTTCCTCCAATTGATCGGAAGACAAGCCAACATCTAGTATTACGGCATCCACATTATAGATATTAAGGGTATCCAAGACTTTGTCAAGATGTCTAAAATTGTCACATATGAAAGTCACCTGATAAAACTCTTTTAAAATCTCTTTACCTCGCTCAATTGCAGCCCGATCTTGATCCAGAGCAATGAGTCTTCCTTGAGGAATAATGCGTTGAAGAATAGCGTAGGCGTGGCCGGCACTGCCGAGAGTTCCATCCACCGCAATCATGCCAGGCCGGGGGTTCAAATAGTCGAGAACTTCTTTGAGCAAAACCGGCTTATGCGGCAAAGCTCCGAATGGCCTCGTCTTCAGAAGAAAAAGACTCCATGAGATCACGGATCCCAATCAACTTCAGTTCTTTTTCAACCTGAGGATGCATATTGCAAAGTTTAATATCGCCTTTTTCAGCCCGGACCGTGCGAAGGCGATCCACGAGAATTCCAACACCGACAAGTTCCACGTGGCGTGTCCGGCTCAAATCAAGCAAGAGTTTCTTATGATTTTTCTTTAAGAGTCTCTTTAAACGGTATTTCATTTTAACCATTTCAAAAGCGCTCAAGTCCCCGTCAAATTGAAGAATATCCACTCCCATTTTTGTTCTGGATCGATAGGCCATCCTGCTCCCCTCCTTTTCCTTGTGTGCTACGGGTTTGTCATTAATTTTTCAGCCAGCGCTTCAAAACTTCCCTTATGGCTGTCGTAAAAACTTTTCCACTTTTCTTTCGCCCAAATTTCCATCCGGTCTGACACGCCGATAATCATCAAGTCCTGCTGAATTTCGGCATATGTTTTCAGGTATTCAGGAATCAAAATTCTTCCCTGCTTATCGCAAATGACTTCCGAGGCCCCTGAAAAATAAAGCCGGTTAAAGTTCCGTGACTCTCCCCGTGTAAATGGCATGTCACGGAATTTCTTCTCCTGAGATTTCCAGGTTTCCTCCGTGAAAACAAAGAGGCACTGATCAAGGCCTCGCGTAATAAAAAACTTTTCCACGTAATTTTCCTTGAAGATCTCGCGAAACTTCGCCGGGATAATCACGCGTCCTTTGCTATCAAGGGTATGTTCGTATTCGCCGTAAAACATATTTGTCATTCGCGGGGATCGCATCAACTTCCACAATCCACCACTCTCCCCCACTTTATGTAATGCGCAGTATAGGATTAGGCTATTTTTGTGTCAATGGAATTTTAAAAAAACTTAAACTTTCAGGGCTTCACTCTAGATTTGGTGTAGCGACTGTCTAAAAACACAAGATGTAGAAGTGGGGGGAAATAATGAAAGCGAAAGACTTTTTAATACGAATACACGAACAGGAAGGGATTTATTCTTCGAAGTACAAAATGCGGGAACAGCTCTCGCAAAGAATCAACGTTTCCGCGAGACGGATTTCATTCATCAGCTGAGGCCTTAATCGCATCTGACAGGCCCCGCAAACCTCGCCCTGGACTTTCACCAGGGCAAGCCCTTTTTTCTTTTCCACAATCTTCTCATAAAGATCTTTAACATCCAGCGCCAGGCCGCTTACGATTTCTTCCCGTTTTTTTCTTAACTGCCCGGCTTCGTCATTAGATTTTTTTTCTTGCTGAAAAAGTTCGTTCTCTTTATTTTCATACTCTTTCTGGCACTGCTTCAGACGCTCCATTTCCTTTTTGACTTCATCCTGAGCCGCCTCGATTTCATCGAGGATACGGATGACTTCTTCTTCAAGAAGAGAGTTATCCGCTTTCAGGGAAGCAATTTCCTGCTGAAGAGCACCGTACTCTTTGTTGGTTTTGACCTGGGATAACTGACCATCCAATTTCCGGATATGGGCTTCTTTTTGAGCCAGATCCCCTTCTTTTTCTTTTTGCTGCAACTGAAGCTTTTTCAAAGCGGCCTCAAGCTCGGCCATATGCCTTTTTTCCGATTCAAACACATACTTGTTTTTAAGACGCTCTTCGGGGATTTCCTTAAGCTGTCCAAGGGCGAGATAGAGTTCGCGGTCAAGCTCCTGCGCCTTCTTTAAGATTTCAATGTCTTCCTTCATCTTGGTCATCCTGCCTCGTTTCACTCAGATCGAAAATAAGTGGGTGAATTATAGAGGACTTTAAGGGGGGCATCAAGCCCGAAAACAGGTGCAAGAAGCTTTATTTTTTGGCGTGGAATTGTTCTTTTTCAGTGGAGCCTTCCATCCCGAGGGTGGAGGTAAGCCCCTGCGAAGCAATCTCCGTCACCGCATCAAAGTATCCGGTTCCGACAAACTCCTGATGTTTGATCGCTTCATACCCAAACTTTTCCGCCTCAAATTCATTTTCCTGAAGCTCGGAATAAGCGGCCATTCCCCTTTGTTTATATTCCTTGGCAAGCATAAACATGCTGTAATTTAAAGCGTGAAAACCTGAGAGCGTCACAAACTGGAATTTGTACCCCATAGCCCCGATCTCATGCTGAAATTTGGCAATCGTCTCGTGGTTTAAATTAACTTTCCAGTTAAAGGACGGCGAGCAATTGTAGGCCAGAAATTTCCCCGGGAATTGTTTATGAATTGCCTCGGCAAAGCGCTTGGCTTCTTTAAGGTCCGGCTTGGAAGTCTCAAACCACAAAAGATCCGCATACGGGGCATAGGCGATCGCGCGGGCAATGGCTTGATCAAGACCCGCTTCCACGTGATAAAAGCCTTCGTGCGTGCGGTTTGTTCCACGGATAAAGGCTTGATCATAGGGATCAATATCATTCGTTAAAAGCGAGGCGCTGTGGGCGTCTGTGCGCGCGATCAAGATCGTATCAATGCCGCACACATCCGCAGCGAGACGGGCTGAGACAAGCTTGGTGATAAATTCGCGCGTCGGGACAAGCACCTTACCGCCCAAGTGCCCGCATTTCTTAACAGAGGCCAGCTGATCTTCAAAATGAACACCCGAGGCTCCCTCTTCAATCATTTCTTTCATAATTTCAAAAGCATGCAAAGGACCGCCGAATCCGGCTTCGGCATCGGCTATAAGCGGCGCAAGCCAGTGGATGCTCTGCTCCCCTTTTAAATGGTGGATCTGGTCCGCACGCAAAAGAGAATTATTGATGCGTTTGATTAAATAAGGGACACTGTCTGAAGGATAAAGGCTTTGATCCGGGTACATTCTGAGAGAATTATTCATGTCCGCAGCCACCTGCCAGCCGCTGACGTAAATCGCTTTAAGGCCAGCCTTCACCTGCTGAATCGCCTGGTTTCCCGTCACGGCACTTAACACATGCACATATTTTTCTTCGTTTAAAAGCTGCCACAGGCGGTGCGCCCCGGCGCGCGCCACTGAATATTCCCGGTGAAAACTGCCCCGAAGTTTATAAACATCTTCTGCTGAATAAGGCCGTTCGATTCCTTTCCAGCGGGGATTGGTTTTCCAATCCTTGGCAAGCTGCGCGACAAAATCATTCTTTTCTTTTTCCCGGTCCGAAGTCATGAATGGTTCCCCCTTTTTTCATCCCTCAAGATAATCATAAGCCGCAAGCGTTAAAAATTCAGGAAAGTCATGACACAAGCTCATCTCCTGAAAAATCCGGGAGGCAAGCTGAAACTTTCCTTTCTCATAAGGATCCTGCCCCACAAGTGCACGGATGCGCTCAAGCTCTTCCTGCATCACTTTTTTTACAAGATCAGACGAGACTTCCCTTCCGTCCGAAAGTTTTGCGCGGTGGCGGATCCACTGCCAGATTTGAGACCTCGAAATTTCAGCCGTAGCCGCATCTTCCATTAAATGATAAAGCGGCACACAGCCTGCGCCCCTGAGCCAGGCTTCAAGGTAAAGGATCCCGACATTGACATTGGTCCGAAGCCCTTTTTCCGTAATCTCGCCTTGAGGCATCACAAGCAAGTCTTTAGCCGTCACCTTGACATCCTCGCGCGCCGCATGAAGTTGGTGCGGGCCTTTCACATCCTGATTAAAAATTGTCATGGCCACTTCCACGAGGCCCGGATGCGCCACCCAGGTTCCGTCATGTCCCGCTTTAGTTTCACGAATTTTGTCCTGCCGGACTTTTTCCACGGCGGTTTCATTCGCCTGCGGATCCGTTTTAATTGGAATTTGAGCGGCCATACCGCCCATTGCATGGACCCCGCGCCGGTGGCAGGTTTTGATCAGAAGATCCACATAGGCTTTAAGGAAAGCCTTATCCATCGTCACCTGGGATCTGTCTGGCAGGACAAATTCGGAATTCTGATGAAATTTTTTAATGAAGCTGAAAATATAATCCCAGCGGCCGCAATTAAGGCCCGCGGAATAATCCTTTAATTCATAAAGGATTTCATCCATTTCAAAAGCAGCGAGGATGGTTTCAATCAAGACCGTGGCACGGATGGTCCCTTGGGGAAGGCCGATCTCTTTTTCCGAAAAACGAAACACATCTGCCCAAAGCCTCGCTTCAAGATGACTTTCCATTTTGGGAAGATAAAAGTAAGGGCCTGTCCCCCGGCGGATTAAATTGTGCGCATTATGAAAAAAGAAAAGACCGAAATCAAACAAGGAGCCTGAAATCGGCTTGCCATCCACCAGCACGTGTTTCTCAGGCAAATGCCAGCCTCGCGGCCGCACCATGAGCGTGGCAATTTTGGGGTTGAGGGCGTAGTGCTTTCCCTCCGGACTGTCATAGCTAATGGTACGGTTGACGGCATCGCACAAATTAATATGCCCGACAAGGTTATTCTGCCAGGTGGGAGAATTGGAGTCTTCGAAATCCGCCATAAACACGCTTGCACCGGAATTAAAGGCATTGATCATCATTTTGCGCTCAACCGGCCCCGTGATTTCAACTTTGCGTTCAAGCAGGTCTTTAGGGATGGGCGCCACTTTCCATTCCGATTCGCGGATGGATTTTGTTTCGGGAAGAAAATCGGGAAGTTTCCCGCCATTGATTTCCTTTTGGCGGATTTGTCGTTTTTTGAGAAGTTCGGTACGGTTAGGTTCAAACTTGCGGGAGAGACGGACTAAAAACTGAAGAGCCTCTGGGGTGAGGATATCTTGATATGCCTGGGTGACCAACGCTTTGATTTCAATCCCTTCCACTTTCACTGGATTGACTTGGCCCTGAACCTTCGCTCCCATTCAGTATCTCCCGTGAGTATCAAGTCACTCTTATGCGCAAGCCGTTGCCGAAGAAGAATGTCTTTTGTAAGTCCTTGCCTTAAGTATAGTTCCCTCCTCCCCGAAAATCAATTCGCAGTTGAAATTTATCTATAAAATTATGCAGAGCTTCTCTGGCCACGTACCCATTCGAACTCTGCCCGCCGTCCCAAGTCAAGGCCCGACCGGTACCAGATGATATCGGGCGTCTGACCCAACGAAGTTTCTCGTGTAGCTTTTGGATTAGATTTCTGCGAGGAGGCCGCCCACAATTGCACCCAGCAAAAGCAGCCCGACATGAGACACGGCCAAGGTAAAGCCGCCAAAGCCTGCGACAAAACCCAGGAGCGGAATTCCGGTAAAAAATGCGGCGAAGATAAGCAGGATAAGACCAAGGATAAGACCGGGCAGAAAAACCGCTACAATCGAGGCACCGACACCGCCTGCCTTTTTTCCCCCGACAATTCCGGCAATCAAAGGGCCTGCCAGCGGAAGCCAGAATAAAAGAAGGGAAATCACGAACATCCACACCATCCCCCAGAAAATACTTCCCTTTTGTTTTGGAGCAGCCCTCATTTTCCGGATTTGGAGCTTAAGAATGAGGGTAAGGATTCGCCTTTGACGAGGTCGTGGAAGGTTTCGCGTTTGCGAACCACTTCAAACTTGCTGCCTTTGACAAGGACTTCGGCAGCGCGGGGGCGGGAATTATAATTAGAAGACATGACAAAGCCGTAGGCGCCCGTCGTCATAAAAGCGACCTGGTCTCCGGCAGAAAGCTCCTGAATCCGCCTGTCTTTGGCAAGAAAATCCCCGCTTTCACACACAGGACCCACGACGTCATAAATCCACTTGGCCGTTTTCTCATTACGGTGCAAAGGATACACTTCATGGTGCGCATCATAAAGCGTTGGGCGAATCAGGTCATTCATTCCCGTGTCCACAATGGCAAAATTTTTGACTTTGGTCTGCTTGATATAAAGCACCTGGCCTACAAGAATACCGCCATTGGCGGAGATAAAGCGTCCGGGCTCGAAAATAATCTGCAGTTTCCTTCCCCGGAAAAGCGGCAGGATTTTTTTAGCAAATTCTTCGGCGGTTTGAGGTTTTTCTGTGCTATAGATGACACCCAGCCCGCCGCCCAGATTAAGGTACTTGATTTTCGCGCCCAGTTTTCCGAGTTTATCCACAAACGCGAGCACCTTGCGGAAGGCCTCAATAAAAGGCTCCCCAATCACAATCTGGGAGCCGATGTGCACGTGAATGCCGCAAATATCAAGCGCAGGATAAAGCGATTTCTGCATAAACACTTTTTGGGCAAGCTCCATTTCCATCCCGAATTTGCTTTCCGGCTTTCCGGTTGCGATATGGTGATGCGTATGCGGATCCACGCCTGGGTTCACGCGCAAAGAAACCGCAGTCCGCTTTTTCATGTGCCTTGCCACCTGATTTAAAAACTCTAGCTCCGGGACGGATTCCACATTAAAAAGTAAAATTCCGTAGCGCAAAGCCGCCTCAATTTCTTCACGCGTCTTCCCCACTCCCGCATAAACGATCTTTTCCGGGTCACACCCCACCCGTTCCGCCCGGTAGAGTTCGCCGCCTGAAACGATATCAAGACCGGATCCTGCATTCACGAGGGATTTTAAAATCGCCAGATTGGAGTTGGCTTTCATCGAGTAGCAGATAAGGGGGCTGACTCGGTGAAAGGCTTTTTGAATCTTGGCGAGGTGATCGACAAACGTTTTGTGACTGTAGATATAAACAGGGGTTCCCGTTTTCCGCGTAATGTCGCGGACGCGCACCTTTTCACAATACAATTCGTTGTTTTTATAGAAGAAATCGTGCATAAAATTATTTGAGGGACAGCTTCCAGCGTTTAATTTCTTTCTTCACAAAAGCAGGATTCGTGCTGCCAAGCGTCTTTTTAGCGCGGACCGAAAATTCAGGATTTAAAAGATCAAAAAGGTCCTCGCCAAAGGCGGTTGAAAATTGTTTAAGCTCTTTAAGCGAAAACTCACGAATGGGTTTTACGACTTCAAGGCTTTCCCGGACAAGGAGTCCCACAATTTCGTGTGCCTCACGGAAAGGCACTTTCTTTTTCACAAGGTACTCAAGCACGTCGGTCGCAAAAAGGCCTTCATCGTCCAAGGCTGCTTGAATCGCCTCCGGGTTAAAAGAAACTGAATCCACCGTAAGCCTTAAAACTTCAAGGGCGGACCCTGTTTTTCGAAGCGCGTCAAAAAGCGCAGGCTTATCTTCCTGCAGGTCCCGGTTATAGGCCAAGGGCAATCCCTTTTGAAGGGTCAAAAGAGACTGAAGATAGCCAAAGATGACGGCACTTCTTCCCCGGATCAGCTCAAAGACATCCGGGTTTTTTTTATGCGGCATAAGGCTCGAGCCGGTGGCAAAGGCATCATCCAGTTCCAAGTAATGAAAGGGCTCCGAGTTCCACAAAATAAAATCTTCACTTAAGCGCGAAAGATGCATCCATAAAATAGCAAGACCGCTTAAAACCTCCGTCATAAACCCGCGGTCGCTTACGGCCGCGAGACTATTGGCCGCTATTTTTGCAAATCCCAATTCCTTTGCGAGGAATTTTTGATCAATCGGAAGTCCTGAACCCGCGAGCGCGCCCGAACCCAACGGCAAAATATTGACACGTTTCCCGGCATCCAGAAACCTCAAACGATCCTCTTCAAGCATTTCCACATAAGCCAGGAGGTGGTGCGCCAAAAGCACGGGCTGAGCCTTCCTTAAATGAGTCATTCCCGGAATAATCAAACCGCCCGCTTTTTCAGCACAAAGCACAAGCGCTTTCTGCGTCAGCTTGATTTTTCCGTCCAGAAACTGGAGTTTATCCCGAAGATAAATGCGGGTAGAAGTCACAACCAGGTCATTACGGGACCTTGCCGTGTGAATCTTTTTTGCCACAGCCCCCGCCTTTTTTTCAAGCAGGGATTGAATCAGGGTGTGGACATCTTCATATTGACGGAAAGAAGAAAGATCAAAAGGTTTCCCTCCGCCGGGAATGCCAAAATCCTTTGCGATTGATTTAAGCCCGCGCACAAGCTTCGCGGCTTCCTGCGGCGTAATCAAGCCAGTACGGGCCAGCATTCTGGCCCAGGCCATATTCACCCGGAGCTCGGCTTCAAGCAATTCGTGATCCACGGCAAGCGAATAGCTGAAGCACTTCAAAACCGGATGCATTTCCTTTTTAAATCTTCCGCCCCAGAGTTTTTTCATGTGTGATTGGCTTTCAGTCCTTCGTAAGGGAGTCCCCAGATTTTCATAAAACCTTCAGCCGCTTCCCGGTCAAACGTGTCTTCGGCCGAATAGGTGGCAAGTTTTTCATGATAAAGGGAATAAGGCGACTGGCGCCCGACGCAAATCGCGTGACCACGGTCCAGTTTGATCCGGATTTTCCCCGTGACTCGAGCCTGGTTGGATTTAAAGAATTGGTCAAGCGCTTCTTTTAAGGGTGAAAACCAGAGTCCAAAGTAAACCAGTTCAGCATACTTTTCGGTCAGGACTTTTTTATAGTGCAAAAATTCCCTATCCATGACCAACCCTTCAAGCTCTTCGTGAGCTTTTAAAAGCACATGCGCTGCAGGTGCTTCATATACTTCCCGGCTCTTGATTCCCACGAGGCGGTTTTCAATCTGGTCAAAGCGCCCCACGCCGTAGCTTCCCGCAATTTCATTCAAAGATTCAATCAAAGCCACAAGCGGCTTTCGCTTTCCGTCGATTTTGACCGGCACGCCCTTTTCAAATTCAATAATAAGATACCGGGGCTTAGTCGGAACGCGGTCAAGCGAACGCGTCATCACGTAGGCATCTTCGGGCGGCTCCTGCCAGGGATTTTCAAGGATGCCCGCTTCAATCGCAATCCCCCAGATATTTTTATCAATGGAATAGGGACTTGCTTTTGTAGCGTCCACAGGGATTTTATGTTTACGCGCATAATCCATTTCTTCTTCACGCGATTTGAATTCCCACTGCCTTAAAGGAGCAATAATTTTGAGTTTGGGATTCAGCGTGCGAACACCCACCTCAATCCTCACTTGATCATTGCCTTTGCCGGTGCAGCCGTGCGCCACAAATTCCGCCTTTTCCTTTTCTGCAACTCGAACAAGGTGCTTGGCAATCAAGGGCCGGCCAAGGGCAGTGGCTAAAGGATAGCCGCCTTCATAGCGGGCATGGGCCCAAAGTGCTGGAAGGATAAAATCGCTGGCAAATTCTTCTTTCACATCTTCAATATAGATTTTACTTGCGCCCCCGGCTTCAGCTTTTTTCCGCAATTTTATTTTATCTTTCACCTCCCCGATAAAAGCAGAAAAGCAGATCACATCAAGCCCGTATTGGTCCTGGAGCCACCGGACGGCGCAGGAAGTATCAAGTCCGCCAGAATAGGCAAGCACCACTTTTTTCATAACAACTCCTATGTGTAGAGATGCAGCAAAACGGCTTTTTGAATATGAAGCCGGTTTTCGGCCTGGTCAAAAACAATTGCATGTTTGCTTTCCAGTACGTCATCCGTGATTTCTTCTCCCCGGTGCGCGGGAAGGCAGTGCATCACAAAAACCTTCTTTTTAGCTTGGCTTAGCAAATCCCTATTGACCTGCATGCCTTTAAAAGCCTGCATCTTTTGCTTTCGCATTTTTTCCTGTCCCATACTGACCCAGACATCCGTATAAATCGCATCCGCATCTTTAACCGCTTCGCGCGGATTATACCCCCCTTGAATCAGGGCGCCTGTTTTTTTTGCAATCTTCCGGGCTTCTTCCAGGATCGCTTTTTCAGGCTCATGCCCTCGAGGGGTCGCATACCGCAGAGGAAATCCCAATTTCGCAGCAAGCAAAATAAGGGAATTTAAGACATTGTTTCCATCCCCGACAAAGGCAAGCAAAGGTTTGGTTCCCTTCGGGAACTTTTCTCTCAACGTAAAGTAATCGGCAAGCGCCTGGCAGGGATGTTCAAAATCACTCAATCCATTAATCACAGGCTTTCGGAAATATTTCTGAAATTCCTCAATGGTCTTATGCTCAAAGGTCCTTAAGATCACGCCCGCAAGATACCGGTCAAGCACACGCGCCACGTCACGCACTTCTTCCCGCAGGCCAAGCTTCATGTCTTCCGGCCCAAGATAAAGCGTTCCTCCTCCCAAAGAAAAAATTCCGGCCTCAAAGGAAACCCATGTTCGCGTAGAAGGTTTCTCAAAAATAAGACCGAACATCCGGCCCTGCAATGCGCCCTCGTAACTTTCGGGGAAATTTTTGACTTCTCCGGTTAGCTGAAAGAGCTCTTCAATTTGATCCGGCGTAAGATCTTTGATAGATATAAGGCTTTTCTTTTGGCTCATGCGTTGCTTCCCGCCTTATCAAAAACTTCTTCGAGAATGGTACACGCCTTATCAATGAGGCCTTTTGTGACTGTCATCGCGGGCATAATCCTCAAAACGTTTTCCTGTGTGCAATTAATAATCAGCCCCTTCGCAAGAGCGGCCTCTGCAATCGCTCCTCCGGGGGAGGATAACTCCACGGCACACATCAGACCCATTCCCCGGACCTCCCGGATCAGCGGGAATTTGTCTTTCAAAGCTTCAAGTTTCAAAGTCAGGTATTTTCCCATTTCTACCGCATTTTGAAGCAGCTTTTCTTTTTTGATCGCCCGGAAAACCGCTAGAGAAGCCGCGGTGACCAGCGGATTTCCTCCGTAGGTTGCGGCATGAGTGCCCGGTGTAAAAACCTCTTCACGGATTTTTTGGTTAACGACTAAAGCCCCAATGGGCACACCGCCTCCCAGCGATTTGGCAAGGGTCATAAGGTCGGGCTCCAGGCCATAATGCTGAAAGGCAAACATTTTGCCGGTACGCCCCATTCCGGTCTGCACTTCGTCGAGCATCATTAAAAGGCCCTGTTCATCACAAAGTTTTCGGATCCCCGCCATGAATTCTTTGGTTGCAATCCGGATACCGCCTTCCCCCTGAATGGGCTCAAAAAAAATGCCAATGGTTCTGGGTGTTATCTGCTTTTTCACCGATTCCAAGTCATTGAGCTCCGCATAACGGAAGCCTTCCGGAAGCGGTTCAAACCCCTTTTGAACTTTTTCCTGCCCCGTAGCCGTAATCGCCGCAAGCGTACGTCCATGAAAAGATTGCTTCATCGTAATGATTTCATACCGGCCGTTTGCGTGGCCGAATTTCCGGGCAAATTTGATGGCGGCTTCTGTCGCTTCCGCGCCGCTATTACAAAAAAAAGACCGCGCGGGGAAAGCCGCTTTGCTGATTTCCCGGGCAAGCAGAGCCTGTTTTAAATTAAGAAAATTATTCGAAATATGGAGCATCTTCTGAGCCTGACGTTTAATCGCATTCACCACTGCAGGATGGCAGTGGCCGAGGCCTGAAACCGCCCAGCCCGGAAAAAAATCAAGATACTCTTTTCCTTCGATATCCCAAACCCGGGAACCCTTGCCCTTCACTAAACAAACCGGAAGCTGTTTGTAAGTAGGAAGAACGTACTCCGCGTAAAACTTTTGGACGTCTTTGGAGTTCATAACACGATCTCGGTGCCGATCCCCTGATCCGTGAAAATCTCAAGAAGAAGGGAATGTTTAATGCGGCCGTCAATGATGTGGGCTTTTTTCACACCGCCTTCAAGCGCAGTGATGCAGGCCTGAACTTTAGGGATCATTCCGCCTGTAATCACCTTTTGATCAATAAGCTCCTGCACGTCACTGACACGCAGAGAAGAAATCAGCGAGCTTTCGTCCGCAGGATTGCGCATAATGCCTTTGACATTGGTCAGGACCATAAACTTATGAACCCCCATAGCGGCCGCAATTTTGGCCGCGGCTTCGTCTGCGTTCACATTATAGGTCTCTCCCTGCTCATCGATTCCGACACCGTAGATCACGGGAATCATATTAAATTCGGTGAGCTCTTTTACCGGGAGAATGTTCACAGAAGTCACCTGCCCCACGTAGCCCACGTCCTCCTGTCCCTCGCCGCCGCGCTTCACGACATTCAAAATTTCAGCGTCATGACCTGAAAGCCCAATCGCCCGCGCGCCAAATTTATTAATGTCGTGCACAATCCCCTTATTGATTTCAGCAAGGGTATCGACCACAACGTCAATCGTGGCTTTGTCCGTCACTCGGAGCCCGTTGACAAAGCGGCTTTGGATGCCCTGCTTTTTTAAATTTTCGGTGATGGCATTGCCTCCGCCATGAATCAGAATGGGCTTGATCCCGACATAATTCATGAACACAAGGTCATGCAGGACATTTTCCCGCACATCCTCATAAGTCATGGCGGCGCCTCCATATTTAACAAGAATTTCCTTACCCCGGAATTTCTTAATATAAGGAAGGGCCTCGATCAAAATAGTGGCTTTTTCAACAAGGTCATCCATGGATTAGCGAATACTTTTTTTAAGCATCTCTAGATTGAGGGTTGGATCATTGGCGTGAAATCAGGAATAAGATGCGTTAATCAGCACATATTTGGTGGTAAGATCCGACGTAATAAACTGTGCCCGTCCCCTTCCTTTTCCGATACTGACATCAATCGTGTAATTCTGGCGCTGTAAAATCCTTCGCGCCTTGGGAAGATTCAACGCTCGCAGCCTTCCATTGTGCACTACATTAACATTTCCGAACGAAATATTCAAATGGTCCGGATCAAAAGAGATGCCGCTGGCGCCCACCGCAGCCACAATACGGCCCCAGTTGGGATCCGACCCCGCCAGCATCGTCTTAAAAAGCATGGAGTTCGCAATTTGCCGCGCGGCTTTTTCCGCTTCCGTCGGATTCGTGGCCCCGGCAACGCGCAAGGTACAAACGTGCGTAACCCCCTCGCCATCTTTGACTAATTCATAAGCAATGATCCGGCACACTTCTTCCAGAACATCCCGAAACATCCGGTAATCCCGGTCTACCTTTTGAATCAACGGATTTCCGGCTTCTCCGTTGGCTAAAACCAGCACCATATCATTGGTGCTCATGTCATTATCAATCGCGATCTTGTTAAACGTATCATCCACGGCATGGCGGATCGCACGGCGTAAAATGGGCTTGGTAATCGCCACGTCTGTTGTAATAAAACAAAGCATCGTTGCCATATTAGGGTGCACCATCCCGGCTCCCTTGGCACAAGCGCCAATGGTTACTTTCTTATCCCCGAGGTTAAATGACAACGCCACCTCTTTTGTCGAAAGATCCGTCGTCAAAATCCCCTTGGCCGCAGCGTGGCCCCCGTCTTTTGAGAGCTTGTGGACAAGCCTTGGAATCGCGTGTTTAAACCGCGTCACGGGAAACGGCACGCCAATCAAGCCGGTCTGTGCGATTAAAACTTCTTCTTCCCCGACATTTAAATGCCGCGCGGCTTCGCGCACACAATCTTCCACCGCATGCCTTCCCTTGGGCCCGTTCATGCAATTGGCATTTCCGCTTGAGGCCATAATCGCGCGGTGGCGGGGCGCCTGAATGGCTTTCATGGAGTGCAGCACGGGCCAGGCCTTGACGCGATTCGTCGTGAAGGTTCCTGCCGCAAGCGCCGTCACCCGCGAAACAATCAGGGAGCAGTCGAATTTTTTCTTTTTCTTCTTAATGCCCGCATGCATGCCGCTGGCATAAAAGCCGACCGGCGTTGTCACCGTCCCCCATTTTCTTTTTTCCCAAAATGGTTTTACCATGAACGCAGTCCTTCCTCTTCTTGAAATCCAAAACGGATATTCATATTTTGAACCGCCTGACCGGAAGCCCCTTTGACAAGGTTGTCAATGGCGCTGATCACAACCAAACGATCGGTTTCATCACACAATCCAAACCCAAGGTCGCAAAAATTGGTCCTTTGAACATCCTTAAGCGACGGAAAAAACCCTTGGGGTTTTATCCGCACAAAAGGCTCTTTGTCATAGGCCGCGGCAAAGGCTTTCTGAATGGCTTCGCCCGTGACTTTCTTTTTCCGCGCGAGGTACATCGTGGCAAGGATGCCCCGCTGAAGGGGAAGAAGATGCGGCACGAAAGTTAAATCGACCTCGGAACCGTGAGCCTCGCCAAGGGCCTGTAAAATTTCGGGGGTATGCTGGTGGCGGTTCACTTTATAGGCATAAAAATTTTCATCCACTTCACAAAATTGAGTGGCCGCATTTAATTTCTTGCCCGCGCCGCTGACCCCGGATTTGGCGTCAATGACGATTGCGCGAGGCTCCACAAGGCGGCTTTTAAGAAGCGGCCAAAGCCCGAGAATCACCCCTGTCGGATAGCAACCGGGGTTGGCAATCAAATTAGCTTTTCTGATTTGCGCGCGGTAAATTTCCGAAAGTCCGTAAACCGCTTCTTTTAAAAGCGCCGGGTTCCTGTGTTTGATGCCGTACCACCGGGGATAATCTTTAACCTGTTTTAGCCGAAAATCAGCAGACAAATCAATGACCACCTTTCCTGCGCGGTGGAACTGACTGGCGGTTTCCACGACCTCGGTATGCGGGAGGCACAGAAAAATACAGTCCGATTTACGTTTGACCTCTTGAAAAGAGTACGGCCGGATTTCAAAATCCAAACCTTTAGGAAGCCCCGGAACCAGGCTGCGGGTCGTGAACGATTCCTTTTGTCTTGTGGTAAGCGCCGTAAGGCGTACATGCGGATGGCGTGCAAGAATTTTGATTAATTCAATCCCGGTATAACCGGTGGCCCCGACAATAGCACAATTAAGCATAGAACGTCTTTTTGGATTATCCTCTCAAAAATTTTTTGTATTATATGGATGTATTCTATCTTTTGTCAATTTCACAAGTTAGCCAGGCTTCGCTATTGACTTTCCAGGAAAAAGAAATTATCTTGTACCCATGAAGAAACAAAAAACCTTGCCGCTCAAATCTCAAGTAAAAAAAACGCTCGGCCTTACCTTTCGCGACGCGCAGTGGCTCGAATCTGCGCTGACCCATCCTTCTTTTAGGAATGAAAATAGCAAAATCACCGGACTTTTTGATTTTGACCGGCTCGAATTTTTTGGTGATTCCATCCTCAATTTTTGTGTCTGCCGAAAAATTTATTCCCTTTTTCCCGAAGCCAACGAAGGACTGCTAAGCCGCCTCAGATCCATTCTCGTGTCACGTAAGATCCTCGCCCGTATCTCACGCGAAATCAAGCTCTACTCCCTGGTCCGCTTAGGCAAAAGCATTCACTCACAACCGCTTGCGGCAAAGTCCAAAATTCTGGCGGACAGTTTCGAAGCTTTACTTGCCGCCTACTACTTTGACCGGGGGCTCGACGTTGCTGAAAAATTCATCCTGAAAGTTTTCCGCCATTACTTCAATGTGAAACGTTTGTTCCAGCTCGATCCTAACCCCAAAAGCAGCTTGCAGGAACTCTGCCAAAAGCAGTGGCAGAAACTGCCAGCCTACTCCGTCGAAATCACATCGGAAGGCTTTAAATCAACGGTCAGCCTGGGAAAAACCCGGAAAGCCACTGCGGTAGGAAGGACGCGCCAGGAAAGCGAAGAAAAAGCCGCCCGTTATCTTGTCCGCAAAATCCGTCAGGAATTGCTTTCCCGCCGCTCAAAAAGAATTTCTTCCGGCAAAAAATTGGTTAAAACTTTCTGAGTCTTTTTTTGAGAAAGCTGTTCTGAAAATTGCGGCAAAAGTTCAGGATCGGGCTGCATTTCAGGCGCCGTGAAACGACCCGACAGCAAAAAGGAAATTGGGCCTAATTGTTTTCCTTCATTTGAAATTCCCTGCCCAAACAGAGGCTCCATGATTTCTTGGGTCAACGGCTCGGAGAGAAACACATTGAGACGGTAATTGAGGACCCCATCCAATCCCAGCCCCCCGCCTCCGTCCGCTGAAAATTTCGGAGAGATAAGTGTCAACTTATTCATCGTAATTTTCTTATCTTTTAAGCTAAACTCCGAATGCATATCATCAAAAAAAGTCGTTCCTGTCACATGCGGGCTTAACGATTTGAGCTCGCGAAGCTTACTGACAGAGTTCATGAGATCAAAGGTTTTAAATTGCCCATTGGTTAGAATAAAGTTTCCTTGCCCGCCGGAAACGTCCATCCAGGACCGGTTCTTCTCCTTCACTCCCTCAAAATGCCCTTTTAAAAACAGGTTTCCTTCAACAGGGCTTTCCTTCTGATCTCCTTGGGCAAATAAACGGGCGAGACTGAAGCGATCCGCCTCCGCATCAATCTCATAGCGTGGCGATTCTCCCCCGTGAATCACTTCTCCATGAAGCACGAGCTTGCCGCCATAGATTTCTGAAACCAACCGGTTAATCATCCACTTCCCCTTTTCATACTGAAGTTCGGTTTCAAAATGCTCAATAGGTTCACGGGTAAGCAAAGGGTTTTGCAGAGCGCCTTTGATACCCTCCAGAGCCTGGACACTCGCAGGGTCAAGCCAGCCCGCCGCCCATTCCTGCAAAATCGAAATAACCTTGGAAGGTTTAAGTTGAGAAGCGGAAATCTTGGCCTCGGCGGCCGGATTCTCAAAAGGATGATAAACCGAAGCCTCGGCCTGAAAAACGGACTCTCCGATCGTAAAGCGCGCCTGCTTCAGGCCCGCACCCATCGCACTGTAGTCCAGCACAAGATGGACATCGTCAATCACGCTTCCGTTTGCGGCTTGAAACCTTGCGTCCTCAAGAGTCAGATTTAAAATGGTCGCAAGGTTTTTGGGATCGTTAAAATCTCCGTTCCAGTTCCCCAAAATTTTAGCTTGCCCGTCGAGCGTATAATTTTGAAGCGGAATCAAAGTCGACTCCCACCCTTTCAAGGGGAACTTATTGGTAATAATATTGATTTGCCCTTTCCTTGCAGGAACATCAAAATCCGTCACGGTTCCTTTCAGGCTCATCTCGGGAAACCGGAGCGAAAAATCCCCTGAAAGAGTTTGACGTCCTTTAAGCAGGAGGTCAAAAACGGCCTGAAGAGGAGAATCCTTAGGCTTAGAAAAATAATGGGTGTACGTCAGGATCGCAGGGGTCAAATCCCAGGAAGCGTGCAGGGATAAATGATCCCAGGAATCACTTAAGGAAATTTCGAAATTCGAGATTCCTGAAAAACCGAGATTAGACGGAATGGCTTTTTTAAAGGGAATCCAGTATTGGGGGATTCCCTCAAGCGCAACCTGCGTTCCCCTCACCCGGATTTCCTGAATTTGCCCTGTCGAAAGCGACCCCTCCCCTTTAGCTTCCAGAATTCCAATCGGAGAATTGAGCCGGCTGGAATCAATCACAAATTCTTCCGTGAACGGGTTCCACCTGAGATCAAAAATGAAGCCCAGTTTTATGCTGGACGAAAGTGATATTTTGTCCTCGTTTTGAATTTGATAGACAAAATTTTCCAGGTCCGCCTGCCCGGAAAAACGAAGGAAGTCATTATCTTTTTGTTTGTTGAACTTGATTTCACAAACCGCCTGTCCGTTTTCGATTCGGATGGGCAGCTGTCTAAGCCATACCCCCAATTCCCGCACATTGAAATCACGGAGTGAAAGGTTTCCCTCAAGCCCCACTGCGTTCCAAGTGATCTCTTTGGAAGCGTCATAAGAAAAAAGCCCTTTGGCTGCAAAAGGCTTTGAAATAGGCAAAAGGTTTCCTTCCATGTCAAAGCGCATCACGGACCCCTGCCACGGGACGGGGCGGAGCCTGAACCGAACGTTCTCGACCGCACCCAGAGTGCTTGTTAAGCGGCCAGCTTGAATCTCAAGTCCCCCCATTTTGATCTGGCGGAAAAGGAGAGGTAATATACGCAAACGCACCTTTAACGATTTTGCCTCAAGATGCATTTTCCTTTGCCCGCTCCAGTCCGCGATAAAATCCTGAAACCACACCGCGGGCCGGGGGAAATAAACCATCTTTGTTTGACTAAAGGCCGCGGGGTTTTCGGTGAAGGTTTCGATGGTGCGGACCAATTCTTTTTGGGCGGTTTGGGAGCTGATCCAGAATGGAAGGACGGTATAAAAAAAAGCGGCAGCTCCCGCGAAGAAGACAACCGAAAGGATGAGAAGAGTTATGAAAGTACGCTTTCCGCTCATGGAGAGGCTGCTTTCAGCGCTAGTGGTTCGAGTAAATTGATTTTGCACATTGCTCACCACTTGTACGGCGCAAGACTCAAATTACGAATTCGCAATTTGAGTCTTGTCGAAGCACTAGTACTGTGTTCCTTCAAATATCAGATGTTCACAGTACTCGTGCCCACTTGAAATTGGAAGTACCAATTTCAAGTGTCAAACGGCACTAGTAAGAATTGGTGGAAACTCCCGGCGGGCGGTAGGTGTAGTCGTCCAAAAAGCCCTGACACCCGGAAAGGAAAATCGCTGTGATCACTCCGTAAACCAGAAACAGGATTTTCCTCATGATTAATTAGCGCTTGGTATATTGGAAGCTTCTGCGAGCACCCTTGCGGCCGGGCTTTTTGCGCTCTTTCTCACGAGGATCTCTCGTCAGAAATCCGCCTTGGCGAAGAGTGGGCCTTAATTTTTCATCATACTTTAAAAGCGCTCTTGAAACCCCAAGGCGAATGGCTCCAGCCTGTCCCGCCAATCCTCCGCCCCGCACATCGGCCCGAACACGAAACTGGTTTAAAAGCCGTGTGGATTTTAACGGCTCTTCGACGATCATTTGAAGGTTGGGTCTTCTGAGGTATTCAGCATTTTCACGGCCATTGATGGTAAAACCTTGTTGGCTGGCAAACAACCAGACACGAGCCACGGAGGATTTTCTTCTTCCCGTCCCGTAAAAAGTGGTATCACTCATTCAGGTTCTCTCCTTTTAGACTTCAAGCAAAATTGGTTTTTGGGCTTTTTGCTGGTGCTCAGCGCCCGCATAAACGCGAAGGCGCCGCAACATTTCACGGCCCAGTTTATTTTTCGGGAGCATCCGGGATACGGCCCGAAGGATGATTTCCTCAGGCTTTTTGGCCATCAGCTCTTCAAAAGAGTAAGTCCTTATTCCACCAGGGTATCCGGTGTAATGCTTGTAGATTTTTTGGGTTTTCTTTTTGCCGGTGACATGAATCTTTTCCGCATGAATCACAACCACCTGATCGCCGGAAAGCTGATCACTGGCAAAGCAGGACTTCCCTTTTCCGATAAGCAAAGTTGCAATCTTTGTGGCTAACCGACCAAGGGTTTTACCCGAAGCATCGATAAGATACGTTTTCCGATCAAAATCTTTTTCTTTAGGGATAAATGTTTTCATAAGCCTCTTCCTTCCAAGTCAAAAGAGGCGGAAGTATAACAAAAAGCCTCATAGCTGTCAAAGCATTTACAATTCTTTGTAACTTTAAATCATTTAATAAGTTACGCGGGTTAACGTGAGGCCCTCCGCAGGAGCCATTGAACCCGCGAGCCGCCTGTCTTTAGCTTCGAGGATTTTCCGGAGATCAGTTAATGTGATTTTGCCTTTTCCTAATTCGATTAAAGCCCCCATCAAATTGCGCACCATATGATAAAGGAAACCGTCGGCTTCAACCCTAAAGGTGAGCAAATGACCTTTCTTAATCAACTGAAACCGGGAAATAGTTCTCACGGTGTCCTTGTCCGGATAAGATGGCCCCCTCGAAGACGCAAACGACCGGAAATCATGCCGGCCTTTTAGAATCAGCATCCCCTTCTTCATTTTCCCGGTATCAAGCTCGCCTGAAATGTGGACAGCCCGTTCAATCAATGGGGATCGCACCGACGCATGCCATATCCGGTATTCATACACTTTGGAGCGGGCATGATAACGTGCGTGAAAATCAGCGGGCATGGCCGTAACTTTTTTAACCGCAATGGGCGCTGGCAAGAGCGCGTTTAAACCTTTCTGAATTTGAGGAAGCGCCATCCCGTGCGCGGTTTTAAAATTAACGACTTGATACTCCGCATGAACACCCGTATCCGTTCGACCGCTTGCCGCCTGAATTTTTGTCTTTCGATTTAAAAGTCTTGAGAGGGCGCTTTCAAGCGCTTCCTGGATGGTGGGGGCCTGGGGCTGCTTTTGAAACCCGAAAAAAGAAGAGCCGTTGTATTCTAAAATGAGCCTGATATTACGCACAGTGAGTCAATAGTCCACAGAATTTATTTTGTTATGCCTGACGGTGGTCTGTGGACTGTCGACTGTGGACTTGCAAAAGCAATTTCCGCGATCTGGACGGCATTAAGTGCCGCTCCTTTTCGCAACTGATCACCGCTCACAAACAAGGCGATCCCATTCTGGACACTCTGATCCTCGCGGATCCTTCCGACCAGGATATCGTCTGTGCCTGCGGCTTCAATCGGCATGGGAAAATAATTTTTATCCCGTTCATCCACCACACGAACCCCTGGCGCATTGTGAAGCGCGTGATAAACCTCTTCAAGCGATAATCGCCTTGAGGTCTCGATGAAAATCGCTTCCGAGTGCGCCCGGTAGACAGGCACACGGACCGCGGTCGCTGCTACCTGAATGGAATCATCATGAAAAATTTTCTTGGTTTCCTTGATCATTTTGATTTCCTCAGCATTAAAGCCGTCGGCCTGGACATCACTATTGTGAGAGAAAACATTAAACGCGATTTGATGCGGGAAGACTTCCTTGACGGGCTTTTTCCCTTCAAGGATTTGCCGGGACTGGTCTTCCAGTTCACGCATCGCCTTGGCGCCCGCTCCACTTGCGGCCTGATACGTGGCGACAACAATCCGCCTTATTTTGGCCATCCGGTGCAATGGGAAAAGCGGCACAAGCATGATAATCGTTGAGCAGTTAGGATTGGCAATAATCCCTTTGTGCTTTTGGATATCTTCCGGGTTAATTTCCGGGATCACAAGCGGTACCTCCGGGTCCATGCGGAAGGCGCTGGTGTTATCCACCACAAGCGCGCCAAATTTGACGGCATGCGGCACGAGCAGGCGGCTCACTTCACCGCCGGCACTTGAAAGCACAAGGTCGATTCCATTAAATGATTCCGGACGGGCTTCCTGAATAGGAATTTCTTTTCCGCAAAATTTGATTTTTTTGCCTGCGGATCTTCCCGATGCCAAAAGCCTTAATTCCGCGATCGGAAATTTGCGTTCCTCAAGCAGCGTTAAAAATTCCTGTCCCACAGCGCCTGTAGCGCCGAGGATAGCGACACGGAGAGCTTTCACGCTTGTATCCTTTCACTAACCAAATCGCCCATTTTGGAGCAACCGACTTTTTGATGACCCTCCCGGTAAATATCCGGCGTCCGGTAACCTTCTAAAATCACACTTTCCACAGCTTTTTCCACCGTTATCCCCAGCTCAAACAAATTAAAACTGAATTCAAGCATCATCGCGGCTGAAAGAATCGCGGCCAAAGGATTGGCCCTATCCTGCCCTGCAATGTCCGGTGCCGAACCGTGTACAGGCTCGTAAAGGGCATGCCGGTCCCCAATCGAGGCGGAAGCCAGCATCCCGATGGACCCTGTAAGCATGGCGGCCTCATCGCTTAAAATATCCCCAAACATATTATTGGTAACGATCACATCAAATTGCTTTGGATTCTTGATAAGCTGCATCGCACAATCATCCACATAACGGTGATCAAGCGTCACGTCCCGGTATTGCTCGTGCACCTTGGTCACGACTTTACGCCAAAGCTGGCTTGATTCTAAGACATTGGCTTTGTCAACAGACGTCACTTTCCGGCGGCGTTTTCTTGCAAACTCAAACGCCTTGCGTGCAATGCGCTCAATTTCGGGTGTTGAATAAACTTCCGTATTAATCCCCTTCTCTCCCTTTCCGTCCGGAAGAGGCTCAATCCCCCGCGGCGTTCCAAAATAGATACCGCCTGTAAGTTCCCGCAGGATCAGAAAATCAAGGTCCTGAATCACCTCCGGCTTCAGGGTGGAAATCTCTTCAAGTCCCTTGAATAAACGAATGGGCCTTAAATTGGCAAAAACTTGCAGTAACTTTCGCAGCTCAAGAAGCGCTTTTTCAGGGCGTTTTGCAGCTTCAAGCGCATCCCATTTCGGGCCGCCAACCGCCCCCAGAAAAACGGCATCCGAATGCTCAGCAAGTTTCTTGGCTTCCGGCGTAAATGGGACTCCAAACTTATCAATCGAAGCGCCTCCGAGAGAAGCTTCCTCAAATTCAAAAACAAGATGGAAGGCTTTCCCGACTTGACGGATGACCTTGACCGCCTGGTCCGTCACCTCACGCCCGATTCCATCCCCCGGAAATAACGCAATCTTGTACATCGGTTTTACATCTCCCTGAAATTTTACAGATGATTTGCTTTTTTTACAGCCAATCCCTCTTGAGGGCTCGAAGCCACCGCATATTCTTTGATCGGCATCCGTCCGGCAAGATAAGCTTTTCGACCCGCCGACACCGCTTCGCGCATAGCCTCCGCCATTAAAACAGGATCCTTGGCCTGAGCAATCGCCGTATTCATTAAGACTCCTTGGGCTCCAAGTTCCATACAAATCGCGGCATCGGACGCCGTACCCACCCCGGCATCCACAATCACAGGGCAGGAAACCGCTTCCTGAATAAATTTCAAATTCAAGCGGTTTTGAATGCCCCTTCCCGAACCGATCGGAGCCGCAAGCGGCATGACACACGCCGCCCCTGCATCTTCAAGTTTCTTTGCCGTGATGAGATCGTCATTGGTGTAGGGCATCACAGTAAAGCCTTCTTTGACAAGAATTTTTGTGGCTTCGAGCAAAGCAAAAGTATCCGGCATCAGGGTTTTAGGATCCCCAATCACTTCGAGCTTGACCAAGTCACCAATACCGGCCGCCCGCGCAAGTCGGGCAATTCGGATGGCATCCTCGGCCGTATACGCCCCAGCCGTGTTGGGAAGAATCCGGTAACGGTCTTTATCGAGATAATCGAGAAGATTTTTTTCGCCGCGATTTTCCAGATTCACACGTCCAATCGCCACCGTGATCATCTCCGCCCCGGAAGCCTCAAGCGCCTTGACCATAAGGTCCATGGACGCGTATTTTCCGGTTCCTAAGATCAAACGCGAAGATAATTCATAGCGTCCGATTTTAAGCGTCTCTTCTTTTTTTGTTTTTGCCATTTCAGTCATTTTAGAATTTTCCAAAACTGTCTACCTTACGGTGTTGAAGCTCTTCAAAAAGTTTGACGTATTTTTTTGCGGAGGCGGCCCAGGAAAAATCACTTGTCATGCAATTGCGAAGAAGGATCTTCCAGTTTTTCTTATCGTGATAAATTTTCAGCGACCTCTGAATCGCCTCCAAGAGGGCTTCACTCGTATACTTGTCAAAAGAGAAACCGTTTCCCTGCTGGGTTTCAGGATCAAAATCCTGAACCGTATCCCGAAGCCCGCCCGTCGCCCGCACGACAGGAACGGTTGCGTATCGGCAAGCGATCATTTGCGCAAGACCGCAGGGCTCATAATACGAAGGCACCAGCATAAAATCACACCCGCCATAAATCCGTTTCGCCATTTTAGGGTCAAACAAAATCCTTATCCCGAAACGCCCTTTATTCTTTTTGGCGATCTCACGAAAAAGCTGGTGATATTTTTCTTCCCCCGTGCCCAGTAAAACAAACTGAAGATTCCATTCCGCCATTTTGGCAAGCGCCGGGATCAAAATATCAATCCCTTTTTGGTCCACAAGCCGCGTCACAATGCCATAAAGGGGAATGGCCGGGTCCACTTTAAGTTCATTTTCTTTCTGTAACGCAATTTTATTGGTTTCTTTTTTTTGAAGGGTCTTCAAACCGAACTTTGCCGCAAGATGAGGGTCGGTTTCAGGATTCCATTCCTCATAATCCACGCCGTTGATAATCCCAAAAAGCCGGTCACGGCGCCGCTGCAAAATCCCTTCAAGTCCGCATCCGAATTCTTTAATCTGGATTTGCTCGGCGTAACTTTCACTGACCGTCGTCACAGCATCCGAATAAACAATTCCGCCTTTGAGGAAACTCACCTTCCCGTAAAATTCAAGGCGCTCCAGCCTGAAAACCTCCCAGCCCATTCCCGTAAGGGGTAACGAGTCGGGGGGGAAATTGCCCTGATAAGCCAGGTTATGCACCGTAAAAACGGCTTTGGTTTTTCGAAAAAGCGGTTCGCCGGAATAAAGGGTTCTTAAATAAACCGGGATGAGTCCCGTCTGCCAGTCATGACAATGGACGATATCGGGGCTGATATTCAGCAACCGAAGCGTTTCAAGAACCGCACGCTGAAAAAAAATAAAGCGCCTGTCATTATCCGGATAATCCCCTAAGGGAGTTCCGTAAAGTTCATCCCGTGAAAAATATTCGGTATGATCAATAAAATAATACTGAAGGCCATTGGAGTGTTTGGCCGCATAGACACGGCCGGTTTCTTTTTCACCCCCCAGGGGAATCGAAATCTCAGGGATAACAACTTCTAAATTCCACTTGCCGGGATCAATTGATTTGTAACGGGGAAGAAAGGTTAAAACCTCGTGGCCAAGAGCATGAATCTCAACGGGAAGGGTTCCAACAACGTCGGCCAATCCACCGGTCTTGACATAGGGCATCCCTTCGGATGCAACGCTTACGATTTTCACAGCAGTCCAAAGAAGTTTACTTTACTTCCACAACGCAATTCCAGCTGCCAAAGGCATTTGGAACACATTCGGTAGGGCGCTGGTCACTTTCCCAGCTTCCATCCACAAGGTAGCGGTACTCGAAGCGCCCTGGCGGCAAAGATAAAGAAACTTTCCACTTTCCATTGCCGTTTTTCTTGAGCGGGGCTTCCTCAGGATTCCACTGATTAAAAGTCCCGGCCAGTTTCACCTGACCGGCTTGGGGGGCATAATATTCAAACTCTACCTTTTTTTCTAACTTGCGTTTTCTCGATGGTTTAGCGGTCATTTGAAGTTTCATTTTTTTTGCTCCTTTCACCGAAATGTAAAATAAAAACTGTATTTTGTTCTCGCAGACTCATGAAGTATATAATAGAAAAAAGACCTTGCCAAGCGGGATGTTCTGATTATAATGCCCCGCTTATGCGACATTGTGCCATTTGTGATAAAAAACCGATTGTCGGGCGTTCCATTTCCCGTCGTGGTCTTGCCAAAAAATCAGGCGGCGTGGGTAAAAAAATTACCGGGATTACGCGACGCCGTTTCTTCCCCAATCTTCAGAGAGTCAAAGTCCGCTTTCCCAATGGCACTGTAAGGCGTGTTAAGGTCTGTGTAAGCTGTCTGCAGGCAGGAAAAGTGACGAAAGCTGTTTCTTACCGCCAGATTACCCCGAAACCTCAAGCGGCTTAATCCCCTTTACTTCCAGAATTAAACTTTCCATTCCGTTCCAAATACGCGTTTTAACTGAATAAACCAATTCCACTTTTGCGTCTTTTTCGATAAAAGAGCGGTCTGTTCCCGGAGTTTTAGCGGACCAAAGGGCTTCGTACGTCAGAGAGCCATCCGTCACCCAAAACTGAAGCGTCCGGGAATTTTGTGAAACAGGCTTGTTTTTAATTTGCAGGTTTTTAGTCTGAAAAACAGGGCGCGCATTCCCTGCTCCGTGGGGCTCAAGCATCTTCAATTCCCGGATAAAGCGCGGCCCCAGGTCGTCCAGTTTGATTTCCAAATCAACTGGAACCTGGCGGATAAACGTCTCAGGCGAATAGGCCTCGGCGGCATATTGGTTCACACGCTGGCGCAAAACGGCCAAGTTTTCTTCGCGGATCGTAAGCCCGACAGCTTGCTCATGCCCTCCGAATTCCTTAAAAAGATCCTTACAGCTTTCAAGCGCGTAAAAGAGGTGAAAATGCTTGATGGATCTTCCGGATCCTTTACCGATTCCGTCGTTGACCGCGATGACAATCGCAGGACGGTGAAACCTGTCGACAATACGCGAAGCCACAATTCCAATCACACCCGCATGCCAGCCCCGGTGCCAAACCACAATCACCCGGTCACGGTTAAAGTTAACGGACTTTTCAACTTCCAACATGGCCTGCCGGACAGTTTCACGTTCCTCTTTCTGCCGCAATTTGTTTTCTTCACTCAGCACCTGGGCCAGGCTTTCAGCTTCCTTGCCATTTTCTGTCATAAGAAGCCGCAGTGCAATATCAGGCGTACTCATTCTTCCGGCCGCATTGATCCGCGGCCCCAGCACAAACCCAAGATGGCTCACGTTAAACGCGTGCCCCTTAATGCCGGCAGACACCGCAAGGGCCTTAAGACCTGTATTGGGTTTTGTTGCGAGGAGCCGGAGGCCGTGCTCGACCAGGATGCGGTTTTCTTCTTTAAGGGGTGCAATATCACCTACGGTTGAAAGTGCTGCCAAATCCATCCAGGCAAAGGCCTGCTCTCCCGTAAGGGCCTGGCTCAATTTAAAAGCTAATCCCGCCGCGGATAAATCCTTAAAAGGGTAAGGGCAATCTTCCTGCTGAGGATTTAAAATTACGGTGGCGGGCGGAAGCCCTTCTTTCGGAATGCGGTGATGATCAATCACAATCACATCCATGCCGCAGGAGCGCGCCGTCTGGATCTGGCGATGAGCGGTAATCCCGCAATCCGCTGTAATAAGAAGAGAAACGCCTTGTTCATGACCTCGCCGTATGGCTTCCTCGGATACGCCGTAGCCGTCTTTCATGCGGTCAGGCAAAAAAGTCTGGACCTGGCCCCCGAGCATATCCAAAGTCCGCGCCAAAATCGCTGTCGCCGTGATACCGTCTACATCATAATCTCCGTGAATTAAAATTTTTTCTTTTTGGACAAGGGCCTGGCGAATCCGCTGCACAGCCAGATCCATCCCTTTCATAAGCAATGGGTTCTCAAGGTTTTTAAGCTCGACGTGGATAAAGCGGTCTATTTCGTGCGGATCATGAAACCCGCGTTTGGCAAGAAGTTCTAAAAAAAGAGGGCTAAAGGAAAGGGAAACGGTATCGTCGATTAAATTCAACGCGCCTTCCAGTCAACCACAAGAGCTGTGGCAACAAAGATGGTCGAATAAATACCGACACTAAAACCGACCAACATGGCAAAGGCAAAATCATTGATTGAGCTGCCGCCAAAAAGAAACAAAGCAAGCACTGCGAGCAGGGCGGTGAGACTCGTAATGATGGTGCGGCCAAGGGTCTGATTGATGCTTAGAGTGACAATGTCCGCGAAAGGCATTTTCTTCATGATTTTCAAATTATCCCGGACGCGGTCAAAGGTCACAATGGTATCGTTAACCGAAAAACCCATAATGGTCAGGATCGCAGCCACGGTGGGCAAATTGATTTCACGGCCGCTTAGGGAATAAACTCCAAATGTAAATAGGGTGTCATGAAACAGCGCCACCACGGCCGCAAGCGCAAATTTCCATTCAAACCGCCAACCTAGATAAACAAGAATCCCTAAGGCTGACCACAAAACCGCCCAGAGCGCCTTTTGTTTTAAATCCTTGCTGACCATAGCCCCGACCTGGTCCACGCGCATTACCTGAAACCCTTGAGCTCCCGCCAATTCGGCAACAACCTCTTCAATATTTTTCGTATCGCTTTCTGAGGTTTTAATAATGACCTGATTTTCTCCGGCCTCTCCGTAGGTTTGAAGGGTCAAACCCTTAACCCCTTTCTTTTCCAAAGCCGTACGCAATTGGGACATCTCAACCGGCGATTTAAATTCAACCTGGGCAAGTGTTCCCCCCAAAAATTCCACGCCGTAATTTTCCTGACCGCGCATAAAAAAAGCACTAATTCCTAACGCCAAAGTCAGAACGGAAAACCCGTAGGCAAAAAAACGCCCTTTCAGGAAAGGGATATTGCCGACTTTAAATCCCTGCATCATTTTCAGGCTCAAATGCGGATTACGGGACAAGAGAAAATCAAAAATGGTGCGCGTCACAAGAATGGCCGAAAACATGCTGGCAAGAATACCAATGGTAAGGGTCACGGCAAAACCCTTGACCGGGCCTGTACCAAAAAAGAAAAGAATAATCGAAGTCACAAGCGTTGTGACATTGGAATCCAGAATCGCTGAAAAAGCTTTGTGGTAACCGGCAGAAACCGCGGCCCGGGGTGTTTTCTTGGCTTGTATCTCTTCACGGATACGTTCATAAATAAGAACGTTCGCATCCACAGCCATACCAATCGAAAGAATGAAACCGGCAATACCTGGAAGCGTTAACGAGGCTTGCATGGCCGCTAGAATGCCAACGGTCACAATACCATAAATGATCAATCCAAGGTCCGCAATGAGACCGGCGGTTAAATAATAAATCGGCATAAAGAGCATAACTAGGAGTGCTCCAAAAATGCCTGATTTAACGCCTTTCTCAATGGAATCACGACCGAGGTTTGCCCCCACCGTACGCTCTTCAATGACATTCACGGGGGCAGGAAGAGCACCGGCTCGCAGCACAAGGGCAAGATCACTTGCTTCCTGTGAGGTAAAATTCCCTGAAATCTGCGCCTCACCGTTTGGAATCCGGTCCCGGATCACAGGGGCGGAATGCACTTTGCCGTCTAAAACAATAGCAAGCCGCTTCCCGATATTCTGAAAGGTAAATTGATCAAAGATTTTTGCTCCTTCTTTATCAAACTGGAGCTGGACAATGGGCTGGCCGTACTGATCAAAACCGACTGAAGCGTTCGTAAGGTGGTCGCCGGTCAATGCCGCTTCAGTAGAAAGTAAAACTTTAGCGGCCCCCATACCCTCTTTGATTTCCTTATATTCGTAACCTTCCGGGACCGGGCCTGCTTCGGCCTTTTGAATAAGTGCGGAGTCTTCAGACACGACTTTAAACTCCAGGTGGGCTGTTCTGCCAATAATTTCTTTGGCGCGTTCACGATCGGTAATACCCGGGAGCTGGACGACCACCTGGGTACTGCCTTGTTTTGAAATGGAAGGTTCCCGCACCCCCAGCTCGTCAATGCGGTTACGGATAATTTCAACCACCCGGTCGGTCGCATCTTCGCGCCCTTCTGCAGGCATCTTACTGGTATCCACTTCAAGCAAAAGCTGCATGCCACCCTGCAAATCAAGACCAAGATTGACTTTTTCCTGCGGGGGATAGGCTCTCCAAATGCAAAAAGCTGTGACAAGAACGATCAGTAAAACTTTCCATTTAAAATATTTATCCATGAAAGCTCCTTACGCTAGGATGGCCTCAGACCTGTCACAGCGCTTTTTATGACTTCGATTTTGGTGGATTCATTATCTCCCACCTTAAGCACCACATAGTCATTTTGCAGACTGGTCACTGTTCCAATCATACCACCTGACGTGACAACCCGATCCCCTTTTTTGAGATTTTCGATCAATTTCTGGACTTCGCGCTGCCTTTTCTGCTGCGGCCGGATGAGTAAAAAATAAAAAACAACAACCATGAGGATCAGCGGGAGAAAGCTTAAAATTGGGTTTGCTTCGGTTTGTCCTGCGACAGGTGCGGCATAAGCCATTTTTTCAAACATGATCTAGCTCCTTAAGGTTAAGATTATCGGCAATCGGGATCAAAATGATTGAGAAAACTTTTCTTAAATTCAAGCAGTTCCCCTTCACGGATCTTTTGCCGCAACGTTTTTACCAATTGAACAAAATAGTACACATTATGGATCGACACAAGCTGCGGACCCAGCATTTCATCGGCATTAAAAAGATGTCTAAGATAGCCGCGTGAAAACTTTTGGCACGTATAGCACAGGCAATTTTCAGCAAGCGGTTTTGAATCCATCTGATATTTGCCGTTTCGCACCACCACAAGCCCGGTATCAGTAAAGGCCGTTCCATTGCGCCCGTACCGCGTCGGGTTGACGCAATCAAAAAGATCGGCGCCTCGCGAAACCGCTTCAACAAAATCAAGCGGAGTTCCCACCCCCATAAGGTACCGGGGCTTGTCCTGAGGCATCGCGGGCAGGACTGCATCCAAAATTTCAAGCGTTTCGAGTTTACTTTCCCCCACGCAAAGCCCGCCAAGGGCATACCCGTCAAAACCAATCTCCACGGTCCGCTCAAGCGATTCACGGCGCAGATCTGCAAAGGTTCCGCCCTGGACAATCCCGAAAAGCGCCTGGGATTGAAGGCGGTGATGGCTTTTAGCCCTTCCGGACCAGTTGAGGGTCAGCTCAAGTGAGCGCCTGACACGGTCCTTGTCTTTGGTCGGGGGCGGGCAATCGTCAAAGATCATCGCAATGTCGCTTCCAATGGCTTCCTGGATTTCAATCACCTTTTCCGGAGTGAGGAAAATTTCTTTTCCGTCAAAATGAGACTGAAACTGAACGCCATCCTCGGTGATTTTGCGCAAGCGGCTTAGGGAAAAAACCTGATACCCTCCGCTATCCGTTAAGATGGGGCCTTCCCATCCCATAAACCGGTGCAGTCCGCCAAAGTTTTGAATTATATCGATTCCCGGCCGGATGTAAAGATGATAGGCGTTGCTAAGAATAATCTCCGTGCCCGCATCCTGCAAATCTTTAGGCGTCAGTGCCTTGACGGTACCTTGAGTTCCCACGGGCATAAAGACCGGCGTTTCAAACGTTCCGTGGGCCGTTACGATTCTCCCTGCCCGCGCCGGCGATTCCTGATCACGGTGCGTGACTTCAAATTGAAATGGAGGACTCATGATTTTAGTCTGTAACATCATTTAACGTGAATGAATTTTTGGAATTATAGCAGAATTCCTTGAATTCTGGGGGACACAATACTGTTCAAATTATTCAAAATCAGCTGCTTGAAGTCGATTGATTTTTGATCCCACTCAGTCTTTCTTCCTCCGCTACTTCTATCGGTGGTTTAAGAAGGGCGACAAAATAGTCCATCTGCCGTTAAGTTCAGCCGGGAAGAAATCGACAGTATTCATGAATTTCGTTAGACTACTTCTGCAACAGACCCCGCGGCACCGGGTACCGTTCTATTTTAAGCTGCTTTTGGAAATTCTCCGGCAAGCAATTCAATTTTAAGTTCAGCGTGCAATGCCCTGGCAATTTTTTGCAGCATTTCAACGGTAAAGTTATAATTGCCAAGTTCCAATCTTGAAATATTAGATTGCCGCGTCCCAATACGTTTGGCAAGTTCAGCTTGAGTCATTCCAACTCGTTCGCGCGCCTGAAAAATTTGATATCCAAGAGAAAGTTTATGGCCTTCTTCTTCAAAAGCTTTCTTGAATTTCGGGTCTTTCAACTGCTCTTTTAGATAAACTTGAAAAGTCCGCATTTTCATTGTTTTAGCCTTCGCCTTTCTAAATTCGTCCTTCGTAATAACGTCGCATCACATCCGCCATCCTGCTTTTGGCAATGCTGATATGCCCAGTTTCAATAGCACTCTGCTTTTTGCGAAATCCATGAAGCAAAACAATTTTTTCTCTTAAGAAGAAAAAATATAAAATGCGAATTTGATCCGCGCCAAATCGAATTCTTAACTCGTACAATTCCCTCACGACCTTATCAGCATAAGGACGTTTAAGATTTGGCCCTTCCTTTTCCAGCAAGGCGATCCAAGCTTCGATTTTTCGTCGGGTTTTCCAAGAGAGAGTTTCAAGGAACGACACCACGGGCTCTTCTCCCCTTTCATTCTTATAAAATACAACTTGATACAAGTTCAACCCCCTGAATCATATATCATTAACGATATATAGTCAAGAAACACATGTTTATGTATATTGCATATTATTTATGATTATAATTACATATCAGCATTTGTCACGAAGAAAATTGCGGTAATTGTTTAGCCCTCTGAAGTAGGCCCTTCAAAAAATGGCTTGATAAGCCGTCAATAAAGGTGTGAAAGACGCACTCCTTCTTACGGAAACTAGCAAAGAAGAGTTAATAGAAGAAATTCTTCGACTCCGAAAAGAGAATGAAGCTTTAAAGAGAAAACTCGGAGAAAAAGAGCAAACGGAGCTGCGTAAGAAATTTTTAAAGCTCCAACGTCTTGAGCTGCGAGTCCTGTTTGGGGTCAAATGTTTGGGGTCAAATCTTGACATTTGACATGAAGCAGAAACTTCATGATTTTTTTCTTTTCGGCCTTTACCTTCACACCCACGGATCACACCTTGCTAAAACCCTTGTTTTAGCACTGCCGCGTCACGTCTCAAGGTTAGACGTGTACGCGGTCTGCACAAAAACCCTTATGTTAGTACTGCCGCGTTTACTAAATGCCGTCCAGCGGGAGATGTTGAATTTTCAAAATTGTTAAAATTGCTATGAAATCAATTCTCCCGCCCAAAGTTTTTTGATAAAAACTTTATAGGGAAGAATTTCTATGCCATCTTCAGTAAGACGCGGAGTTTTTTCAAGACACACAACGATTCTTTTTTTAAGTTTGGGGTGATCTTTTTTAATTTCGCGTAAGCCTTTCATGTGGTCACTTGTGATTTTACTGCTGCCCTTAGCTTCAATCGCAACAAGCATATCCCCGATGATAAAATCCACCTCCATGCCGCTGGCAAGACGCCAATAAGTTAAATCATGATTTGTGTCCTGATAAGAACGATGGGCGTTCAGTTCATGAAAAATCCAATTCTCAAAAGCTTTACCGAAAAGTTCTGAGCCTGGCTCAAGATGCCCGCGCTTTGCCAGATCGTTAACGACGCCAACATCAGCATAATAGAATTTTGGTGCTCCGATCACACGGCGTTTAGGTCTTTTGCGGTAAGCCTCCAAAAAATGTCCCAGCATAGTATCTACAAGAATTTGGAAATACTCTTTAGCCGCAGGGGGCGAAACACCGCAATCGCGTGCGATGGTTGCAAAACTGACCATTTCTCCGTCTGAAAGAGATGCCGCGTTCAGAAAGTTGGAAAAGGCAGGAAGGTTTCTAACAAGTGCCTCAGCCGCAATTTCTTCCTTCAGATAGTCCCCAATATAAGCACGAAGCCGGGGAGCAGCTGAAGGTGTCAAATAGTGCCGCGGTAAATAGCCTTGATTAAGCATTTTCACCAAATCAAATTGCTCTTCCAATTCTCCAGCGGTCAGGCCCATCAACTCAAAACGTAGCGCACGGCCTCCGAGCAAGTTGGCGTGACCACGCCGCAATTTTCGAGCGGAAGATCCGCAGAGCACAAAACAAAATGAGGTATTTTCAATCAACCAGTGGACCTCATCGAGCAAAGCCGGGATTTTCTGGACTTCATCAATCACCACAATCCCGTGTTTTTGTTGAGTCGCTAAGTAAAGCAAGTCTTGGCGTAAGAGACTTGGCTCTTTAAGCAGCCGAAGATAAACATCTGTTTGCAGTAAATCGTACCAAATGGCTTTCGGATAGAGTATTTTCAGGAGGGTGCTTTTACCGCTTTGGCGGGGACCCCAAAGAAAAAAACTCTCCTTCGGAGGCATTGGGAGCTTTATTTTTCGACGAATTATCACTTTATTTTATCCTGATAAAGTAATGTCATTGATTGGAATAATAGCCTCAAAAAGCAGAGGTGTCAAGCCGGTCCTTTTACCGGCCGCTGACCTTGGAGGCGAGCATACGACCTCGCTGGCAACGTTTATATTTGCGGAGAATTGTGCAATCCATGTTGAAATACTCCCTCTTTTTGATATTTGAGGCCCGTGCCTCAAATACTGCTCGGGAAGATTTTGTATATCTTCTCCGAGGCTGTCCAACGTCCGATAATGTTACGGATGGCGTACCGTTATTTGGGCATTAGATTGGCCGGTTCTTCGAGAATTGCCAGGATTTTTTGAGCGCAATAAACTTTGCCGCGCTTGGCACTGCCTTGCTGCTTGAGGATATCCAAAGTTTCCAGTCTTTGGATAGCCCGCTGGACGGTCGTAAAGGCAACCTTCAGATCTGCCGCCGCTTTTTTAGCCGTTATATAGGGATTTGCGCCAAGTTGATCGACTATTCGGATAGCAGGCTTCAGACCCGATTCAGCAGCCTGGACACGCCATTTTTCGAGTAACCGGTTGATTCTTTCTGCACGACTTAGCGCATCTTCTGATTGACGCGCCACACCATTCAGAAAATATTGAACCCATCCTTGCCAATCGCCATGGCCGCTTACCGCAGAAAGCCGTTCGTAATATTCACGGCGCGAGGCTTCGAAAAAGGCACTGAGATAAAGCAGTGGGGCAGGCAAAATCTCGCGCTCTACCAGAAAAAGAGTGATCAGCAAACGACCCACGCGGCCGTTGCCGTCAAGAAAGGGATGGATTGCCTCAAACTGATAATGAATCATTGCAATTTGCGCAAGCGGTGGTAATGACTTGTCATGAAAGAACGTTTCCATCTCGCCCAAGCAATGCATAAGTTCGGATTGTGGAGGCGGCACATAAGATGCGTTTTGCAACGTGCACCCGGCGGGACCAATCCAGTTTTGGGATTTTCTGAACTCACCTGGCGTCGCATAGCCGCCCCGCACGCCTTTCATGAGTTTCTCGTGCAGTTCACGGATAAGCCGTATGGATAACGGCAGATGCTTTAAACGTTTGATTCCATACTCTAACGCTGTGACATAATTGGCAACTTCGCGCAGGTCATCCGGACTTCTATCAACTTCGGCACCGGCTTCTACAGCCAAAATCTCACCGAGCGTTGCTTGCGTGCCTTCGATCTTGCTTGAAAGAACGGCTTCCCGTTTAATAAATGGGCGAATCAATAAATGAGGATTGGGCAAGCGAGCGCCCTGCCCTGCAAGTTTGCCGAGGGCCCGGTCTGCATCCGAAAGACTGCGCAAAAGCGATTTGCTCCATTGCAGGTCCGGCGGCAGCGGATTAGGAATAAAAGCGGTATACCCTTCAGGACATTTTATTTTCCGGCCAGGCCGTTGATGACTATCTTGCGTCATAAGCTCCGCTAAAAACAGAAAAATACATTACTTTATTATTTTCGATATATTACCGTTTCGAAAATAGTATAGCAACTTATTTTCGCCTCAGCCGCCGGCCAAATGGGGCTTTCGGGAGAAGTTTAACAGGGGGAAGTTTAAATCTTGACATTTGACATGGAACAGAAAATTCACGATTTGTTCCTTTTCGGCCTTTGAATAACGGTACCCCTTCTAATTGTGCGGACTTCAAATCAAATCCTGTACTTCAGCGCAGCAGCCCTTTAGGGTTGGCAGGGGTACCCAATGCTCGTCTGTGACATCATTAATAAAGCGGATGAAGCTTTGGAATTATAGCAAAGAATGCCAACCCGGTACCGCGTTAATTTTGATTTTATGGGTTCGCGGTACTGTGCCGATTGAAATTGGAATACCCAATTTCAATCGTAAAGGCGCACTTGAGGATTTTTACTGGAAGGTTTTCAGTTCGAGGGTGAGTTCAAGGAACTCATTGAGTTCTTCGCGGGAAAGGCTGGATTGCTGGAAAATGCGGCTGGCGGACTCAGGCATTTTGATGAAACTTTCTACCGGAGAGCTTGCGTCTGCGGGAACCGGGCTATGCGTGCTCGGGTATTCTTTTAAAGCAAGGGCTTCGTGTTGGGAGGATTTGAGGAAATAGTATTCGAAAAAACTCCAGTGCGAGGGGAAATGGTCAAAAAAAGCTGAGACCCCTTTGACGCACGAAGGAAAAAAAACAAAGGCTTTAAGCGACAAATCTTCTCCGTGCCATTGTTTTAAGGCCTTTTGGACCTCCTCAAAACTTTGAGCCAGGGTTTCAAGCAGCAGGTGTGTCAGGGGCTCAAAAAAAATCCGCCCCCAAATCCTCTCCTGGGAAGCCTCCCGGATAAAAAGCATTTGATCTGGTTTTGCATTCAGGGAAGTGGCACGATCCACACGGATGTCCGGGTAGAGCAAACTGATCGTTTCGTGAATCCCGGCGGTGACTTTCCCGAAATCTTTCGGGCATCCGGAATCAACAAGATAACCGTTCATAGGGCACTGGCCCTGGGGAGGACAGATGAAGAATGGATAAATTCAGCTAAGGCAATTTTTTCCGGTGAATCAATCTTGGAAGGTATCTCCAGAAATAAAGAATCAAGGTTAAGAGCGCTCCCCATCCGTTCCGGCCGGTGGGCAAAATCAAGATAGCCCAACCCGTAAATTTGAATCCCGAGATGCTTCGCGACTAGGGAAGAAAATTTTTCAAACAAATGGCTGCCCATCCTATCGTCAAGAGGCCTTTCAAGCAGAACGAAATGAGTTCCTGCCGGGTTCAAATGAACCACCGCCTTTAATAATTTATAAGTTTCAGTCATGCTTTCGTAAGTTGGGCGCAGAACAAAAATCCATTTATCAATGAGAGAAACCGCTTTGTCAATCTGGGGAAAACTGAAGGATTCGAAATCAAAAAAAAGAAGCTGTGCAAAAGGGTTCGCAAGGAAATCCTGGTGAATCGGCCAGCGGCAAACTTCCTCAAACTGGTCCCAGGCAAGGCTGAAACGCCGCAAATACGGAGAAAAAAACTCGTTTTCCATTAGCTTATCTTCATGACGATGATATTGAAAAGAAAAAAGAGAGCAGGGTTTTTCCGCGCTTGCGATTTGCGAGGCCATAAAAGAATTCAGCAAAAAAGAATCTCCGGCCGTATCGGCACTCACCACGCTTAATACTTCAAGGAAAGGTGCCGGGGATTCTATCCAGGGTTTTGGCATTTCAAGCGGGCCCTGAAAAAGGGGTGAAAGTTCTTTTAATCCCCGCCTTAGTTTGCGCACATCAGGGATCGACATTAGTTCAGCTCTAAAAAAGAATCCAGGGTTCCATAATCATTCTGCTTTTGAACCGGCTGGGCGGGATCGATCTGCCACTCCCCGTCCACAATAAATTTGTAGCGGTAAGTCCCGGCCGTGATCGGAAGCACGATCTGCCAAATCCCCTCCCGGTTATTGGGCGATAAGGACTCAGGCACCCACTGGTTAAAGTCTCCGGCAATTTCTACCCACCGCGCATTCTTGCTCAAAAATCGAAAGAGCGTCCCTCCCATCACACGCTTCGGCCCGTAATGCTGGTTAAAAACATTTCTCCAGCCAAGCCTTTTTTCGGGAAGAAGGCGGTCCCATTCTTTTTCCAGATACTCCACCGCTAGATTGCAATAATCATAAAAGGCTGATGATTTGGGATGATACTGAACGATGCTCTGCCCTGCACCCGCCGCTTCCTTAAGGATGACGCTATCGTGAATAATCGACTTAAAGAGCCGGTCCTGAAAATGCCCTTTCACTTCTTCATACACCTCTTTTGCAAAGCGCGTATGCGAATTAAAAAGAGTTAGCAGGGCAAAAAACTCTACCGGGACATCCCGGCGCTGGTTAAGCTTTTTCAAGGTCTCTGAAATCTTGGCAAGGCCGTGCAGGGAAAAAAAAGACGGCTCAATCGGAATGACGATCTGATCGCAGGCTTCCAGGGCATTAAAGGTGAGAAGCCCCAAATTAGGCGGACAATCGATGACGATATAATCAAAAGAAAATTTTTCCTGCTGAATCCGCCGCAGGATCCCGGCAAGACGTTTGTGGCGGTCCGCGAGATTCGCGAGTTCTTCTTCCACAGAAGCTAAGATACCAAAAGAGGGAAGGACAAACAAATGGGGGCTGGCTTCCATTAAGATTTGAGAATAATCAGGTTTAAATTCCTCACCCCCTTTGAAAAGATCGTACAGGGTGTAGCGGCGCTTCTCTGCCTGAATGCCAAGCCCGCAGGTTGAGTGCCCTTGAGGGTCCAAATCCACCAGTAGAACTTTTTTCTGAAGATGCGCCAGGCAGGCTGAAAAATTAATCGCCGTGGTGGTTTTCCCGCATCCGCCTTTTTGATTGGCAATAGCAATAATCCGCAACCTGATTGCTCCCTATAAGATGGATGATTAAAGATGTGCTCTAATGCTATGTCACTATATTAACGGCTTTGCTTTGTAAAGCTTTATAGAAAGCAAGAAAGATTTTAGGTAATGCCGCGGCGGGAGTCTTCGAGGCGCCTCAAGATCTTAAAAAAGATGTCGCGCTCCACATCATAATCCACAAGTTGGGGCTTTAGGACGGAATTCCATCGCAGTTGGGGGACATCTTCAGTGGATTTAATTTGAAAACGGCCTTTCACCGAAATCTGAGTACCGGAGGGTTTGTCCTCAAGCTGGACAAAAATCCGGTAGCGGCGGGCAAAGAGCTGCTTAATCTTAACCTCGGAGCCCACAGGAAGCAGCCGCCGGGTACGCAGCACACGGTCTTCGATCCATTTGGTTTCGAGCCGTTTTTCTTCCAGCGACATTTTGCGGATCCCGTAGGGCGTCAAAACATCTTCGGCCGCCTTCCATATTTCTTCAAATCCGGCCTGAACCTCATCCGTATAAGCTTGAAGGCTGGAGCAAAAAGAAAGCCCCAGAAAGAGGAAAATAAAAAATGGTTTAAACGACAAGAAGATTTTCAATCGAAACAACACCCACCACCTCCCGCCTTTCATCGGTCACAGCCGCAAAGGACTGCCGTTTTTCTTGTAACGTCAAAAAAGCCTTTTCAATGGAGGTGTTCCTCGGCAAAAAAATCGGGGAACGCAAGAAATCTTTGAGGCCCTGTTTATCTTTTTCTTCAAATAAAAGGTCAAAAACATAAATCATTCCCACGATGATCGAAGGGATTTCTTCATAGACAAGCACCATTTTCGCCTGTGTCCGACGGGCGAGGTCTTTGACGTCCCCGACGCTGGCCGTAATGGGAACCTTTGGAACCTTGGATAGCTGGATCATCACGGATTCAATATGAATCCTTTCAAAATCCAGAATCGTATCAATCAGTTTTTTTTCATGAACGCTCACAACCCCGGACTGAGTGCTTTCCTGGATGAGAGAGCGGAATTCCTCTTCACTGACAAAGAAATTTTTACGCAGAATGGGATCGATGGGCTTTAAAAGCCAGTCCACGCCTTTTAAAATAAAAAGCGTCGGCAGGTAGAAAAGGCGGGCTATTTGACGCAAGGCCCCCGCATACCGCAAAAGAAAGCTTTGAGATCTCAAACGGCCATAATCCTTAGGCAAAGTCTCGGCCAGGATCAAAAGAACGGGCGCCAAAATCGCGGTAATAAGCCATTCGTTTTCAATCCCCAGGTAATGCTGAAAGATATAAGTAAAAATAGAAACCGCCGTGATATTGGCCACATTATTGGCAATCAGGAGGGTGGTTAAAAGCTGGTGGGAATGTTCATGTAGTTTTAGCATGGTCTGGGCAGGCCGATTGCCTGAGTCTGCAAGTTCCCGGAATCGAAGCCGGTTCATCGACACAAAGGCCATCTCGGCAACCGAAAAAAAAGCGGAAAGAAAACAAGCCAGAAGGAAAAAAAAGATTAAACTTATCATGTTCTTCGTTTCACAATGACGCTTAGGATGCGTTGACGAATAACGTCATGAATCCGGATCACAAGTTCGTCGGTTTCGAGGGTTTTCCCTTTTTCGGGGACCTCCCCCAACTTCTCCAGAATATACCCCCCAAGCGTCGTGGCCTCGCCGGCTTTCAATTCGGTCGCAAAAAACTCATTAAATTGCTGGAGCCCCACCTTGGCCTCCGCCAAAAATTCGCCCTGCCCTACAGGGCGGATGGGATTTTCAACCTTGGCATACTCGTCATAATACTCGCCAAAAATTTCTTCCAGGATATCTTCCAGGGTCACAATACCGGCTGTCCCTCCAAATTCATCCACGCAAATGCTAATCCCTTGATGTTTTTTTCGAAACTCTTCAAGCAAGTCGTCAATGCGTTTAGTGTCCGGCACAAAGAGAGGCTGACGCAGCAAAAGCTTGAGATTGCGATCAGGGCTCAGCATATAGTCTTGAACAGAAATAACACCCAAAATATGATCCATCGAGCCTTCAAAAACAGGCAGCTGCGAAAAATGGTAGCGTTTAAGGATTTCGATGTGCTGGCTGGAAGCATCCTGGATATCAAGGCCAATCATATCAATGCGGGGGGTCATAATTGCCCTGACGGGCCGCTCTCCTAAATCAAAAATCTTTTGGATCATGTACCGTTCCTGACGGTCTAAGACCCCCTCTTCCTCCCCGATTTTAACCAGCGTTTTCAACTCTTCTTCAGAAATCATATCGGGGTGCTCCTTTTTCTCATGAATGATGAAAGAAAGAAGCCGGTCCGTTAAAAGCCGTGTCAAGTACCGGAGGGGAAAAATCACAATCGCAAAAATCTGCAAGGGAAATGCAAATGCAAGGGATAGCTGCTCATTTTTCCGGACCGCAATCACTTTAGGCAGAATCTCGCAAAAAACGATGAGCACAACCGTATAAATCAATATGAAGATACCCACCGCTTTGGGGCCGAAATAATGAAGCGCGAGCAAAGTCACAATGGCAGCGGATAGAGTGTTCGCAAGCAAGTTACCGATCAGAATTGTAATTAGGGTCCGGCGGGGGTGCTCGAGGTGATGAAGGATCCAATGCACTAAACGGGGCGCACGCTCCGCAAGGCGCCGTTTTTCCATTTTAGAAAGAGAAAAAAGGGCTGTTTCCGTGGCTGAAAAAAAAGCAGACGCCACAAAAAGCCCGAGAAGAAGCAGACTATGAAAGAGAATTCCCATGGTTTGTCTTTTGATAAAGTTTCATTTGATGAATATAGGCTTCCACCGCGGGTGGGAGCATTGAAGTAACGGGTTGTCCCTCATGAATAAGCCGGCGAATTTCGGATGAAGCATAAGCGCAAACAGGCATATCAATCCATAAAATCTTTCGTGCGGTGGTTGCGGCCGGGTAGGGTCCCCTGCGGTGCGCGGCTAAAAGACTGGCTAGTTTAAAAATTTCTTCCGGTTCCTGCCAGCCCGCGATCTCAGCCAGGGAATCCTCCCCCAGAATGAGATAAAGCTCAACCCCTGGATTTTTTTCCTCGAGAAGCCGAAGGGTATCCACCGTGTAGGAGATATCCGGCCGATTCAGCTCCATAGGCGATATTTCAAACCCAGGTTGACCGGCAATGGCAAGTTCAACCATCCGGTAGCGGTAAGGAGCAGGTGTCAGGTCATGGCGGCTTGCTTTATGAGGGGGGATAAATGCTGGGATAAAAAGAACTTGATCAAGTCCAAACTGTTCTTTGGCCCGTTTGCCTAACGCAAGGTGCCCGTTATGAATGGGATCGAACGTGCCGCCAAGGATTCCTAGTTTCACCCGTTACCCTCTTCAAATGCTGTTAAGTTCGAACCTGACCGCTGCCTTCCACAACATACTTGTAGGAGGTTAACCCTTCAAGCCCCATAGGCCCCCGGGCATGAATTTTGTCGGTCGATATCCCGATCTCTGCGCCAAACCCGTATTGAAAACCATCTGCAAAACGCGTGGAGGCATTGACCATGACGGAAGAAGAATCCACTTCCTTCTTAAAAATTTCTGCGGCACGGGAATCTTCCGTCACAATGGCATCTGTGTGGGCAGAACCGTAGGTTTGAATATGCTGAATGGCTTCGGTTAAACCTGAAACCGTTTTTACCGCCAAGATTTTATCCAAAAACTCATGACCGTAGTCCGACTTGGCGGCTCGTTTGGCCCAAGGCAAAATCTGCTGCACTCGAGCATCCCCCCGGACCTCGCACCCGCCACTTTTCAAAGGCTCCCCTAGAAGAGGCAAAAACCGTGACGCAATGTCCTTATGGACAAGCAAAGTCTCCATCGCATTACAAACCCCGGGACGCTGCATCTTGGCATTGTAAGCAATGGAAACCGCTTTTTTTAAATCCGCTTTTTTATCCACATAAACGTGACAGATCCCCTGATAATGCTTGATCACAGGAATCCGGGACGTTCTTGCGACTTTTCGAATAAGGGTTTCCCCCCCTCGCGGGATGACAAGGTTGATCTCGGCGTTCCGTTTTAATAAAAAATTGACGGCTTTCCGGTCGGTCGTCTGAACGAAACTTACTGCAGCTTTGGCCACACCGTGGCGCGTTAAAACCTCTTCAAAAATGGAAACAAGTGCGTGGTTTGAAAAAAAGGCTTCACGTCCGCCCCGCAAAAAAACCGCATTCCCGCTCTTAAGGCAAAGCGAAGCACACTCCACCGTCACGTTCGGCCGTGACTCATAAATAATAAGGATCACACCTAGCGGCACCGTCACACGGGAAATGCGCAGCCCGTTAGGCCTTGTCCAGCTTGATTGAATTTGTCCGATTGGGTCTTTCAGGCCCGCAACGGTTCGAACGCCTTGGGCCATTTCATGGATTCTCTTCGGCGTAAGTGTCAACCGGTCCATCATCGCAGGGCTTAATTTTTCGCGAGCCGCATTTTTTAGGTCTTTTTGATTTCCCGCAATTAACTTTACTGTTCGTTTTTCAAGTAACGACGCGGCCTCCAAAAGGATCTTCTTCTTAAGTGCTGTCGGAAGGTTCGTAAGCTGCCTTGAGGCCTCCCTGACCTGGGAGAGCATAAGGATTAGATCTTTTTTCCACATTGGATTTTTTTGAGACATAAATTCTTTCTCCTTAGTGACGTCTTATCCCCAAAGCACAAGATCGTTACGGTGGATGACCTCATCCCGATGTTTATAGCCGAGGATAGCGTTGATTTCACCGGATTTTTTCCCTGCAATCTGGGAAAGCTCTTTGCTTGAATACTGAACCACGCCCCGGCCAAAAACCTTTCCAGAGCCAGCCTCAAGCTCGACAACATCTCCACGTTTAAAATCGCCCCGCACTTTGACAATGCCCCGGGCAAGAAGACTGCGTTTTTCACTTTTGAGCGCTTGGAAAGCCCCTTCATCCACCTGGACAGTCCCCTGACGCTTGGCGGAAAAGGCAATCCATTTTTCCCGCGCATTCTTACTGACAGGGCCGGGCAAAAAAAGAGTTCCGACATCTTTGCCGTGAAGAGCCCGGCTGATAATCCCTTCTTCGTGGCCATTGACAAGCCAGAGCGGAACGCCCAATCGCATCGCCACCCGGGCGGCTTCAAGCTTGGCTTTCATGCCTCCGACGGTTTTGACTTTACGTCTGTCCTGGAGATGCTTGACAAGTTCCTGGTCAATTTCCTGTTCAGACACCACCTGCCTCACGCGGGAACCATCCTTCAGGTAAAAACCGTCCACATCGGAAAGGATGACAAGTAAATCCGCCTGAATCAAGTGCGCTACCTGAACGGACAAAATATCATTGTCGCCAAATGCAATTTCGTCGGTCGCCACCGTATCATTTTCGTTAACAATCGGAAGCGTTTTCATCTTCAAAAGCTCTTCAAGGGTTTGCCGCGCTTTAAGAAAACGGGAGCGGTCTTCCAGGCCGTCGCGGGTCAGAAGGATCTGGGCCGTGTGGACTCCGCGCTTGGCAAAAAACTGTTCGTAAGCATGCATTAATTTCCCCTGCCCGATTGCCGCACAGGCTTGAAGCGATGCCATTTTTTTGGGGCGCTCAGGGATACCGCTTACTTCCATCCCAAGGGCAATGGCGCCGGAACTGACAAGCACGATTTGCCTTTTCTTTCGCGCCAGAGCAATGATTTCCGTGCCCAAACGCGCAAGATTTTTGGGCGAAAAACTGCCTCCCCCTGAGGCAAGAATACTGGTACCCGCCTTGATGACAATCCGCTTTCCTCCAACCCCCGCCTTATCCATGAAGAAACTCCTGGCTTTTCATTTTTAAAAAATCCTTCAAGGCTTTCATTCCTTCTCCGGTCAAAGCCGAAATAAAAAAACAGGGAACGCCCGGTTGAAAGGACTCTTTCTCGACTTTTTTCTTAGCTTCGGGCAAGTCCATTTTATTGACGATCACCGCATAAGGAAACTGAAGGTACTGCGGTTCCAAGGCCTCGATTTCTTTGCGCAAAATCGCGAGGGCTTCCGCGAGGGAATTTGAAAATTTGGAAACCGGATCAAGCACACAAAAAATCAGTTTTGCTTTTTCAAGATGCTTGAGAAAATCGATTCCCATGCCCTTCCCCTTATGAGACGCTTCATAAATCGAAGGGAGCTCGCACAAGGTCAGTTGTTCGTAATCTGAGGCCGCGTGCACGCCGATCTCAGGCGCTCGAGTGGCAAAAGGATAATCCGTTTCAATCAGGTGAGTCCTGGTCAGCGCATTAAGCAAAGTCGATTTTCCCGAATTGGGAATTCCCACAAAAAAAATATCGGCCATAATCCGAAAGCTTATCTCAAGCTCCAGGACTTCCCCTTTCCCCGCGGCGCGAACTTCCCGGCCGCCCTGATTGCCGGTGCCACCTCGCCCCCCTTGAAGCACAACCACTTCTTCCTTTTCCTCAGCAAGATCACGGATCAAAAAATTCCTTTTGGCATCATAAAGGCGGGTTCCAAAAGGTACGAGAATGAGCAAATCCTTCCCGTTTTTTCCCCTTTTCTTATTGCTGCTGCCGTGTCCGCCGGATTCTGCCGCAAGCGTTTGCCGATATTTGAAGCTTTTTAAAGAAGGGGCATTGGTATCGGCTCGAAAAATCACGCTGCCGCCATTTCCGCCGTCACCGCCATTGGGGACTAGTTTTCTATCGGTCCTTCGAAAATAGCTCTCGCAGCCTTTTCCACCGCTGCCTGCCTGGACTCGAATATGGATTTTATCGATAAACATAGGGGTAAAAAAAAGAAGGCTAAAAAGAGCTTTTCTCGCTTCTTTCTAGCCTTCTAAAATTAAAAAAATTATTGAGCTTTGGGAAGAATATGGACAGTTCGATTGGGCCGAAACTCCACAATACCATCGCGTTTTGCATAGAGGGTAAAGTCATTGCCCCGCCCCACAAAAAATCCGGCTCGAAAGCGGCTTCCCCTTTGGCGAACAATAATGCTTCCCGCACGCACAAATTGACCGCCATAGGCTTTAACTCCCAGCCTCTTGGAATTTGAATCACGACCGTTTGTTGTACTTCCCTGACTTTTTGTATGCGCCATGGACGAATGCCTTTAAAATACCTTTCTCTTTTGCTTATTTAGTTCCCGGCTTTAATTTCCTTGACCCGAAGACGCAGCAAATCCTGCCGGTGGCCTTTTTTTCTGCGGGATGCTTTTCTTCGGCGGAATTTAAAAGAAATGACTTTAGGGCCGCGGAACTCTCCCAGGCTCTCGCACAAAACTTGCGCTCCTGCAATCAAGGGAGTCCCGATCTGACACTTTTCTCCATCTTTAAAAAATAAAACCTTATCGAGTAAAACTTCCTTCCCGTTTTCAGGGAGAGTCAATTTTTCAATCTCAATCACTGTATTGGGTTCGACAAGATACTGCTTAGAACCGCTTTCAATAATGGCATAAATGGACATGTGAACAACTCCTAACTTGAAGTGGACGCGTATCTTATGGAAAACAAGGTGTTATGTCAATTCTTTTCTTAAAAATATAACCTGTTGCCACGTATAAGGTTGTATCTGTTTAGATAACTCCCTTTATAAAAAGTCAATGAAGAACACGGTGTTTTAACACCGGAAAGGCTTTCCGTAACCTGTCCTGAAACCCAAGATCAAGGTCCGCCGTAATCACCCCTTCCTTGAAGCGATGCGCCCGCGCAAGAACATTTCCCCAGGGGTCAATCACAAGGCTCGTGCCAAAACTTTTAATTTTGGTGGCGGGATGAGTCCCGACTTGTGCAGGGGCAACAATGAAAACTTGATTTTCAATCGCACGCGTTCTCAAGAGGACTTCCCAATGGGCTTTGCCGGTCGCTTCCGTAAAATTGGCCGGAACAAAAATAAGCCGGCTGCCTAATTGCGTCAGCCGGCGGAAAAGTTCCGGAAATCTCAAGTCATAGCAAATCGTCAAACCGGAGCGAACGCCGCAGATGACACCCGTCGAAATCTGCCGTCCAGCCCGGATATACTTTGATTCACAAATTGTGACTTTATCTTTCAAGAAAATATCGAAAAGGTGAATTTTCCGGTAGCGTGCAACTAATTTTCCTGTTTCTGAAATGAGATAAGAAGTGTTGTAATAGCGGCTTTTCTCGCGCGAGGGTTCGAGAAGACTTCCCAACAAAAACGAGACGCCCGTCTCGCGGGCCTTTTGCTGAAACAGTCGAATCAATAGGGGGCGAACCTTTAAGGCCAACTCCTGAAATTGATTTACCGGGCTGCGAGCAAGGAACATTTCAGGCAGGGCGATCAAATCGGGTTTGGAACGAAGGGCTTGGTGAATCCAGAAATCAATTTTTTTTAAATTCAGTCGCCAGTAAGAAGTGGCATTCATCTGAACACAGGCAATACGCAGCTTTTTTTTCAAAAGCAAGGGACCTCAGGAGGAAGCCGCCGGGGCGCTCTCGTTTAAGGCCCACTCAAAAGGAAGGTACTTCACTTTATAACGCCTTGCTTCCAAATATTCGATCTTTTTGGCATCTTCCAGGTAGTGGACGATAAAGGACAGAACCGCCATTTGCTGAGGCGAAAGTTTACTGTCATTTTCCGGTGAACCAAAATCAAGCGTGAAGTCCTGTTCATACCACTTGAAAAGGTGCGAAAGAAAAATCGTCTTTTCACCCGGCGTAATTTGGTTGTACTCGGGGGCATTGACAAATTCACGGGTCGCCAGAAAAAGCTGGCCTTCAGCCCGAGGCCCGGTATAAGCCTCCCGGCGAAATCGCGGACAGCTCCTGGCTCCACAGGCTAAGGCCACGTGAATCTTTTCATCCCGAAAAATTTCGATCAGCTGAATTGAACGGATCCCGTTCAGGCTAAAACTTTGCTTCCCGATCCGAACCAACGGCAAATCCCACACTCCTGGGATATCGTGAATACTCCGTACAGGGTAATGATCCAAAATCACACGGACAACCCCCGCATGATAGGCATTCAGCCAAACGGCAAGCCTTTCTTCTCTGGGCCAGGAAGCATCAAATTGCTCAAGCGGAATGGCTCCAAGTTGTTGAAGATATTCTGTCAAAAGGCGGGGGTCCTTTTTAGCCATTTGGAAGTTAAGCTGTCCTTTATCATTCACGTAAGCTTTGAGGAACTGATCCCACGCCGAATGGTCAAAAGGTTTTTCCAACGCAGAAGCAGGCGGCGTCAGGAAAAGAAAGAAACCCAGCAGAAATACAGGTGAGTTTTTAAAAAGAAGAGGCATTTTCATAAACGACCTAACCTCTAAAACAGCATCAAAATTTTTGAGTGGCTCTAAAATTGAATCCCGTTACGGCGCAAAAAATCCAAATCGCCCGGACTTATTTCAGGATTAAGAGCTTCCGGACCATTTTGCTCATCAAAAAGATACTGCTCATAGATTTCTTCAATCTCGTCCATCTCTTCTTCCGTCACGGGAAGAAAAGTAAAAAAACAAAGATTAAGGTTAATCCCCTGCCCCTTGAGCAAGGAGGCCAAATCAAATTGTCCCTGAGGCGGGTGGCTTGTTAAAATTTTCTTTAAAAGTTGGACCAGCTGATTCATGTTGCTTTCAAAGTCCCCATCCGATTTCATGAATCAATCTCCTTTCGCGGACCGCGATTACTTTTGGACAATCAATTGCTCCAAATTTTCCGGCAACCCGAAACCATAATAAAGAATTCTTCCTCCCTTGGCAAGAAAAACGGAAGACGGAAGGCCTGGCAGTCTATACCGGGAAGCCACCTCTCCGCTCTCATCCGCCAGGGAAAGGTATTTCAAAGGGTTTTCCTTAATAAAATCAAGGGCTTGTTCCCGAGGCTCCTGCACGTTCACGGCTAAAATCTTAAGCCCCAGCGGGCTATACCTCTCCTGCCATTCATTAAGTGTGGGAATTTCAGACAAGCAGGAAGGGCACCAGGTGGCCCAAAAAACGAGCAACACCGGCTGTTGATTTGAGAGGGCGGATAATGTTACTTCCTGACTTTGATCCTGCAAAGAGGGTAAGGTAAAATCAGGCGCTTTAGGCCGCGAATCACATCCGGTAAAGAGAAAACAAAAGCTTAACAATAGCCAAGCTTTTCTCATAAATGCTCAAGATAATCCTGAGCTGCAAGCGCAGCTTCACAGCCTTCGCCGCAAGCCGAAACCAATTGCTTAATCGCACCGGCTCGAATCTCTCCTGCTGCAAAAACTCCAGGGACAGAGGTCTCCAAAGACTGGCCTGCCTTGACATATCCTTTTTCATCTAATCCGATAAATCCCTTCAAGAAAGATGTATTGGGATCATGGCCAATGAAAACAAAAAAACCATCCACGGGGAAATCCTTAAGCTGCTGGCTTTTTACATTCTGTAACGCAAGACCTTCTACCTTTTTAAGGCCGTAAACTTTTTGGACTACCGTATCCCAAATAAAACTAATCTTGGGATGATTCTTTGCTCTTTCCTGAAGGATGGGGCTCGCTCGAAGTTTGTCACGCCGGTGGATTACGGTCAATTTCGAAGCAAACCGTGTCAGGAAAAGCCCCTCTTGCAAGGCCGAATCGCCTCCCCCGACAACGACAATCTCTTTTTCCTTAAAAAAAGCGCCGTCACAGGTGGCGCAATACGAGACCCCTTTACCCGTCAGTTCTTTTTCGCCCGGAACACCCAACATGCGGAAGGAAGCCCCTGCGGCAAGGATCAGACTTCTTGCCTGAAAACTCTCTTCCGTTCCTTGAATCTCAAAGATTCCATTTTTTTTTGCAACGGATTTTACTTCCTGGTACTGCACCGTGGTTCCGTAACGTTTGGCCTGTTCTTCCATCCTCTGAGAAATTTCGGGCCCCGTAATCCCTTCCGGAAATCCGGGGTAATTTTCCACAACATCCGTTAACGCGATTTGTCCTCCAGGAGTGAGTTTTTCAAGCAGAAGGGTTGAAAGCATTGCGCGAGAAGTATAAATGGCGGCGGTAAGACCTGCCCCGCCTCCACCTATGATAATGACATCATAAAGCGGCATAAGAGTCCTTTTTACTTAAGGGGTTTAATTTAAACAAGAGATCCTTCGACTCGTTTCGCTCGCTTAAGGTGCCCCGTCGCGCTTGAAAGCAAAAACTCCCCGACGGGTCATATTTCAGTGACGCCAGCTTCACTCAGAATTTCTTCAGCTGCAAAAACAGGCGCGCTGGCCCGCAAGGCAAGGGCCACACTGTCGGAAGGGCGTGCGTCGACGATGACTTCTCCGTCATTAGCACGTTTTAAATATAGTTTTGCATAAAAAGTGTTATTTTGGAGTTTATCAATGACAACTTTTTCAAGCTTGCCCCCCAATTGCCGGATAGATTCCAGCAAAAGATCATGGGTTAAAGGACGGGGAGGCTTGATTCCGCTTAACTTCATTTTAATGGCATTGACTTCCGCAAGTCCAATCACAACAGGCAGGAAACGGGTTCCCTCTTTTTCACGGAAGATGATGACTTGCTCATTGCGGGACTCGTCGACTTTAATTTTATTGAGAACAAGCTCAATCATTCCCCACCGCCGAATGAGGCTCACGCGAAGAAAATTCCGTTTCGTCGGGGTCTTCCTCGTCGGCACGATTATTTTTTAAGCGGGTTCCTTTGTCCTTTTTGGCTTGTTCCTGATAATGGCGTTGGGCCTGTTTTCCTTCAATAATATCTTTTTCTACTGTTTCCTGTTCTGACAGGACTTTTCTTAAATTTTCTTCCCGCTCCCGAATCTCAAGCTCAATCTTTTCCTGCTCTTTGACCAGTTTTTTAAGACAAGTCTCTTTTTCAATCAATTGGTTCGTTAGTTGCATGCGCTTATAAATTAATTCCCGCTGCTCAAGCTGCTGATTAAGGTCGCGAACCTGCCTGCGGTTGTTTTCGAGTTCCTTTTCTTTACTTTCCATATGCTTCAGATTCGCCTGGAACATTTTCTCAAGACTTTGGTACGCGGCGTGCAGTTCTTGAAGCGCTTTTTCCAATTCAAGCGCCTTCACTTCGCCCTGCTGCATCTTTTTGGCTCGCTCTTCAAGCTCCTGAATCAACTGTAATTGATTCTTTTCAAACGCCTGATTTTTCCCCTTCAGCTCTTCAGTCTTGATCTTCCAATTTTCTATTTCCTGCTGGAAAGTAACCAGTTTTTGGTCAAAAACAGCCTTTGCTTCGCGGGATTCCTTATCAAGGGTTGCATTTTTAATTTGCTCATCTCTCAACCATTTTTCAAGCGATTGCTTGTTCTGCTGCAGCATCTGAAATTCGACAAGGATTTTTTCTTTCTGGCTCTTTTCCCCTTCGTAAGCAACTTGAAGGGAATTAAGATTTTCAACCGCGTCCTGATACTTTTCCTGCCAGGCGTGAAGTTCGCCGGCCTGTTCATCAAGCTTTTGGTAAAGACCGGCCTTTTCCTGTTCAAGGGATTGAACCTGCTGTCCCAGGTCGACACATCGGTTTTTCCAATCTTCGATTTCCTTAGCCGTCTTAACCGCCTGGCTTTCAACGAGCATCTTTTCTTTACGGTATTGTTCCTGGAGGATGTCATAACCCCTCTGGGTCTCATTCAGTTTTTGCTCCAGGACAAGCTTATTTTGTTCAAGCTCTTTTTGCCGTTCCTCGGCCTTCACTCGAACCGTTTTTTCCTGTTTGTGGGCGATTTCAAGAGCGTGGTATCGCGTTTTGAATTCCTCGATTCCCTCACGCGCTTCTTCAGCCTCTTGAACCTTTTCACGGAGCACCTGTTCCAATTCTTTTTGACGGGCCTCAAGCTCCTGGCGCAAAGATTGCTCCTCTTTAAGGTCAATGGTCAACTGCTGCTGCTTGGCTGAAATTTCTTTCGAATATTTTTCCCATTTGGCCGCATCCTGAATTTTCTCACTCAGGGCAGTTTGCAATTGGGTATACAGCTCCTTATTTTTCTGATTTTCAAGCTGCACCCGCCCAACTTCCGTCTCCAATCCCTGGCAACGTGTGGAAAGATCCTGAAAACGCTCTTTCCAATCATTGATTTCCTGAAGTCTTTGCTCTAACGCTTCCTCAAGTTCTTTTTTCCGGCTGGCATTCTCGCGCTTTAAAACATTTTCTTTGTCGGCAACAACCTGGGTTAGATTTTTTTCATTTTGCTCAAGCCCCCACAACTTGCCGGCCATTTCATCGGCACGGGTTTTCCATTCTTCAATTTCCTGCAAAGCGGCAGATAATTGTTGCTGTAATTGTTTCGCCTTTTCGCGTTCTTCCGTCAAAGACAGTTCGAGAGATGACTTAAGCTGTTCCGCTTGGGTTAATTTCTGTTTTTCCTTTTCAAAATGAGACTTGTCATCATCACGACCTAACTCCAGGGACAACAACTGATTGGCAGCCTCTTGATACTTTCCCCGCCAGTTTTCATTTTCTTTTACCTGCTGACCCAGTTTTTGTTCCAGTTGAACTCTTTCCTGGTCAAGAGCATGAATTTTCTTATTCATCTCCTCAGCCTTGGATTTCCACGCCTCAATTTCCTGACTCGTCTGCTTGAATTTGGCATCAAGGTGAGTACGGACCTGACGAAATTCCTCATCCGCACCCTCAAATTTTTTAGTCCGCTGGCTAATATCCTGCTCTAAATTTTTCCTGGACTCTTCAACCTTTTCTTTCTCTTGGGCTAGCTGGTCGGTCTTTTTCTTCCACTCCTGGTTTTCCTTACTAAGGACCCCAAATTTTTCTTCAAATAATGCCCGCGCCTGGCGGTACTCCTCTTTAAGGCCCTCATATTTTTCCTCGGCATTCGCAAGAAGAGCACGAAATTTCTGAATTTCCTTATCCCGCTCTTTAACGAGTGAATCTGAAGAAGATAAGCCCCGTTCCCGAGACGCCACATCGCCACGCATTTTTTCTAATTCCTGCGACTGGGTCGCAAGCTTTTTTCGCAAACTTTCTAATTCTTCCTTGATACGGTTCACTTCCAGGGAATTCGCTTTTCCCGAGGTTGAAAAATCCCCTTTCTTATCCCCTCCACTCACGGGGCGATCCTGTTGGGTCTCCCTGACACCCAAGGACCGCATTTCCTGAACCGCCTGTGCCGGAGCAAGCATCTCATGTTTTTCATCTTTATAGGGAGATTCGGAAACGTTTTTAAGGAAAGCAAGATTAGGCGGATCGGGCCAAACGGTGCGGTAGCATTTCCGCTTCAAAAAAATATCATTGGTAAGAAACATTTCTGCGCCGGTGGACCGGAAATAATCTTTAGCTCTCACAGCCACGGGACGGACGAGATTATCAAGCAAAATAATCGGTGTATTGGAAACAAGGTCAACCGCTTCTTCTTGAGAGAGGGAGAAAACTTCGGAGATTTTACCCGCAACTTTTTTCTTATCGATCTCGCTGTTCAGGGTGTTAAGAACTAAACACCAGTTTTGGTCATTTTCTTGATTTTTTTTGTTTCCCAATAACATGAATAATCCTTACTCGTCAGTGAATTTAGAATCAAAGCATTTAATAACATTTTACCACATGCCTAATAAATTGCCGGCTAAAAGTACCCCATTGTGGAATATTCTGGAGCGCACTAAAAACTTATGCGATTGGCAATTTCGTAAATTATAGGCATTTCCCAATACTCTCCCATCAAAACCTTAACGATCGCTAAGAGAGAGAGAATACCAAAAACCACAAACGCCACGGTAAAAACGAGATCCCCAAGCGCGGGAACCTTTTTTAAAATGCCGGCAGCGACTTCCAGAATAAAAAGAACAAGTCCTTGTTTGCCATGAAACTGGGCAAATTTATTTTCCTTCTTTAAGAGAAGAGGGACAAAACAAAGCACGCTTAAATAGCCGATGGCTGCAAAAAATTTGGCATCCTGAATCTCAGAATCTTGTGGCGGAAATGAACGCTGATTTTCCTCTAGGGGCGTGGTCATAAATTCTCCTTATGGGGCGGTATTCTATAGTGATGACACTGTTCCCGTCAAGGTCGATCGTCACCGTTTTCACTGCTTTTTTTCTCATAGAAAGTCCAATCTTTAACCGGTTTCCCCTGAACAAGATGCTGCTGAATAATCTGTTCTAATTTTTCAGGGGTCACATGATGATACCAAACGGCCTCAGGATACACCACCATGATAGGGCCGCCCTGGCAAACGCCAAAACAATGGCATTGGCTGCGTTGGACCCGGTTAGGGCCCTCGTGAAGTTTTAACTCCTTCAGCCTGGCTTTAAGCTTCTGATAAAGCTCAGGCGATGATTCCGGCGCACAGCGAGGCCCGGTGCAAACAAAGACATGTCTGCCGTAAGGAGGAAGGGGCGGTTTTGATGAATCCGTCATCTTATTTCTTTAAAATCGAGTTAGCTTTATCTTCAAGGAGTTCAAGCAACATGGGATGCTCAGCAAGAGGCCCGGTATAATGAAAGTCCACTTCGGGATGTCTCGTCTTGGCTTCTTGAATCAATTGGGGGATATCGGTTTTAACGTGCCTTCCAGAAAAAAACATGAGGGGCATTACCACGATTTCTGTGGCTCCATCGCCCACGCATTTTTCTATCGCTTCCGGAATAGAGGGTTTTGCAAGTTCGAGAAAAGCGCCTTGAACTTTTCGCCTCGAAAATTTTTTACGAAAGCGCTCAAGGAACTCGAAAAAAGCCTGGTTGGCTTCCTGTTCCCGGCTTCCGTGAGCAATTACAAGGTAGGTCATCTTCATAAGCAGTTTAGGGACGTTAAATGCATTTAGGAAAAAACGAGGCTAATTAGCGGCTCTGGCACACCACGGGAAGCGTGGGCTCCATGGGGATGACAAAAGTTCCGATTTCTGTGACACCCACCAAAATACGCCGCAGCATAAAAACAGTCCCTTTTCCGAATCCTGTAAAAAAACCTGCGGCTGGACTGTCAAACATCTCTTCGCGGATGGAGCACGGAATTTCCAAAGGACTCGAAACAACATTGACAATCCCGCTCCCGAGTTTTGTGATCATTCCCTTGGCGTAATCTCCCGCGGTTTCTTCACCGGACGCGAACGAACTTGGAAGGCCTAAGACTCCAAGAAGGATAAAGCAAACAAAGGCCCTTCCAATTTTTTTCACTTTTTCTCTCCAGGATTTAAATATTAACAATTAGGTCCAGGACATTTAGGGGGAATAACATCTCTGGGAGTATCATCTTTGCCATCATTCGGAGACTTCTCTTTTTCTGGCTCTTCAGGCTGCTCGTCCGGGAAATTACCATTGTTATCCTGACTTCCGAAGCTGTCCTGTTGGAAGCCGTCCTGGGCATCAAAGGGATCCGTGCCTGTTGAGGACTTATCATCAAGCGGATTGTCTCCCTCCTCCGGCGTGCCTTCGCCCTCCTCATCCTTGGGTTTGGTGATTCCCTCTTCTCCGCCCGTAGCATACTTGCCTGAGTCCACATCAAAATTTTCATCCGAATCTTTATCCCCAAAATTGACAATCCCGTCCCACACATCAAGGCGGCTGAAAAAATCACCCAGGTATTCATAAACCCAAAGCCCAAAAAACGTGCCGCGGACGGCGGCCACAGAAGTCGGGGTCGTAATTTTAAATTCGGATCCCTGGTTCAATTTATCCACCTTGGCCTTAAGCTTGCCCAGGGTTAACTCAAGCGAAGTCTTGATTTGATCATCCTTGGCCGCGTGCTCGGTCACACTAAAATCAGTTTTTTCAGCAAGCTCAAGGGTTCCTTTTTCCCATTGGATGCTGACGCTGCTTTTTTCCCCGGTTTTAACTTTATCCCCGGATTCAAGCGGCATCCCCTGCTGCGCCTGGACCCAGTCCGAAGTCCCTTTTTTTAATACCTGGACCTCGCCCTTTGGTTTTTCTACTACCAGGCCCTGTGCCCATCCGGAAGAAAGAACACCAAAGAAAAGCAATGCAGCAAAAATCATTTTTTTCATTGTGTCTCCTCGTGTTAAATCAACCGGCTTTTCCTGTTTTGATATTTAATAGGAAAAATTCAGTTCAGTTCCATAGATGTTGCGGTGATAATTGAACAGTCCCCGAACCCCGTCATGCAGGGTATTGACGTCCGTACGGCGATAAAAAGCGCTGATCTTCCAGTGAGCGCCCAAAGGACGCGAAAGGCGGAATTCATACTGGTACCCAAGGTCAAGGCGCTTCGGGCTCACCACAAAATGGCGATAGTAATCCACCTGAAAATAAAAAGAACTCTCAAATTCAATTTTTTCAATCAAAGGGGTTCTTAAGACGGCCCGAATCCCATTGGCCAGGGCATCAAAGTTATTACCTTCCGTTTCTTCAATCCCAAATTCGTAACCCACGGAAATGGACCGGCGCCGTTTATCAAATAAAAGCGTCTGCTGGATTCCTGTCTGGCCGTAAAAACCGTCCCGGGAAGAAACCGAGGGGTCAAAACCTTTGTTACGAAAATTAATCGTCCCCAGGTTTTCATAGACATTCAAAACCCAATTTTCTTTCCATTCTCCAAGCCAATTGATATTCCAAAAATTACTGCTTGAGAAAGTATCCTGATCCAACAGACCGTGGGCATAGGTGTATTTTAACCGGATTTCAGACGGCCGGCCCCAGGCAGTAAATTGCTGGGCCCCATACACCGAGGCGGCGTGACTTTGGTAATTAAAATCATTGAGGCTGTCATCGTGGAAGGATTGATTAAATACGTAGGAAACCCCGGCCTTTCGCTTGGCATCCCGGAAAAATTCATAAACAAAACCTGACGAGACCCGGTACCGGCCCGCGCTTGTATCCCCGACATTGCGGCGGAATTGTTTTTTATCCGAGGCAAGCTTGACATTGTCATCATACTCGTAGCCCAGCTTTCCAAAGAGGCCCCACCTTTTTCCTGTTTTCGCCTTCTTAAGGACTGTTTCGTTTTTGAGCCTTAATTGTTCATTGGCATAGAGCTCAGCCTGCATCAATTTGGCTTTATTATCTTCGAACCATTTTTCCTGGCGTTCTTCAGCCGTGAGTACCGGAAGGAATGGAAGTGTGGTGAAAAAAAAGACAGAAATCAAGGCGGGCACTAACGGGAAAAATCTTTTAACACGTTGCATGACCGTAAGATACCACAGTGGTTAACGATTGTAAACCCTGCAGAAATTAACTTCACTCAGCCTAGCTTATCTTGCAAGATTAGCCATTTGCTGCAAAAGTTCCTTTTCACTGCCTGATGATAAGACGTTTCCATCTTCATCATATAGTGTTGCGCTCTTATCCTCTTTTTGCTCATATTCCACCGAACCCGACTCATAGAAATTTTTCCTCCGAATGATTTCCCCATTTTTATATTCGGCTATGCTGCTAATCTTGCCAGACAGAAAATAAAACGTTACTGTGCCATGCAATTTTCCGTTCATGAAATTAAGATCAGAGAGGAGCTTATTCTGCTTATTGAAAATTTTAACTGGCCCGTTGACTTTTTTTCCATCTTTCTCGGCAGACACGCAATCAGGGGGTTTTGCTTGGGAAATAACACATCTCTCAAGGATATGCCCGATTCCTAAATATTTAGCCCCAGTCATAAGCAGTAATGGCGAAGCACTGGTTTTCCAGTTTAATTGAATCCAGATACTTGCCAAAAGTAAAGCGCTCACAATCAAAAGAATAATGCCGAAACCTGGCGCGCTCGCAAAAACATTAAAATGATGAAGTAAAGTACTCGCAAAAATTATCCCACTGATAATTGGCAATGAACGAAGCCCCAGAATGAAGTGATTCTTTATAAATATAAATTTAAGTTCGAACAAGGAAGCGAATTTTATAGGCATATTTGTAATAAATTTGGGGGCATCATACTAAATTCAGCGAATTCGCTATCGCGCCCTCCGAATTGACGTTGGTGGTGCGCTGTTCGGATGTTAATTTTCACTGTCCAAAGAGGATATTTTTCTTGTGGTTCAGAATCAAGGTCGGGAAAATCGAATACGCCCTGGCTCTACAACAACAAAGCAGCCAGCCAATTTTTTTCCGTGAAGCTTTGTCAGTCGAATAATGTCATGGGCAAGATACTTTCGGGTGCGAGCATGATAACGTATAAAAATGACAGCATAAGCTTTTGCGCCATGTGCATGCACGAGCTGACCGAAATCTTTATCTTCAGTTAATAATACTCTTTTTTCGTTGAGGGCTTTTTTAATGACTTCCGCATCTTCTGCGGCGGGAGCTAGTTCTGAAATAGCCGAAACGTCGTGCCCCGCTTCACGTAAGGCGCGGACAACGGCGAAATCGCAACTTTCATCGGCTAGAAATCGCATTTTTGAACGAACGCGGGTTACTTGGATCTGGTGAGAATCACGGTTTCTTCATGAGCGACAGTATCGGCGGCATAACGGATCGCAGCTTGAATGTCTTCGATAGTTAGACGCGGATAGGCATCCAGAAGATCGCTTTCCGCAGCGCCTTCACTGAGTTTGCGAAGAATAAGTTCAACGGTTACGCGAGTACCCTTAATGACGGGTTTACCCATCATGATTTTTGAATTTATTTGAATTCTGTCTGTTATCGTCATTTTACCCTCCACGAATTTGATCTTCCGCGCAAAGAAAGTATATCACAGGCGCTTGATTGATAACTGGCCTTTTGCACATTTTGATTATGAGACATTGTTTAATTCACTATGAGGTTCGCCAGGTCGCGGCAATTTCGTTTCGAGAGCCTGTTTGCAGGGATCGACGAAAAAATCGTTTCGGTC
>Ga0247727_10000374_pt1 | contig 108907 bp, 71 predicted proteins | sample WisWelCaveWW1625_FD_202498 | JGI IMG/M metagenome (GOLD analysis project Ga0247727, IMG submission 202498) | Biofilm microbial communities from Wishing Well Cave, Virginia, United States - WW16-25 | ecosystem: Environmental > Aquatic > Deep subsurface > Groundwater > Cave microbial mat... | reverse complement strand
ACTCCTGGAACTGCGACTCGCCGTCGATCTCCATCACGATCTTCCGCCATTCGGACATGATGACGAAGTCGACGCGGAACGGCTCGCGCGGGAGCCCGAGCGGCTCCTCCTTCGCGCCGTGGTCGTAGTGGATCCAGTTGAGCCACACTTGCGGGATGAGCGCCAGCTCTCGCATCGGATCGCTCGAGCACCGCAGCACGTAGTCGACGTACTTCTGGAAGAAGACGGCCTCCGCCTCCTCGTTGAACTCGCGCTTCAGGATCCCCGTCAGGTCCGCGAGGATTTTCTCGGCGTCCCGCTCGTGCCACTGCTTCCCGGGCATGATCTCGGGCGTCGTCTTCTGGAGCAAGTATTCCCACGTGATCGAAGCGCCGGGGTCAACTTCGGAGACGATCCGGTTCTCGCGCGACGCGAGAAGGATGCCCCGATCGGGACTCCAAGTAATATCAATCGAGAGCGTCGGAGTCTTTCCGAACACGAGGAAGTTCATGCGGCAAGCATAGCGATTCCGCGCGCGGACCGAAAGCGGTTTCTCGGAGGGGCGGCTGGCGGGCTACGCGCCCGGAACGAACTCGATCGCGGGCTCGCGCTCGAGCAACCCGGCGGAGACGGCGCGCGCGTAGAGCCGCGCGAGCGCGCGCCGTCCCTCCGGCGGGAGCGCGATCGTATCGTCGTTCACGTACATCCGGACGAACCGGCGGCCGACGTCCGCGCCGACGCCGCGTCCGAACCGGAGCGCGTACTCGATCGCCGCCTCCTCGTGGGCGATCGCGTAACGGATCGACGCGCGGAGCGCGGCGTCGATCTCGCGGGCGAGCGCCGCGCCGAGGGTTTTCCGCACGACGTCGAGCCCAAGCGGCAGCGGCAATCCCTCCTCGCGCTCCCATTCGGCGCCGAGGTCCGCGACCTTCGCGAGCCCGTGGTCCGCGTACGTGATCTGCCCCTCGTGAATCAGCACGCCCGCGGCGACTTCGCCGTCGCGCACCGCGGGGAGGATCGCGTCGAACGGGAGCTGGCGGAACCGCGCGCCCGGGATGAAGAGGTGCGCGAGGAGCGTCGCGGTCGTCATCGCGCCGGGGAGCGCGACGACTTGGCCGGCGAGTGAAGCGAGCCCGGGCACGGGCCCGCCGCGCGTGGCCGCCGACCCGCCGCCCGATGCCGCCGACCCGCCGCGCGTGACGACAACCGGGCCGTACCCGCGCCCGACCGACGCGCCCGTCGGCAGAATCCAGTAGTGCTCCGCGACGGCCGGATACGCGTGCGCGGAGATCGCCGTCACGTCCAACTCGCCGGCAAGCGCCCGACGGTTGAGCGCGTCGATCTCTTCGAGGCAGTGCTCGATCTCGAAGTCGCGGATCCGGACGTGGCCGTGCGCGAGCCCGAAAAACATGAACGCATCGTCCGGATCGGGGCTGTGGCCGACGCGCAGGACGCGCCGCTGTTCAGAGGCTCGTGGCTCTGCGTCCATAAGGGGCGCGATTCTAAACGGGCGGCGGGGATTCGCGCAACCGCCGCCGCCGCGCCGCGTGCTATAATCCGCCGGTCGCCATTCGAACGCGCCCCCCGCGTCCACCCTCTCGGAGACCGACTCGATGCGCAAGACTCTCCTGATCGCCCTGCTTCTCGCGAGCGCGGGCTCGATCCCGTTTCTCGTCGGCGACCGTGATGGCGCCCGGACCGACCCTGACGGCGTCCGATCCGGCCGCGAGCCCGAAAAGAAACCGAGCGATTGGTTCTACGCGCAGCGCGCGTTCCCGAACGAGTTGATCCCGGAGGGCGCGTACCGCCGCGCGCTCGCCCAGGCGAGAGCGCTGCGCGACGCGCGCGGGGCGGACCTCGGCGCGGACGCCGGCGCCGCGAACAAATCGGCCGTGCTCCCGCCGGCGTGGAGCGCCGCCGGCCCGTCGAACATCGGTGGCCGCGTGACCGCGGTCGGCTCGCACACGTCGCTCCCTTCGACCGTCTACATCGGCGCCGCCGCGGGCGGCGTTTGGAAATCGACGAACTCGGGCGCGACGTGGGCGCCGATCTTCGACGGCGTCGGAAGCCCGTCGATCGGCGCGTTGACGGTCGCGCCGTGGAGCGCGACTTCGATCTTCGTCGGCACGGGTGAAGCGAACGCGGCCGGCGACACGTACGACGGCGACGGCGTTTACGTGAGCTACGACGGTGGCGGGGCGTGGTACTCCCTCGGCCTCGCCCAGACGCGCCGGATCGGTCGGATCGCGCTCGACCCGACGGACCCGAACCGGATCTACGTCGCGGCGGCAGGAACTCTCTTCTCGAAAGACGGAAACCGCGGCGTGTACCGCACGACGAACGCGGGCTTCACGTGGGAGCGCACCCTGTTCGTCAGCGATTCGACGAGCGCGATCGACGTCGTCCTGCAGCCGGGGAACCCCGCGATCGTCTACGCGGCGATGTGGGAGAGGATCCGCCGGCCGTACCAGAGACAGGTCGGCGGCGTGACGAGCGGGATCTACAAGTCGACGGATTTCGGCGAGACGTGGACGCTCCTCACGAACGGGCTGCCGCCCGCGGGGCCGACCGTCGGCCGAATCGGGCTCTCCGCGTCGGTGTCCGCGCCCGGCACGCTCGTCGCGATCTATTGCGATCATCCCGGAAACTTCATGGGTCTCTACCGGACGACCGACGGCGGCGCGTCGTGGGCGCGGATGAACGACGGCGCGCTCGCTGGGATGTACGGCGGGTTCGGCTGGTACTTCGGCAACGTCCGGATCGACCCGACGAACGCGAACAAGATCTACGCGCTCGGCCAATCGTTCTACAGGACGACGAACGGCGGGACGAACTGGACGAACATCGTCGGCGGAAGCCACGTTGACTATCACGATCTTTGGATCGACCCGGCGACTCCCGCTCGCGTCTACCAGGGGAGCGACGGCGGGTTCTACTCGAGCACGAACAGCGGGTCGGCGTGGACGATGTTCGTCGACCTTCCGATCACGCAGTTCTACGCCGTGACGATCGACCCGAGTATTCCAGCGCGGCTCTACGGCGGCGCGCAGGACAACTCGACGTCGCGGACGCTGACCGGCGCGCTGAACGACTGGACGGTGATTTACGGCGGCGACGGGTTCTACTGCCTCGTCGATCCGACCGACTCGGACGTGATCTACGCCGAGTACCAGTACGGCGGCATCGGCAAATCGACCGACGGCGGGTTCGGGTTCGACGACGCGACGAACGGAATCAACTCCGGCGACCGGACGAACTGGTCGACGCCGATCGTGATGTCGCCGCAAGACCCGCAGACTCTGTACATGGGAACGTTCCGGATCTACCGGACGACGAACGGCGCCGCGAACTGGACGGCGATCAGCCCAGACCTGACCGAAGGGCCGAGCCCGGCGAACCTCGTCTTCGGAACGGTCACGACGATCGCGGCCGCGCCGTCGAACGCGACGGTCCTCTACGCGGGCACGGACGACGGGCACGTGTGGGTGACGCAGAACCTCGGCGGCAACTGGACCGATGTGACGGGAGTGCTCCCCGACCGATGGGTGACGCGCGTCGCGGTCGATCCGACGGACGACGCGGTCGCATACGCGACGATCTCGGGATACAAGAACGACGAGACGCAGCCGCACGTTTTCCGCACGACGGATCACGGCGCGTTGTGGTCCGACATCTCCGCGAACCTGCCGGACTCGCCGCTCAACGCGATCGTCGTCGATCCGATCGACAACGGCGCCGACCCGACGCCGCTCTACGTCGGCTCCGACGTCGGTGTGTACGCGAGCTACGACCTCGGCGCGAACTGGACTCCGCTCGGGAACGGAATGCCGGACGTCGTCGTCGGCGATCTCGTCCTGCACGCCGCGTCGCGGACCCTTCTGGCCGGGACTCACGGGCGATCGACGTACACCGTCACGCTTCCGGCGAGCCCGACGGGCGTTTCACCGCCGGCCGCGCCGGAAGAGGCGCTCGCGGCCTCCGTCGTGCGCCTCGGCGCGCCGACGCCGAATCCCGCGCGCGACGGCGTGCGGCTCGAGTTTTCGCTCGGGCGCGCCGCCGACGTGAGCGCCGCGGTCTACGATCTCAGCGGCCGGCTCGTTCGGTCGCTCGAGCGCCGCGCGCTCCCCGCCGGCGCCCATGCGCTCTCGTGGGACCGCCGCGACGACCGAGGCGCGCGCGCCGCGGCCGGCGCGTACGTCCTCCGCATCGATGCCGCCGGTCAGTCCGCGACGCGAAAGCTCATCCTCGTCGACTGACTTCAGCCCCACTCTGCTCTTGCCGATCAGTGGGGCGAGTCTTTACAATGCGCCGATTCCCTCTCACGCTCGATCCAATCCTCTGAGACGGAAGCGCTGACCCGAACGCCCGACTAGGAGTCCACGACCGACATGTCCGAATTGCGCCACGACCCGATCCAGAAGCGCTGGGTGATCATCGCGACGGATCGCGGCAAGCGGCCCGTCACGTTCGCCATCGAGAAGGAACAGGAGAAGCCCGGCGCGTTCTGCCCGTTTTGCGAGGGGAACGAGGGCTCGACGCCGCCGGAGATCTGGGCGTTCCGGAACAACGGATCGGACCGCGACAAGCCGGGATGGCGCGTCCGCGTCGTCCCGAACAAGTTCCCTGCGCTGGAGATCGAGGGCGACCTGGACAAGCGGGGCGTCGGGATATTCGACCGGCTGAGCGGCGTCGGCGCGCACGAGGTCGTGATCGAGTCGCCCAACCACTCGCTGACGATGCCGGAGACCCCGGCCGACCACCTGTGCCTCGTGTTCCGGACCGCGCAGGACCGGCTCAACGACTTGCTCCACGACAAGCGGTTCAAGTACGTGCTGATCTTCAAGAATCACGGGGCGGTCGCGGGCGCGTCGCTGCCGCATCCGCACCTTCAGATCATCGCGACGCCGGTCACACCGCGCACGGTCGCTCTCGAGCTGGAGTCTGCGCGGAACCACTTCGCGGCGAAAGAGCGCTGCCTCTACTGCGACATCATCCGGCAGGAAATCGAGACGGGGGATCGAATCGTCGCGAAGAACGACGCGTTCGTCGCCCTGGCGCCGTACGCGTCGCGCTTCCCGTTCGAGATGATGATCGCTCCGCTTGCCCACCATCATTCGTTCGCGGAGGTCACGCCGCGCGAAATGGTCTCGTTCGTTTCAATAGTCCAGGATGTCCTGAAGCGTTTAAAGGTTGGCCTCAATGATCCTCCGTACAATTTCATGTTTCATACGGCGCCGAATACGCAGACGGAGCCGAGGCGCCCGAACTACTGGGCGACGATCAACCACGATTTCCATTGGCACCTCGAGATCCTGCCGCGCCTGACGAAGGTCGCCGGGTTCGAGTGGGGCACCGGCTTCTACATCAACCCGACCCCCCCGGAGGTCGCCGCGTCGTTCCTCCGCGAAGTCCAGATCTGAATCCGTCGCGCCGCCCGCTCGGGCGGCGCATTTTCGCGATCCCGAAGCGAGCGAGCAAGGAGTCAGGAGGATGTCCTTGAAAATTCTTTTTGTGTCGAGCGAGGTGGTCCCTTATTCGAAAACGGGGGGGCTCGCCGACGTGGCGGGCGCGCTGCCGAAGGCGCTCGCCCGGATGGGCCACGACGTGATCGTGGCGACGCCGAAGTACGCATCGGTGACGAGCGAGAAGTGGACGCTCGAGACCGCGATCGAAGACGTCGCGATCGAGATCGGCGGCGTCCGCCGCGCGTTTGCCGTCCGCCGCACCAGCCTGCCGGGCTCGGACGTGCCCGTCCTCTTCATCGAGCACAACGATTTCTTCGACCGCAAGGAGCTCTACTCGGTGAACGGGATCGACTACCCGGACAACGCCGAACGGATGAGCTTCTTTTCGATGGCGTCGCTCGAGGCGGTCCGCAAGCTCGAATGGAAGCCCGACGTCATTCACACGAACGACTGGCACACCGCGCTCGTTCCGACGTACCTCAAGACGATCCTCGCGACCGACGCGTTCTTCGCGGGCGCGGCGACCGTCTACACGGTCCACAACATGGGCTACCAGGGGAACTTCCCGCGCGACAAGTTTCCGGCGCTGGGGCTCGGCTGGGAGCACTACAGTTCGGAGCGGCTCGAGTACTACGGCAGTTTCAATTTGATGAAGGCGGGGCTTCTCGATGCGGACATCATCACGACGGTGAGTCCGACGTACGCGAAGGAGATCCAGACTCCCGAGATGAGCCATGGCATGGACGGCGTGTTGGGGCTGCGCACCAAGGATCTGTACGGCGTGCTCAACGGCGTCGACTACGACGTATGGAGCCCGGAGAAGGACACGCTGATCGCTCGGCGCTTTTCGGCGGCTGACGTTCTCGCCGGCAAGAAGGAGAATAAGACGGCCCTGTTGAAGCGCGTCGCGCTTCCCGACCGCGGCGCCCCCGTGATCGGCATGATCTCGCGTCTCGCCGACCAGAAGGGATTCGACATCCTCGCCGAGGCGATGCCGGCGCTTTTGAAAATGGATCTTCAGTTCGTCATACTCGGCACCGGTGAGCCGAAGTACCACGACCTCCTCACGCGGGCGCAGACGGAGAGCGACGGCAAAGTTTCGGTGACGCTCGGGTTCGACAACACGCTTGCGCACCAGATCGAGGCCGGCTCGGACATGTTCCTGATGCCGTCGCGCTACGAGCCGTGCGGGCTCAATCAGCTCTACAGCCTGCGGTACGGCACGGTGCCGATCGTTCGGAAGACCGGCGGACTGGCGGATTCGATCGTCAACGTGACGGACGATGGGATCGCGAACGGCAAGTCGACCGGGTTCGTGTTCGGTCCGTACACGTCGGAGGCGTTGCTGGCCGCGGTCCGTAAGGCGGTCAAGACGTACGACGATCGCAAGGCTTGGGAGAAGCTGATGAAGAACGACATGGCGCAGGACTTCTCGTGGGACGCGGCGGCGAAGAAGTACGTGTCTCTCTATGAGAAGGCGGCTGCGGCGAAGCGCGGGTCGGCGCCGACCCCAAGCGCGAAGCCGGCCGCGAAGCCGGCGGCGCCGCGCGCGGTCGCGGCGAAGCGGTCGAGGAAGAAGGAGGCGTAACACGCGCCGGAACTCCAGGGGCGGGATCGTCGTCGCGGCGGCCGTTGCTATCGGTGCGCTCAGCGCGGTCGGCGCACTCGTCCCGTTGGGCGCACTCGCCCCGCTCGGCGCGCGCGGGCCCGCCCTCGCGGCTGCCTCGTCTTCAGCGAGCGCGCCGGCCGGCTGGAGCGTCGACCGCGACCCGGCGACCGGTCTCGTTCGATTCGCCTCGCGGCACCCGATCGCCGAGGCGAGCGCGATCCGAATGGATGCAATGCGAAGCGTCGCGGCCGCGAACTTCCTCGCCCCGGCCTCCGCTGAATCCGAGGCCCGGCGCACGCTCGCGGAGTGGGCGCCGCTCCTCGGCCTTCGCCCCGATCTGTCTGGGATCTCGCTCAAGTACGAACGCCGGGGGCTCTCGCGCCGCGTCGTCGTGTTCGCGCAGACGATCGACGGCATCCCGGTCGAGGGCGGCGAGGTCGGCGTCACGATCTCCGCGACCGGCCCGATCCTGCTCTTCAGCGGCTACCGGCCGGACGCCTCACGAGACGCGAGCGGGTCGGTCATTGCGCCGCGGTCGCCGGCGTTGTCCATGGACGCCGCGGTCGAGCGCGTCCGCGAGTCGCTCGTCGCGCGTGCAGCAGACATCGGGACGTCCGAGGTCTCCGGGCCGGCGAATCGATTCGGCGAGCCGACCGTCTCCGAGATCTGGTACGCGGCCTCGGACGGCCGTCTGCGACGGGGATGGCGCGTCGTCCAGCCCGCCACAGAACCGCTCGGCGAATGGCTGGCGATCGTCGATGCCGCAAGCGGCGAGGTGATCCGGATCGAAGATGACGCACGCTACGCGCACCCGCGCGCCGATGCGGCCGCTCGCGCTGACGCGAGCACTCGCGTCGACGCCACCGGGAAGGTCTTCTCTCCCAATCCCGTCGTCACTCTCCAAGACTCGACCCTGGTCGGCTCCGACATGGACGACGCAGATCAGCCGGTCTTCGACGCGGCGTACAAGACGGTCGTGCTCCGCGACGTGACGTTCGCCGGCGGCGATTACACACTTTCCGGGCCGTACGTTCGGGTCGTCGAGCTCCGTCTCCCGCAGAGTCCGCCGCCGTCGTCGTCGTCTCCTCAGTTCTTCTTCACTCGGGGCGACAGCAACTTCGAAGCGGTGATGGTTTTTTACCACATCGATCGCGCGCAGCGGTACCTGCAGGAGCTTGGCTACAGGGGCGCCTCGGGAATCGCGGATTTCCCCATACAAGCGGACCCGCACGGATGCGTGGAGGATCAATCGTTCTACACTCCGGGGTCGAAATCTCTCTTCTACGGCGACGGATGCGTCGATGACGCCGAGGATGCGGATGTGATCTGCCACGAGTACGGGCACGCGATCCAAGATGACCAGGTGCCCGGCTGGGGCTCGAACACGAGCGCGCGCTCGATTGGAGAAGGGTTCGGCGATTACTGGGCGAACAGCATCTCCGAGATTGCCGGGTACGAGGATTCGGCACAGGTCTTCGATTGGGATAAGTGCCCGCCGAACTGGCTCGCGCGCCGCGTCGATTCCGACCTGACGATGGCCGACTACGGCGGGGCGATCTACACGAACGCACTGATCTGGTCGGCCGCTCTGTGGGACCTGCGGAGCGTCGTCTCCGGCGGCGTGAGCGATCGCCTCGTTCTCGAATCGCACTTCGGCCTTCCGGCATCGGCGTCGTTCGAGCAGAACGCGCGCTCGATCGCGGTCGCCGACGCCGACATGTTCGGAGGCGCGCACTTCGACGCGATCTTCGCTGCCTTCGCGGCGCGCGGCATCGCGGTCGACTCGACGGGCCTCGAGCGAGACACGCTCGATCCGGTCGTATCGATCGGCGTCCTCCAGAACCCGGTCCTCTCCGCCTACCTCGACGTCGTCGTCGTCGCCTCCGAGGGCCTCGACGCGGACGCGCTCGTCGGCAGCGTGAACGACGCCGCGCTCGCATTCACGCAGCAGGACGACGAGGGCCGCCTCTTCCGCGGCGAGTACCGGATCGACTCGCCGGGGATTCTGGCGATTCAAGTGACGGCCGCCGACTTCGGGGGGAACGAGACGAGCGTCGCGCGCGGGTTCTCCGCGGCGAAGTCCGGCGGGGGAGCGCCCGTCGCCGTGTCGAGCCCCGACGGGCGTTTCACGATCGAGCTTGCCGACGCGGCGGCGGTCGACGGGACGTGGCTGCTCGTTGGGCGCGCCGGCCCGGACGATGCATCGAACGCTGCGCCGAGCGACGCCTACGTCGTCGGGCCCGTCGGCCTCGCGCTCGCGCGGCCCGCCGAGGTCACGCTCCGGCCCGCGCCCGGACGGAGCGGCTTCGAGCGCGCGCGGCTCGTGCGCGTCGAGTCGGCCGAGGCGCTCGAGACGTGGCTCGATCCCGCGTCGGGCGCGCTCGTCGCGCGGCTCGGCGTGCTGGGGACCATCGCCGTGCGCGAGTCGGACGCGCCGCCGATCGCGATCGATCGCGCGTACCTCCGGCTCGGGCCCGCGATTCCGAACCCGACGCTCGGTTCGACGCGAATCGCGTTCGAAGTCCGCGCCGCGCAGCGCGTCGACCTCGCGGTCTACTCGATCGCGGGGGAGCGGGTGCGCGCGCTCGTCAGCGGCCCGGTGTCGATCGGCGAGGTCGCCGCGGAATGGGACGGCCGCGACGATCGCGGGCGCAAGGTCGGGAGCGGCGTCTACGTGTTCCGCCTCGCGGGCGAGCGCGCCTCGGCGACGCGGAAAGTGGCGCTCGTCCGATGACGGCGCGCGCGCGATACAGCCCGCTCCGCGGCATCCGCCCCGCGTTTTGCGCCGCGCTCCTTGCGCTCGTCGCGCTCCTCTCAGCCTGCGTCGCAGGCTGCGGCGGAGGCGGCACGACCGGTCCCGATCCGGCGGCGATCGCGGCGGCGCTCACCGCGGAAGGATGGACGCAGTTCGAAGCCGGCGCGTTCTCGACCGCCGCCGCGAAGTTCCGCGGCGCGATCGGCGCCCTCTCGACCTACGCCGACGCGCACAACGGCCTCGGTTGGTCGCTCGCGTTTCTCGATTCGCTCGACGCGGCGCGCGCCTCGTTCACGTCCGCGATCGGGAGCGGGCTGGCGAGCGCCGACCCGCGGGCGGGCCGCGCGATCGTTCTCGCCGAGATCCCGACCGCGAACCTCCGCGCCGCGATCGACGACGCCGGCGTGGCCCTCGCGCTCGCGCCGCAGTTCATCTTCGCGCACGACACGAGCGTCTCGTGGCTGGATCTACGGCTTCTCCGGGCGCAGGCTTATTTCGAGATCGACTCGCTCGACAGCGCGGCCGCCGAAGTCGTGCTCCTGGGCGGCGTGGCGCCGAACCCCGCGTCGCCCGCGTATGCCGACTCGCTCCTCGCCGTGATCGAACGCCTCGGCGGCGCGGCGCCTCCGCCGGCGCTTGCGCAGGCCGCCCGCCCTCGGCTTGACACAACTCGAGCCGCAAGATAAGCTTCCGCCAGGTTAACGGTCCGCCGACCGACACACTTCCGGCGGTCCCACGAACCCCGACAGGCGGGTTTCAGATGACTCGTTCCACCCAGGTCATCGGCGATGGAAGCGAATGGGCGACGGTCTACGTCGCGTCGAACCCGTTCGAGGCCGAACTTGTCCGCGGCCTCCTCGACGAAGAAAGCATCCCCACTCTCCGCGAATCGGATCTCAGCGGCGTCCTCTCATGGCGCGGGGGCGGCCTGAGGATTCTCGTACCGCGCAGCGAGGAAGGCGCCGCGCGCGAAATCCTGCGAGCGTACCAGGGACGTCATCTTCGAGTGATCAACCTTGCGGATTATCTGCCCGCGCGCCGCGTCGGGCGTCGCGCCGCGTTCATCGATCGGGCGCTTCCCGTCCTCGTCATCCCGTTGCTCGTTCTGTTGATTCTCTCGCTCATCCTCGTCGTCGTGAAGTGGTGAGCGTCGGGGGCTTCTCCCCGGTCGGACTCTCGCGTCACACCCGCTCGACGTAGTTCCCCTCGGTCGTGTCGACTCGGATCCGCTCGCCGATCGCGATGAACGGCGGGACCTGAACGACGAGCCCCGTCTCGAGCGTCGCGGGCTTCATCACATTCGACACGGTCGCGCCTTTGAGCCCAGGCTCCGTATCGACGACCTCCAGATCGACCTTGTCGGGCAGCTCGATCCCGACCGGTTTTTCCTCGAAGAACGACACGCGCAGCCGGATGTTCGCCGTCATGTACAGGAAGCTGTCGCCGATGACCTCTTTCGAAATCATCATCTGGTCGTAGTTCTCGACGTTCATGAAATGGCAATCGGTCGCGTCGGCGTACAGAAACTCCATGTCGTGCGTTTCGACCTCGGCGCGCTCGACCTTGTCTTCGGCGCGGAACCGAATCTCGACCTGCGAACCGGTGCGGACGTTTCGGAGCTTCGCGTGAACCATGCCGCGCCAGTTGCCCGGCGTTCGGTGCTCGTGGTGGATGACGGTGAGCAGTTCGCCGTCCTTCTTGATCAGCATGCCGGCGCGGATGTGCGTGGCGGGTATGATGGACAACGAACTCTCCTTCTGGGTCGTTCCGAAAACACGATCGGCCGCGGAGGCCTCGCGCGGCCGTTTGTGAACGAGCGCGATTCTAGCCGACGAGCCGGCGGCGGTCAACCGGGCGTTGTCAGCCGCGGACGCGCTCTGCTAGAATGCCCCGGTTGTGCGAACGACCGCGTGACCCAATAACATGCAAGCTCCCTCGAGCCTCCGCGTGCGGCCCACCGCGTCGCCGACGGCCATTCCACGGACATCCCAGGATGTCGCCGAGTTCTATGACAAGCTCATTTTCCCGTCGCGCGGCGCCCACCCGGCGTACGCGGACCTCGTCCCCCGCGAGCCCGGCGAGCGGATCGGAGAGTTCGGATGTGGGCAATCGCTGCTCCATGAGACGCTCCGCCTCCACAGACCGAGCCCCGTCTTCCTCGACATCTCGAGGAACGCGCTCCGCACTATCGAGTACGGCGTGCGGGTCCAGGCGGACCTCTGCCGGCTCCCGTTCCGCAGCGCAACATACGACCGGATCGTCTGCATCGGCGTCCTTCACCATTTCCCCGATCGGGCCCCGGCGCTCGGGGAGATTGCGCGCGTCCTCAAACCAGGCGGCCGGTTGATCCTCGGCGTGTACGCTCCCGGGACGATCCAGTCGCGTCTGAGGCGGCTCTACGAGATGTGGAAATTCTGGCCATGGCGATCGCTCGTCGTCTCGGGAACGAGGCTCCTGATCGATGCGCGGTACCGAAGCGAGGGGACACGACTCGATCCCGAGGACGTTCGGCGCCGCGCACGGGACCTCTTGGAGGTCCCGTACGTCGAGTACACGGCGGCGCAGCAGTACGTGAGGGAGGCGGAGGCGGTCGGGTTCCGCGGCGAAAGCCAGGGTCGCATCGCGTCGATGAACATCCTTCACCTGGTCCGTTCGGCGTGAGCGAAGGCGCCGCCCGCGGCTCGGGCTGAAGTCGATTTCCAGAGGTCTATTCACTCATACAGGGTCACGTCGGGAGGCATCGATGCTGGTACTCGGAGTGCACGACGGCAAGGACGGAGGGGTTGCCCTCCTCGGCGACGGCAAAGTGTTGTTCGCGGCGAACGAGGAGCGCTATTCGCGGCGGAAGCTCCACTTCGGATTCCCGTTCGTCGCCCTCGATCGGATGTTCCGCCACACCGGGGTGAAGCCGCGGGAGATCCAGGCCGTCACGGTCGGGTTCGAGGCGATGGTCGAGGATTCCGAGGCCGCGTACGACTACTCCGCGGAGCCGCGCCTTCACCAGAAGGTCTACTCCGTCCTCGCGCGCTCGATCGGCCCGTTAATGAACACACGCGCCGCGGCGTTCGGATCGCTCCAGCTGATGAAACTCCTCGCCCAGAACAAGGACGAGCTGAAGCAGAACGTGCGGAACGCGGGGATCGAAGCGCCGATCCGTTTCCTCAACCATCATCGATCGCACGCCGCCTCCGCGTACTGCGCCTCCGGCCGGAAGGACGCGATCGTCGTCAGCTCGGACGGCGGGGGAGACGGCATCTCGGGCGGAATCTACGTCGGCCGGAACGGCCAGCTCGAGACCGTGACCTCGTTCTCGAAGCTGAACTCCGCCGGGATTTTTTGGGAGATCATCACGCAGATCTGCGGGTTCAACCCGGAGCGGCACGGCGGGAAGATCACGGGCCTCGCCGCTTACGCTGCGGGCGAGGAGGCCTACCGGATCCTCTCGGAGATCTTCGGGTACTGCAAGAAAACCGGCGGGATGGAGAACATCGGGCAGAGGGCATTCCAGGACGCGTTCACCCTCGTGAAGGAGCGGGTGGGACATCTCGGGATCGAGGAGCTCTCCTCGGGAGCCCAGCGCCTCCTCGACGAGGTCTTCGTCAAGACGGTCGAGGATGCGATCGAGAAGCACCGGATCGGCCACATCGCGCTCGCGGGGGGGACGTTCGCCAACGTCCGGACAAACCTCCGCATCCGGGAGATTCCCGGCGTCGAGAGCGTGTTCGTCTTCCCGCACATGGGAGACGGCGGGATCGCACTCGGGAGCGCGTACCTCTACCACGCCGAGCAAGAGCCCTTCGCGAGCGCGGAGCTCGAAGACGTCTTCTGGGGCGACGCGTGGACCGAGTCGCAGATCCTTGCGGAGCTCGAATCGACGCCCGGCGTCCGGTACGAGCGGCTCGAGGAGCCCGCGGACTCGATCGCGGCGTCCCTCGCCAGGAAAGAAGTCGTCGGCGTGTTCCAGGGGCGGATGGAGTACGGGCCGCGCTCCCTCGGCCACCGGAGCATTCTCGCGGAGCCGACCGACACGACGATGATGGACTGGCTGAACAAGCGCCTTGCGCGGACCGAGTTCATGCCGTTCGCGCCGATCATCCTCGAAGAGCAGGCCCCGCGTTACTTCGAGCGGTTCGAGGGGAGCGCGTACCCATCGAAGTTCATGACGATCTGCCTGCGCTGCACGCCCCTTTGCCGTGAGAAGGCGCCGGGCGTGGTCCACCTCGACGGGACGGCGAGGCCGCAAACGGTCAACCGGCGAGTCGACGCCTACATCCACAAGGCTCTGTCGCGCTACAACGAGAAAGCGGGACTCCCTCTCGCGATCAACACGAGCTTCAACAAGCACGAGGAGCCGATCGTGGGGAGCCCGGCCGATGCCCTCAGCGAGCTCAAGCGGGGCGCCGTCGACGTCCTCTTCCTCGAATCGTACCGGGTCACGGCCGCCAACTGAGGTTTCGCCGCGTGTCGCGCTTTGCGGACCACTGGAAGATCGCTCCGGCCCTCGCCGCGCGCGTCCCCTCCGGCGCCCCCGGCGAATCGGCCGAGTGCGCCGCTCCCGTGCGGGCCAAGTTCCGCGGAACGCCGATCTGGGTGCACGCCATCACGGCGCCGCCCGCCTCCTCGCCGTTTGCGACGGACGACCGAGGGCTCGCGTTCTTGCCGGACGACGCGATCGCGAACGTGCAGCTCGAACGCTACATGCGCCGAGACTCCGGCGAAGATCAGGGAGAAGCGCGTCTCAAATCGCTCTACTACTTCCTGAAGCCTGCGATGCCCCGCGCCCTGCAGCTCGCCGCGCAGAGGGCGAACGCGCGGTCGCGACTGCGGCGGATCGACTACCCGTCGTGGCCACACGACGACTCGCTCCAGGCGCTCCTCGAGGGGTTTCTCGCGGCGCTCTTCGAGATCGAGGGGACCGACTCGGCTCCGTTCATCGGATTCTGGCCTCGCGGATTTCGCTGGGCCGCCTGCCTCACCCACGATGTCGAGACGTCCGTCGGCCTCGCCGCGATCGATCGCATGGCCACGATCGAGGAGGATCTCGGTGTCCGGTCAACGTGGTTCGTCGTGCCGGAGCGGTATCCGGTCTCGCCCGAAGATTTCCGGGAACTGCGGGAGAGGGGTCATGAGATCGGGGTCCACGGCCTCAACCACGACTGCAGGGATTTCGAGTCGCGCGAGGAGTTCGTGCGGCGCGTCCCCCGCATCGACGCGTACCTTCGTGAGTGGGGCGCGGTCGGGTTCCGCTCACCCGCCCTCTACCGGAACGCCGACTGGATCCCCGACCTCGACATCCGCTACGACAGCTCGTTCATGGACACCGCTCATCTCGAACCGCAGAGGGGTGGGGTGAGCGCGCCGTTCCCGTTCTTCCTGCGGGGTCGGATCGTCGAGCTCCCGATCACGCTGCCGATGGACCACCACCTGATCAACCTTCTGCGACGCGACACGGTCGATGGGATGGTCTCGAAGTTCCGCTGGGTGGCCGACCGGCACGGCCTCGCGAACGCCCTCTTCCATCCGGACTACAACCTGGATCCGAGCCGCCTGAGGGACTATCGCGCGGTCGTCGAGACGGTGTGCGGGACGCCCGGGGGCTGGATCGCGACCGCCGCGGAGGTCGCGGATTGGTGGGATCGCCGGCGCGCCTCGACCCTCATCCTCGACGGCGGCGAAGCGCGGATCGAAGGGCCGGCCGCGCCCGATGCGTGCGTGTGGCACGCGCATCGGGACGGCGCGCGCGTCCGGATCGAGCCCGGCTGATCGCGCGGTGAATCCGCCCGAGCGGGGCTTACGTGCGCGCGGCCCGCTCGCGGATCGCCTCGTAGATCGCGACGTAGACGGCCTTCTCGCACTCCCACGTCGCGCGGCTGCACCGCTCGCGGAGCCGGCGGGCTCGCTCCCGCGCTTCGTCGGGCCGCGCGTGGATCTCGGCGACCGCGCCGGCAAGCCCTTCGGCATCGTCCGCGTCGAACAGGTACAGCTCGTCGCTCCCGTAGTGCTCGACCACGGCCGCCGTGCGCGACGCGACGACCGGCTTCTCCATCGCCACGAACTCGAACAGCTTCGTCGGGAGGACGAGGTCCATGAAGAGGTCCTTCCGCTGGGGGACGAGGCCGACGTGGGCGCGCGCGATCCTCTCGGGGAGCGCCGAAGGATCGAGGTAGCCGCCGAAGACGATGCGGTCGCCGACGCCGAGTTCGCCGGCGAGGCGCTCGAGGTCCGCGCGGGCCTCGCCGCGCCCGTAGATCTCGAGACGCGCCTCGGGGATCCGGTCGCGGAGGAGCCCCATGGCCCGGACCGCCAGATCGACGCCGTAGCGTGGAACGAGCGTGCTGTGCGTGACGAGTCGGAACACCGGCCGGCCCGCCGTCTCGGGAAGCGCCGCGTCCTCGCCGCCGCGCGTGGCGAATCGCGCCGGATCGAACACGCGCGCCTCGCAGACGTTGTGCACGACCGCGATCTTCTCGGCGGGCGTCCCACGACGGGCAAATGTCCGGCGGCACGGCTCGCTCACCGTGATCACCTGGTCCGCGAACCGCGTCGCGAGCTGCTCGATCCAACCGAGGATGCGGACCCGCCCGTTCGACAGCGGGACCCCGCGGATCGATGCGTAGAGCTCCGGCACCGGCTCGTGCATGTCGAGGACGACCCGCGCGCCGAGGAGCTTGAGGAAGAGCGTCGCGAAGATCAGGAAGTCGGGCGGGTTGCTCACCTGGACGGCGAACGGGCGCCGCGCGAGGGCGAGTCGGGTCGCCTCCCATCCTGCGAGGAGGAAGAACCCCGCGTACTCTGTGACATAACGGAGACCGCTTCCGCGCTTGTGCTCGATCGGGAGGCGGCGGACGTCGGTCCCCGCGGAGACCTCGCGGCGCGGCTCGCCTGGGCGGCGGAGGCAGAAGACCGTGACCGAGAACCCGGCTTCCACGAGCGCGCCGGCCTCTTTCGCCGTCCGGATGTCGTGCGGGTAGTGCGAGTGCGTGATGAGGAAGATCGCGGAGGAAGAGGCGCGCCCCGAGCCCGTTCCCTCAGGTTCAGTTGAACTCACAGGGTCGGCACATTAGGCGACGCCCGCGGGGGTGTCAAGGATCGGGCGGCGCGTCGCCGAACACGAGCTCGCGGTAGACGGATTCCGTCTTCTCGACCGTTCGCTCGATCGAGAACTCGGCGCGCGCGCGGGCGCGGGCGGCGTCTCCCATCCGACGCGCGCGCGCCGGGGCCGCGTGCAGCGCGCGGAGCACCGCGGCGAGCGGGCGATGATCGTCCGCGGGGAAGAGGAAGCCGGTCTCACCCTCGACGATCGCCTCGGCGTTTCCGCCGGCATCCGACGCGATGACCGGGACGCCGGAGACCATCGCCTCCAGAATCGCGAGCGAGAATCCCTCGATCGACGACGGCAAGACCATCACGGTGAACAGCCGGTAGTACGGCAGCGGGTCGTCGCGGAAGCCGAGGAAGCGAAGATCCTGCGCGAGGCCGAGTGTGCGCGCGCGCTCGACGAGGTGCGGCTCGGCGTCGATGCCGAGAAACAGGATCGTCATGTCGGCGGGGAGCGCCGCGAGCGCCTCGAGCAACAGCTCCTGGTCCTTGAGCCGCGCGACGACGCCGACGACGAACCGGTCGTCGGGGAGCGCGAGCTCGGCGCGGAGCGCGGCAACGCGCGCCGGGTCGACCGCGTCGATCGGGCCGAGCGGAATGCCGTTGTGCACGACGCTCACGCGTTCGTCGCGGATTCCCTGCGCGACGAGAGCCTGCTTGACGCGACCGCTGACCGCGATGATGCGGTCGGAGCCGCCCATCACGAGGTGCGATTGCAGCGCGCCGCCCGTCGTCATCGGCTGATTCCGTCGCGTCAGAACGACCTTCGACTTGAGCCCGAGGACGAGCCGCGCCCAGATCGCCATGTACCGGTCGCGCGACGCGTGGCAGTTGACGACGTCGATTGCGTGCGAGCGCGCGGCGTCGGCGAGGCCGGCCGCGCCGCGCACCGACGGCCGCGGGAAGGCGAACGGGATAACTCGCGCCGGGCCGTCCGCGAACCGCCGCGCTAGCAAGCTCTCGGGTCGCACGAGCAGGAACACCTGGTGCCCGCGCGCCGCCAGACCGCGCGAGAGGTTCGTGATCGAGTTCGACGAGCCGCCGAAGTCGCCCTGGTGCGTGGCCTGAAGGATTCGCATCGGCCGCGGCGCGGGAGAGGTCGTCATCGCGAGCCGCTCACGAAGCGTTGTGCTCGGCGCTCTCGGGTCGTGATCTCGTCCGCCTCCCGGCGAACCGCGCGATCGCGGCCGCGGCGAACAGGATGACGAGCGGCATCACCGGAAGGCTGTAGCGCATCCGCACGACGGTCACGGCGTGGAGCGCGTTCATGTAGACGATGAGAAGCGTCGCGACCGACGCCGGCGCCGTTCCCCAAGCCATCACAATGCCGGCGATTCCGAGAGCGAGCAGCGGCAGATTGACGAGGGCATTCCCGACGACGACGCGCGGCTGCCCCCAGTACCAGTACGCCGCGAATCGCACGGCGGTCTTCCGCGCGAACGAAAGCGGCTCGCGGCCGATCTCGCCGAGGATTTCGCGGAGGCGGGACGACTCGCGGGTTTGCAGCGCGCGCGTCGCGGCAAGTCGCTCCGCCTCCGACAGGACCGAGAGCGTGTCGGTCCGCGGGCGGCCGACTCGCGCCGTGTAGTCGAACCCGTCGATCATGTACGTATCCGCGCCGCCGAATTCCTTCCGGAATCCTTCGGTCAGCGCGCGTCCGCTCCGGAGCGTGATCGGCACGAACCCTCCGGTCAGCTGATAGCCGCGGTACACCCAAGGGCCAACGATCACGATCGCCGCGACCGCGAACGCCCCCGCCTCGCGCGCGAACCGGCCGGGCTCGCCGCGCCGCACCCACGCGAGCCGCGCCAGCAGGACCAGCGGGAGGAAGATTGCCTTCTCCTTCGTGAGCGCGAGAAGACCCCAGAGCGCCCCGACGAGGAGCGCGCGCGCCGCCCCGCCCCGTCTTTCGAGCGCGAGCCACGCGAGGAAGACGAGAAGGAAGAGGAGCGTGAAGAGGACTTCGGGCGCGATCCGCGCGGAGTAGACGGCCATCTGCGGGTAGATCGCCCAGAGGAACGCGGCGACGAGCCCGACGCGGCGATTGCCGAGGACGAGAGCGCCGGCCGCGTACACGACCCCGCACGTGATCGCGTCGAGCGCCGCCTGCGCGATCCAGAGTCGCGCGCCCTCCGCCATCTCGACGCCGAACAGCCCGTACAAGCCGGAGAGGAAGTAGGCGTACCCGGGCGGCGTGAGGAGATTGCCCGGGCGGCCCGGCTTCATCACGTAGCCGTGCCCGCCGAGGACGTTTCGCGCGAGCTCGTCGTAGCCGTCGTCGACGCCGCGCCAATGGAGCGAGTCCCCGATCCGCGGAAAGATGAGGAAGCAGTACGCGAGGCGGATCAGGAACGCGAGCGCGACGATCGAAGGAAGGGGCTTCTCTTCCTTCAGAAACTTGAAGAATCGAACCGTGTCGGGATCCCCTTCCTCGGCGGAGTCGATCGCGGAGCGCGGACGCGCGGCCTACGGGACGCGCGGCTTCGCGGTCGACAGCGGAGATTATATCATCGCGCGGGGACGGGCCACGCCCGCGCTGTCACAAACTCTCCCGCTCGCCTGCTCCTACTTGCGAACACGATGAAAACGCCTCAGAACCGATCCATCTCTTCGACGGAGGACGCGATGCCCAACCACCGAGAGAACCCACGAGGACGGCAGTCCGAGCGCCGGCACGCCATTTCCCCGCTCAGCATCATCTTGGCGGCGGGTCTCTGTATCGGCGCGTGCAACAATTCCGGTGTCATGAATAACAAGCCTTCGAAATGCAAGGCTGCGGCAGTCAACATTCCTCTCCCGGTCGCACCCGATAGTGAGCGAGTCGATCTCGCCGTGCCGGTGTTCTCGAACCCGGGCAACGTCACCAACCCCCTGTTCCCGATCAGCAGCCTCGCGTCGGTCGTACTCCTCGGCGAATCGGATGGCGAACCGTTTCGGAGCGAGACCACGCTCCTTCCCGGGACCAAGCGGATCACCTGGAACGGCGAACAGGAGGTTGAGGCGCTCGAATCCCAGTACGTCGCGTATCTCGATGGGCGACTCCACGAGGTCGCGCTCGACTGGTATGTCCAGGACGACGACGGAAACGTCTGGTACCTCGGCGAGGACGTGTTCAACTACGAGGATGGCCGCGTCGCCGAGATGGAGGGGACTTGGATTTCCTGCGAAGACGGCCCGGCCGCGATGATCATGCCGGCGAACCCGCGGGTCGGCGACGTCTACCGGCCCGAGAACAGCTTCGGCATCGTCTTCGAGGAAGTCGAGGTGAAGTCGATCGGCCGGACGGTGCCCGGCCCATACGGCTCCGTCAACGGCGCGATTCTGGTGGAGGAACTCCACGCGGACGGGACCTACGAGGACAAGACCTTCGCTCCGGGCTACGGCGAGTTCTCGACCGGTGCGGTTGGGAGCGGGAACCTCGAGGTCGTCGCTGTCGCCGTACCGGCGAACGCACTCCCCGGGGCGCTCCCGGCCGAGCTCGAGACGCTTCTGTCCGGCGCGAACGAAATCTTCGACGCGGCCGAAGCCGAACAGTGGAAGGCGGTGGAAGCGAGCGCCGCCGCGATGAGCGCCGCGTGGACGACGTATCGAGCGGGTGGCGTGTCCGCAATGCTCGAAGCTCAAATGAACGATGCCCTCGAGAGCCTAGACCAAGAGATCCCGCTTCGCGATCCCTTCGAGGTCCGCCAAGCGGCCGTCGAAGTGGCGCGGGCCACCCTCGATTTTCGGCTGCGTCACCGGCCTCCCACCGAAATTGACCTCGGTCGCTTCGACCAGTGGGTCCGCCAGGTCTTGCTCGACGCGGAAGGCAACGATCGGAGCGGAGTCCGCGGCGACGTCTCAACGCTCGAGTGGGTCTGGGATCGATTCGCGCACACGATCGGGGGGACCGCTGCCGCCGCAATCGAAGCGGAGCTGGGCGCACTGCGGGCGGCAGCCGACGCCGGAAACCTCCCGGTAGCGACCGCTTCTGCAACGCGACTCCGGGAGATGCTCGACGCGCTCTAAGCTCGAGTCACTCCGAAATCGCCGGAGCGCGAGCGCGGCGCGCCGACTCCATGGCGCGCCGCTAGCGCCCGAGTCGGGGCCGCTACGGGCCTTCCTTGCCGGCCGCTTTGCCGACGGGTCGGAGCGCGGTCTCGGAAATCGAGCGCTCTGCCTTCGCGGGCGCGCCGGGAACGGTGAACGCGAAGCTCGTCGAGCCCCCGAGCGCAAGCTCCGAGCAGCCCGCGCCGCCGACTGTCTCGATTCCCTCGACGACGACGGAAGCGCCAAACGTTCCGACGTCGTCGGAGACGCCCGGCTCGCCGCCGTCGTCGAGAGTCGTGATCGACACGGAGTGCGAACCGGGGGAGAGGTTGACGCTCACCGTGTTCGACGCGCCCTTCGGCGTGATGCCCGCCGTCGCGCCGTCGATCGCGATCAGGAACACGTCGTCCGCCGCGTTTCCGCAATCGCTCACGGTGATCAAGACGTTTTTCCCTTCGCAGCAGCCGGCGTCGCACTCGTCGATCAAGTTGTCGGCGTCGTTGTCGAGTCCGTCGCCGCACACCTCGGTGCCGCCGCCGGCGTAGCCGCCGATCCCGACCTCGTCCGGATCGGCATCGGGGTCCGCGACCTGCGCGCCGTTCTGCGCGAGGTCGTTCTCGTCGCAGGCGAACGTGTCGAGCGGCCCGAGCAACTCGACTTGTAGTCTCCGCGCCATCGCATCGCCGGCGGCGCCGGCGCTCGCGCGGCGCGCCTCGACGCTCGGCCCGTCAACGCCCTTCGCTCCGGCCGCGGCCGCCGCGGTCAGCAGTCCGGCGACGTCGTCGAGCGCCACCATCCGGTCGAGGTACTCGGCGAAATCGTCTCGGGCTTGCGCGTACGCGTACGCGAGCCCGAGCTGGCCGCACGCGGCGTCGCGACTTTCGTTGAGGCGCTGCGCGAAGAAGCGCGCCGCCGCGTCGAAGCGGCCCGCGGTCGCGCTCAGCTCGGCGAGAGTCAAGTCGAGCTCGCGCGCTAGCGCCGCGACGTCGACGCCGGCGGCGATCTCGCGGTCGAGGTCGTCGAGGAGCGCGTCGAGCTCCGCGTCCGCGGCGGCGGAATCGATCGCCGCGTCGGGCCCGGCCGCCACCGCCCGCGTCGTGTCGCACGGGTCGCCGGCGCCGTCTCCGTCCGCGTCGGCCTGATCCTCGTTCTTGACGAGCGGACAGTTGTCGCACGCGTTCCCGACGCCGTCGCCGTCCATGTCGATCTGCGCGGCGTCCGCGACCGTCGGGCAATCGTCCACATCGTCGGGAACGCCGTCCGCGTCGGCGTCGGGCCACTCGCACACGTCGCCCACGCCGTTGGCGTTCGAGTCGGCCTGGTCGGCGTTCCCGGTCAGCAGACAGTTGTCGCACGCGTTCCCGACGCCGTCGGTGTCGAGGTCCGCCTGGTCCGCGTTCGCCAGGAGCGGGCAGTTGTCCGCCTCATCCGGGATCGAGTCGCCGTCGGCGTCCGCCGCGGCGATCGCCTCCGCGCGCGCCGCGGAATCCGCCGCGGCTGAGTCCGCCGCCGCCGCGTCCGCCGCCGCCGTCGCGCTCGAATCGCGCGCCGAATCGGCCGCGCCGTACCAGAAGCTCCGCTCCGCCGTCCAGCCGAGGAGCTTCGGCCCGGCGATCGGGTTTTCGCCGAGCGGCGCGTAGTTCGGCCGCACCGTCACGCGCACCGAGTAGAGCCCGGGCTTCGCGACCTCGCGCGACGTGAGGAGCCACTCCCAGCGCGCCGGCTGCGCCTTCGATTTCTCGATGTCGTACTCGTCGGCGAACGACGTGCGCGACTCCCATTCGAAGCGCGCGCCGCCCGGCGCGTCGATCGCCCACGCCATCTTCATCTCCGAGAGCGCGCTCACGCCGCGCACCGAGTAGTGGAGCGTGACGAGGAACGGCGCGCTCGGCTGCGCGGGCACCTCGAGGCTGTCGATGCGAACGACGAGGTCCCACTTGTCTCGCCACCGCGCGATCTCGTCGTAGCGCGGGTACCACTCCTTGAAGAGCGAAAGCGTCATCCGCGTGTTCGTCTTCCGCTTCACGAACTCGTTGACGACGTGGTAGCGGAGCATCTCGTTCTCGACGATCGCCTCGAACTCGGAGCCGTTCATCCAGACCGTCAGGAGCGGAACCGCCACGTCGTTCACCGCGAAATCGGCGTTGTCGAGGATCGACATCCCGTCGGAGAGCGTCTTCGGATCCTTCGTGTAGCTCTCGAGCGACTTCGACAGAGACTCCTCGATCTTCTGCTTCACGCCGGTCGCGTAGCCGATCTTCTGGCCGTCCATGAACTGCTTGACGCGCTCGCGGACCGTCGCGAGGATTCGCTCCTTCGCCTCGGGCGTCGCGCTGCTACCGGCGAGGTCCTTCTGCACACCGCCGACGATTCGCTTCCACTCGGCCGCAAACTCCGCAACGAACTGCTGCTCGGCCTGCCGCCCGGCCTCCGAACTCGCCCACTCGCCGACCGCGTTCTTCAGTTCTAGCTTGAGGACCGCCTTCATGATCTTGTCGAGCCACTTCTTCTGTCCGTCCTCGTCCTTCTCCATCTCACTCTGCGCCTTCGCGAGGATGTAGTAGTCGAACATGTAGGAAGTGATCTCGTGAGGGATCGGGTCGGTGCCGCTCGCGGCCGCCAGCTCGTTGAGCCGCTTGTGGAACAGGACGCGCATCTCGACGTCCATGCCCGATTTGATCGCCATCTTGATCGCCTTCGAGTAACCCTTCGCGGCCTGCTCGCCGCCGATTCCCGGGCTGAGCTTCGAAACGTCCGCGTTGACGGCCATCTCGACGGCGCGGGTCTGCGCTTCGGAGACGAGTTCGGCCGTGAACTTCCGCACGAACGGCGCGAAGATCGACTCGCTCGCCTCGTAGAGCGCCGACTTCATCCAATCGGTCCAGCCGGTGACCTCGTTCTTGACGTGGACTCCGAGCGCGCGTTGGTACGCGATGACCGCGTTGTCCGCCTCGAGCTGTGTCTGCATGGCGGCGACGCGCGCGCGGAGGATTTCGAGGCTGTCGGCGGCGGACGGCGGAGAGCCGGCGGCCTGCTCGCGCGCGGCGAGCGCGTCGCGCGCCGACTCGACGCGTCGCGCGACCTCGCTGATCCGCGAGCGGAGCGCGGAGCCGTCCGGCGAATCGTCGAACGCCGTCTGCGTCGCGAACCGCGCCTCGGGCGTGTTGCCCCACAGCTCGTGGGAGTACGCGTCCCACGCGCGGCGCATCGCGTCGCCCTTCTCGAGGTCGGAGTCGCCGAGCGCCATCCGGAGCCGCTCGGCTTGCGCTTCGAGGCGCGAAAGTTCGGTCTCGTCGGCGCGCGCGTGGCTGGTGAAGGCGAGCGTCGCGAGGGCGCAAGCGAGGAGGAGCGCGTGGACCGCGCGGCGCGCAGGGAGTCCGGGGAGCGCGAAGCGCGTGTGACGTGCGGTCGATCGTGGCCTCGTCATCGGGCCGGCCCTCCTGACAGGTCGAAGAGATACGTCGCGCGGATCTGCACCTTCGACCGGTCGAAGTCGGTCGGCGAGCTTCCCATCGCGGAGCGGGAGCGGTACGTCGAGAGCGTCGCCTCGGCGACCCACGCGGGGCGGACGGGGTAGCGCGCGGTCACGTCGAGACCGACGTCGCTCCGCGACGTGACGGGGTCCGCATTGTACAAGACGCTCCGTTCGTACTTGACGCGCGCGTCGAGCGAAAGTCCGGCCGGGTTGCTCCGCGCGACGCGGACCGCGCCTCCGAATCGCGCGGTGTTCCGCGGGTTCGCCCAGACCCGATCGTCGTCCGGGTTGAAGTTGTTCGTCGCGGTCGGGTCGTAGACGGCGCCGCCGGCGAGGTCCTGATGGCGCGCGCGGTCCGGGTCGACGAACGCGCGGCCGCCGAAGAGCGCGTCGACGCCGACGACGGCGCGCGCCGGCGCGGCGAAATCCCAACCGAGGAGCGCGGCGAGGTCGGCCGAGTGCGATTCCGTCGCCAGGCCGTCCTTGTTGAGGAAGTAGCGCGTGGCGAGTGAAAGCTCCCGGCGCGGGAGCCACGCGCCGCGGACACTGCGGCGGCGGTGGAGCGTCACGTCGGCGTAATCGACCGCGGTCGCGGAGCGTTGGTTGCGGTACGTGAGCGACGCGTCGCGCGCGGCCGTGCCGCGACGGTCCGCCGCGCGCGCCGCGGAGTAGACGGCGACGTCCGCGTAGCCGCGCGCGGCCGACGAATCGCCCGCGTCGGCGCGATCGAAGCGGACGTAGCGCGCGCCGAGCTTCGCGTCGCGCCCGCGCCCGACGTACGCCTCGGCCCGCAGCCGGTTCGACGACGCGGCGGGATCGTCGCGGAACTCGTACGTCTCGAGCGACGCGGCGACGCCGGTCGGCGCGCGCCCCGCTGCACCCGTCTCGATCAGGACCCCGGGCTCGCGGCGCGAAAACCCCGCGGCGGCCGTCTCCGCGGAACGATTCTGAAGCGACATCGTCGCCTCGGCGCGGAGCCGTTCGGTCCGATGTCGAAGCGCGCCGTCGACGCGCTGGGTCGAGTAGTCGGCGGCCTCCGTCTCCGCGTGTCCGCGGCGCTCCAGGCCGTACGCCAAGTCGAAGCCCGTCGCGGGGGCGAGCCTGTACCGGCCGGACGCGCGGAGGCGCGCTTCGCCAAAGTCGCGCGCGTCGGAATCTTCCTCGGCGTATCCCGAGTAGCTCGCCTCCGCGCGGGCGGTCAACCGCGCGCTCACCGTCTGGTCGAACGTGAGACCGACGTCCGTGTTCGCCAGCGCGATCTGTTCGACGCGCCGCGTGCGCGCCAGGTTGAACGCGAGGTTCGAAGACGGAGTCGGACGAAGCCCGCCCCGCATCTGAAACTCGAGCGTGCCGGATTCTTGCGCCGCGCCGGCGAGATTCAGCGGGCGGAAGCGCGCGTTCCCGCCGCCCGCGGCGACCTGCCCGTTGAGGTAGTACGCGTGTGCGCCGCTCGCCGCGTCGCGCGCCGCGGCGCCGCCGGTCGCGAGGGCCGGCGTGTCGCTCGGCGGAGTCGGTTCGCCGAGGAGCGGTCGGTAGCGCGCGTCGAACCGGCCGACGGCTTGCGCGAGGCGCGCGACCTCGGCCGCGATGCTCGCCGGCGAATCGCCCGCGGGCGACTTCGCGTCCGCCGCGTCGTGCGCTTCGCGCGCGAGCCCCTCCAACTCCGCGGGGATCGGGGCGATCCGCCGCCAGATCGCGCTCGCGGCCGCATCCCCGGCGATGCCGGATCCGGTCGCTCCGCCTTCGAGCGCGCCCCTCTCGCGAAGCGCACGCAAACCGCGAAGGTAGTTCGCGGATCGCAGCCGCGCCGCGTCACGGATCGCGACGAGAGCGTCATGATTCTCCGGTCGCGCAGCCTCGGTCGCGCGCTCGTTCTCGATAAGTGGGGGCTCGCTGAGCGAGGGAGACTCGGCCCCGCGAAAACCGGCGACGATGCGAGTGCAATGGCGAGCGCCGCGGCGGCCATGGTCGCTCGCGTCGAGGGTGCGTGAGGCATGCCTCGGTTCCTCCGGGAGAGGGGCGACCCGAGCGATCGAGCCGCTTTCCCCCTTTTCGGAGAAAAGGAGGAAATACTTGAGCGGCGCGGCGAACGGTTTACGATGCTCCGCGTTCCGGTCGCAAGGCGGCCCGGCTGCCCCGCGTGCGCGACGCCCGAGCCGGGGTGACGGATCGAAGGAGACGAATCGATGAGCTGGGAATCACTGGGCGATGTCGGCACCGCCCCGCGCGCGCGCCCCGCGCCGGCCGCGCAGCTCGTGCTCGACTTCGCCCGGCCCGCCGCGCGCTGGCGTTTCTCGCGGCTCGTCGCGCGCTCGCGGCACTTCGCGAGGATCGTGACGCGAATCGAGCGCGTCCGCGCGCACTTCCCGGAGCTCGACGACATCTCGATCCGCGTCGGCCTCGCGCAGAAGCGCGGCGTGCTCGGATGGGGCTCGCTCGATCCGGACCAGCCCGGCATCTGGATCCGCCAGCGCCGGCTCGAGCTGTTCACGATCGCGCACGAGATGACGCACCTCTTGCAGGCGCGCGGCCTAATCCCGCGCGGCGAGCGCGCGTGCGACCTGCACGCGCTCGCGCGGTCGGCCGCGATCGTCGACGCCGCGCCGTCGTACCTCAAGATTCCAGCGGCGCTCCGCACGCGGCCGCTCGCGCCTGCTGTCGCCGCGCTTCTCCACCTCGCTGCGCGCGAATCGCTCGCCGCGCGCGCCGCCGGCGATCGGCGCTACCTGAAGCGGTTCGAGGCTGTCATCGAGCGCGCAGTGGAGTAGTTGCTCGCGCCCATTCGCCGTTGCTGTTCCTCTCAGCGGATATGTCAGATCCGACATATCGCTCGCACTCACTCAGTGCGCGCGAAGGGCGATAGACCTATTCAACCCCCAGGTCTAGGATTCGCGCATGCCCCTCGATAAGGATCGGCGCGCCGAGGACCCCGCCTCGGATCCCACCTCCGCACCGCGCGACTCCTCGGCACCCACTCGCAGCACGCCACCCGACCGCTCCGACCGCGCCACCGAAACCATCGGCAACTACCGCCTCCGCGAAAAGCTCGGCGAAGGCGGGATGGGCGTCGTCCACCTCGCGGATCAAGAGCACCCGGTCAAGCGTCGCGTCGCGCTGAAGATCCTCAAAGCGGGGATGGACACGAAGGCCGTCCTCGCGCGGTTCGATGCGGAGCGACAAGCGCTCGCGATGATGGACCATCCGAACATCGCGAAAGTGTTCGACGCGGGCGAGACGGAGCGCGGGCTTCCGTACTTCGTGATGGAGCTGGTGAAGGGAGAGCCGATCACGACGTACTGCGATCGACACAATCTGTCCCTTCGCGATCGGCTCGCGCTCTTCATCCCGGTGTGCCACGCCGTTCAGCATGCGCATCACAAGGGGATCATCCATCGGGATCTGAAACCGTCGAACGTGCTCGTGATGATCTCGGACGACAAGCCGGTCCCCAAAGTCATCGACTTCGGGATCGCGAAGGCGACGGCGGCGGCGCTGACGGAGAAGACGCTGTTCACCGAGCAGGGGCAGCTCATCGGCACGCCCGAGTACATGAGCCCGGAGCAGGCGGAGATGGGCGGACTCGACGTCGACACGCGCACGGACGTCTACTCGCTGGGCGTCGTGCTGTACGAGTTGCTCACCGGAGCGCTTCCATTCGACGCGGAGACTCTGCGGCGCGCCGGCGTCGCCGGGATCCAAGAGATCATCCGGCAAGAAGAGCCGAAGAAGCCGAGCACGAAGGTGAGCACGCTGGGCGAAAAATCGACGGCCGCCGCTCGCGTGCGCCGCACCGACACGGCGCGGTTGTCGCGCGCGCTCCGCGGCGACCTCGACTGGATCGTGCTCCGCGCGATGGAGAAGGACCGCACGCGGCGGTACGAGACGGCGAACGGGTTGGCGATGGATGTCGCGCGGTATTTGCGCGACGAGCCGGTGCTCGCGGGCCCACCGAGCGCGGCGTACCGCATGCGGAAGTTTGCGAAGCGGCACCGGGTTGCGCTCGCGTTCGCGGCCGTCGTCGTCGCCAGCATCTCCTACGCGGCGATCGAGTCGAACCGTCAGCGTGTGGCCGCGCAGAAAGCGCGAGACGAATCCGAGGCCGTGACGGACTTCCTGGCGAAGATGCTCGGCGCTGTCGATCCGGGGAAGAAAGGACGCGACGTCACCGTCCGCGAAATCCTCGACGAGGCGGCAAAGTCAATTGAGAAGAAATTCGAGGCGCAGCCGCTCGTGCGCGCCCGGCTGATGAGCACAATGGGTGGCGTGTACCGAAACCTGGGCCGCTACGCCGAGGCCCGTCCGCTCCTGGAGGGCTCGCTCGCGATCCGTGAGGGGGCCGCTGGGGCCCGATCACTTAGACGTGGCGACCAGCCTGAATGACCTCGGAAGCCTACTCTGGAACATGGGGGACCTTGCGGGGGCGCGTCCGCTGTTCGAGCGGGCGCTCGCGATCCGGGAAAAGGTTTTCGGGCCCGACCACGAAAACGTGGCCAAGACTCTCGATGGACTGGCCGAGACCTTGCGGAAGTTGGGAGAGACGTTAAAGGCTGCTGAACTCGATGCGCGTGCGAAGGCGATTCGCGCGAAGAACTCTGCGGCTGCCGCACCGAGTGACTCATCGAGCCCCTGAGGGTCGCGGAGCGAGACCGTTGACCCGGCTGGGCCGAACGACTCCGCGGTTGCCGGAGAAGACTTCCCGCTTGACAGCCTCGCCCGCCCGCCGGTAGGCTTCCGCGATCCGCTTATCCTGCTAACTGCCTAGCCGAGTGCCACTTCTAAGCAAGGAGAGATTCCGAATGACACCGTCCCGCTCCGCGGGGAGCCCCCTGCAGATCGTTCGATCCTTCGCGAAAAGCGCCGCGAAAATCGCAGCGCACGGCGCCGCGCTGGCCGTCGCCATCGCGCTCGTCGCAGCCGCGCTGCTCACGCCGGCCTTCGCGCCAACCGCGCGCGCCAGCGAGCTGAACCTCGAGATCCCCGCGCTCGACACGACCTACTCGCTGTTCGGCTCGCCGGTCTCGGGCACGTCGCTCCTGTACGGCGGCCTCGTCGTCTGCATCCTCGGGATGGGCTTCGGGCTGATGATGTACAACAAGGTGAAGGCGATGCCGGCACACAAGTCGATGACCGACGTGTCGCACATCATTTGGGAAACGTGCAAGACGTACCTCTTGCAGCAAGGGCGGCTCCTCGCGATCCTCGAGGTCTTCATCGCCGCGTGCATCGTTTACTACTTCGGGTTCCTGCAACATCAGGGCGCGAGCACCGTCGCGCTGATCCTGATGTGGTCGGTCGTCGGGATCCTCGGCTCGTACTCGGTCGCGTGGTTCGGCATCCGGATGAACACGTACGCGAACAGCCGGACCGCGTTCGCGTCTCTCCGCGGCAAGCCGCTCCCGATCTACGAGATCCCGCTCACCGCGGGGATGTCGATCGGCGTGCTGCTGATCTGCGTCGAGCTGATCATGATGCTCGTGATCCTCCTGTTCGTGCCGCGCGAGTCCGCCGGCGCGTCGTTCCTCGGGTTCGCGATCGGCGAGTCGCTCGGCGCTTCCGCACTCCGGATCGGCGGCGGCATCTTCACGAAGATCGCCGACATCGGCTCGGATCTGATGAAGGTCGTGTTCAAGATCAAGGAAGACGATCCGCGGAACCCCGGCGTGATCGCCGACTGCACGGGCGACAACGCGGGCGACTCGGTCGGCCCGACCGCCGACGGGTTCGAGACGTACGGCGTGACCGGCGTCGCGCTCATCTCGTTCATCGCGCTCGCGGTGATGCCGCAGTTCAAGGCGTCGCTCCTGGTGTGGATCTTCGTGATGCGAATCGTGATGATCATCACCTCGATCGTGTCGTTCACCGTCAACGGCGCGGTGTTCCGCGCGCAGAACGCGAACAAGGCGAAGATCGACTTCGAAGCGCCGCTCACGAGCCTCGTGTGGCTCACGTCGCTCCTGTCGATCGCCGTCACGTTCGTGGTGTCGAAGTGGATGCTCACCGACTTAGGCGACGGCCTCTGGTGGAAACTGTCGGTGATCATCTCGTGCGGCACGCTCGCCGCCGCGGTCATCCCCGAGTTCACGAAGGTGTTCACGTCGAGCAGCTCGCGTCACGTGAAGGAGATCGTCGCGGCGTCGCGCGAGGGCGGCGCGTCGCTCACGATCCTCTCCGGTCTCGTCGCCGGCAACTTCTCCGTGTTCTGGAAGGCGCTCACGCTCGCGCTGCTCCTGTTCGTGTCGTACCTCATGTCGATGCAGGGGCTGTCGGCGTTCATGTCGCACGAGGCGGTGTTCTGCTTCGGCCTCGTCGCGTTCGGACTTCTCGGCATGGGGCCGGTCACGATCGCCGTCGACTCGTACGGCCCCGTCACCGACAACGCGCAGTCGATCTTCGAGCTGTCGCAGATCGAGACGACGCCCGGCGCCGCCGCCGAGGTCGAGAAGCAGTTCGGGTTTACGCCCGACTTCGCGAAGGGGAAGCACTTCCTCGAGGACAACGACGGCGCCGGGAACACATTCAAGGCGACCGCCAAGCCCGTGCTGATCGCCACCGCCGTCGCCGGCGCCACGACGATGATCTTCTCGATCATTCTGCTCTTGCAGCAACACATGGGGGCCGCGTTCACGCTCGACCTGATCGAGCCGCGCGTGTTGCTCGGCCTCATCATGGGCGGCGCCACGGTCTACTGGTTCACCGGCGCGTCGATGCAAGCCGTCACCACCGGCGCCTACCGCGCCGTCGAGTTCATCAAGAAGAACATCCGCCTCGATTCCGCCGAGAAGGCGTCGATCAAGGACTCGAAGGAGGTCGTCAAGATCTGCACGCAGTACGCGCAGGCCGGCCTCTTCAACATCTTCATGGTCATCTTCTGCCTCACGCTCGCCTACGCGTTCTTCGATCCGATCTTCTTCGTTGCGTACCTCGTCTCGATCGCCGTCGTCGGTCTCTTCCAAGCGATCTACATGGCGAACGCCGGCGGCGCGTGGGACAACGCCAAGAAGCTCGTCGAAGTCGAGCTGAACGAGAAGGGGACGGACTTGCACGCGGCGACGGTTGTGGGGGACACGGTCGGCGATCCTTATAAAGACACGTCGAGCGTCGCGCTGAACCCGATCATCAAGTTCACGACGCTGTTTGGGTTGCTCGCGGTCGAGATTGGGATTTCGAATCCGAGCGTCACGCGGCCGATCGGGGTGGTGCTTGCGCTGGTCGCGCTCGTGTTCGTGTATCGGTCGTTCTACGGGATGAGGATCTCTACGAAGGCGGCGGAGGTGGGGCGGTAGTCGGGGGGGGGTGTTTACGGTACGGATGAGGTAGGGGGAACTCGCCACACGCGCGCTAATCGAGAGGTGTGGAAGGGGACTCGGTGAGTGCAGCCAAAAGGGGCTACATCGGGCTGACGGATCCCGACTGGTACTCCTTCCTGTCCGCGCACCCTCGTGTAGAAGAGGTCAACTTCTGGCAGCCGCACGGGGGACGCGCGTTTCGAGCGCTAGATCCTGGCGGCTTGTTCTTTTTCAAGCTTCGCGCCCCGCAAAAGGCAGTCGTCGGATTCGGGTTCTTTGAGAAATATGTGAGTCTTCATACGCGGTCGGCCTGGGAGTGCTTCGGTGAGATGAACGGCGCTCCTAATTTCGAGACCATGTTAGACCGCATCGTCCGTCTGCGTGGCGATGAGGGGCCATCCGCCAGATTCGGCGATTTCGAGATCGGGTGCATCCTGATCTCGGGTCCTGTCTTCTTCGCGCAGGGTGAGTGGGTATCGCCGCCGATTGACTGGGCGAAGACGGGTATTCAGCAGGGCAAGACCTATGACTTGACCGCCGGCGAGGGTCGTCGAATTGCCGCGGACTGCTTTGAACGCGCACAGACAGGCGCGCGGTACTGGAATGTCGATCCAGGTCCCCAGATCGTTGCCGAGGGATCAGCGCGCTACGGAAGCCTGGCTTCCGTTCGGCCCCGTCTGGGCCAGGGCCTATTCAGTCTTGCTGTGCGGGATGCGTACGGCGGTGCCTGCGCCGTCACGCGCGAGCATTCGGAACCAGTCCTGGAAGCAGCCCACATCATGCCCTACGGTCGCGGCGGAGAGCATAGGGTGGACAACGGCCTATTGCTTCGGAGCGATCTGCATCGTCTCTATGACCGCGGCTACGTGACGGTCACCGCGGACTTCGTGTTTCGTGTGGGCGACCGCCTTCGGGAGGAGTTCAAGAACGGTCGAAGCTACTATGGTTTTGACGGCTCGACGATAGCACTACCGACGAATGACCGTTGGCGCCCGAGCAAGGAACTTCTCGACTGGCATCGACAGGCGGTTTTCATGGGCTGAGCCGAGTTCGTGGACCCGCGCAGTTTGTCATCCGGTCGGCGTTCGCCACGCCGGCCACGCCGTGGTCGAGATGCCGCGAGTTCTGATGGTGGCATCGCGTGCGCGGGCTCCACCATCAGCCATGCGCGCAAGCCTAGGAGGCCGAGAAATGAATAGCTCCCAGAGTCGCATCACGAACATCATCGCGATAGTCGCTGTCACTCTCACATCCTCGCTCCTCCCTGAATGCCTCATCGCCCAACCCCCCACCCCCGTCTTCTCCATCGCCTCCATCGAAGCCAAACTCTTCTACTCGAACTCCGGCCGCTTCTCCGCCGACGTGCTTCGCGACAAGAAGTTCGCATTCTGGAACACCCCGATCGGCGAAGGCTCCGCGCAAGGCTCCTCCGACAAACTCCTCCTCCTCGTGACCGTCGGCGGCGCGCCCGGCGCCTCCGCCGACGATCTCGCGCTCCGCATCACCGCGACGACTCCCGCCGACACGATCCTCTCCCGCACGACCCTCGTCGGCGAGATGAACTCGAGCGGCCGGTTCTACGAGGCGTGCCTCCTCTACGACGTCGGCTGCGAGGCTGTCACGATCGAGGCGCAGCTTCTTCTCGGCGACGAGAAGGGGCCGGTGGTGACGCGGTTGGTGCCGTTCGAGTGTGGGGAGTAAAGGCGACGCACAGGCGCGATCGGCAAGTCGGTCGCGGACAGTGCCGCGAAGGTGCTCGACGAAATGGCGACACGCGGCGTGCCTGGAAACCAGCGTGCGCAGTGCCTCGCGGCGGAGCGGCAACGCGAGTTGCGTCCTGGGCGACGTGAGGCGTTCCAAACGCGCTTGGGCGCGACATGCCTTGGCACAAGCCCTGCCTAGTTGGGGCCTGCAATTGCGCGGACCCCGGATGCGGAGTAGAGTCCGGCTTGAGTTCACGTTTGAGATGAGAAGCGCGGGGAGTTTCGGATGGGTGGCGGGGCGGACGAGTGCGGTTGAGGTTCTACGTGGATCGCGAGACCGATGAGCTGCACATCTGCCGGCATGCGGTGACCGAACAGGAAGTCGAAGATGTGCTCGCGCGCCCAATCGAGGATCGTCCGGGGGCCAATGGATCGCGAGTCGCAATTGGACAGACAGGCGGCGGGCGATACCTTCGGGTCGTATAAGTCCCGGATCCGGATCAAGAGACCCTGTTCGTCGTCACCGCCTACGATCTTGGGCCGATTGCATTGTGGGCGCTGCGTCGCCGGCGCCGGAGAAAACGATGAGTGAGACGAAGTTTCCGCCCGGATGGGACGAGGAGCGAGTTCGTCGCGTCCTCGAGCACTACGAGAGCCAAACGGATGAGCAGGCCGTGGCCGAGGATGAGGCGGCCTATGAGACCACGAAGCACGCGACGGTCGCGATCCCATTCGAGTTGTTGCCCGCCGTGCGAGAGTTGATTGCGAAGCGGAAGTCCGCATAGCCGACACGCCCCTCGCCCGCGCGACCCTCGTCGGCGCAATGAACTCGAGCAGCCGGTTCTACGAGGCGTGCCGCCTCTACGATGTCGGTTACGAGGCCGTCACGATCGAGGCGCAGTTGCTTCTCGGAGACGAGAAGGGCCTGGTCGTGCCGCGAAGTCTTAAGCGACCTGCGATCCCGAAGATACGACGACCCGGACGTGAAGCCCCGCGCGACTCAGCATGGTCACGAGAATGTCGATGCTGAAGCGCTCGATCCGACCGCGCACGAGATCGCTCACGCGAGGCTGAGAGACGCCGAGCAGGCGGGCGGCGGCGTCCTGTGTGAGGCCGCGCCGGTCGATCATCCGGCGGATCCGAGCCATCAGAGTCGCCCGAATCCTGAGATTGTCGGCCGCAGTTTCCTTGAACCCGAGATCTTTGAACACATTTCGTGAAGCGCGACGAATACGAATGGGCATGTCCGACTCCTACCCTTCTCGCCTGCGGCGCACGACCTCTGCGAGTCGCGCCCGGGCAAGGGCGACATCGTGCTCCCTAGTCTTGCGACCGCGCTTCTCGAAGGCGTGGAGCACGTAAACACCTTCGGCAAACCTTGCGATGTAGATGAGCCGATGCTCGACCGCCGTGTGGATCCGGATTTCGCAGACCCCCTGTCCGATGGCGAGCATCGGTTTCCAGTCTGACGGCAAGAGCCCCTGCTGAACTAGGAAGAGTTCGTAGCCAGCCCGGCGGCGTGCCTCGGCGCGGAATCCTCGCAGGTCCCGCCGTGCTGAGCCGACCCAGAAGAGGGGCTTCTCAACCATGGGGCAACATATCAGTTTTGATATACGGACGCAATAGGTGGTCGGATCGAGGGACGAAGACTCTGCGGAATCGCCGTTCGCCCGTTCTCTGCCCCTTGTTAAGACTTCAGGCCAGAAGTCTTAATAAGGCTCGGGGGAGTGAAACTTTCTTTAATAAGCGATCTGGAACGATGAATCTGGGAGCGCCGCACCGACAGTAGGAGTCGTTCGCTCTTTCAATCACCTCGCCTCACTTCTCCGCCCCAGCCGCCTTCACTTTCTCGCGAATCCGTCCCATCCTAGTCTCCAATCGCTCCGCCTCCGCCTCATGCCCCAACGACCGCTCGACTCCCGCCAGCGCCTCGAGATCAGCGGCGACATCTTCGGATTCCGCGCCGTAGAGCTTCTCGTCGATCGCCACGACGCGCAGCAGAAGCCGCCGCGCTTCGGCGCGGTCGCCGGTCGCTTCGCGCGCGCTCGCCAGATGGTAAAGCGACATCGCCAGCGACGGATCGCTCGGCCCCGACGCGCGCTCGTGCAATTCCACCGCGTTGTGCAGATCCTTGATCGCGGCCTTCGGATCACCCGACTCGAGCTTCAAGAGCCCCAGATTCATGTATCCCTGCGCCACCGACGGGTGGTTCGGCCCATGGATGCGTGTCAGCGCCACGATCGCGTCCTCGAAGTACGGCCGCGCCTCGGCCCGCTTGCCCTGCTCCGCGAGGTAGATGCCGATGTTGCCCAAGCCCCTGGCGACCGTCGGATGGGCGTCGCCGTAGATCGCCTTGTAGATGCGCAGCGCCTCGACGGCATTCTCTCGGGCTGCTTCGAGCCGCCCCGCCATCGAATGGGCCACGCCGATGTTCGTGAGGACGCTCGCCGTCAGGTGGTGGTCGTTGCCGCGCAGGCGGCGTGACAGCGCGAGCGAGCGATCGAGGATGGCGAGGGCGGAATCGGGTTCGCCCATCTCCATCTTGAGCGACGCCTGATTGTTGAGGAGCGAGATCAGGCGGCCGCTGTCGGGCGGTTGCTTCGCCGTGGCGAGCGCCAGCGCCCGGTCGAACGTCGCGCTCGCCTCGGCGAACTCGCCCTTCTCGCTGAGCGTCCACCCGAGATTGCCGAGCACCTCGATCAGACCGTCGGTCCCGTCGGCGCCGCGGGCCTCGTACAGCGCGATCGCCTCGTTGAACGCGGCGCGTGCCCCGCTCGCATCGCCTTGGAGGTCGAGCACGCGCGCGAACTGGTGGACGCCGGCGGCGATGCGAGGATCGCCGGCGGGGAGATGCTCCCGGCGGAGCGCCAAGCCCTTCTCGATGAGTCGACGGGCGTCGTCGTAGAGAGCGAGACTCATGAACGCCTGACTGATCGTGTACATCAGGCGCGCCTGCATCACGGGCTCGCCTCCGAGTTCTTTCTCGATGCGCCTTGCGCCCTCGTCCATCACCTCGCGCGCCGTCACGGTTGCCCCGCGCGTCCGCTCGGGGTTGGCGCGGTCGAACAACTCGACGAGGAAGCTCGAGGTGCGTTCGGCGGTCTCCGCCTCGCGACGCGCCGTCTGCTCCGCCTCCAAAGCGCGCGACAGGTTCGCCTCGGAGCGCACGTACAGGACGCTCATGCTGATCGCCGCGACGATCAACAGCACGAGCGCGGCCGCGGCCGTCGCGAAGAGCGACTTGCGCCGCGCGACGAGCTTCTTGAACTGGTACATCGTGCTGGGAGGGCGGGCTTGGATCGGTTGCGACGTGAGGAATCGCCCGATGTCGTCGCCGAGCGCCGCGGCGCTGGCGTAACGCCTGTCGGGGTCCTTCGCGAGCGCCGTGGAGGCGATCGTCGCGAGGTCTGCGTCGAGCCGCAACGTCGCCTGCCAGAGGTCCGCGAGCGGGCGCGGCGTCTCCTCGCAGATCACGCGAATCGCCGACAACAGCGAGCCCGCATCGACGACGTAGGGCCGCTGCAGCGTCATCATCTCGTACAGGATCACGCCGAGCGCGTAGACGTCGGTGCGAACGTCGATCGTGTTGACTTCGCCGCGCGCCTGCTCGGGCGCCATGTAGGGGAGAGTTCCCTTGATGTCGCCGATCTCAGTCATCTGCGTCGCGGCGACGTCGTCGCTTGTGATTCGGGCGAGACCGAAGTCGAGAATCTTGACGAGGGATGAGGGCGTAAAGTCGGAGCCGGATCCGGAGCCGGACGCGGGCGCGTCGGTCACGATCAAGTTCGACGGCTTCAAGTCGCGGTGGATCACGCCCCGCTGATGCGCGTAGTGCACGGCGTCGCAGATCTGCCGGAAGAGCCGCAGCCGCAGTTCGATCTCGGCGCGATCGGGGACCGCGGGGCGTTGCGCCAGCCAATCCGCGAGGCTGGGTCCGCGCACCAGCTCCATCGCGAAGAATGGGCGCCCCTCGTCCGTGTGGCCGGACTCGTAGATCTTGCCGATGTTCGGGTGATCGAGGCGCGCAAGCGTCGCCGCTTCTCGCTCGAACATCTTGAGCCGAACGTCGTCGGCGTGCTCGACGCCGCGCACGACCTTGAGCGCGACGAGGCGCCGCGGCGAGGGCTGCTCGGCCTCGTACACGACCCCCATCCCGCCTTCGCCAAGACGGCCGATGATGCGGTAGCCGCCGATCTCGGCCGGCATGCCGGGCGTGCCCATGCGGCTCGAACTCGTTCCGACCGTCCAGAGAGTTGGGCCGAGTCCAGCCGCCGGAGCGTCGGAATCGAGGGTCGGTTCGTCGTGACGTTCGTCCGTCATCGAATCCTCCGCGAGAGGCGAGTCACAGGTCGAAGACGAGAGAATACACGAGAGAGGAGCCGCTGGGTGGGCTTGAGGGGGGAGCGCGGGCGCCACACCGCTCCGCACGGCGGGGTTGCGAGTAAGCGCAGCGCACCGTAGGCTGGGGGCCATGAAGAAGCCGAAGGCAAGCCCGATGCGCGAGATTCAGCGGATGGTGAAGCGGATCGTCGCACAGTTTGATCCGGAGCAGATCATCCTCTTCGGCTCCCATGCCCGCGGCGATGCCGGTCCTGACAGCGATGTGGACCTACTTGTTGTGGTGCCGGTGAAGGGGTCGAAGCGCGAAAAGGCGATCGAGATCGGCGTCGCCCTTCACGGCATCCGAGTCCCGAAAGACATCGTCGTTACGACTCCCGAGGAGTTCAGCTGGCGAAGAAATGTGGCAGGTACGATCGAAAGACCGGCCACGCTCGAAGGCCTCGTTCTGTATGCCCGAGCGTGAACATGTGCTCCGAGTCGCCCACGGCTGGGTCGAGAAGGCAGAGAACGACCTCAAGAACGCCGCCAACACCGCGAAGATGGGCGAGGACTGCCCGACGGACACCGTTTGCTTCCACGCCGAACAGTGTGTCGAAAAGTATCCGAAGGCCTTTCTCGCGTCGCGCGGGACCGACTTCCCGAAGACCCACGACATCGAGGAGCTGGTGGCGCGGATGCCACGTACGATCCGCGCCTCGCTCTCCGACGAGCAGCAGCGGAGGTTGACCGCGTACGCCACAACGACACGATATCCGGGCGACTACGAGCCGATTCCGATCGCCGAGGCCCGCGCCTCGATCGCTCTAGCGAGGCGTCTTCGCCGGGAAGTCAGAAAACTCCTTCCGACATCCGTCGTTCGCGCGGAGAGGCGATAGCTGTGGAGGAGTCCTGACCATGGCCCGGAGCAAAGCGAAAACGGTCGCGGCGTACCTGAAGGAACTGCCTGCCGAGCGGCGCGAAGTGATCGCCGCCGTGCGCAAGACGATCCTCTCGAATCTGCCGGCCGGGTACGAAGAGCGGATGAACTGGGGGATGATCAGCTACGAGGTCCCGCTGTCGCGGTATCCGAAGACGTACAACGGTCAGCCTCTTTCGTACGTCGCGTTGGCCGCGCAGAAGAACTACTACGCGGTGTACCTGATGAGCGTTTACGAGGACTCGAAAGAGGAAACATCGCTGCGCGCGGCGTTCGAGAAAGCGGGGAAGAAGCTGGACATGGGGAAGTGTTGCGTACGCTTCCGGCGGCTCGAGGACGTGCCGCTTGCCGCGATCGGAAAAATCGTGGCGGGAACATCTCTCGAGGAGCACCTCGCGCGGTACGAAGCCTCGCGGCCGGGACGGAAATGATGACGGAGAATCGGCTCATCCGCGATTGAAACTCTGCCGGGGGCGGCTTGGGAATCTGGTTGTCGGGCATTGCGAGGATTCTCGTTGCGGTCCAAGTGTCGAGCGGCTCCGTCGCGGGGACTGTGAGCGACGGCGAGAGCCGCGCGCCGCTTGCCGACGCGATCGTCTCGCTGATCGACTTGGACCGGAACACGCTGACTGGCGCCGACGGCCGGTACGCCCTCGCCGACGTGCCGCCCGGGCCGCAGCACGTCGTCGTGCATCGAGTCGGGTACGCGTCGCGGACGTTTCACGCGCTCGTCCCGCGGCAAGGGACGCTCGAGATCAACGTCGTCCTCCCGCGCGAGCCGATCACGATCGCGCCGATCGAGGTGCGCGGCGCCGTCCCGATCCGCGGGCTCGACGATGATCAGCACGCGGCGTTCCCGAATCGGGGCCTCTCGCTCGCCGCCGTGCGCAACCATCCTCTGTTGTCCGAGCCGGACGTTCTTCAAGCGACGAGCGGCGGCGAGATCGTCCTGCGCCCCGAAGCTCCGAGCGGCATTCACGTCCGCGGCGGAGCCTCCGACCAGATCGCGTACGTCCTCGACGGCATCCCGGTCCTGAGCCCGTACCACGCCGCCGGAACGTTCAGCGCGTGGAACCCCGACGCGCTCGCGCGCCTCGACGTTCTGACGACGTCACCGCCGCCGCAGTTTCCCGACGCGCTCTCGGGCGTCGTCTCGGCGACGACGCGCGCGCCCGGCGCGGTGCTTCAGTCGCGCGGAAGCCTGAGCACGACCCAGGCGCGCGCGACGATCGACGGTCCGCTCGGCCACGCGGGCGCCGGATACCTCGCCAGCGTCCGGCTACCGATCCCCGGCCTTCTGTTTCATCGGAAGGAGGCGTCGCACCTGGAAGGCGACGGCGTCGATTGGCTCGGCAAAGTCGAGACGCCGAGTTTCGGGGGGCGCGCGTGGCTTCTCGGCTACGGCAGCGACAACACGATAGAATCGGCCGCGGCGGAGCCGGACTCCGCGGCGACGTCCGAGGCGGACTCGGTCCGGAACGTGTTGGCGTGGGCCGGCGGGTCGGTCGGCGGTGGGTGGACGAGGCAATTCGGCGCCGCGTCGGTGACGGTCCGCGCATGGAGAGCCGTCGCAAGCGCGAACGCGACGTGGGGAAGACAAGATTCGATTCCGGCGGAGCGTCTCGACGCGGATCGTCGAGACGTCGGGCTCGTCGCGATGGTCGAGATCGCCGGTCACGAGCGGAAAACGACGGCCGGGATTCGAGCAGAGCGGAGCCGGACGTCATACCTTGTCGAGCCGGTCTCCGGCGACGGTCGCTCCGTTTCGCTCGGAGCGCGCACGCCCGTGACCGCCGCCTTCGTTCAGCACGAGCGTTCCGTCACCGCGCGCGGCGAGATCGATCTCTCGCTCACGAGCGCAATCGCGGCGGGCGAAGTCTACGTCAGCCCGAGCGCGCAACTTCGGTACAAGCCGGGCGGCGCGCTCGTGCTGAGCGGCGCGTACGCGCGCCGGCACCAGTTCTCGCAGTCGGTGCGCAACCCCGAATCCGTCGTCAGCACGATCTTCCCAGTCGATCTCACTGTCGGGTCGGGCGCGGCGTCGGACGGCGGCGCCGGAGGAGTCCCCGTCGCGCGCAGCGACCTCGGCGTCGTCGCGCTCGAGCATCGCCCGACCGCAGGGATCCGCCTCGGCGTGCAGGCGTACGCGCAACGGTTCGACGCGATCGCGCTGGTCGCGCCGCTCGACGCCAGCCCGTTCGCCGCCGGCGGGTTCATCGAGGGCTCGGGCGCCGCGCGCGGCGTCGCGCTCGAGGCGGCCGCGAACGGCGCACGGTACGGAATCATCGCGAGCTACGGACTTCAGCGCGTGCGGCTCGAGTACGCGGACACGACCTACGTGCCGGAGCACGGCGCGACGCACTCGATCGCCGCCGGCGTCATCGTCTTCCCATCGCCTGCGTCGTCCGTTCGCCTCGGCGTCGAGAGCGCGCTCGGCCGCCGCACGACGTCCGTCCTCGGCCCGTTCGAGTGGGAAGCGTGCAACCTCCTCGACTTGGGGTGCGAGTTCGCCGGCAGCCCGCGCGATCGCGCGGGGGCTCTCGGCGCGACGCGTCTCCCCGCGTACGTCCGCGTCGATCTCGGCGTCCGCATGCACTGGCACGTCCAGGCGTTCGGCCGGGAAGGCCTCTTGGCCTTGTTCGGGACCGCGACCAACTTGACGGGCCGGCGGAACGTGCTGACGATCGCCGTCGACCCGGCGACCGGCCAACGGACGGAGATCGAGATGCGGCCCCGGGCCCCTCTCGTCGTCGGGATCGACTGGCGCTTCTGATCCCGCCGCTCCCGCCGCGTCACAAGAGTCCCTCCTCGCCGGTTCCTATGGGTGGAGGTCGATGAACCCGTCCTTCCACGCCGTCTTCGTGAGGCTGTTCGATGCGCATTTCAACCGCGTGTATCGGTATTTGAACCGGCTGTCGGGCGAGCCGGACCTGGCGGCCGACATCGCGCAGGAAGCGTTCGTGAAGTTGTACGAGCGCGGATCACCTCCCGAAACGCCGGAGGCTTGGCTGATCACCGTGGCGACGAACTTGTTCCGGAACGACCGATCGAAGCGCGCTCGGCGGACGCGCCTCATGACGGATGCGCGCGCGGAAGATTTGCTCGCGGATCCGAGCCCCGCGCCGGGGGCATCTTTGGATGACGCGAAGTCGGGGCTCCGGGTTCGGGCCGTGATGCAGCGGCTCCCCGAGCGGGATCAGCGGATGCTGCTCCTTTGCGCGGAAGGGTACAGCTACCGAGAGATTGCCGCGGCTCTGAAACTGGATGAAGCGAGCGTCGGGACGTTTCTGGCGCGCGCGAAGCGAGCCTTTCGCACACTCTATGAGGGTCACTCCGATGCATCTTGACGACGAGCAGATCCAGCGCAGCCTGCACGGCGAGCTCGATGCGCCCGGGAAGCTTGCGCTGTCCGAGCACGCGGCCGGGTGCGCCGCGTGCCGGCTGCGGCTCGAGGAGGCGGCGCGCGAGGAGGAGCAGATCTTCGGGCTCTTGCGCCAGCTCGATCACGCGCCGCCCGCGATCGACGCGGAGAGAGTCGCGGCACGCGCGCGAGGCGGGCGCGGCGCGCGCGGCGAGGGCGCGCGCAGCGAGGGCGCGCGGCGCGAGTCCGCGCGCAGTGAAGGCGCGTTCTGGATGCGCCGCGCGGCAGTGCTTCTCGTCGCGATCGCTGCCGCGGGCGTTGTCTATGCAGTTCCCGGTTCGCCGCTGCCGATGCTCGTGGCCCGCGTCACGGATTGGATTGGCGGCGCCCCCGCGCACACGCCGCCGCCGCGGACCGCGCCGCCGGCCGCGCCCTCGTCCCCGAGCGAGACAGCGACCGCGGGCATCTCCGTCGCTCCAGGTGCGCGCTTCACGATCCGCTTCGCATCGAGCCAGGCACGCGGCGTCGCCACGGTGACGCTCTCGGACGGCCCGGACATCGTCGCTCGCGTCTCGGGCGCTGGCGCGACCTTCACGACCGACGCGGACGTCCTCACGATCGAGAACCGCGGCTCTTCGGCGGATTACGAGATCGAGCTCCCGCGAAACGCGCCGTGGGTGGAAATCCAAATCGACGGCCAGACGGTGTTTCTCGAACAGGGCGACCGTATCGTCACATCCGCCCTGCCGGACGCGTCGGGCCGCTACGTTCTGCCGCTGGCGACCGCAAAACAATAGTTGTCGTAACCGAGCCGAGAAAGATCATCCGGTCATGCGGCCACTTGCCGATTCTCGATCCGCTATCTGACCAGGACCATCGCGGCAGACGAAGCCACTCCAGCCGTTCCGACAGCTAGAAGCTTCCAGTCCAGCTCGCACCGACAGAGGGGAGGATGGTGAACCAGGTCTCCTGATTTCTCACGAGCCCAATCTCGCCGTTGGATTGGGTCTCACGAAAGTAGTCGTACCCGAAAACGTTCGCGTGGTTCGTGAGGTTGATCAGCTCGACGAAGAATCGGAGATCGCCGCCCCATTTGCAAACGCGCTTGGTCGCGCGCATATCGACCCTCTGATACGCGGGAAGCCGGCTGCCGTACAACTTGACCGGTCTGATCGCGAAGTCGGGTTCGCCATCGTCGCTGGTCACGGGGAACGCGTCTTCCAGCGTCCCAGGCCAGCCCGTGTGGAATGCGTACGACGTGTTGATCGACCACGTGTCCCGGGGTCGATAGGTGAAATCGACATTCACGGCATGTCGCTGATCTTGCGGGCCGGGATGAATCGGATCGAAGACGAGCGGCGTGGCGTCGTTGACATTCTGAATCTGCGCGGTCTCCTCCTCGACGACGGAGAGTGCATAGCTTCCTCTCACGGAGAGCCGCTCTCCGAACTCCTCCTCGTAGTAAGTTTCGATTCCCTTGGAAACGCTCCTGTCCGGGAAGACTAGGATCCGATCTTCGTTCGTCTCAGGGAAGACGTCGGGCGACCCCTTCCAGTTCCGGTATCGAGGCCGCAAGTTCGAGCCGACCTTGTAGTAGCCCTCCACGCGCATCTTGGCTCGGTTCGGAAAACCCTGCTCGAATCCTGCGGACCACTGCTTGGTGAGTTCGGCCGGGAAGTATTCGTTCTGGCCGTTCAGCACGGCAAGATCCTCGATCCCGTGGATCTGACGGTAGTGGCCCCAGCCGAACCGCAGGCTGCTTTTGGGCCCAAGCGCCAGCAGAGCGTTGACGCGGGGGCTCAGCTCGCTGTCGTTCGTGTAGTCCGCACGATCATGTCGGATTCCGAACTCCACGGTGATCGGATCGATCAGTTGAACGCGATTCGACAGATGCAAGGCGAGCGTCGTCCCGTCGCTCCGGTGCGTAGTCCGCGTCGTCACCGGGAAATAAGTTGTCGAGTCTGGGGACGGGTCGTTCGGATCCTGCCCGACAACGCTGGTGAGATTGTAGTCGGTCTCCAGTCGTCTGAGATCGATTCCGCCTTTCAGAAGGACGGATCTGGAGAGGTCGAGCATCCAGTCCTGCTTGAGCCCGAAGATATTGAAGCCTCGATTGTTCGTCAGGTCGTAAATCGCACCCGGCCGATCGAGGTATTTCTCAGTCCCGTCGCGGTCCTTGGTGACTCGCCCCGCGGAGAGCATGCTCTGGGTCGCCACCCTCCGCCCGAGAACAGAGCTCAGCGTGATCCACGCGTATGAGTTTCCGTACGTGTTGTTCGCAATCTCACGGGTCTTGATCGAGTCCTGGAACCCGGTGGTGGCTTCGGCGTCGAATCGGTACGAGTCGCCGGCGTGGAGGAAGTCGATAGCGAGCGAGTGATTCCGGTGGAGGTCATAGCGGAGTTTCGAAAACAGGTCGTAGTAGAAGGGCGAGGGGAGGTCGTTCTGGTTCATGAGCCGGAACACGAGGTCCAAGTATCCGCGTCGTCCCGAGACGAACCAGGCGCCCTTGTCTTGGGCAAACGTCCCCTGCGCCATCGCGCGAGCGTTCATGAAGCTGAGCCCGGCGCTGTATCGCATCGGGCCCGGCTGCGGCTTTCGCGAGGTGATGCTGAAGACCCCGCTCCGCTTGTTCCCGTACTCGGCGGGGAATCCTCCGGTCATCAGCTCGATGCCGTCGATGGTCTCCGCATCGATGATGCTGATGGCGCCCTCGTTGAAATCTTTCAGGTGATACGGCTCATAGATCTCCAGACCGTCAAGGAGGATGAGCGTTTCGTCATGTCGGCCGCCCCGAATCGAAAAATGCGCCGTGTAGTCGCCGGAGGAGAGGCCGGGGAGACGGTTCACGGCGCGGAAGACATCCTCGCCGATCTGAGGGACGGATTCGATCTCCTCGCGGGACATCGTCTGGCGAGTCGGCGCGCCGTGCTCCATGAAGGAGTAAGCGCCCGGCGTGACGGTGATCTCTTTGAGTTGGACCGTGCGAGGCGTCAGGAGCAGGTTGAGTTCTACCGGCGCGTCGCCGCCGACTCGGACGCTTTCGACGCGCGCCTCGTCGTACGCCACGTGGCTCACGCGCAAAGTGTATGTCCCCGGAGGCACCTCGCGGATCGTGAAGCGACCATCGCGTCCGGTTGCGGCCCCGAGTTTTGTCCCGATTAGGCTCACGTTCGCCAGCCAGACGGGGTCCGCGGCATCGGCATCGAGTATCCGACCCGCGATGACCCCGGACTCGGGCTCGGCGAACGCGGCGGCATGGAGAACAGCTACGGTCAAACCGGTGAGGATCGCGCGCGGCATCGAGAACCGGAGCACGGTCCCGCGCGGCTTGGGCCTGGACATGACGAGCCTCCTGATGCCGAGGGGCAATGTTTCGGAACGCGTGCGTCTCGCTGAAGGAGCAGATGAGCGCGGGATCTGTGACAGGAGGGCGGGAGGCGGGGGCCGCCGCGAATCCGCCAGCGCTCTCCCCTTCGTCTCGATCACCCGCGGCAGAAGGAGGAGCCTCGCTCACGCCTTCTTGGACTTCGACTCCTTGCGGTGCTTGAGGAACTCGTAGACTCCCGGCAAGACCGAAACGATGATGATGCCGAGAATCACGAGCGAAAAGTTGTGTTTCACCGCGGGCAAGTTTCCGAAGAAATAGCCGGCGAAGAGGAAGAGGGCGATCCACACGATCCCGCCGACGACGTTGTAGCTCAGGAAGTGCGAGTAGGTCATCTTTCCGATCCCTGCGACGAACGGCGCGAAAGTCCGGATGATCGGGATGAATCGCGCGAGGATGATCGTCTTGCCGCCGTGCTTCTCGTAGAAGGCGTGCGTTCGCTCGAGGTACTCGCGTTTGAGGAAACGGCTGCGGCTCTGGAACGCTTTCGGGCCGATGAATGAGCCGATCCAGTAGTTCACAGTGTCGCCGGCGATGGCGGCTACGACGAGGAGGACGAACAACAGTCCGATGTTGAGCGGGCCGCCCGCTGCGAGCGCGCCCGTCGCGAACAATAGCGAGTCGCCCGGCAAGAACGGCGTCACGACGAGGCCGGTCTCGCAAAAGATGATCGCGAACAGGATCGCGTAGGTCCACGTCCCGTACTGCTGCATGATCGCACTCAGATGATCGTCGAGATGGACGAACAGATCGACTAGGCCGTGCAGGTGCTCCACGTATCCTCCCTTGGCTTGACCGCGGCGCGGTCGGTCTCTAGGCTACACGGCGACATGAAGCGCGTCCTCTCGCTCGTCGGCATTCTGTTGTTCGCGGCGATCGTCTGGAGGACGGGCCCCGCGAAGATCGCCGTCGCATTTCGCGGTGCGCACCCGGCGCCGTTCGTCGCCGCGCTCGCGTTCTCCGCCGCGTTGGCGCTGGCCAAATCGCTCCGCTGGCGAATGCTCCTCGTCGGCGCCGGCCTCCCGACGCCTCTTCCGACCGTCGCTCGCCGCTTCCTCGTCGGAAACTTCCTCGGGCTCGCGACGCCGGGCCGCGTCGGCGACTTCGCCAAGGCGCTCTACTTCGCCGGCCGCGGCGACAATTCGCTCGCTCGCGCGAGCGCGACGATCCTCGTGGACCGCATGCTCGACGTCCTCGTGCTCGTCCTGTTCGGCGCCGCGGTCCTCCTCGCGCAGCGCGGCGCGCTGATCGCGCTCCCGCTCGTCGCCGCCGCGCTCTTCGCGCTCCTCTTGGCCGCGAAACGCCGCGCCGGCGAGCGCGTCCTCCGACGCTTCTTCGAGGCGGCGACGCCAGGCGGGCACCGCGAGCGCGTCGGCGGCGAATTCGCCGCGTTCTACGCTCAAGTCGCCGCGCTCGTCACGCGGCGGCGCCTCGCGCTCCCGCTCGCCGCCGCGGCGCTCGCGTACGCGTTCCTCGTCGCCGGCGTCTCGAAGATCGCGGAGGCCCTCGGACTCGCGCTCCCGCTCACATTCGTCGGCACCACCGTGATCCTTGCGACCTTCGTTTCGCTCCTCCCGATTTCGATCGGCGGGCTCGGCTCGCGCGAGGCCGTGTTCATCGCCTGCTTCGCGCAACGCGGACTTCCCGCCGAGTCCGCCGTCTCGATCTCGCTCGCGTTCTTCGTCGTGTTCTACGCCACTCCCGCCGTTGCCGGCGCGTTGTTCTGGCAGCTCGAGCCGGTCCCGATTCCGAAACGCCGGTAGGCCTCGCGGTCTCGCGCGGGCCGCGGGTTCGTGCGCGCGCGCTACTTTGGGCCGCTCGCGGGCCGCGCGATCCCCGGCGTCGACTCGGTGACCGCGCGCGGCGGCGCCGGCTTCTTCGCGGGCGCCTTCTTCTTCGGCTCCCACACGCGAATCGGCAGGATCATCATCTGGAGTCCCTGGAAGATCAGCCGCCGCTGGAGCGCGAACGCCGCCTGGTTGTGCAAGATTCGCGACAGCGCGCCCTCCTCCTGGAACAGGAGCTGCCCCGCGTAGACGACCGATCGCGGATATTCCTTGCCGACGGCGAGGCAAATCTTTTCGAGCTCCGGGATCGGATCGGTCGCGAGCGAAATCCTCATCTCGGCGGTGAGGCCGAGGTTTCGCGCGAGCTTCAGATATTTCCCGAGGTGCTCCTCCGTCGAGGCGCGGAGCGCGTCGACCTCGTCGCGTCCCTTGAACCGGCTCGAGTCGATCTCGCCGACGCAGACGAACACGTAGCGATCGTGGAGCGCGCGGAACAGGCGCACGACGTTGAGCAGCGTGTGGACGCCGAGCCCGCCGTACCCGCCGACGAGTATGATCGACGCACCCTTGATGTCGTGCGTCTCGCGCGGCGCGTGCAGGAGCGCGGGCGGAAGGTCGGCGAGCGAGGCGTCGAGTTCCTTGAGGTGTCCGCGCACGCCGACATAGTGCTTCCTGACGCGCGTGCAGATCAGCACGAACCCTCCGGTCAGGAGCGCGGTCACCCACGCGCCGTGCGTGAACTTGAAGATGAGGTTGAACACGAACACGGTCGCCGTCAGCGCGAGGCCGATCGCGTTGACGGTGAGCTTGCCGCGCCAACGGATCGCCGAGCCGCGCACCTGCCACCAATGCCGGATCATCCCGAGTTGCGAAAGCGAGAACACCAGGAACACGTTCACGCTGTAGAGAATCACGAGCATCCTCACGTTGCCGCGGGTGATCACGAGCATGATCAGCGACAGAACGCCCATGAACCCGACGCCGTCTTGCGTGACAAGGCGGTCGGAGAGGTAGGCGAAACGTCGCGGCACCCACCCGTCGACCGCCATCGACGCGAGGACGCCCGGCCCGCCGATGAACCCGGTCTGCGACGCGACGAAAAGGAGCGCGCCCTCGGCCACGAGCGTGGCCACGAGGAACGGCTTTCCGATCGGGTAGCCGAACAGGGACCAGTTGCCGGAGACGATCCCCGTGAGGGTCGCGTTCAGCGTCCTCCCCGGCTCGTGATGCACTTGGTAAAGCAGGTAGCAGATGAGGAGACCGCTCGCGGTCAGAGCGAGCGAGATGGCCATCGCGATCATCGTGTTCCGCCCGGTCCTCTCGCGCGGCTCGCGCAGAATCCCGACGCCGTTCGAGACCGCCTCGATCCCCGTGTACGTACCGCCTCCGATACAGTACGCGCGGATGAGAAGAAGGATGACCACGCCGAGCGTACCGGTTTGCGCCGCCTCAGTCGTGTGGGTGACCGTCTGTTGGAAGAGGCCGGGCAGCGCCCCTGCGCGCGCGAAGATTCCGTAGCCGAGCAGGACAGCGTGGGTCACGAGGAAAAGCATGAAGATCGGGAAGAGCATCTTCACGGACTCCTTGACGCCGCGGAGGTTCATCCAAGTGAGGAGGATGACGATCACACAGACGATCGGCAGCTTGTAGGCCAAGACTCCGCTCGGCATGAGGCTCATCAGCGCGTCGACGCCGCTCGCGGCCGAGATGGCGATCGTCAGGACGTAGTCGACGACGAGCGCGCTCCCGGCGACGAGGCCGGGGCTGGATCCGAGCAACTTCGTCGTCACGACGTACCCGCCGCCGCCGTGCGGGAAGAGATAGATGATCTGCATGTACGACATCGAGATGATGGCGACGGTGAACGCGGTCGCGACCGCGAGGTAGAGGGCAAGGTGGCTGTGCTCGCCGAGCGCGAGGAACGCTTCCTCGGGACCGTATGACGACGAGGAGAGGCCGTCTGCGCCGAGGCCGACCCACGCGAACAGCGCGATCAGCGAGAGATGCTGGAAGACTTTCGGGTCGAGCGGGTTTTTCGGCGCGCCGAACAAGACGCTCCGCCAGGAGCGGCGGGTGGCGGGCGGCGCGATCTTCGCGTCGGTAAATACGGTGGACGCCGTGCCCGTTGCGGGGCCCTTCCCGCCCGTTTTTTCGTGTCCGGGCTCGTGCCCGCGCGATGGCATGCGGGGAATGCTAGACGAAGGGCGCTGGAGCGCCAAGCGGTCATTCGGGCGGTCGGGCGCGCACGGACGGCGCGCCGCGGCTACCGTCCGAGCAGCGCGGCGGCGCGGGCGCGTCGTGCCGCGCCGCCCGGCGCGGAGAACGCGCGGTCGAGGAGCGCGCGCGACGCGGCGGAGTCTTCGGGCGCGACGCCGGGCGCGCCGCGGGCCGCCGCGAGCGCGAGCGCGACGCCGAGGTGGAGCGCCACGTCCGGCTCGCCGGGAAGCCCCGCGAGCGCGGCGCGAAGTTGAGGAAGAGCGCGCTCCGTTTCGCCGGCCAGCAGGAGCGCCCACCCGAGCGTGTCGCGGATTTCCGGCGCGCCGGGCGAGGCGGCCGCGGCGCGCTCGGCGAGCGGCACCGCGTCCGCGGCGCGGCCCATCCGCTCGGCCAGATTCCACGCGAGCGCGTTCATCGCCGCCGGATCGTCGGGACGCGATGCGAGCACGCGGCGGAGCGCGCGCACCGCCAGCTCCGGCCGCCCGCCGCGGCTCGCCTCGCGCGAGATCTCGAAGAGGTTCGCGAGGATCGTGTCATCGCCCGGCATCACGGCGAGCGCCGACTCGTAAAGATCGATCGCGCCCGCCCAATCGCCCGTCTGCGCTCGCAGGTTTCCGAGGTTGACTTGGGCGCGCTCGAACTGTGGGTCGCGCGCGAGCGTCTCTTCGAATGCGCGCCGCGCGGCCGCCGTGTCGTTCTGCGCGAGCCGCGCGAGGCCGAGCGCGTACCACGGGTCGGCCGCGGCCGGGTCGATCCGCATCCCTTCCTCGAGGATCGAGACGGCGCGATCGGGCGCGCCGGTTTCGAGCCACGCGTTCGCGACGAACACGCGGCCGCGCGCTGCGAGCGTCGGGTTCGTGTAGCGAGCGTCGAGGTTCGCGACGATCGCGAGGAGCGCGAGCACGGCGAGGAGCGGGAGCGCCGCGCGGAGCCCGCCCGCGCGCCAGCGGTCGGTCAGCGCGCCCGCGGCCACCGCCGCGAACAGGAACAGAAACGGGAGCGTCGGCAAACGGTACCGCGACGTCACGGCGAACAGGAGGACGCCTCCTAAGGTGAGGACGAAGAACAAGACGATGAGCCACGACCGGCGGAGCGCGCCGAGACAGAGAACGAGGCCGACCGCGGCGAACGGCATGACGAGTCCGGTCGGGAGGGAAATCGGCCGCGCGATCAGGGTCGCGCGGAGGAACGGGGAGAACCGCGCGAGAAGATCGAGGTCGCACTGCTGGTCCCAGATCTCGGCGCCGCCCCAGAAGTACCCGAGCTTGCGGAGCGTGAGCCGCGCGAAATCGGCGGGGTGGCCGGCGATCCACGCCTTTGCGCGCGCTCCCCAAAAATCGCTCACTTCGCCGTCGGTCATCGGTCGGCCCACCGTCTCCTCGGCGATCTGCCGCGCCGCGACGTCGATGATGTCGGCCGCGGGCGACGGGGTCGCCGTCCGGCCGCGGCCGGGCGAAAGCGCCGAGCGGCCGTCCGCGTCCGGATTGTTCCCGATCCACAAGTTCACGCCGCCCTGCGAGGAGATGAGCACGAAATCGCCCGACGCGCGGACGTTGTGAATCGTGACGGGCGCGATCGCGGCGGCGAGCCCGAGCGTGTAGAGGAGCGACTCGCGGAGCGCGCGCCCGAGCGGGCGGCGCACGACGAACAGCGCGATCGGGAGGGCGAAGGCCGCGGGCAGAATCGTCGGCCGCGTGATCGCCGAAAGGCCGAGGAGGATTCCGGCGAAGGCGAATCGCGCGCCGTGCGGGATGAGGCGGCGCGCGGGCGCGCGGTCTCGGTCGAGGCCGCTCGCGCCGCCGCGATCGCCGCTCGCGTCGGGCGCGCGCTCCACGGCGGCGAACGCGAGCACGCAGAGCCCCGCCAACATTTGGAACACCGCGAGCGTCTCGAGGAACAACTCGCCCGTGTAGAAGATGAGGACGGGGTGAAGGGCGAAGAGGATTCCCGCGATCATCCCCTCGCGTCGTCCGAACAGCCGGGCGCCGATCAGGTACACGAAGAGCGCCGAAAGCGAGCCGAGGAGCACCTGCCTCGCCTTCGCCCCGAAGATCGCGCGCCGAATGAGCGGCTGCGGAATCTCCGCGCCGCGGAGCGCCGGGCCGATCCCCGCGGTGCGGTACGCGATTCCGAGAAACGTCGGGTAAAACGGCGCGCGAGCGAACGCGCCGCTCCCGAACCCTTCGCCCGTCGCAATCCGGACCGCCCACTCGTGGTAAGTGCGCGCGTCGATGATCGGCCGATCGAAGAGCGGGTTCGCGCGGTACTGCGCGAGGAAGACGAGTCGAGCGGCGAGGGCGATCGCTAGGACGATCCACGGGAGCCCGCGGCGGGGCAGGCGCATGGGCGCGAGGATAGGGAGGGATCGCGGTGCGTGCAAGCGTTCCCGCGGCGCACAATCAGGTCGCGCCAGGAACCGCGGGCAATTCGTGCGCCTCCGTTACATTGCATCTCTCGGCGCTCACCCCTATGCTTCGGCCGGCCGCTGATCGATCCGCGCGCGCCACCAAGCTCCTGCATGCACGAATCCCCTCCGCGCCCTGCGACTGGATCCTCCCTACGAGCAGCGGAATGCCTTCTTTTCCTGCTCATTAGCGTGACCGGCGCGTACTTCATCCAAGGCGGGTCGTGGAGTCCGAACGCGCGGTTCGACTTGATCCGCGCGGTCGTCGAGCGCGGCACGTTCGACTGCGCGGAGTTCGCGTACAACTCCGGGGACCTCATCGAGCGGAACGGCGTCTGGCTCCCTTACAAGGCGCCGGGCGTCTCGCTCTTCGGGATCCCGCTGTGGGCCGTGCTCCACGCCGCGAGGGACGGAGCGCTGTCGCGGAGCCGCGAAGGTCTCGGTTTCGGCGCTTACCTGATCACGCTCTGGACGACGACAATTCCGGTGGCTTGGGCCGCGGTCTGGTTCTTCCGATTCTGCCGCGCGATTCGACCGAGTGAACCGCGCGCGGCGGCGGGTATCACTGCGGCGTCGTTCCTCGGGACGCTGCTCTTCCCGATCTCGACGCTCCTGCTCGGCCACGCGACGGCGGCCGCGCTCTGTTGGGTCGCCTTCGTCCGCGCGACCGGCCTCGTCTCGGTGTCGAAGCGGAACGATCTCGTGATCGGGATCCTGCTCGCCGCGGCGATCTCGGTCGAATACACATCGCTTCCCGTCGCCGCCGGCATCGGCCTTCTCGCCGTGACGCGCGGCGGCGGACTCCGGCGCGCGCGCGACCTCTTCGTCGGCGCGTTGCCGGTGCTCGCAGCGCTCGGCTGGTACCACTGGAACTTTTTCGGAGCGCCGTGGCGGATTGCCTACGACACGCCGCCGGAAGCGTTCGCGGGCCCCGGCGCGTTCGGCGGGCTATTCGTCGCGCCATCCTTGCGCGTCGTCTGGCACACGACGTTCGGTCCCTTCCGCGGTGTTTTCTTCAGCTCCCCGTTCTTGATCGCCGGCGCGTACGGATTCGCGCTTGGGTGGCGGAAGCATCCGCCGCTCCGGGCGGCGCTCCTCGTGTCCGCGTTCGTCGTCGCGGTCCACTTCGCCTTCCTCTGGACGTTCAACGGGTGGCACGGAGGCTGGACGTGCGGGTCGCGCTACTTCGTCCCCGCGATTCCGTTCCTCGCGTGGCCCGCATTGCTGATCGCCGGGCGCGCGCGCCGAACGATCGTCATCCTCGGGGCGATTTCGATCGCGATGATGCTAATCGCGACCGCAGTGAACCCGCAGTCTCCCAACACCGATGCCGAGGCGGGCCGGCCGCGGCCGTGGAATGATTACCTCGTGCCAGCTTTTCTCGCGGGCGACGTGGCCGACCAGGTGCAATCGATCGACGAGCGGCATCCGGATCTCCGGTACTGGCCGTGGGGGCGGCGGCTCGTCATTCCTGATGCCGACGCGCGCCGCCAGATGGAGGCGGAGTCTTCGCCGGCGCTCTTCAACCCGAGAAGTCGCGCGATGGCCGGGAGCGCGACGAACTGGGGACTCCTGCTCGGGATCCGCGGACTCTGGAGTTTGATTCCGCTCGCGGCGATTTGTGGGATTCTCGGCGCGCTTCTCGTCAGGGCGCTCCCTGCGCCGGCGCGAGAGCGATCGGATTCAAGTCGAGTCGCGTGATCCGGAAGCGGTCCGCGTACGTGTTCCGTCCGGGAAGCGCTTCGTAGGCGACGCGCAAAAGCCAGTACTCCCGCCGAGGAAACCGCGCGGCCATCGGCGCGACGAGCTCCGGGACGAAGCGCGCGAAGATCACGTCGGACGCGCCGACGTCGAGCGCGTTCCGGAGGAAGAGACTTCCGTACGCGAACTCGCGTCCGCGCTCCGCATCGACGAAAACGATCGCGTCGTGGATCCGGCGCTCGTCGACCGCCCGCGCGAGCTCCGGACCGTGACCGCAATAGATCGACGAATAGTAGCGGGCGAGTTTCGGGTAGAGCGCCACCGCGCCGGCGATCGACTGGAGGGCGAGGAGACCGACCAGGACACCGCGCCACGCGACGGTGCGCGCGCGGGAACCGACGGCGTCGAAGAGGGACGTGAATGCGAACGCCGTCGCGATCAATATCCACGGCAGCGATTCGAACGCCAGGCGCGGGCCGAATGCGAGATCGAAGTAGTGGTAACAGCTCTCGCCGACGAGGAAGAGAAGGATTGCGCCGATCAGGGCCCACGTCCGCCGATCGCGCGGTCGGAGGATCGCGAGCGCGGCGAGCGGCCACAAGTCGGGGAAGGGCCATCCCCACGTCTCGCGGTTGAGCGCCCGAAAGAATCGCGGCGCGTTCGCCGCGAGGTTTTCCCAGACGCTTGCGCGGAGCATCCCGCGCTCGCCGAGGAAGCTCACGTCGAACTCGGGGAGACGGTAGGCGAGGAGAAGCGGCGAACCGGTCGTTCGCACGTTGTACAGCGCGAACAGGAGTGCGGAGGCGGCGAGCGGCGGAAGCGCCGCGAGCACGACGCCGAGCCAGCGGCGCGCCGGCACCCGCACGATCCACGCCGCGATCCAGACGGCGCCGAGCCCGCAGAGCGCGCCGCTGAGCGGGCGAATCGTGATCGCGACGCCGGCGGCGGCGCCCGAGAGCGCGCCCCAGCGCGCGCGCGCGCGCGGCGCCTCGGCGTCGAGCGCGCGCAGGAGCGCGACCGTCATGCCGAGAGACGCGGCCGCGCACGCCATGTGGGCCATAGTGCTCGCTCCCATGAACGTGAAAAACGGGGAGAGGATCGCGAGCCCGAGCGCGAGCCATCCTTCGCAAGGACCGATCAGCCGCCGCGCGAGGATCCAAACGAGGAGCGCCGCGAGCCCGGCGAGTGACGCGTTCGCGAGCTGCGGCGCGCCGAGCGCAACGAACGGAGCGAACAGGAGCGGCCATCCGGGCGGGTAGACGCAGAAGCGTCTCTCCGTCCAGTTGACGACGTTGTCGACCCAGAAACATTCGGGGATTGGAGTCCCCGGCGCGGCGGCGCGGCCGGAGGCGAACACTTTCGCCTGGAAGGCGTACGCGACCGCGTCGCCGCCGTGGGGCACGTCGTCGAACACGGCGCGCGACAGGGCGAGGCACCCGATCACGACGATGCCGACAGCGGACGCGAGGAGTCGTCGCTCCGTGCGCGAGGACATTCGCGGGTCCTAGTGCCGGCGCCGGGCGCCGAACTATCCCGGGTCCGCCGGTCCCCGCGCGGAATCGGCCGGCACGAGCGCGCGATCGATCAAGAAGCGCGCGACGAGCCGGCCCGCGAGCGCGTGCCCGGCCGGGGTCCAGTGGCTGTCGTTTCGAAAGTAGAGTCGCGTCGTGTCGGCGGCCGCGGCGGCTCGCATCGGAGGCGCGAGATCGAGGAGCGGCACGCCGCGGGCGTCGGCCCACCCGCGGAGCGCGCGTTGAGGCGCGGCCATGTCGAGGTCGGCGTCCGCGAAGCCGAACCGCGACTTGAAGAGCGAGAAGTCCTCGGCGTGCACTTGCGCGCGGCCGGGAATGACGGTGACCGCGAACGTCGCCCCGCGCTCCGAAGCGAAGGCGCGAATCGCGTCGAGCACGCGCAGCGTCGAATCGATCGCCGCCGTTGTCTCCGCGGGCGGTATCCGCCGATAGATGTCGTTGACCGGCCAATGGAGGATCTGGCGGCCGCGCGTCGCGAGCCTCATCTCGACCCCCGGGCTGAGCGCGGCGATCGCGCGGTAGAGCGCCGAGTAACGGCGGAGCGGCGCTCGGATCGCCGCGATCCCACCGCGATTCCGGCTCTTCGGGATCTGGAGTCCCTCGACGACCTCGAACTGTCGCGCGCCGCCGACCATCGTATCGAAGAAATCGTTCCCAGCGACGAACCCGAGGAGGAGCAGGGACGGCGCCCAGTCGTCCCAGTTCTCGCGGAGCCACGCCAACTCGTCGGTCGGTCCCCAACCTGGAACCGCCGCGGCGATGCAGATCGCCGGGCGTCGAGTCTCATCGAGGAGAGCGCGCTCGCCTTGAATCAAGTAGGTCGCCTCGAACGGGACGCCCCAGCCGAACGTGAACGAGTCGCCGAGGCCGAGGATCGCGACGCGCGGCCAGGGAGACTTCACGTCCTGGCGCGCGGCGCTCAGCCGCTCTCCCCACGAGCCGACCCGCAGCGACTCCCGCTCCCCGTCGCGCAACCCGCTCGCGTTCGTTACGTACCGGACGTCCCACTCGCCGCCGCGGCTGCGGACGTCGACGTTCGGTCTCAGCCGCAGCTTCCCCGGCGCGTCCATCGTGAAGATCGACGCCTCGATCGGGATCGGGAGGGCTTCGTACAGACCGATTCGCAACAGGATTTCGAGGAGAATGAGCGCGACGAGGATTGCACCGGCCGCGGCCGCGACGAATCGAGCGAGACGGCGGAGCGCGGCGCGCATGCGGGCGAGCATAGGGACGCGCCGCCGTCGCTGCAAGCGCGGCGCGAGCCGGCCGCGCCCGCCCCGTCGAGTGACGCGCCGGCGGCGCGGGGGCCACGATCTCTTTGCGCGCCGCGGCGTGGCGCGTGTAGCATCGCCGCGATGCGTGGGCTCTCGGTTGACGGACTGCGATTGCTGGGGCCGCGCACGGGCGTCGGGCGCTACGTCGAGTACCTTCTCCGCGAGTGGGACGCTTCGCCGGCGCCGTTCGAGAGGATCCGCCTCTTCACGCCGCGCGCGCTCGACGGCGGTCTCGCGTTCGGTCGAGGGGTCGAGCATCGCGTCGTTCCGGGGCGGTTCGGCGACGCGTACTGGGAGCACGTCCTCTTGCCGCGGGCGCACGCCTCAGGCGACCTTCTCTTCTGCCCCGGCTACGTCGTCCCCGCGCTCGCCCGCGGAAAGGTCGTCGTCACGCATCACGGATCGTACGAAGCGATCCCGGAAGCGTTCCCGCTTTGGTCGCGCGTCAAGAGCCGCGCGCTCTACCAGTGGAGCGCGCGGCGCGCCGACGTCGTGATCACCGTGTCGGCTTCGTCTCGCGCCGACATCGTCCGGTTCTACGGAATCCCGGAGTCGAAGATTCGCGTGATCCCCGTCGGAGTCGACGACGCTTTCCGGCCGCTCGGCGCGACGGCCGCCGTCGACGTCGCGCGCCGCCGGTACTTTTCGGACGGGCGCCCTTTCATTCTGTTCGTCGGAAAGCTGACGCAGCGGCGGAACGTCCCGCAGCTCGTCGAGGCGTTCGCGCGAGCGCGGTCGGCGCGGTCGATCTCGCACGGGCTCGTCCTGATCGGGCCGAACTCGGCGGGGCACGATCTTGCGGCGCTCGCGCGGCGATTCGGCGTGGTCGACTCGGTTGTCCACCGCGACTACGCGACCCACGAAGAACTCGTCCCCGCGTACAACGCCGCGGAGCTCTTCATCTACCCGTCGTCGTACGAAGGGTTCGGGCTTCCGGTGCTCGAGGCGATGGCGTGCGGGACGCCTGCGATCGCGCTCCGCAACTCAGCGTTCCTGGAGTTCGCCGACGGCGCGGCGCGCCTCGCGCCGACCGGATCCGCCGACGATCTATTCCGCGCGATCGACGAGGTCCTCGGCTCGCGCGACCTGCGCGAGGAGATGCGGCGGGCCGGGCTCGAGCGCGCGGCCGGTTACCGATGGAAGCCGATCGCCGCGCGAACGATGGACGTCCTCGCCGAGGTCGCACGCCTGCGGTAAGGCTTTCCGACCGTTCCGTCGATAAGTGCTAGACTGGCCAAACTTCGATGCGACACCCATCCGTCATCCTCGTCAACCCGCCGAACCCGCCCGGCTACGTGTCCAACAAGGACTCGATGGGCGGGTACGGGCAGCTCTATCCGCGCGGGGCTCCGCCGTTTCCGCCGCTCGACATCCCGTACCTCGGGGCGTTCCTGATCGGACGCGGGATCGCGGTGGAAGTGATCGAGGCCGGCGCGCACGACCTGTCGCCCGACGCGGCGTGCGAGGCGATCCGCTCCGCCGCGAACGGCGAATCGCTCGTGCTCGTGCGCACGTCGCTCCCGACCGTCGATTGGGACCTCGAGTTCTGCGGGCGTTTGCGCACGGGCGGAGGTTTCGGCGCGCTCGGCCTGTTCGGCCCCGTCATCCCGTCGCTCCTCTGGCGCGTCGAGCGCGATCGATCGATCGACTACGCAATCCTCGGCGAGCCGGACCACGTCGTCGCGGAGCTCGCGGAAGGGGCCGCACTTAGAACGATCGTCGGGCTGATGTACCGCGACGCGGCGGCCGTCGCCGGTTGGAAGCGAACGTCCGAGCGCACGTTCGAAGGCGACCTCGACGCGCTCCCGTTTCCGCGGTGGGATCTGTTGCCGCACGAGCGCTACGTCATCCCGAAGTCGGCGAACGCCGGCCGGATGCGCTTCCTTCCGATGCTCACGTCGCGCGGCTGCCCCTACGGCTGCAGCTATTGTCCGTACCCGGTGGGCCAAGGTCTCAAGTGGCGCTTCCGCTCGCCGATGAACGTCGTCGACGAGATGGAGCACCTCGTGCGCGACCTCGGCGTCGAGTACATCATCTTCCGCGATCCGATGTTCTCGCTGCGCCAGGACCGCGTCATCACGATCTGCGAGGAAGTCCTCCGTCGCGGGATTGCGGTTCAGTGGCGATGCGAGACGCGCGTCGACTGCCTCGACGAGCGGACGATCGAGTTGATGGCGCGCGCCGGCTGCACCGGGATCAACTTCGGCGTCGAGAGCACGAGCCCCGAGATCCAGAAGGGCGTGCACCGCGCGCCGATCCTTCCGGCGGAGTTCACCGAAAAAGTCGCGCTCTGCAAGAAGTACGACATCAAGACGTTCGCGTTCTTCATCGTTGGGTTGCCCGGCGACACGCTCGACACGATCTTCGACTCGATGCGGTTCGCGGTCGGGATGCGCGCGGACTGGACGCAGTTCACCGTCGCGACGCCATTCGTCGGGACGACGCTCCACGATTGGGCCGTTCGGCTCGGCTCCGTCAGCGCCGACCACTACGAGATCATCTCGAGTCACGAGGGCTCGATCGGGAACGAAAACCTGACGGCGCCCCAGGTTCATCGCCTGCACAAGTTCGCGCAGTTCCTCCAGAAAAATCTGATCAACCGGCGCGGGATCTTGAAGAACGAAAATCGAAAGGCGGCGCCTTACCGCGCGGCGAAGTGGGTCGCGGACGAGACGTGCCACGCGCTCGCGATGGGCCTCGTCGCGGCCGGCGAGGCGTACTACCGCCGCTCGATCCCGTCCGCCCCGCCCCCGCAGTCCGCCAACTCGCCCGCGTAATTGACTCGGCGCTCGTGATCCTCGTCACGGGGGCGACCGGGTTCATCGGCAGAGCGGTCGTGCGCGCGCTCGTCGGGCGCGGGGCGGCCGTGCGCGTCCTCTCGCGGCGCCCCGCGGGCGCGGCCGACCCGCCGGCTGACCCGACGATCGGCGCGTCTGCCGACCCGACGATCGGCGCGGGAGTCGAAGCCGCGCTCGGAGACCTCCGAGAACCCGCCACGCTCGTTCCCGCGCTCGCGGGCGTCGAGACAGTCGTCCACCTCGGAGCGGCGCTCGCGCGCGGCGGCACGACGGTCGAGACGATGCGCGCGGTCAACGTCGACGGGACACGCGCGCTCGCGCGCGCCGCGCGCGCCGCGGGCGTGGCGCGATTCATCCACGGCAGCAGCGCGGGCGTGTACGGCGACGGCCGGACCGCCGCGCCGCACGCGGAGGACGCGCCGCTCGCGCCCGCGACCCCGTACGAGGTTTCGAAGCGCGACGGCGAAGCCGCTCTCCGCGAGGCGCTCGACGGATCGAGCGTGCGCTGGACGATCCTCCGCCCGTGCGGCGTCTACGGACCTGGCCGGCACGCGACGCTCGAGTTCTGCCGAGAGATCCTCGCGCGTCGCCTCTGGATTCACGGCCCGGCGGCCGTCATCCTTCACCCGACCTACGTCGACGACGTCGTGCAGTCCGTCCTCTCGTCGATCGATCGCTCTGCCGCGGCCGGCGAGGTGATCAACGTCGCGGGGGAGAGGCCGATTCGTTACCCGGAGTTCGTCGGACTCTTCGCGGCGGCCCTCGGCGCGCGGCCGGTGCAGCTCGCGCCACCCGGCGCGCTCGTGCGCGCGGCCGCGTCGCCGGCAGCCGCGGTGGTCCGCGCGCTCGGCCGGTCCGCCCCGCCCGCGCTGGACCGCCTCTCCCGCCGCTTCGTCAATCGCGCCGCGGAGATCGCGAAGGCTCGCCGACTTCTCGGATTCACGCCGATCTCGCTCGAGCGCGGCATCGGCCTCACGATCGCCTGGGCGCGCTCGCAAGGCCTCGTCGGGCGACGAAGCTAGCCGGCGCTCGCCATCACGGCCGCGCGGCACGGCAAGCGGAGAGTGAACTCGCTCCCCTTGCCCAGTTCGCTCTCGACGGAGATTCGGCCGCCCTGCAGCTCGGCCAGCCCGCGCGCGATCGCGAGCCCGATGCCGAGCCCGCTGTACGCCCGGGTCGTGGAGCCGTCGACCTGCCGGAATCGCTCGAAGATGAGCGCGCGATTCTCGTGCGCGATCCCGATTCCCGTGTCGCGCACGCGGACCTCGACCTCGTCGCCCGTTCGCCCGCACCAGAGCGTCACGGCACCGCCCTCGGGCGTGAACTTCACTGCGTTGTCGAGTAGGCAGCGGACGATCTTCCGCGTCTGCTTCTCGTCGAGCGAGACGGTGCCGGGCTCCTGCCCGACTTCGAACGCGAACGTGAGGCCCTTCTCGGCGGCGATGAAGCGCGTCCGGTCCGCCTCTCTCGCGATCAGTCCCGAGATCTCGACCGCCGTCGGGTTGAGTCCCAACGTAGACGCCGACAGAGTGCCGAGGTCGAGGATCTCCTCGATGAGGCCGAGGAGTTTCTCGCCCTGCGTCAAGATGTTCGTCGAGAACTCGGTGCGGTGCGACTCCGCCGCGGGATGATCCCGCAGAAACTCCGCGTACGACAGGATGCACGTCAGCGGCGTCTTCAGCTCGTGGCCGGCGTTCGACAGGAACTCGGACTTGAGCCGGTCCATCTCCTCGAGGCGCGTGTTCTTGTCCTTCAGCTCCTCGTTCGAGCGACGGATCGATTCGTACAACACGAGGTTCTCGAGCGCGATCGCGCCGATCCGCGCCATCGACGCGAGCATCTGATCCTCGAGCGACGACGGCGGCTCGGCGTGAACGCGCTCGCCGAGCAGGACCGCGCCGAACGCGCGCCCCTTGACCGCGAGCGGGACCGCGCTCCGAAACCCGAGGTCGAGCAGTTCCGCCGCGTCGGGCGACTCCTCCGCGGCGACTTCGCGCATGTCCACGCGGCGCGACGCGCTGCGCAGGCTTTTCCCGAGCCCGGCGCCCCACGACAACGAAACGCTCTCCAGCCGGTCGCGCTCGATCCCGCGTGCCGCGACCGGGACGAGCCGTCCGGTCGTCACGCGCTTCTCGATGAACAGCGCGGCGCGCGCCAACGAGAATTGTCCCATCAACGTCAGGAGAAAAAAGTTCGCGAGCCCCTCGACGTCGATGAACAGGTTGAGGTTTTGCGAGAGGTCGAGGAGGGTCTCGAGCGAGAGAACCCTCATCCGCAGTTCGCGTTCGTCGGCCAAGCGCGCTCCTTATTATTCGGCGGAGTGGATCACGCGGACAGCTCGGCGATCGCCCCCTCGGCGGTCTCGGCCTGCGTCAGGAACTCGAGCACGTTGAGGAGCGACAGGATCGAGAGAATGCTTTCCGGGATGTTGACGAAGCGGACGTCGCCGTCCGCGTCGCGCACTTCCTCGACGAACGAGAGGAACAGACCGATTCCCGCGCTTCCGACGAACGCGAGGCCGGCGAGATCGAAAACGATCCGCGGGTTCGATCCGGTTCGGATGGCGCCGAGTCGTTCCTGGAACGCCGGAAGTCCGATCGCGTCGAGCCGGCCGGCGAGCGTGATGACGTGCACCGCGCGCCCGTTCCCCTTCCGCTCGATCTTCGCTTCGAACGGGGCCATCGCTACACCCTCGCCGGCGCCGTGCGGAGGCGCTTGACGAGAACCATGCGGTTCTCGCAGTCGTCGGTCTCGTACGAGACTTCGTCCATCGCGCCGCGGATGATCCGGAGCCCCAACCCGCGGCCCGCGCGGCGCGTCTGGGGGCTCACGTCGCGCGAATCGTCCGCCGACTCGTCGAACAGATCGCCGGCGATCGGCGCGCCGGTGTCGGTGATGCGGAACGTGAGGCGCGCCTCTTCCTCGAGGATGTCGAGCCGGAATCTTCGCGACGCGTCGAACGCGTACGCGTGCTCGATCACGTTGAGGCACGCTTCGTAGATCGCGATCTCGACGAACGTCGTGTCGCGGAGCGCGAGACCGCCGCGGCGCGCCGTCTCCGTCACGAACGCGGTCAACGGCAGGAGCGATTCCGCGCGAGCGGGGAGGTCGAGCGCGTAGACCGTCGGCGCCGGCTCGGAACCGTCCGCCGCGCGATGCGGCTCCTCACGGTAACCCTGAAGACGCCGGCTGACCAAGTCGACGAACTGATTGTCCCAGCTCTGCCCCACGGGCTACGCCCCGCTCCCGCTCATCGCATCGGCGTCGCCGCCGCTGTCGTACCCCGCGGCCACCGTTTCCCGCTCCTCGTCCGACGGCTCGAGCCGCCGCAGCGCGAGGATCGTGATGTCGTCCGACTGCTTCGCGCCGTCGGCGAACGCCGCGACGTCGGCCGAGAGTCGCTCGACGGCAGCGTTCGCCGTCGCGCCGCCCGCCGCGGAGACGAGCGCGACGAGCCGCTCGACGCCGTACTCGTCCTCGCGGGCGTTCGTCGCTTCGCTGACGCCGTCGGTGTACTGAAGGAGCAAGTCGCCCGGCTCGAGGCGGAGCGTCTGATCGGAAAGCTTCTTCGCGAACCGATCCCCCTTCACGAGGCCGATCGGCATCCCGGTCGTCTTGACGGGGATGCAGACCGAGTCTGCGATCGAGAAATAAAGGAGCGGGTTGTGGCCCGCGTTCGCGAACACGAGCGTGCCGTCCTGGGCGTCGAGGATCCCGTAGAAGAGAGTGAGGAACATCCCGCGCTTGACCGACGGGTGGACAAAGTCGTTCAGCCGCGCGAGGAGCTTCGCCGGCGAATCGTACGCGGCCGCGTGCGACCGGAGGAGCGCGCCGGCCATCGCCATCACGACGAGTCCTGGAATCCCCTTGCCCGCGACGTCGCCGATCGCGATCCCGTACCGGCTTCCGCCGAGCGGCACGATGTCGTAGTAATCGCCGCCGACTTCTTCAGCGGAACGATGGAACGCGGCCAACTCCCAGCCCGGGATCCGCGCCTCGACCGCCGGGAGCAGCTTCTCCTCCAGCTCGCGCGCGATCTCGAGCTCGCGACCGATCCGCTCCTTCTCGACCATCTCGCGCTGCGCGATCTCGAGGCGTGCCGTCATCTGGTTGAACGTGTCGGCAAGCTTCCCGATCTCGGTCCGGCTCTTCGATTGGATCCGGTGCGCGAGGTTGCCGCGGCCGATCTCCTCGGCGCCGCGCGTGAGGTCGCGGACGGGCCGCACGACGGACGACGCGATCAACGTCGACAGGACGAGCCCGATCGCCAGGACGATTCCGGTCACGGCGGCGGTCGTCTTGACGGCCCCCGCGACGACGGCCCGCACGTGCGACTTCGGCATCCCGATGTAAACGCGGCCGAGGAGCGATCCGTCCTGGAACAGAACCGGCGTCGAGATCTGGTAGACCTGAGCGTCCTCCTTGAAGACTTCCCCCTCTTTCGTCGGGAGCGGTTTGGCGACGGCCCAGAGCGTGGACGATTCCTGGTACGGCGTGTCGACCGACGTCAGCGCTTCGTGGCCCTTGATCAGGCCCTTCCGATCGACGACGACGACGTACGACCAGTCCGCGTTCTCGTCGCGGAGCGCCTTGACGAGCGGATGGAGCGTGAACTCGGGGAAGTCCTCGAGGAGCGGCTTCGACGCGAGGCTCGCGACGTTCCGGCACTGCGCGAGCAGACGCCGGCGAAGCTCGTCCTCGAGCGTCCGCTTCTCGTGCCCGATGACGAGGCTTCCCGTGGCCAGAGTGACGAGCAGGACGAGCGCGGAGACCGCGATCGTGACGACGAAGCGGAGACTCATCGTCTTGCCGGCGCCGCGCGCGCTCTCGTCGCGCGCCGGTCTCTCGTCGACGTCGGTGGTCGCCATCGTGTCGGCTCCTTCCTAACCTACCGTCGCGTGATCTCGCGCGTCTTCGCCAGCTCAGACGTGGCGCGCTCGACGTACGCCAGGGCCTTCTGATCCTCGGGCTCGACCTCGAGCGCGCGCCGCCACGTTTCGATCGCTTCGGGCAGGCGCCCCGCCGTGTAGTGGCCCATCCCCTCGATCAGGTAGCCTTTCGTCAGGCTCCCTTTCACTTCGCCGTACGATCGGTCGCGCCGCCAGACGATCTCCCAGTAGTCGACCGCCTCCGCGATCCGACCCTGCTTGAACTCCGCGACGCCCTTCTCGTACAGCGAAGCCAACTCCGCGGCCTCTTCGGGGGAGAGAGGCTCGCGCGGAGCGGAAGCGGCCGGCGCGGACGCGAGGTCCTCCCCTCCCGACCGTCTCCTCTCACGAGTTTCGGCCGCCGCGATCCGGTCCTTGAGGTCTTTGTCGTCGGGGGCGAGCGCGAGCGCTTCGCGCCACTTGGCGATCGCGCGGTCGGGGAGCCCTCGCTCGAGGAGTAGACTCCCCTGCGAGGCGAGCAGGTCGACCGCCTTCTTGAGGCCCGCGACGGCGAGGTCCCGGAAGCGGCGCGCGTCCTCGTTCTGCGGGTCAATCGACACGAGCGTCGCGAACTGCGCGAGCGCGTCGGGGTAGCGGCCCTCGGCCAGCGCGTCGATCCCGGCTTTCTCCTTCGCGCGCGCGATCGCGTCCGCGGCGCGCGTCGCCTCGCGGCCAGCATCGAGCGCCGCGAGCTCGCCGACGAGCGCCGCGTCGTCCGGGTTCGCTTCGAGCGCGCGGCGGTACGCGACGAGCGCCTCCGCCGTGTCTCCGGCCGCGATCCGCGCGCGCGCCGCCGCGGCCAGCCCGCGGGCGTCCGCGTCCCGGAGAAGCGCCTCGACCGCCGCGTCGGCGGGGACGAACAGGAGAGCGCCCTCGAACGACTGGCGCGCGTCGTCGTAACGGCCGGTCGCGAGCGCCGCGCGGCCGGAGTCGACGAGCGCTGTGACGCGCTCCGTCTCGCGCGCGCTCATCTCGTGCTCGAGCCGCGCCGCGAGCTCGGCCTCGTCGCGCGTCTTCGCCTCCGCGTGCATCTCGTCGACCGTCCGGCCGAACGCGAGCCGGGCGGAGACGCGGTGCGACGCCGCGAGTTCGCTCGGGGCGAACGCGTAGTCGAACGCCAGCCCGCCGGCGGCGAACCCGGCGCCGGCCGTCCACGATTCGGCGCTCCGCCCCGCGCGGAGCGACGCGCCGGCCGCGGAGACCTCGGCGCCCAGCAAGACGTGCGACTCGCCACCCGCCTCGCGGACCCACTCCGCCGTCGCGAGCGCGCCGGTCGGCGTCCCCGTGAGCGCGCCCCGCACCGCGTTTCCGACCGGGAGCCGGTATGCGACGCCGGCGTGAATCGTCCGCGGGTCCGCGGCCGTCGCTGCGCCGAGCTTCTCGCGCGGCTCGAGCGCGTTCTCGAGGCGAAGACCGAATCGGAACCGCGACGCCGCGAGCGCGCCCTCGGCGCCGAGTCGTTCGGCGCCGTACGTCAGCCCGAGGTCCGCGCCGAGCGCCGTCGCGGACGAGCCGGCGAGCGAGTGCGTGTCGAGCTTCAGCCCGACGCCGAACGCGGCAGCCGGCGTCAGCCGGTTCGCGTACGCGAACACCCAGCGCATCTGCGAGTCTTCGATCGACGCGTCGGTCACGAAGTTCCGGTCATCGCGTCCTTCGATTCCCTCGGCGTTGAACCGGAGCGCGCCGAACCCCAGCGTCCCGAATCGGAGCGTCGGATGCGCGTACCCGAAAAACCCGTACGAAAGCCCTTCGCCCGGGAGCGTCGTCTTGTAGAACGTCGCCTCCTTCGCCGGGAGGGCGAGGAGCGCGGCCGGGTTCCAGACGATCGCGGTCGCGTCCTCTGCGGCCGCGACGTAGGCTCCGCCGAGCGCGAGCGCGCGCGATCCCGCGCCCGCGGCGAACACCTTCCGATCGCCGGCGGCGCCGTGCGCGGCGCGCGGCGCGAACGCGACGGTGAGGTGCGCAACCAGCGCGGTCAGCGCGGCGAGGATCGTGAGCGCGACGCGGCGGCTCATCGGAGGACCGCCACTTTGCGGAGGATCGACTCCGCCCGGCCGGACGCGTACCGCACGCGGACCTCGGCTAGGTAGACGCCCGAGAGGACCGGCTCGCCGTCGGCGTTCCGCCCGTCCCACGCGAGCGGCTCGATCATCCCAGCCGCCGCGCGAAGACCGCGCGCGATCGTCGCGACCGGCTCGCCGAGCGGCGTGAAGACATCGAGGTCGATTTCCGCCGCTTCGTCGAGGTAGAACACGAACCGAGTCGCTTCGCGGCCGGCGGCGAACGGGTTCGGGTAGTTCGAGAGGCTCGCCGCGAACTTCGGTTCCGCGATTCCGACGAGCGCCGTCGCGAACGGAAAGCTCTCGCCGGGGGCGGCGCGGACGGTCGGCGCCGCGATCCCGTCGCCGGGGCGCGCGATCGCGACCGCCGTGTCGGCGAGGACGATCCGGAACGCGGTCGCCGCCGGCGCGGGCGCGATGTCTCCCTCGATCTCGAGCACGAGCGTCTCGCCCGGGGCGATCGAGCGCGGCGGCTCGAACGCGACGATCGCCGGATCCTCCGAAACGCCGGTCGCCTCGCCGCCCGCGATCCGCGCGCGGGTCGCGGCGAGCTGGCCGGCGACGTCGAAAGAGCCGCCCCGATTGTCTTCGACACGCAAGCGGAGCGCTTCGAGCTCGATCGGGCCGGCGTCGATTCCCTGCGGGTTGGTGATCCGAAGCGTGCCCAGCGGCACGCCGGCCGCGCCGCGCGCGACCGTCGCGGGTGTTCGATCGGCGAACGATGCGATCGGGCTGGCCGGCGGCGCGAGCACGGAAAGAATCGCCGAGCCGAGCGGGAACGGCGCGCCGTCGGTGACGAGCTCGACGGCCACCCCTTCGTTCGCGGCGCGCGCCGGAAGGCCGACCGGGTCGATCCACGCGCGCACCTTGCCGGGCGTCGCCGCCGCGAGGACCGTCGCGCGCAGCTCCACTTCGGTCGAGTCGCCGGGCGACAGGACGATCGGTTGAGCGAACGCGACGGTCGCTGTCGGCGACGCGTTCTCGGCGACGTTGATCGAGCCGATCGCGACGCCCCGCTCGACCGCGGTCAGCGAGAAGAGACGCGTCCCCGCGCCCTCAGGGTTTCCGAGATCGTCGGTCACACGGACCGTGAGCGAGCCGACGAGGATCCCCGCGTCGCCTGCCGCGCCCGCGTGCCGAATCTGCGCGCGGATCATCGGAACGGCGGCGGTGCCCGGGTACGCGGCGCGGCCCGGGAGCACGCGCGGGCTGACGCGGAGCGCCGGCGGCCGCGACTCGATTCGCACGAGGCTTCCGGCGAACGGCTGCACGAGACGGACGGGGATCGGCGCGCCCGTCGCCGCGTCCCGCGCGGTCGGGAGGCGCGCCGCATCGATCGCCAGCCGCAGGTGCCGCTGCGCCGTCAGGCCGGAGATCCCGATCAGAACGTCGGCGACGACTTCCGTGCTGACGGGGAGGAGGAGCGGCGTGGTGAGCGCGATCCGGATCGCGCCGGCCTCGAGCGCGGGCGCGACGATCTCGCCGAACACGATCGGGTCGCCGGCGAGCGAGGCGCGCGACAAGAGCGCGGGCTCCGCCGGCGCGCCCGCCGAGTCGACGACCGAGAACGACACGTCGACGACGCGGACGTCGGAGGCGACGCTCGGGTCCCCGATCGCGCGGAAGCGGAGGCGCGCGGCTCGGATCCCTTCTTGACCGCGGTTGACCGCGGCCAAGAAGGGGGAGACTTCTTCGACCGTCAGCTCGAGCTCGCTCGGCGTCTCCACGACGAGCATCGTTCCCGATTCGATCGGGAACGCCCCTTCCGAGAGGAGGAGCGGTACCGGAGCGCCCGAGTTGGCGTCGGCGACGTCGACCGCGGCCGCGGCGTCGATCACCAGTCGGAACGCCGGCACGACCGTGTCGTCGCGGACGTCGAGTCCGATCGCGACCGTCACAGGGTTGCCGGGAGAGACCATGACGGGGTCTTGCAGTTCGAGCTCGACGGACGCTCCGCTCCCGAACGATCCGGTCGAGTGGAACACCATCGATCCCTCGCGGAGAGTCAGGCTGTCGAGCACGTCCGCGGCGGCGATCGGGCTCCCCTCGCCGTCGTCGATCGAGATTCGGATTGCGCGCACTTCCGCCGCCGCGAACGGCAGAGCGCCGTTCGCCGTGAAAGTCAGCGACAGCGGGACGACGCCAAGCGTGTCGTTCCGCGCGATCGTCGGCGGCGCGAGGTTCGCCGCGAATAACGACACCTCCGCCGGCGGGTTGACGATCGTGAGGGGGCGCGACAGGATCGGCGTCGAGGAGATTCCCTCGCCCGTCTCGGCGTCGTGCCCGCGCGCGGCTCCGGTGAACGCGACGCTCCCGACGGAGTCGGCGCGCAGCGTCCACTCGAACTCGCCGCCGGCGCCGGGGAACAGCTCGAGCGAATCGGGCGTCGGCCCGGAGAGAATCGTGACGGAGTTCTCGCCGAACTCGGCGGCGAGGCTCGGACCGATTCCGGTAATCGTGCGGTCGCCGACGTTCCGCATCACGAGCCGCATCGCGAGCGTCTGGCCGACGCTCGCCTCGGGCCGCTCCGGCCCGACGGCGACGACGAGCGGGCTCGTCGATATCGTCAGCGCGAACGCGTTCTCGACCGCGCCATCGACCGGGCCGTCGTTCGCCGACTCGACGGCGATCCCACCGACCGGGATCCGCGCGACGACCGTCGCGCTGTCGGTCGGCGATGCGGCCACGTCGAGCGAGCCGAACAGCCGGACCCCGCCCAGAGGGAGCGGGACCGACAGCCCCTCGAGCAGCCACCCGCTGCCGGCGTAAGAGAGGGTGCCGATCAGCGTGTCGTCGCCTGTCCCGCCGCTCGGCGCGAAGATCACGCCATCGTCGAAGATCCCGTCCCCGCCGTCCGCGTACAGGCAAATCTCGAGGAGATCCGTGCCGTTCTGCGCCGTCCCGGCGTTCTCGATGCGGATCGAGCGGAGCGTGTCGGGCTCGTACCCGTTCGGCGGGATGGTGACGTCGAGGATGAGGACGTCTTCCTCGCCGGGCACGAGCGCGCGCGGCGGTGCGCCGGGGTTCGCGATCGTCGCGCGCGTCATTCCGGAAACGGGGAGGAGCGGCGCGCTCTCGACGGGGAACGATCCGGCGACGGCCGATGCCACGCTGAACGACAGGTCGGGGACGGCGGCGACGCTGAGTCGGAACAAGTCGCTGTCGCGGGCCGCCGGCGAGACGGCGCCCGTCACGAGGAGACCGACCGTTCCCTGGGAGGGGATCGAGACGGAGAGGACCGAGAAATCGACGATCCCGTTGGAGACGGCGGCGGTCTTGAGGAGCGCGTCCGCGGCGTCGCGATCGCCGTCGCGGTCTGCGTCGAGGCGGAGCGTCACCGAGGAGAGGAGCGCGTCGAGCCGCACCGGGTCGCTCAGCGCGCCGTCCGCCGAAAGCCGGAGCCTCGTCAGGGAACGCGCGGCTGCGTAGCCGTTCGAGAGCGTGATTGCGAAGAGCGGGACCTCGGCCGCGCCTTGCTCGAGCGAAGCGGTCGCCACGGCAATCGGCGAAACGAGGATCCGGTCGGGCGACGAGACGGTCAGCGTGCCGCCCGCGCCGACGGCCGCGTCTAGCGGGCCGTCGTTGCCCGACGCGACGCTCGCGGCGCCCTCGCCGGCGGGGAGCGCCAGAGAAATCGTCCGGCCGAGCGCGGCGTTCGACGCGACATCGACGAGGACGAGAAGTCGCAGGCCGCTCGACGGGATCGGGAGCGACATCCCGCTCCGCACCCAGCGCGCGCCCGTCCAGACGAGGTCGCCGATCGCGCTATCGGCGAGCGCCGCGGCGGCGATCGCGCCGCCCGACGCGGCCGCGAACGCGCCGCCCGACGTCGCGGTGCGCCGCGCGAGCCGCACGCGCGCGATGTCGGAGCCCGCGATCGCCGTCCCCTGCTGCGCGACGGCGAGCGCCCGGAGCGTGTCGGGTTCGTATCCGTTCGCCGGGATCGTTACGTCGAGCGCGACGACGAGGCTCTCGCCGGCGGCCGCGGCGCGCGGCGCGATCGGCGTGACGAGGAACTGCGAGGCGCTCGCGCCGTCGACGGCGAGGCGGCCGGCGGGGTTGATCGGGAAGACGCCGTCGAGCGTCGGCGCTTCGGCGAACGCGATGTCGGCCGAGGCGGCGAGCGCGATGTCGAGCGAATCGCCGTCGCGCGCGACGGACGCGACGTCGATCGCGGCGAGGAAGCGGAGCGTGTCCTGCGACGGGATCGGAAGTGCCAGCCCGCCGAGCGAGACGCGTCCCGCCGAGAACACGCCGCTCTTGAGGAGCGAGTCGGCGGCGCTGACGGCTCCGTCGGCATCGCGGTCCCAGTACAGGACGACGGCCGCGAACTCCGCGTCCCTCTGCGCGGCGGTCCCGGGCCCCGCCGTCGCGTTCGTCAGCGCGACCGACGTGAGCGTCTTCGCGTCGGGGTAGTCGTTCTCGATGTCGAACCCGAGGAGCGGGCGCTTCGTTTGGCCCGGCCGCGCCGCTCCGCCCGCGGTGGCGACGGGAACGATCGTCACGTACGGCGGGATGACGGTGACTTCGTTCGTCGCGGTCGTCGTCAGAGTCTCCGCGTAGGCCTTGCCGTTCGCGTCGGTGCCGGAGGCGATCAGCGTGAGCGGGTAGACGCCGGGCGCGAGCCCGGCCGGGACCACGGAGCCCGCGAACGAGAAGACGCCGAGCGACGAGTCGGCGGCGAGCGTGAGCGCCGACGCGAGCGACGACGCGTACCCGGGCGAGCCGCCGAACGAGAGTCGCGTCGCGGCGGGGTCGAGCGTCACGCTGACGCCTCCCTCGTTCCAACCGCCCAGCAGAAGCGCGACGCCGCTCTCCCCGCGCGTGACGCGCCGCGGCCAGACGGAGTTCTGCGAGTCGGCCAGCCGCGGCGCCGCCTGCACGACCCACGCGCCCGTCGTGTCCGCCGTCGAATCGTAAAACGCGACGCCCGTCGCGCTCGTGGCGAGGAGGCTCGCGTCGAGGACGACCTGCGCCCCGGGCGCGAGCGCCGGTCCGACACCGACGGTCAGCGTGATCGCGCCCTCGGCGCCCGCCGCGATCGAATCGGGCGCGACGCTTCCCGCCACGGTCACGCTCCAGGACAGGTCGTTGCCTTGCGGGTCGCGCGGCCGAAGCGTCGGCGCGAAGTCGGTCAACGCGAGCCCCGTTTCATTCCGGAATCGGAGCGAAAGGTCGATGCTCGATTGCCCCTCCGTCACGGTGAGGCGCGGCGCATGGACCGACAGGACGCGCGGGCTTCCCGTCTCCGTCACCGTGACCGCCGCCGTGTCCGCCTTCGCTCCCGCGGAGGCGATCACTTTCCCGGCGCCGCCCGTCGCGCCGGTGAAGAGCCCGGTCGCATCGACGCTCCCGACGCTGCCCGTCGCAACCCAGCTCACCGCGGACGAGAGCACGTTTCCGTCCGCATCCTTCGTCGTTGCGGCGAACTGGCGCGTCGTCCCCTTCGGCACGATCGCCGACGCGGGGCTCACGTCGAGCGTAACGAGCGCTCCGGCGACCACAGTCACCGCGGGCGAATCGCCGGCGACCCCGAGCGACGATGCCGCGCGCACGGATCCGACGCCCGGTGTACTCGGGTTGAACGACCCGGTCGTGGCGCCGACCGTCCCGATTCCGCCGAGAACGCTCCACGCGATCGTCACGCCGGCCGACGCGTTCCCGTCCTCGTCCTTCGGCGCGGCGGCGAACTGCAGAGTCGAATCCGTCGAAACGGTCGAGGGTCCCGGCGTGACGACGAGCGACGCGAGCACGCCGGAGCCGACCGTGATCGTTCCCGTCGAATCGACGAGACCGCTCGGGCCCGCCGCGCGGATCCGAACGCTTCCCGTCTGACGGAACTCGACCGACGTGGCGACGTCCGGGCCGGCGGCGACGATCGCGACGGCGGCGCTCCCGACGACGTTCCACGTGCACGAAACCGGCCCGAGGTTCTCGCCCGCCGGGCCGTAGCCGGTCGCGCGCAGAGCGAGCCCATCCTGGTCCGCGGTCACGGCGAGCCCGCCGACCACAGCGCCGAGCGTGTCCTCGATCGCGATCCGCGTCAGGGCGCCGGTCGACAAGACGGAGATCGCCGCGCTCGCTGACAGACCGCCGTACGTGCCCTTCACTTCCCAAGTCGGCGGCGAAAGCGTCGTTCCCGCGGTGTAGAGCCCTTGTGACGAGATCGATCCGGCCGGGTCGGTCGTCGTCCACGCGACCGCGGGCCGCGCGATCGGCGTCGCGTTCCCGTCCTTGTCGAACGCGGTCAAGTCGAACTGGACCGTGTCGCCCGGGCTCGCGATCCCGCCCGACGGTGTGATCGCAACCGTCTTCACCGCGCCCATCGTGACTGTGACCTCGGCCGTGTCGGACGCCGTGCCGAGCGCCGACTTCGCGATGACGCCGCCGCTGCCGACTTTCTGCGCGTCGAACTTTCCCGACGCGTCGATTGCGCCGATCCCCCCCGAGACCGACCAGACGGGCAGGACGACCGTGATCGCGTTTCCGTCGGCGTCGTATCCGGACGCGGTGAACGTGAGCGAGGAATCGGCGGAGAGCGTCGCCGAGGCGGGGGAGACAACGATCTGGGCGAGCGCGCCGGGGACGACGGTCACGCGCGCGGAATCGGAGAGTGATGCGGCGCTCTTCTGCCACCGCTCGGGCTCGGCGAACCCAGCGGACGTGCTGTCGAGCCCGAACGGCTCTGATGCAACGACCCAACCCATTCCGGCGGTTGTCGCGCTGAAGAGCCCCGCGCCCACCGTGCCGACTCCGCCGCGGACCGTCCACTTCGCCGCGAACGCCGCGATGTTTCCGTCGGCGTCGCGAGCGATCGCGTTGAACAGCTTCGTCGTGTCGGCGGAGACGGTCGCCGAATCGGGGGACACGTCGAGCGAGACCGCCTGGCCCGCGTAGACCGTGACGGTCGCCGAATCGCGCGCCGCGCCCGCGACCGCGCGGACGAAACCGATCCCCGAGGTCGTCGCGACGAAGTTGCCCGTGCCGCCGACCGTCCCGATCCCGCCGAGGACTGACCAGACCGGCGCCGCCGCCACCGCGTTGCCGTCGGCGTCGAATACCGACGCGGAAAACTGCTTCGTGGAATCCGCGGAGACGGACACGGGGTCCGGCGTGACGACGACGCTCGCGGCGACGCCGGGGACGACCGTGACCCGCGACGAGTCGCGCGCGGAGCCGGCGATCGCGATCACGTACCCGTTCCCGGCAATCGACGCGGTGAACAGCCCGGACGGGTTGACCGTTCCGATCCCGCCCGACACGGTCCAGAGCGGCGCCGACGACACGACGTTTCCGTCGGAATCGCGGACCGTCGCGCTGAACTGTTTCGTCAAGTCGGCGGAGACGGTCACGGAATCGGGCGTAACGGTCACGCTCGCCGGCGCACCGGGAGTGACCGTCACCTGCGCCGAGTCGACGAACGTGAGGCCCGACACGTATGTCGCGACGATGCGGCCGGCGCCGGCCGTCGTCGCGGTGAACAGCCCCGACGAATCGATCGTTCCGATCGAGCCGACGACGCTCCACGACGGTTCGATCGGCGTGGACCCGAACAGGGTCGTCGCGTCGCAGTCGAAGTTCCTGCTCGAGTCGGCGCCCACCGTCGCCGAGTCGGGGACGATTCGGATCGAGAGAACGGGCGGAGGCGCGACGACGACATCCCAACTGTTCGCGTCCCCAGCGTTGAGGTTTGCGCTTCCCTCGGTCGCCGCGATCGGCGGGAACGCGGTCGATGCATCGTCGACGGTCGACGGGAAGTCGAACGACGACGACGCGCCGACGACCGGCGCGGTCGCCGTGAACGTGACGTCGATCCGCCGGGCGATGTTCATCTTGATTGGAAAGCCGATCCGAATCGTCGTCGCATCCGACGTGCTGGTGAAGGGAGCGGGGAATCCGTCGAGGAGGACGGCGGTCAGGAGGCCGAGCTTGAACCCCGACCCGAGTTTCACCTCGACCGCATTGGCGCCGCTATTCTGTCCGGCCGTGTAGAACGTCTTGATCGTGTACGTGTACACCTGCAGTCCGCCCGAGGCGGCGCTGTTGGGCGTGATCTCGGCGCGCGCCGAGTCGACGGCCGCCTTCGACGCGCCCGGGGTGATGTCGAGGATGAGGCGTGGCAGGCGAGTCGGATCGCTCCGGTTGTTCGAGACGAACTCCCGTTCCATGCCGTTGCCAGACGGGTTCTCGGAGACCAGCTTGAGGAGAACGCCATTGTTCGGCTGGCCCTCGAGCCATTTGGCCGCCATGTCTGTGACGTCCCACGAGTACCAGGCGTTCTTCGTCCCGGGAACGTCCTCCTGGGATCCGAGGGCCGGATCGTAGTCGCCTCCCGGTTGTGCCCAATAGTCGCCCGCACCTGTCGCATGCGGCCAAGTCGCTCCGTCGCCGGTCTCGTCGTCATCGCCCGTGCCTTCTTTCCACGAGCGCGTGACCGGGTGGACGCTGATCTGGGCGACCGAGCCGCCAGGGCCGGAATAGTTGTCGAGGTACAGCTCGAGAGTCGCGGAGTTGATGACGGCGCTCGAATCGATCGACGAGAGGTCGAATCGGAGGAGCGCCCGATGGATATGGTCCCTGTCGCCGACGTATAGCCTCTGCGCGGCGCCGTAGTTGTTGAGAGAGTCGCCCGCGTTTCCGAGGTACGTGTCGACGCCGGCGTCCTGCGCGGGCTGGAGCGTGACGACGACCGCGCCGGCTACGCCCGTCCATCCCAGAAACGTCGCGAGCGCGGCGACCGCGCCGAGCGCGGCGGCCACAATGTTGCAAACTCCAACACGTCTTGGAGCGCGCATTGCGACTCCTTGCGGGAGGACCGGGGGGCCGATTCTGGGCAAACGTCGATAAGACAATCGGTCGTCGGCCCCGAACGCTTGAGCGAGACGGTCCCCGATCTCCCCGAGGACTCAGTGCGCAAGCGACGCGCCCAAGGCGATCGTCGGTTCGGATTCGCGCCGCGCGGCGAAGAACCGCGAGGGATCGTCGAATCCCGTCGGATGTGATGGAGAATCGCGCGAATCGATCCAGGAACGCTTTCATCCGGCGCAGTCATCCGGCGCGTCCGTTGACGCGCCCGGAGGGCCGATGTACATTCGCCGCTCGACCGATGGGACGAGGTGGATCGCCGGGGAGAAGTTCGTTCGTCGCCTATTGGGCGCCCGTTCTCTTCTACCTCGGTTTGATTCTCACGGTTTCGTCGATCCCGGGTCCGAGGCTCGAGCCGCTCCGGCTCGCGAGCTGGGACAAGCTCGCGCACGCGATCGAGTACGCAGGACTGTCGCTGCTGTTGGCGCGGGCGCTCGCCGCCGCCGGCCCGTGGCGCGGGACGCCGTCGCCGCTGAAAGTGACGCTCGTCGCTCTCGTCGCGGCGATCGCGTGGGGCGCGATCGACGAGAACTTCCAGCGGCTCACCGGCCGCCAGCCCGACATCTTCGACTTCCTCGCCGATTCGGTGGGAGTGATTCTCGCGCAGGCCGCGCGGTTTGCGGCTCGCGCCTCGCGACCGGCGAGTTCGCGCGGGCAGGACTCGCGCAGGCAAGAAAGGAAATCGTGAGCGGTCAGTACAAAGCGCCGAAAGGGACGCACGACATCCTGCCGCCGGAGGCGCGCGCGTGGCAGCGTCTCGAGACGATCGTCCGCTCGGTAATGGACCGTTTCGGTTACGAGGAGATCCGCACGCCGATCTTCGAGGAAACGACGCTGTTCGCGCGTTCGGTCGGCGAGACGACCGACATCGTGAAGAAGGAGATGTACACGTTCACCGACAAGAAGGGCCGGAGCCTCACGCTTCGGCCCGAGGGAACGGCGCCGGCTGTGCGCGCGTTCGTCGAACATCACCTCGGCCGTGGCGCGCGTCTGACGAAGCTCTTCTACGTGGGGCCGATGTTCCGGTACGAGCGGCCGCAGGCCGGGCGCTTCCGGCAGTTCCATCAGTTCGGCGCGGAGGCGATCGGGTCGGCAGATCCGGAAATCGACGTCGACGTGATCGCGCTGTTCGTGCGCGTGCTCGAAGAAACGGGGATCGCGGGGCTCTCCGTCGCGCTCAACTCCGTCGGCGACGCGAACTGCCGGCCGCTGCACGTCGCCGCGATCCGCGAAGCGCTCGCGTCGCACAAGGACGCGCTCTGCCCGGATTGCAAGGAGCGCCTCGAGCGCAACCCGCTCCGGATTCTCGACTGCAAGGTGCCGGCGTGCCGCGGGCTGGCGGCGCGCATCCCGCCCGCGACCGACTTTTTGTGCGACGCGTGCCGCGCGCACCACGCCGCGGTCGAAGCGGGGCTCGCCGCGCTCGGCGTCGTGTTCCGGCTCGACAAGAACCTCGTCCGCGGGATCGATTACTACACGCGGACCGCGTTCGAAATTCATCACGGCGCGCTTGGCGCGCAGAACGCGCTCGGCGGCGGCGGGCGGTACGACGGTCTCGTCGCGGAGCTCGGAGGGGCGCCGACGCCGGGAATCGGGTTTGCCGCGGGGATGGAGCGGATCTTGACGGTGCTCGGCGAGGCGCCGGCGCGCCCTCGCGGTGTCGTCGCGGTCCTTCCGCTCGGCGCCGCGGAAGAAGCGGCCGCGCGGCGCTTGCTCTACGAGCTGCGGCGCGTGGCGCCAGCGGAGATCGTCGCCGGCGACGCCGGCCTCGGCAAGAAGCTCCGCGCCGCGAATGAGATGGGTGCACGGTTCGCGGTGATCCTCGGCGAAGATGAGGTCCGCGCCGGCCGGCCGCTCCTCAAGGACATGGAAACGGGCGAGCAGACGCCGATGTCGGAGCCGGAAATCATCGCGCGAGTCGCGGCGGTCGCGCCGCCGCCGACCAAGGAGAGCTCGTGAGCGAGATCGATTCCCGTCGAGACGATGGCGCGCTCGCGATGGAGCCGCTCGGCGATTGGCGTCGCTCGCACACGTGCGGCGCGCTCCGCCCCGGCGACGTCGGGCGCGAGGCGACGATCATGGGCTGGGTGCATCGCCGCCGCGACCACGGAGGCGTCGTGTTCGCGGACATCCGCGACCGCCACGGGATCACGCAGGTCGTCGTCCGGCCGGAGGAGCATCCCGAGCTGGAGGCGAGGGCGCGTGAGCTTCGGTCGGAATTCGTCATCGCCGTGCGCGGCGTCGTCGAGGCGCGGCCCGGCGACATGAAGAATCCGAACCTCGCGACCGGTGACGTCGAAATCTCCGCGCGCGAGATTCGGATTCTCAACCGGTGCCTGACGCCGCCGTTTCTCGTCGATGACGAGGAGGAGGCGAACGACGACCTGCGCCTCAAGTACCGCTTCGTCGACTTGCGCCGCCCGCGAATGCAACGAAACCTCGCGCTCCGCCACCGCGCGGTCCTCACCGCGCGGAACTACTTCGATGCGAACGGATTTCTCGAGATCGAGACGCCGCTCCTGGTGAAATCGACGCCCGAGGGCGCGCGCGACTTCGTCGTGCCGAGCCGCCTGATGCCCGGGAAGTTCTTCGCGCTCCCGCAGTCACCGCAGCTCTACAAGCAGATCCTGATGGTGAGCGGTTGCGATCGGTACGTTCAGTTCGCGAAGTGCCTCCGCGACGAAGATCTTCGCGCCGACCGCCAGCCCGAGTTCACGCAGATCGACCTCGAGATGTCGTTCATCGGCGAGGAGGACGTCTTCGCGCTCGTCGAAGGATTGATGAAGGACGTATGGAAGACGACGATCGGCATCGACGTGCCGACGCCGTTCCCGCGGATCACGTACGACGACGCGATGGCGCGGTACGGGAGCGACAAGCCCGACACGCGGTTCGGCCTTGAGCACAAGGACCTGACGGCGCTGGCGCGCGGGTCGAGCTTCAACGCGTTCCGCGGTGCGGCGGAGGCGGGCGGATTGGTGAAGGCGATTGCCGCGCCGTCGGATGCGCTCTCGCGAAAGGTGATCGAGGAGCTGGAGGCGGTTGCGAGGGCAGCGGGCGCGGGCGGGCTCGCGTGGACGCGGCGGACCGACGCGGGGCTCGAGGGGGGCGTCGCGAAGTTCTTCGCGGGCGCGGACGGCGAGGCGCTCGCGAGCGCCGCCGGCGCGCGCCCCGGCGAGACGATCCTCGCGGTCGCGGGCCCGGCGCGCATTGCGCACGCGTCGCTCGCTGCCGTGCGGAACGAACTCGGCGCGCGGCTCGGGCTCGTGAAGCCCGGCGACTTCCGCTTCGCGTGGGTCCACCGCTTCCCGCTGTTCGAGCGGAACGACGACGGATCGTACAGCCCCGCGCACCACATGTTCACGATCCCGCTCGACGAGCACATCGAGATCATCGAGAGCGACCCGGAGCGCGTGCGCGCCGTACTGTACGACCTCACGCTGAACGGTTCGGAGATCGCGTCGGGATCGGTGCGCGTCCATCGTCCCGACATTCAGCGGCGAATAATGAACGTCGTCGGCATTCGCGGCGACGAGCAGGACGCGCGGTTCGGGTTTCTTCTGTCCGCGTTCGAACTCGGTGCGCCGCCGCACGGCGGGATCGCGATCGGCCTCGACCGCGTCGTCGCGCTCATCGCCGGCGAGTCCTCGATCCGCGAAGTGATCGCGTTCCCGCGGACGCAGAAGGGGAGCAGCCCGATGGACGGCTCACCCTCCGCGCTCGACCCGAAGCAGCTCGAGGAGCTGCACATTCGCGTGGTGGAAGAAGAGGGGTAGCGGGCAGAGATCGACTTTGCAATAATCGTCGCACCCTTCCACGGAGGTGCCACGATGCGTCGTCGATACTCCGCCTCGAGCCCGCGGCTCTCAGCCGTCCTCGCCCTCGCCACCCTTCTGATCGCGACGCACTCCGTTGCCCTCGAGGCGCCGATCCGAGTTCGAGAGAGCGACGACCTTCAATCGGGAATCGCCACCGGCTGCCTTCGCCTCCCCAACCTCGACGGCACGTGCGCGAACTACCGGTGGTACAACCTCTGCAGCAACTACGTTTGGATCTTCCAGACTGGGCGGGGCGAGTCGGCCGGCGTACTGTTTGGCGGTCTCGATCAGCCGTGCGTCACTCCAGGCAACCGAGTAAAGCGCGTGATCACGTATTTCCGCAACGCGTTCCCTTCGTACGGCGACTGGACGGCGACGATCTCGCTGCACAAAGACAACGAGGGCGACGGCTGCCCCGACGCGCTCCTCGCATCGACGGTCATCGTGCCCTATCTACGTTGGAACTGCTCGGAACTCAACGTCACGATCCCCGCGGCGACGAGCTACCTCATCGTGAAACAGCAAAAAGACAACGGCCCTGGAAACGTCAACCAATTCGCGACGGACGGTCCTTACAACGAGCAATGCGACCCATTCCCGACGCCGCATTCGTTCAACTATGGCGCCAACAGCTCCCAGTGCGAGCCCTGGCCGCAAGTCAACAAGAGAGACGTCAACCTGCTGACGTGGCTGATCATCGATTCCGGGGCGACGAGCACCGAGGGCACGAGTTGGGGCCGCATCAAGGGGATGTACCGATAGACTCGGGGCCTCGATCGAATCTCGTCGTACTCGCCGAGGTGCCGCCTCACTCCTTCCGCATCGCCCGCCGCCCATCGCTCATGGATCGATGACATGCGGTCGATATCTCACTATAATGAGGCCATTCCGCGGACGGGCCGGGAGCAACGAATCGATCGCCGGCCGCGTCAGGCGCGCTGAAGGAGACGGGACCCGACACCGAGTGAGCAAAGACTCCGTTCTTCGCCGCATCCAATTCCTCGAAGTCGAGCCGGTCCATCTCTTCGGAGAGAGCGACCTGAACCTCCGCGCCATCGGCGAGCGATTCCCCGCCGTGACGATCGTGGCGCGCGGGAACGGCATCACTCTCGAAGGCCCACCCGAAGACGTTCAGAAAACCGAGTCGCTGTTCCTCGAGCTGATTTCGCTCGTCCGCCAGGGGAAGGTCCTCACCGAGAGCGACGTGCAGTACGCGCTCTCGCTGATCGACGATGAAGCGCACACCGGTCTCGCGCAGCTCTGGACGGGGAAGGATTCGTACTTCGATCTCCGCCGCCCCGTCAAGCCGAAGACGCTTGGCCAAGGCGAGTACGCTCGCGCCATCCAGGAGCACGACATCGTGTTCGGGGTCGGGCCGGCGGGGACGGGGAAGACTTATATCGCGGTCGCGTCGGCGGTCACTGCGCTGCGGCGACGCGCCGTCTCGCGGATCGTTCTCGTGAGGCCCGCCGTCGAGGCGGAAGAGAGCCTCGGTTTCCTGCCGGGCGATTTCCAGGAGAAGATCGACCCGTATCTCCGGCCGCTATATGACGCGCTCCACGAGATGATGGGCCCGGACAAGATTCGACGATCGCTCGAGATGGGGATCATCGAAGTGGCGCCGCTTGCATACATGCGGGGACGCACGCTCTCCGACTCGTTCGTCATCCTCGACGAGGCGCAGAACACGACGATCGGCCAGATGAAGATGTTCCTCACGCGACTCGGCGCGAACGCGAAAGCCGTGATCACCGGCGACGTGACACAGATCGACCTAAAGGAGAAGGATTCCTCGGGCCTCGTGCAGATTCAGGGAATCCTCCGCGACATCGAGGGGATCAAGTTCTGTTACTTCACGGAGAAGGACGTCGTGCGCCACATGCTCGTCAAGAAGATCATCAGGGCGTTCGAGGAGCACAGCGCTAACGGGATCGCGAGGAACGGCGCCGCGCACAGCGGCGTGCTATCCGCGCCCGCCGCCCCGGCCGCACCCGCCGCCACGGCCGCCACGGCCCCGCCGACCGCCTCCGGCCCGCAGGCGCCCGAACCTCGGAGCGGCGAGCCCGCGTAGTCTCACTTCCCCCGCGTTGAGCCTCGAGATCCAGATCGATCCGGCCGCGACCGGAGTGTCCGCGGCCCGCGCTGCGCGCCTCGCGCGTTTCGGGCGCCGCGTTCTCGGCCGCGTCGGGCGACGCGGATGGTCGGTGTCCGTCTTGATCGTCGACGACCGCGCGATCCGGGCGCTCAACCGCCGTTGGCGCCGCCACGATCGAGCGACGGACGTCCTCTCGTTTCCCGCGGGCGAAGGGCCGGGGCCCGCGCGCCTCCTCGGCGACGTCGTGATCTCGGCGCCGCGCGCCGCCGACGGGGCGAAGCGATTCGGCGTCTCCCTCGATCGGGAGTTGCAACGACTCCTCGTTCACGGCATCCTGCACCTCATGGGTTACGACCACATGACGGCGAATGAGCGCGGCGAGATGCGCGCCGAGGAAGAACGCCTGCTTCGCGGCGCGGCGCGAGCGAGGAAGGGCCGGCGATGAACGACGCGCGCAACGCGCGGCTCCCGCGCGCCCTCTTCGCGCTCTTCTTTCTTTCCGGCGCCGCCGGTCTCGTCTACCAGGTCGTCTGGACGCGTATGCTCACGCTCGTGTTCGGCGCGACCGTGTACGCGGTCAGCGCGGTCCTCACCGTTTTCATGGCGGGACTCGCCGGCGGGAGCTTCTTCATCGGCCGCCGCGTCGACAAGCCGGGAGTGAATCTTCTTCGCCTGTACGGCCGCCTCGAGATCGGCATCGGGCTGTATTGTCTTGCGAGCCCGTTCCTGATCGGGCTGGTGAAGTTCTTGTACGTCGCCGCGGCGCCCGCGTTCGCCGGCAGTTTCACGGCCTTTTCGCTCTTCCGATTCGGTCTCTCCGTCATCGTTCTCGCCGTGCCGACGTTCCTGATGGGCGGAACCCTTCCGATCCTCGCGAAGTACGTCGTGCGGCGGTTCGACAAGCTCGGCACCGGCGTCGGAATCCTGTACGCCGTGAACACGGCCGGCGCAGTCCTCGGGAGCTTTCTCACCGGGTACGTGTTGATCGCGGCGATCGGCGTCCGCGCGACGATTATCGTTGCCGTGCTCGCGAACCTCGGCGTCGGGTTCGGTGCGTTCGCGCTCGCGCGCCGCGGAGGAGGCGCCGCCCTTCCGGAGCCGTCGCCGGAGCCGTCGCCCGAGCCGCCGGCAGCGCCGCCGCCCGCGCCCGAACCTGAACCCGCACTCGCGCACGCGCCCGAGATGAAGCCTGCGCCGTCATCGCGCGGGCTCCTCCAGATCGGCGCGCTCGTCGTCTTGTTCGCGTCGGGGCTCGCGTCTCTCGTCTACGAGGTCGCATGGAGCCGGCTCCTCGGTCAGGTGCTTGGCAGCTCGGTCTACGCGGTCAGCGCGATGCTCACGACGTTTCTCGTCGGGATTGCGCTCGGCAGTCTCGTCGCGACGCGCTTCGCGGACCGCGTGAAGAACCCGCCCGCGTTCCTCGCTCTTCTCGAGATCGGAATCGGCCTCACGGCGCTCGTCGCGACGCCCCTCCTCGACCGGCTGCCTCTCCTCTTCCTGAAGATCACGGGCGTGTTCGGAACGGGGTTCGCCTCCGGCGCGCTGGTTCAGTTCGTCATCTCGGCGCTCGTGATGATCGTCCCCACGCTCCTGATGGGGGCGACGTTTCCCCTCGCGGCGCGGATCTACGCCCGCGACCTCGCGCACCTCGGCCGCGCGATCGGCGTCGTCTACTCGTGGAACACCGTCGGCGCGATTCTCGGCGCCTTCCTCGGCGGGTTCGTCCTTCTTCCGTCGATCGGGATGCGCAACACGATCCTGCTGGCGGTCGCGGCGAACGTCGTCGCCGGCTCGGCGTACCTCCTCATCACGCGCGGCTCGCGGCTCGTCGTTCGCGCCCTCGTCCCGGCGCTCAGCCTCGGCGCCGTGGCCGCGCTCGCCGTGTTCGGCGCCGAGTGGGACCGCTACCTGCTGAACTTCGGCGCGTTCGACAGCCCCGGCTACTACAGCGACCTGATCAAGACGAAGGGTCTCCGCGACGTCCTCTACTCGTACGAAATCCGTTACTACAAGGAAGGCCTCAACGCAAACGTGGCCGTCAGTCAGGAGGGAGAGAGTCTCTTCCTGCAGATCAACGGTCGGACCGAAGCCTCGACGACCTCCGACATGCCGAACCAACTTCTCGCGGCGCACATCCCCCTACTGCTCCACCGGGAGCCGCGGGAGGCGTGTCTGATCGGGCTCGGCAGCGGGATCACGCTCGGCTCGATGCTCCTCCATCCGCTGTACAACGTCGACTGCGTCGAGATCTCGTCGGCCGTCGTCGAGGCCGCCGGATACTTCGCCGACCACGACTACAACGCGCTCGCCGACCCGCGCGTCCGCCTCGTGCAGGACGACGGAAGAAACTTTCTCCTCCAGTCGAACAAGAAGTACGACGTCTTGATCTCCGAGCCGTCGAAGCCGTGGATCACCGGCGTGTCGAACCTCTTCACGAAGGACTACTACGAACTCTGCCAAGAGCGTCTCGATGAAGACGGGATCATGTGTCAGTGGTGCCACTACTACAGCATGAGTCCGGAAGACTTCCAAACGATCGTCAGGACGTTCTCGAGCGTATTCCCGTACGTCCACCTTTGGAACGTCGGGCGCGACGTTTTTCTCCTGGGTTCGCGGACCGCGCTCCCGATCGACGCCGATCTCGTGACGCTCAAGCTCCAAGACCGGAAGATCGCCTTCGACTTGTCGCGGGTCGGAGTGCGCAGCGGCTTCGAGTTCGTGAAACTGTTCATGATGGCGGACGGCGACCTGCGCGAGTTCGTCGGCCCCGGCGCGAGCAACACGGACGACCGGCCTCGGATCGAGTTTTCCGCGCCGCGAAACCTCTCCGTCTACAAGCAGGAGGAGATCCACCGGTCGATGCTCGCGTTCCGGCCGAGGTTCATCGCCTACCCGCTCATGCGTCAAGTGATCGAGCTCGCGAACGGTTTCGGGTACTCGTACCCGCTCGCATCGATTCGTTACCTGACGCCGGCGACTCGCCTCACGCCGCGCACCGCGATGATCGTGCGCACGCTTCGCGCCGATTCCGACACGACGACGGGCGAGCCGATCGTCGCGTTCCGCCGCGAGGCGTGGTTTACGACGGACGATAACGGCATCCTCGCGTTCGCAACGATCGAACAGACCGCCTTTACGGATTCGGTCCTCGCCATGACGCTCACGAAGCTGCCGGGGCATGACGTCTCCGCCGGGGAGACGACCGTCCGCGGCCACTCGGCGCGGTGGATCCTCAAGCAGGGCGCGAAGCCCGAGGATTTCCTCGTTGCGCTGACGTGGCACTGCCCCGATAACCGCGTGCAGCTCCTCGTCACGCGGCAGTTCACCGGCGAGGCGAACACGCAGCGGATGATCGACGAGGTGACGCACTCCTCGAGCTGCTTGCACGACAGCAGGGAAGCGTCCTAGCGCCGTCGCGGGCGCTCGCCCCTCCGTCGGAGAGCTAGCCGATCGCGCGGATCGGTGCTAACCTCGCGTCCGCCACATGCCGATCCGCTCTCTCATCCTCGTCGCGTTCTTCGTCCTCACCCTTCTTGGAGCGTTCTTCGCCGGGTCGGAGACGGCGTACCTCACGCTGCCGCGCGCGAGCCTCGAATCGATTCTCGAGTCGCGCCGCCGGGGATGGCGCGCCGTGCAGGCGCTCCTGGCCGAGCCGCGCAAATTGATTCTCTCGCTCAAAGTCGGGCTCCTGTTCAATCGTCTCGCTCTCGCCTCCCTCGCCGGACTGATCGCGTTCGACTTCGCGACGGAGCACGACCTTCCCGTCGTCCGCGTCATCCTCGCCGAGATGCTCGGAATCGGAATCTTCGTGCTCTTGTTCGGCGAGATGATCCCGCGGACCGTCGTGTTCCAGCACCGCGAAGGGTTCGTCGTTCTCGTGGCGCCGATCCTCCGTCTTTACAGCGCGGTGATGGCGCCGTTCGCGCAGCTCTTGATCCGCTTTCTCCATGGTTTGGCCGCGCTGTTCGGCCGAGAGGAACGCGTCCCGTACCTGACCGCCGAGGAGCTGATCGCGGTCGTCGAGGGGGGCGAGGACGAGGGGAAGCTCCCCGCCGAGGAGCGCGAAATGATCCACTCGATCTTCGAGTTCGGCGCCACCTCGGTGCGCGAGGTGATGGTCCCGCGAATCGACATGGTCGCGGTCGAGGCGTCGGAGAGTCTCGACACGGCGCTCGCGCTCGTCTCGGACAAGGGGCACTCGCGGATCCCCGTTTATCAGGAGCGCGTCGACCAGATCATCGGGACCCTCTACGCGAAGGACCTGCTGCGAGTCATGCGCGATCCGGCCCGCGACGGGATCCGCCTGCGCGACCTCGTGCGCAAGCCCTACTTCGTCCCCGAGACGAAGAAGATCGACGACCTGCTCCGCGAGTTCCAGCGCGAGAAGAACCACATGGCGATCGTCGTCGACGAGTACGGCGGAACGGCGGGGATCATCACGCTCGAGGACGTACTCGAAGAAATCGTCGGCGAGATCCACGACGAGTACGACCGCGAGGAGCCGCTGTTCGCCGCGCTTCCCGGCGGCGGGGCGCGCGTCGCGGCGAAGCTCGGGATCGACGAGTTGGGCGAGAAGCTCGGCGTGACGCTCCCCGTCGAGGGATACGACACGCTCGGCGGCTACCTGTATCACTTGATCGGGAGCGTCCCGAAGACGGGCGAGACCGTGGCGGACGAGCACTTTCGCTACACCGTCGAGAAGGTCGTCGGGCAGCGGATCACGATGGTGAGGCTCGAGCGGCTCGAGCGGCGCGAGCGCTCCGATTCGAACTCCGACTCCGACGGCGACTCCGCGGACGACTCGCGCGCAAACTCCGCTCCGCGTTCCTGAGGCCGCGCGATGGCACTCGAGACGACCGAGGCGATCGTCCTGCGCGCGTTCCGCTACGGCGATTCGTCGAAGATCGTCTCCCTCTACACGCGCCGGTTCGGGAAAATCCGATTGATCGCGAAGGGCGCGCGCTCGAAGAAGCCCCGTTTCGGCGCGAGCCTCGAGCCGTTCACCGAGAGCCTCGTCGTCTTCTACCGGAAGAAGGAGCGCGAGTTGCAGCTCCTCTCGTCGAGTGATACAGTGCGGAACTTCGCGGGGTTGAGGGAGCGCGCGTTTCGTCTCGGCCTCGCGTGCGCGACGATCGAATCGACGGAGCGGATGACGCCGGAGGGGGAGGAAGACCCCGCGCTGTACCCGTGGCTGCGCGCCGCGCTCGCCGCGCTCGAGTCGGCGGCGAACGACGCGGAAGCGGAGACGGCATTTTGGCGCGGGCAAGCGTCGCTCCTCGACCACCTCGGCTATCGCTGGGAGCTGGAGGCGTGCGTCGGATGCGGCGGCGCCGCGTACGGGACGCGCGTTGCGATCGATCCGCAGGAAGGGACGCTCTGCGCGGATTGCGCGCGGACGCGGGGCGGAGCGGTCGTCGTCGGCGAGGCGGCGCGCGCGGCGCTCGCCGACGGGTTCCCGGCGCCGCTCGACGGCGAGTCGCTCCGCGACATCCGCCGGCTCTTCGCGCACTTCTACGAGGGATGCGGGTTCGGGAAAGGGCCGCTCCGCTCGCTGTCGTACCTCGAAGCCGTGAGCGGCGGACCGGAGGCGGCGTCGTGAAGACGAAGACGACGTTTCAAGACATCATCCTTACGCTCGAGAGCTATTGGTGCGGCCTGGGCTGCGTGCGGCAGGAGCCGTACAGTTCCGAGGTCGGCGCCGGCACGTTCAACCCGGCGACGTTTCTCCGCGCGCTCGGGCCCGAGCCGTGGCGTGCCGCGTACGTCGAGCCGTCGCGCCGCCCGAAAGACGGCCGGTACGCGAAAAACCCGAACCGCGTCCAGCTCTTCCACCAGTACCAGGTGATCCTCAAGCCGTCGCCCGCCGATGTGCTCGACCTGTACTTCAAGAGTCTCGAGACGCTCGGGTTCAACCTCTCGCGGCACGACGTCCGGCTCGTCGAGGACGACTGGGAGTCGCCGACGCTCGGCGCATGGGGCCTCGGCTGGGAAGTCTGGATGGATGGGATGGAGGTCACGCAGTTCACCTACTTCCAACAGGTGGGCGGGATCGACCTCGACCCGACGTCGGCCGAGATCACGTACGGTCTCGAGCGGCTCGCGATGTACTTGCAAGGCGTCGACTCGATCTTCGACGTCGAGTGGGCGCCGGGGATCGCGTGGGGCGAGATCGCGCGGCAGTCGGAGATCGAGAACTGCACGCTCAACTTCGAGGAAGCGGACGTCGAGTCGCTGTCGCAGTTGTTCTCACGGTACGAGAAGGAAGCGGCGCGTCTCCTCGAGAAGAGGCTCGTGTTCCCCGGCTACGACGCGACGGTGAAGTGCTCGCATTACTTCAACCTGCTCGACGCGCGCGGCGCGATCAGCGTGACCGAGAGGACCGGCTACATCGGCCGGATCCGCCGTCTCGCCCGCCTCTCCGCGCTCGCGTACGTGACGAAGCGCGAAGAGATGGGATTCCCATTGTTGCCGCCCGAGGAACGCGCGCGGCGGCTCGCGGCGAAGGAAGCCGCGAGCGCGAAGGAAGCGTAGCGGATGTCGAAGCCCCTCCTCCTCGAGATCGGCGTCGAGGAGATCCCGGCCGGCTACATCCCGCCGGCGCTCGAGCAACTCCGCGCCGACTGCGAGGCGCTCCTGACCGACCTGCGGCTCCTTGCGCCGGGCGCGACCGTGCGGACTCTCGGCACGCCGCGGCGGCTCGTCGCGCTCGCGAGCGGCGTTCTCGACCGCCAGGAAGATCGCGAGGTCGTAAGCCAGGGCCCGGCGAAGCGCGCCGCGTTCGACGCGGACGGCAACGCGACGAAGGCGGCGATCGGATTCGCGCGGTCGCGCGGCCTGACAGTCGACGGGCTCGAGATCGTCACGACGGAGAAGGGCGAATACGTCGCCGCGCGCGTGATGGAGCGCGGCGAGGAAGCCGCGGCGCTCCTCGCGACGCGGCTCCCCGCGATCCTTCTCGGCCTCAAGTTTCCGAAGTCGATGCGATGGGACGACAGCGGCGCCGCGTTCACGCGGCCGCTCCGCTGGATCCTCGCGCTCCTCGGCGACGCGCCGCTCGCGCTCTCCGTCGGGCGCGTCGCGTCGGGCCGCGTGACGCACGGACACCGTTTCGTCTCGCCCGGGCCGTTCGAGGTCGCCTCGCCCGACGCCTACGAGGCGACGTTGCGGCGCGCCGCCGTCGTCGTCGATCCCGCCGAGCGCCGCGCGACGATCGCGTCGGCGCTCGAGTCCGCGGCGCGCGGCGCGGGCGGCCGTCTCGTCGCGGACGATGAATTGCTCGATCAGGTCACGTTTCTCGTCGAGACACCTGCCGTGCTTGTCGGGTCGTTCGACGAGCGCTACAACGCGCTTCCGCCCGAAGTGATCGTGACGGCGATGAAGGAGCACCAGCGCTACTTCTCGATCAAGGCCGCGACTGGGAAGCTCTGCCCGAAGTTTCTGTCGGTCGTAAACCTCCCGGCCGACGACACAGCGCGGCTCGACGTCGTGCGCGCTGGGAATGAACGCGTGCTCGCCGCTCGCCTCGAGGACGCCGAGTTCTACTGGGAGGAAGACCAGAAAACATCGCTCCGCGCGAAGGTCCCGCTGCTCGATCGCGTCGTGTGGCAGGAGAAGTTGGGGACGGTCGGGGAAAAGGCGAAGCGGATCGAGCGGCTAGCACAACAGCTGGCGAAGGGATCATTTGCGTCGGCGGCATCCGTCGCCATGCAGGCCGCTCCGCTTCTCAAGGCCGACCTCGTCACCGACATGATCCAAGACGGGAAGGAGTTCACGAAGCTCCAGGGGTTCATGGGCCGCGAGTACGCGTTCCGAAGCGGCGAATCCCGCGAGGTCGCCGACGCCATCTTCGAGCACTACCTCCCGCGGTTCTCCGGCGACCAGCTCCCCGCATCGCTTCCCGGCGCGATCCTTTCGGTTGCCGACAAGCTCGATACGATCGTCGGCTGTTTTGGGATTGGGCTCATCCCGACTGGCTCAACAGACCCGTTCGCCCTCCGGCGCCTCGCTCGGGGTGTGCTGCGCATTCTAATCGAGCGCGACACGCCGTGGGACCTAAGTCCGATCCTCGAGTTGGTATTCGACGGCTACGATGGCCGGTTGGGGACTAACCGACCGAGAGTCGTTGCCGACGTTCTCGCCTTCTTCGCCGACCGTCTCAAGAACCTCCTCGTCGAGGAAGGGATCGCGTACGACGCGATCGAAGCCGCGCAGGCGGTGACGCAGCACCCGCGCGACGTCGAGCAGCGCGCGCGCGCGATCGGCGCGTTCCGGGCGAGCCCCGACTTCGAGCGGCTTGCGGTCGGGTTCAAACGCGTGTCGAACATCCTCAAGGGGGTCGCGGACGCGGGGATGGTCGGCGCAGACGCGCTCGTCGAGCCGCAGGAGAAGGCGCTCCACGAGGCCCTCCTCCTCGCATCGAACGCGATCGCGCCGCACCTGGCCGCGCACCGATACCGCGAAGCGATGGAACTCTTGCTCGACCTCCGGGGCGTGATCGACGCGTTCTTCGACAAAGTCCTCGTGATGGCGGACGACCCGGCGCTCCGGAAGAACCGGCTCGCGCTGCTCGGCGCGGTGCGCGAGCTGTTCCTTCGGTTCGCCGACCTCTCGCGGATCGTGATCGAGGGCGACGCGAAGTGAGCGGCACCGAGGGCGCCCGGGAGTGAGCGTGCCCGCCGCGCCGCGTTCGCCGGCGACGGTGCCGACCGGGATCCTCGCGTGGGATCCCCACGTCCCGCCGTCCGACGCGGGGCGCGGCAAATCGGTTTCGTTCGTCTACCCGGCGTTCAACGAGGAGGAGAACATCGCGGAGGCCGTCCGTCGCGCGGTCGAGGCCGCGGCGCTGGTCGGGCTCGACGAGTTCGAAGTCATCGTCGTTGACGATGGCAGCGCCGACGGGACGTGGTCGCTGCTCGAAAATATCGCGCGCGACGAGCCGCGGCTCCGCCCGATCCGCCACGATCAGAACCGAGGCTACGCGGCCGCGCTCCGCACGGGGTTTACCGCCGCGCGATTCCCGCTCGTCTTCTACTCCGACTCCGACAACCAATTCGACATCCGGGAGATCCGGTACCTGCTCCCGCTCGCGGAACGGTTCGACATCGTGACGGGTTTCCGGATCTACCGATTCGATCACCTGACGCGGCTCGTGTTGTCGTGGGGATTCAACCTTCTCGTCCGAATCCTCTTCCGAATCCCGGTGCGCGACATCGACTGCGCGTTCAAGATTTTCCGGCGGGAGATCTTCGACAAGATCGAGATCGAGTCCCAGCGGTTTTTCGTCGACACAGAGATTCTCGCGAAGGCGAAGGCGCTCGGGCTCACGATGACGGAGATCGGCGTGCGGCACTATCCGCGGATCGCGGGCCAATCGACGGTCCGTCCGATTCACATTCTGTACACGCTGCGCGAGCTGGCGAAGATCTGGGGCCGGATCTACCTCAAGTGACGCGCCGCGCGCCGGCGGGCTTGCGATGAGCCGCCGCTTTACGGTCCTCCCGGAATCGCTCCTCCTCGCCGCTCTCGTCGTCCTGTACTTCGCTCCCGTCCTCTTCTCGCATTTCACCGAAGTGCCGTGGGACGAGCGCGGGTTCGGGCCGTGGCGGTCGGGCGCCGCGCCCGGCGCTGGCGGTCTGACCGCGGACCCGGTCCTCTCCTATTTCCCGCGGCGCGCGATCCTGCACGAGGCGATCCGCGCGGGCCGCATTCCGCTCTGGAGCGAAGCGTCGTTCTGCGGCGCGCCGTTCCTCGCGAACTTCCAGTCGGGCGTCCTCTACCCGCCGAACTGGCTGATCGCGCTCGTCTCGCCGGAGCGCGGGATGGGCGTCTTCGCCGCGCTTCACGTGTTCCTTCTCGGGCTCGGCGCGGCCCTCTTCCTGTCCGACCTCGGAGTCGGCCGCGCGGCTCGGCTCGCCGGCGCGGTCGCCGCGTCGTGGAACGGGTTCGTCGTCGCGCGGCTCGCGCATCCGACCGCGCTCGCGACGCTCGCGTGGCTCCCGTGGGTGCTTCTTCTGTCGCGGCGGCTCGTCGTCGCGCCGTCGGCGCGCGGCGTCGCGCTCCTCGCGGGCGCGTGGGCGCTCGCGATCCTCGGCGGATTCCCGCCGATCCTCGTTTACGTCGGCTACGCGGCCGTCGTCGTCGCAGCGTTCGTCCGACTCGGCGTCGCATCGAGGCCCATCGCACGCGGTCTCGTCGCGGGGGCGCTCCTGCTCGGCGCGGGCCTCGCGGCGGCGCAGCTCCTCCCGACGATCGAGCTGTCGCGCTTCTCCGACCGCGCGACGATCCCGTTCCCGTCGATCCTGTCGAGCGCGATCCACCCGGCGCTCGTGATCCGCCTCGTCGCGCCGGCGTTTTTCGGCGACCCGGCCGCGGGGAACGACCTATCGCGGGCGTTCACCCGCGGCGACGGGCACTACGCGCAGACGTTCCTGTCGTCGGGGTGCTACCTCGGGACGGCGGTCCTGGCGCTTGCGATCGCCGGCGCGTTCGACCGCCGCCGGGAGGCGCGCGCTCTCGCGCTCCTCGCCGCGGCCGGCGCGCTACTCGCATACGGCAGCCCCATATTGCGGGTCGCCGTCGCGATCGTCCCGGGTTTCCGGATCGCCCGGATCGATCGCGCGATCGCGTTGACGCACGTCGCGGCGGCGCTCCTCGCCGCGATCGGTCTCGATCGCGCCGCGTCCGACGCGGCGTTCCGGAAGCGGCTCGCCGGCGCGCTGCTCATCGTCGCGGCGCTCTGCGGCGGGTTGGCGCTTCTTGGCGCGTTCGCCGGGGTCGACCTCGCGGCGCCGCTCCTTCCCGGCGCGATCCGCGGGACGCAGCCCGCCGACGCGGCTCGCGCTCTCGTCCGCCCGCTCCTCGTCGCCGCGGGCCTCGCGGCCGCGCTGATCGTCGCGCGCCGCGGGCCGGCTCGCTCCCTCTCGGCCGCGTGGCTCGCGCTCCCCATCCTCTGTCTCGACCTCGGAAGCTTCGCGGTCGCGCATCACTTCCCCCGCGACACGCGCGACTTCCTCGCCGACACGCCGGGTCTCGCGTTCCTCCGCGCGCGAACGGAGTCCGAGCGCGCCTCGGGCGGCGGTGCGCCGCGAATCGTTCGTCTCGGCGCCGTCGAACCCGCGCTTCTCCCGCCGAACCTCCCCGGACTTTTCGGGCTCGAGGACGCGCAGGGATACAACGCGCTCGCCGTGAACCACTACATGGCGTACGTCAAAGCGATCGAGCCCGAGGCGCGGCGCGATCGACGGATCGTCGCGCTCGCGCGCGAATCGTCGCTCGACTCGCCGCTGTTCGCGCTCCTCGCCGCGCCGCTCGTCGTGTCGCCGCGCCCGCTGGCGGACCGCGCGCCCGCCTACGCGGGCGCCGACTTGGTCGTCACCGCGGTCCCCGCGCTGCCGCGGGCGTTCCTCGTGCATCACGCCGTCCGGGTCGAATCCGCGGACGATGCGATCGCGCGGATCTCGTCGCGAGCGATCGACCCGCGCGCGACGGTGCTCCTCGTCGGCGCCGACCCCGAGCGTTTCGGGCTCGACGCCGCGCCGGCCGCTCAGTCGGAGAGCGAGTCGGTCGTGTGGGACGCGGCGCACGCCGCGCGCGCCGCGCGCGCCGAGGAGATTCTCCTGCGAGTCCGCGCGGAGCGAGCCGCGATCCTCTGCGTCTCGGAGGTCTGGTATCCGGGTTGGGAGGCGCTGGTCGACGGCGCGCCGGCGCCGCTTCTGCGCGCTAACGGCATCTTTCGCGCCGTGCCGGTCGGCGTCGGCGAACACGAGGTGCGCATCCGTTACCGCCCGCGGAGTTTCCGCGCCGGCGTGGCGGTGTCGGCGATCGCGCTGATCGTGGGGCTCGGCCTGCTCGCGAAGCCGCAGCGCGCGTCGGGCGCCGGATCGACGCCGGTCGGCCCGAGCGCGTAGCGAAGCTAGCGCGCCGGGCCCGGCGCGCGCGCGCGGTACGGCGTCCTCGCCTCGAACAGCGCGAGCCGCTCGCCGGCCTCGCGCGCGAGCGTCGAGTCGCCGCTGAGCGCCGCGAGACGCGCCGCGCGCCGCGCCGCCCCGACCGCTTCGTCGAATCGACCCGCCGCCGCAAGCGCCGTCGCGTACGTGTCGAGCAGGTTCGCATCCGGCTCCTCGAGAGTCTCCGCCCCGGATCCCGAGGCCGCGCTTTCGCTCGCCAACGCTCCTTCGGCCATCCGGATCGCGAGCTGGGGATCGCGGAGTGCGCCGTCTGCTGCCGTCGCGAGCACCCACGCGAGCATGTTCGCCGACGCCCAATCGGTCGAGTCGCGCGCGAGGTTCTCCCGCGCGGCGGCGGCCGCCGCCGCCTCGTCGCCCGCCCGCAGGAGGTTCGAGACGAGGCTTCGCTGCGCGTCACGGTCGTCCGGCCGAAGCAACACGTACTCGCGAAACGCCGCGGCCGACTCGGCGGACCGCCCGGCTCCCTCGTGCGCGACGCCCAGATTCTTCCACGCTTCGGCGAACGACGGCATTAGGCGCGTCGCCCTCGAGAGCGCTTCGATCGCGCGATCGCGTTCGCCGAGCCGCAGCCGCAAGATCCCGAGGTTCGTGAACGCGAGCGCGTTCTGGGGCCACAGGGCGACGGATCGTTCGAGATAGCCGACGGCTTCGTCGAGCCGCCCCGCGCTGAGCGCGAGCCCGCCGAGGCTTCCGATCGCCTCGGCGTTATCCGGCTTGAGCGCGAGCGCGCCGCGGTACGCCGCCTCCGCGCCGTCGCGGTCCCCGCGGCGCGACCGATAGATCCCGAGGTTCGTGAGAGCGATCGCGTTCCGCGCGTCGAGCGCGACCGCCTGCTCGAGGTACGCGCCCGCCTCGTCGAGACGGCCCTCGTTGAGCGCGAGCGCGCCGAGTCCGCCGAGCGTCTCCGAGTCGTTCGGCTGAAGCGCGAGCGCGGCCGCGTAGGCCTCCTTCGCCTGCGCGTAGCGTCCTTGCTGAATCATCTCCACGCCCAGGTTGTACAGCGCGAGGTAATTCCGGGGATCCGCGCGGAGCGCGCTCCTCCAGAGGATCTCCGGGTCCCGCCAGACGCGCGCCTGCCGCGCCGTGACGATCCCGAGGAGAAGGAGGAGCGCCGCCGCGGAGAGCGTCGCGAACCGAACCGCCGCCGCGCCGCGATGCGCCGCCCATCGAAGGAGCGCCCCGCCGCCGAGTAACGCGAACCCGAGGCACGCGAGGTACGAATACCGCTCCGCGACGATCTGCCGCCAGACCTGGACGATCCCGAGGACCGGCGAGAGAGAAATGGCGTACGCGAGCGCGGCTGCGATCGCCGCGGGCCAGCGGTGGCGCCGAGCCGCGATCGCGAGCCCGACGGCCGCCGCGAGAACGATGACGGCGCTCACGACGAACACCGCCGCGTCCGCGCGAAAATCCGCCGGGATCACGTGCGCGGGGGAGAGGCTCGTCGGGAGGATCGTCTTCCGGACGTAGAACGCGAGACCGTACGCAGCGATCGCCGCGCGGTCGAGAAGTCCGTACTCGCGGAGACCCGGCACCGCCTGTGTCGCGCGCTGCCCCGCGAACCCGACGATCGTGATCGCGGCGGAGAGCGCGAAATACGGAATCTTCTCAACAAGGAGGCGAACGACGCGCGCTGATCGAGTCTCCGAGGCGCGGCCCGACGCGTCCGATCGCAATCGGCGCAGCGGATACACGTCGAGGAGCAGCAAGAGCGCGGGGAGCGTCGCGACGATCTCCTTGCTCAGGATCGCCAGCGCGAACGCCGCGATCGAAGCGACGCGCCACCGCTGCCCGCCCGGTTCGTCGACCGCGCGCAGATACGCAAGTATCGAGAGCAGGCAGAAGAACGCGGAGACGACGTCGCGCCGCGCCGTCGCCCAGGCGACCGACTCGACGCGGAGCGGGTGGAGCGCGAAGAGCCCGGCGGTAAACGCGGCGGCGATCGCGAGCGTCGCGCCCGCTCCTTCCGGCGCTGGCCCGGTTTTCGCGGAGCCAGCCAAGAGCCGCAATGCGAGTCGATACACGAGCAGCGTGTTGGCGAGATGGAACAGGAGGCTCGTGAGGTGGTAGCCCGCAGGGTTCATCCCCCAGACGAGATAGTCCGCGCCGAGCGTGACCCACGCGAGCGGCTGGTAGTGCCCGAGGTGAAACGTCGTGAACATCCAGCGAAGTTGCGCCGCGCCGAGTCCGCGGTACGAAGGGTTGAACCCGAGGTTCTGATAGTCGTCCCAATTCACGAAGCGGTTCTGGAGTATCGGAAGGAACGCCAGCGCCGTGGCGGCCAGGACGACGGCCGGCGCGACGAACGATGCCGCGCCGCGGCGCCCCGCGCTCCCGCGCGCGCCGCCCGGCGCGCTCCCGTGCGCAGCGCTCATCGCGGCGTCTCCGGAGCGAGGATTCGCGCGATCTCCGCGGCGTCGATGTCGTGGACGAAGAACGAAGCGCCGACTCGCGCCTCGGGGCGGCGTTCGCGGAGCGCGCCGAGGAAGCGGAGGTAGCCGAGCGAGCGCCGCGCGTATTCGAGGCGCGCGGCGTACGACGAGTCGATCGCGCCGCTCTCGGCGACGACTGCGGCCCATTCGGGATCGCGGCGGCTCAAGTCGTCTCGCGTCAGGAATCCGCCGGCGAGAGAATCGATCGTCGCGAGCGCCGCCAGGACTTCTCGGCGCGTCCGCTCGTGCTCCGGCGTCCATCGGGCGACGCGCGGGACGCCTGCCATCGCCGGCGCGTACATCGCTTGGAGCCGCGTCGCGCACACCGCGAACACTCCCGGCCCCGGCCAGCGTCCCTCGGCGAACTCTCCCATCAGATCTTTCGCCTCGATGCCGTACGCGCGAGGGCTTGCCGATCCTTCGTAGTCGAGCGTGACGGAAGGCGCGTCGGTCCGAGCCCGGAGGTGCGCGCCCAGCCGCTTGAGGTCGTGCCCCCAATCGAGGCTCGACTCGACGAGGTGTCGGTACCCGCCGCGCGGCCCGCCCGACGGCGCGTTGAAGTACGCGAGATAGTCGGGCCACGCCGACAGCCCGCTCGCGGCGGTCGAGACGAGCGCGGCGAGCGCCGCCGCGCGGAAGGCGCGCCTCTTCGGCGCCTCTTGGGCGAACGCGCACGCGCCGACGACGAGGACGACGGGATAGATCGGAAGAAGATGGCGGTGGCCGATGTTGAGGTTGCTCGCGACGGCAGAGCCGAAGTACGTCGCGGCGAACACGATCGCCGTGACGAGGCCGACGTGCGAGCGGAGGCGGCGCGACCGAACGATCACGATTGCCCCGAGCGCCAAGAGCGACATCGTTCCGACGGGCGTCTTGTACAGAAACGCGAGCGGGAAGAACTCGCGGAAGCCGGTTCCGCTGAGCCGGCCGTCGAGGAACGCGCCGCGCCCGCCCACGCCGGCACGCGCCGTGAAGAGCGCGCCGTACAGGAACGATTCGGGGAGGAGGCGCGCGGTGCGCGCGGCGCCGACGAAGCGCGCCGCCGGATCGCCCGGCGCGAGGACGACCCGCCACGCCTCGTCCGCGCTCGCGACCGTGCGGCCGTCGGGCGTCAGGAAGCTCGGGCGCGGCCGATTCCCGCTCGCGACCGACGCCGCATACCGGAATCCCGCCGTCGCCCAGACGGCGCCGGCGACGACGGCGAGAAGAATCGCGCCGTCGAGCGCGGCGCGCCGGCCGATGCGAAAGCCGCGCGTCTGCGCTCCTCGCCAAGCGAGCGCGACCGCGACTGCGGCCGCCGGAAGAACGAGCGGCGCGGAGAACTTGCTGATCGCAAGCTGCGCGGCCGCCGCCGCCGTGAACGCGAAGTTCGCGGCCGTCCGCTTCGCCAACAGCCGCGTCCAGCTCCAGAGGAAAAGAAAAAACCCGAGGGTGACCGGCAAGTCGGCGGTCGCGTAGCGGCCGTGCGCCAGGAGACTCGGGCACGTTGCCGCGAGAAGGAGCGCCGCGGCGGCCGGGCGAGCGCCGAGCCATTCGAAAGCGGCGTAGTAGATCGCGATCGTCAGCGCACCGAGCAGGACGAGGTTCGGCAGCCGGCCCCAGCGGAAGATCGTGTCGATGTCGTTCCGCGCGGGCGGCCCGTCAGCCGACTCCGATCTCTCGCCGTGGAGGAAGCGCCGGCCGAACCTCCAGTAGTCTCCACTCTGAAAGTCGGGCGAGTCGGTCGACGGGAACTCGAGTCGGAGCGCGAGAAGCGGGAGTGACGCCGCAAGTTTCGGAAACGCGCCGAGCTCCGGGCCGAGGTGCGTCTGCCCCGTCCGCCACTGGGCGAAACCCGACGTGAGGAACGCGGTTTCGTCATACGTGCACGCGTCGCGCGCCGCGCTCGTCCAGCCGAGGAGAATTTGGATCGCCGCCGCGGCGAACACCGCGGCGAAAGGAATGCGGCGGACCACGCGGTCCAGGCTAGTCGATCCGCGCGGCGGGGCCAACGGAAAGCGGACCGCCAGCGGAACGCCGCGTCACGCGCGGTGTCACGCGCCGCGGTGCGCGCCGCGTCACGCGCCGCGGAACCCGTCTAGGCAACGCAGCGCCACTTCGGTTACGCTCGCCGCATCGGAGTCGAATCCACGAAGAGGAGACAAGTCCCATGACGATATCCCGACTGCTCACACTCGGCGCGACCCTCGCGCTCATCGCGACCGGATGCGGCCAGAAGAAGACGACGACCGCGTCGCACGATCCGAAATCCGGCCAGCCCGTCTTCCGCGATCGTGCCGAGATCGCGCAGTACAGCGCGCTGAGTGATAGCGGGTACCGCCTTCTCGATCAGGGCCGCATCGCGGAGGCTGTCGCGGCGTTCACGGCACAAGCCGAATTGATTCCGTCGGGACGGGGTGGCGCGTTCAACGTCGCATGCGCGTACGGCCGGTCGGGAGACGTCGCGCAATCGATCGAATGGCTCGGGAAGGCCGTCGACGCCGGCTGGGAAGACGTCGACCAGATGCGGGGGGATCCGGATCTCGCTTCCGCGAGAACCGACCCGCGCTTCGAGGATCTCGCAAAACGCGCCGAGGCGACGCGCGCCTCCCGCGAAGGCGCGTTCGCGAACGGGCTCCCGCAGTACGAGCGCTCGCCCGTCGCCTTCGCGAGCCAGCAGGCGCTCTCCGCCTGGGCGGATTCGACCACACAGCGGTGGAGCCAGAACCGGGCGGTCTGGCACGAGACGGAAGCGATCGCCGCCGGCCTCGACATCGAGGCGCGCCGGCTGGCCGGGATGCGCGACCTGGGCGCGGCCGGCGGTGATTTCGACTACGGCTTGGAGCGCGTCCGCGCGATCTCGAGCATCCGATCGCCGCGGGCGAAGTGGGGCCCGCTCGCGCGCGGCGTCCTGCGCGAGACCGACGCGTACCTCGCCGGCGGCCCGAGCCCCGCGGGCGCGAGCGAGGCTCACTTCCGCGCCGGAGTCGCCGCGTACTGCGAATCGAACGTCGACGACCCGGCGAGTCCCGGTTGGACCGACGCGGCCGCAGCCAGCCGCGGCCATTTCGCGCAGGTCGAAGCGGGCTCCGCGCTCGCCGGCTCCGCCGCGGCTTGGCTTCTGCGCATCGACCTCGCCGAGGCGGGCGACCGCAAGGAGACGCTCCTCCCCAAGATCAAGTCGTTCGCGTCGACGTACGGGTCCGACGAGAGGGGAATGGACATCGCCGCGACGTTTTTCCACACGGAACTCGTGCGATCGCGGTGGCCGATCCCGATCGAGTCTTTCGACATCGACAACAAGCCGGTCTCCCTCGATCAATACAAGGGGCGGGTCGTCCTCGTCGATTTCTGGGCGACCTGGTGCGGGCCGTGCCGGGGCGAGCTTCCGATCTTGCGCGACGCGCACGCGAAGTTCGCGCCGCAAGGGTTCGAAATCCTCTCGGTCTCGCTCGATTTTCCGGAGCGCACGACGCTGTCGGACTACCGGAACTGGATCGGCCAGAACGGGATGACGTGGCGGCACATCTACGAGCAGAAGGGCTGGAAGAGCGCACTCGCCGGAGAGTTCCTCGTCGGCTCGATCCCGAGCCCGATCCTGATCGGACGCCGGGGCCAGATCGCCGCGATGGGAGACGAATGCCGAGGCGATGCGCTCGTGAAGGCGATCGAGAAGGCTCTCGCCGAGCCCGCGTAGCTGGATTAGTCTCGCCGCGATGCGGGAGACGAGCCGGACGTTTTTCCTAGGGGACCTCCCGCTCCTTCTTCTGATCGCGCTTCTCGCGCTCCTCTTCTTCCACAAGGTCCTCCTCGGCGGCGACGTCGCGATCACCGACTCGTACGCACGCTACTATCCGTGGCGGAGCGAGGCGCCCGACTCGCTGGTGGCGCGGCCCGCGTGGAACGCCGACAACATCGAGGCGTATTTCCCGCGGCGCGCGTTCGCGACCCGTCGCATCGGCGAGCGCGACGTCCCGCTGTGGGAGGCGTGGACGGCGGGCGGGACGCCTTTCTTCGCCGACCCCCAAGCCGCGCTCTTCTATCCTCCGAATTGGCCTCTCTTCTTCGGCGATCCGGGCGCGGGGATGGGGCAATTCTTGTGGATGCATTTCGTCTGGGCCGGCGCGGGAGCGTTCCTCTTCCTGAGGAGGATCGGCATCGCGCGCGGCGCGGCGCTCGCCGGCGCAGTCGCCTTCATGTGGAATGGATTCTTCGTGACGCGGACCGGCCATCCGACCGTCGTCGCGTCGTCGTCGTGGCTCCCGTGGGCGCTCCTTGCGTTCGATCGCTTCTGGGAACGCCCGACCGCGCGCCGCGCCGTCCTTCTGTCGCTTCCGATCGGGCTCTCGTTCCTCGCGGGGTTTCCGCAGGCGTTCCTGTTCATCGTCTATCTCGTCTCGGCGCTCGCGCTCGTTCGCGCGATCGGCGATGTGCGGCGCAGCCATCCGCTCCCGTGCCGGCGCGTTTGCGCGCTCGTGCCGCTCCTCACGCTCGGGATCGCCGCCGTCCAACTTCTGCCGACGGCCCAGCTGATTGCGCACTCGAGCCGCGAGACGTGGGACTACCCGACGCTCGTCTCGTCGGCGCAGCATCCGGCGATGCTCGCCCGCACGGTCGTGCCGGAGGCGTTCGGCAGCCCCGTGCCCTCGTCGCTCCCGTTCGGACGATTCTCGCGCGGCCTCCTCGGCGCTCTCTTTCCTCCGCGGCTCCCGGGCGCGGCGGGGGAGACTCTCCAGATGAGAGAGTTCTCGCGCGGCAACGGCTACTTCATCCAGAGCTACGTGAGCACGGAGAACTACGCCGGGATCGCGCCCCTTTTGCTCGCGATCTTCGGCGCGCTCTTCTGGAGGAACCGATGGCGCGCGCCGCTCGTCGGGGTCGCGGTCGTCTCGCTCCTCCTCGCGTTCGGGACGCCGCTCCTCCATGTTTACCGACTTCTCCCCGGTCTCTCGGTGTCGCGTGTCGATCGCGTCATCGTTCTGTATCTGTTCGCGGTCGCCGCGCTCGCGGCCGGCGGGCTCGCCGAGCTGGCCGCGCGGCTCGCCGGGTCCTCGCGCTGGCTCCTTCGCGTCGCCTCGCGCACGATCGCGCCGATCGCGCTTCTGCTCGTGTTCGTCGATCTGTTTCCGTACGGTATGCGATATAATGTCTCGCAACCGCGTGGCGCTCTCCCCTGGAGCTATTGGGAACTCCACTACTTGGACAAAGACCTCGGCCGCTCCGCTCGCGTTGGCGAGTTGGGCCGCGCCATCCTTCCAGGAAATGTGACCGCGTACCTCGAGATTCCCGACCTTCAGGGGATGAACGATCTGCCGCTGCGCCGTTGGCAAGAACTCGTCGAAGCGATCGAGCCCGGCGTGTACGCGAGGCGCCGGCTCGGGCCGCTCCTCAAGGAGGCGAGCCTTCACTCGCCGCTCCTCGATTTGCTCGGCGTGCGGCGGCTGTTGAGCCTCGAGCCGCGCGGCGCCGGCGCCGGCGTCCGCCGCGACGAGCGGCCGACGGCGCTTCCGCGCGCGTTCGTCGTCCCGCGGTTCGAGGTCGTGCCCGATCGCGCCGCGCGCCTCGCCCGACTTGCCGACCCCGCGTTCGACCCGCGCGCGGTCGTGCTGCTCGAGCGCGCGCCGGAGGGTTGGACGGAAGGCGACGGGACGGCGACGATCGCGTACTACAAGTGCGAGCAGGTCTACGTGACGGTCGACGGCAACGGTGGCGGCCTTCTCCTCGCCGACAACTGGTACCCCGGATGGAGGGCCTCGATCGATGGAGTCCCCGTGCCGATCCTCATCGGAGACCATGCGCTGCGCGTCGTCCCGATCCCTCCCGGCCGTCACGAGGTCCGGTTCCTATTCCGTCCGCTCTCGCTCGAGATCGGCGCGTTCGTATCCGGTACTTCCGTGATGGCCGCTTTGTGGCTCGCGCTGCCGCGGCGCCGGCGGGCCGCGTGACCGCAATCCCGAAAAGCCCGAAGCGCGTCCTCGTCATCGGCCTCGACGGCGCGACGTTCGATTTGTTCACGCCGTGGTGCGAGCAGGGCGTCCTGCCGAACCTGAAGGCGCTGATCGACCGCGGCGTGAGCGGGCCGCTCCGCTCGATCTTTCCGCCGGTCACCGCGCCCGCGTGGGTCACATTCCAGACGGGGAAGAATCCGGGCAAGCACGGGATCTTCGAGTTCCTCCAACACGACGGCGCTTCGTTCGAGCTCGTCCCCGTCAACGCGACGATGCGTGACGGGCTTCCGATCTGGGAGATCCTGACGCGCGCCCAGAAAAAGGTCGCGATCCTCGGCGTTCCTGTCACGTACCCGCCGCAGCCGCTCAACGGGATCCAGATCTGCGGATTTCTCGCCCCGCGCGGCGCGCGCGACTTCACGGTCCCGGTCTCGCTCCTCTCCGAGATCGAATCGCGTTTCGGTCCGTTCCCTCTCTATCACTCGCAGGTCTACTCGCCCGGCCACGTCGGCGACGTCCTCGACGAGGCCTTCCATCACCTGCGCTACAAGCGGAGGCTCGACCTCGCGCTTCTCGGCGAGCGCGAGTGGGATTTCGCCGTCGCGTACTTCGAGGGGTCCGACCGTTTGCAGCACGAGCTGTGGCACCTGATGGAGCCGCGGCACGCGATGCACGACGTTGCCGAAACGCGCGAGCACCTTCCGCGCCTGATCGATTTTTACCGCGAGCTCGACGCGACGGTCGGCGACCTCGTCGCGCTGGCCGGCCCCGACGCCGCCGTCGTCGTGATGTCGGACCATGGGTTCGGTCCGATCGACAGGTACCTGAACTTCAACGTCTGGCTGCTCGAGCGCGGATTCCTCACGCTGAAAAAAGATCCGATGACGCTCCTGAAGCGAGCGCTCTGGAACGCAGGGATCACGCCGTCGCTCGGATACAAGTTGTCGATGCGGCTCGGTCTGGCGCAGCAGCGGCTCAAGAAAGGCGTGACCGCGCGCTCCTCGACGTTCGCGCTCGTGAACAAGATCTTCCTGTCGCTCGCGAACATCGACTGGAGCCAGACGCGCGCGTTCTCGCGGGGGAACTACGGTCAGATCTACGTGAATCTGAAGGGGCGCGAGCCGTTCGGCTCGGTCAATCCGGGGCGCGAGTACGAGGAGACGGTCAAGGAGATCATCTCGCGCCTGCGCGAGACGAGCGACCCGGAGACGGGGGAGACGCTCCTCGGCGAGATCTACCGGAAAGAAGAGATCTACTCGGGGCGGTACGTCGAGCGGATGCCGGACGTCGTGTTCATCCCGCGCGACATGCGGTACAAGGCGCTCGGCATCGTCGACTTCACGACGCGCCGGTTCATCGAGCCGACGTTCGGCAATTCGGGCGACCACCGGATGGACGGGATCTTCGTCGCCGGCGGGCCGCCGTTTGCGGGGCCGCGGCGCGCGACGGGCCTGTCGCTGATCGACCTCACGCCGACGATTCTTCACATGCTCGGGCTCCCCGTGCCGAGCGACATGGACGGCCGCGTCTTGACCGACGTGCTCGACCCGGAGTGGTGCGCCGCCCACCCGATCGTCCTCGGCGAGCCCGCTGTCGCCGATTCCGGAAAGAAGCTCAATCTGTCGGAGGCGGAGCGCGAGGAGATCCGGAATCGCCTCCGGGGAATGGGCTATGTCAGCTGACGGGTCGCGCGCGCGGCGCGTCCTCGTCGGCTTCCTCCTGTTCGCGGCGAGCGCGGCGTACTTCGCGTCGTACGCGCGAATCGGATTGTTCGACGACGAAGGGTACATGCTCGAGGGCGTCACGCGAATCCTCGACGGGCAGGTCATCTACCGCGACTTCCACCACACGTACGCGCCGGGCCGATTCTACTTGTTCGCGGGGCTCTTCAAGTTGTTCGGCGAGGATCTCCTGGTGGTGCGCGCGACGTGGGTCGCGCTCCGCGCGGGCGTTGTGCTCCTGGCGTGGCTCGCTGCGCGCCGGTTGATCCGGGGGCCGCTCGCGTGGGCGCCGCCGCTCGCGCTCCTCGCGCTCCCCGGTCCGTGGCACAAGTCGTTCTTTCACCTCTTCCTCCTCGCAACGCTGCTCGCCGGAATCTCGCTGTTCGAGAAGGGCGGCGCGCTGCGATCGTACGCGGTGGGCGCGATCGTCGCGCTCGCGCTCCTGTTCCGGCAGGACGTCGGGATTCTCGCCGGCGGCGCGATCGCGATCTGCCTCGCCATGCGGGCGATCTCCGTTCGAGCATCGGCGCCCCGCCGCCCGGGAGCCGCAGATCCGGCCTCCGGCGGGTGGCGCGAGACAGAGACCTTGCCCGCGGCCCGCAGCAGTTTCACCGCGAGGACCGCGAGCGAGGTGTCGAGCGACAGGACCCGCCGGGCTGACTCTGAGTCGATCGGGCAGCAAGCGCGGGTGTCGCTCGCGCTCCTCGTCGCGGGTTTCGCGAGCCTCGTCGCGCCGGTCCTCGCCTACTTCGCATCGCAGCGCGCGCTCGGTCCGCTGATCGAGAAGCTGTTCCTCGCCGGCGCGCGCGACAACCGCGCGAACGCGCTCCCGTTCCCGCCGCTTCTCCCGCTCGTTCCTTCGGGGGCTCCGGACGCGGGGGCCGTCATCTCGCTCCTCTTCGTGAAAATTCTCTACTATCTGCCGCCCGTGACTTTCGCGATCTATGGCGCCGTTCTCGCCGTCGCCGCCGTGCGCCGGCGCGCGCTCCCGAGCGCCGCGCACGTCTTGGTGCTCGTCCTCGGCGGCGCGGCGCTCCTTCAGGTGGCCGCGCGCTCCGACCTGCCTCACCTCTATCAAGCGATCGGCCTCGTCTATTTTCCGTGGGCGCTCGCTCTCGGCGCGCTCGCGGCCCGCATTCCCTCGCGTCTCGCGCGGCCCGCCGTAATCGCGGCAGCCCTCGGTTTTCCGATCGTCCTGACCGGCGGGATCGTGCTCCTTTCGTCGCTGGCCGCGCGCGCCGGCGGGGCCGTGTACCTCGCGCGCGCCGGAGTCGCGGTCCCGTTCGAGAACGCTTCGGGCGCGCGCGTCGCCCTCGCCCGCGTTCCCCGCGTCCCGCTCGGCCTCCCGCGCGCGCGGCTTCTCGTTTCGCCGCACGACGCCGCGCTCCTCGGCGCGCTTGGCCGCTTCCTCGACGCCCGCACGAAGCCGGGCGACTACGTCCTGACCGTTCCCGGATTTCAACTCGTCTACTTTTTGTTCGACCGGCGGAACCCGACGCCGTTCCCGCACGTGCGGCGCGCCTTCGATTCGCCCGCCGAGGAGGACGACTACATCGCGTCGATCGATCGCCACGGCGCGCGCTACGTTTTCTTCGAGGAGATCGCGATTGACGGCCGGCCCGAGAGGCGGTTCGCTCTGTACGCGGAGAAAACGATGAATTGGTTGACGACCCACTACCAGCCGACCGAGCGGATCGGTCGGATCCTCGCGCTCGAGCGGATTCCGGGAGTTCCGTGATAGCGCGCGCGCTTCGCGTCCTCGTGACGCTTCTGCTCCTGGCGTTCGTCCTTTCGCAGGTCGACATGCGCGAGTTGACGGCGCTCGCTCGCTCCGTCGACGTCCGGCTGATCCTCCTCGGCTACGGCCTCCACCTCGCGATGATCGTGCTGAACGCTTGGCGCTGGCAGATCCTCGTGCGCGCTCAGGGCGCGATCCTGCGCATCCCTCGTCTGGTCTCGTACTACTTCGTCGGGATGTTCTTCAACACGTTCACGCCGACTTCGATCGGGGGCGACGTCGCCCGCGTGCTCGACTTGTCGAAGCACACCGGCCGCCGCTCGACGGCCTTCGCGTCGATTCTCGTCGAGCGCGTCGTCGGCCTGCTCGTCCTTCTCCCCGTGAGCCTCGCCGGGCTCGCCTTCTCGTACCCGCACCTCAACGGCGGGCGCGCGCCCTTCCTCTACCTCGAAGGTCTGCTCGTCGCCGTGCTCGCGGCCACCGTCGCATTCCTCGAAGTCGAACGGGCGCGCGCGCTCCTCGACCGCATCCCGCTCGTCGGCCGGATCGTCTCGAGGCCCGCGATCCAGCGGCGCGTCGCGAGCGTCCAGGAGGCGCTCGACGTCTACCGCGGCAAGCGCGGCGTCCTCTCGGCGGCGTTCTGGATTTCGGTGGCCTCGCGCGGAATCTGGATCCTGTCGTGCTACACGTTCGGCCGCGCTCTGGGGATCGGCGCGCCGATCGCGTCGTACTTCCTCGTGATCCCGCTCGTCGAGGTCGCTCGGATGGTGCCGATTTCGCTCTCGGGACTCGGCATTCGCGAAGGCGCGATCGTCGTCCTCTTCTCTTTCTTCGGGGTGGCGTCGAGCGCGGCCCTCGGGCTCTCGATCCTCGTCTACGCGCCGTTCCTCGTAAACGGACTGATCGGAGGGCTCGTCTACGCGGCGCGCGGCCGAAACGCCGCCGCCGCCGACGCCGTCCCGCGCGATGCCTGACGGAAGTCCGGGCGCGCCCTCGCGGGTCGCGCGCTCGTCCGCTCGCAGCGAAGGCACCGGCGGGGCCGGGCTCGCGCGCCTCGCGCCGGCGGTGATTTTTCTGTTCGCGCTCGGAGTGCGGCTCGCGTACCTCGCCGAGGCGCGCGGCAATCCGTTCTTCCGCGCTCTCGGCCTCGACGCGAAGTACTACGACGACGAAGCGATGCGAATCCTGTCGGGGACGCTCCCGCGCGAGCCGTTCTTCATGGGGCCGCTGTACGCGTATTTCCTCGCGCTCGTCTACGCGATCGCGGGGCACTCCTACGACGCCGTCCGCGTGATCCAGGCCGTTCTCGGCTCCGTCACCGCGCTCGCGGCCGGCGGCGTCGCCGCCCGCCTAGCGGGCCGGACCGCGGGGACTCTCGCCGCGCTCCTCGTCGCCGTATACCCGCCGCTCATCTTCTACTCCGGCTCGATTCTCTATCCGACTCTCGCCGCGCTCCTCGATACCGGCGTCGTGTTGCTACTCCTAGTGCACGAGCGGTCGGGGCGCGCGCGCGACCTCGCGGCGGCCGGCATTCTCCTCGGAGCGTCCGCCGTCGGGCAGGCGACGGTGCTTGCGTTCGTCCCCGCCGCGCTCGTCTGGCTCTGGCTCCTCGAGCGCCGCGCGCTCGCCGCGGCCGCGCGCCGCGCCGTTCCGTTTCTCGTCGGGTTGGCGATACCGATCGCGCCAATCGCCGCGCGCAACCTGATCGCCGGCGGCGAGCCGGTCCTCCTGACGACGAACGCGGGCCTCAACTTTTACATCGGGAACGGGCCCGAGGCGACTGGCGGCTACGTCAAGCCGAAGGGGCTCGACGTGTACGAGGACCCGAGCGGACGCGGGCTCCTTTCGCGGCGCCTCGGCCGCGCGGTCTCCGCCCGCGAGGCGGACCGAATCTGGATGAAGGCCGGAACGGATCCCGTGCGAGCGGATCCCGCGCGGTTTCTTTCGCTCCTCGTCCGGAAGGCCGTGTTCTACGCCGGCGCGGTCGAGATCCCGCAGATCGAGAATTTCGAATTCCAGAAGCGCGAATCGCGGCTCGTCGCGCGGCTCGACGAACTGCCGATCTCGTTCGGACTTCTCGGCCCACTCTCCGGAGTCGGCGTCGCGCTCCTGCTCGTTCGCGCGCGGCGGCGCGAAGAGCGATGGCGGCGCCTCCTCCCTCCGCTTCTGTTCGTCGCGCTCTACTCCGCGGCGATCGTTCTGTTCTTCGTCGTCTCGCGGTACCGCCTCCCGGTCGTGCCGATCCTCCTCGCGTTCGCGGCCGTCGCTCTCGTCCGGGGCGCGGGAGCGCTGCGCGGGGCGGCGCGAGCCGCCGCCGCGGGTGTGACGCGTGCTGCCGCCGCGAGCGCGCTCGCGACCGCCGGGCTTTTCGCCGCGCTCTCGCTTCTCGTGAACGGCAACCCGTACCGCGTGTCGGAGCGCTCGGGCTTCGCGCAGTGTCACTACCGGCTCGGGATCGTCGCGCGCCAGGAGGGGCGCGTCGATGCGGCGCTCGCCGAATACCGGAGCGCGATCGATCTCGACCCGGGCTACGCGCCGTCGCGCGTCAACCTCGCGGAGATTCTGATCGCGCGCGGAGATCGTTCCGGCGCGCTCGCTCAACTTCGAGAGGCGGCGCGGATCGACCCCAAGTACGCGAAGGCGCGCTACAACCTCGGCGTCGCGGCGGCCCAGGTGGGGGAGTGGGACGAGGCGGCCGTCGCATTCGACGCGGCGCGCCGTCTTGCCCCGAGCGAGCCCGATTCCTGGTTCGGATTCGGCGCCGTTCGATTCCGATCGGGCGATTGGACGGCGGCGGGCGACGCGTTCCGTGAAATGAGCGCGAGCGCCGCGGCGCGCGGGGAGCGCGAAAAGGCGGCCCGCGCCGAAGACCTCGCTCGCCTTGCCGCGCGCGAGGAGGCGCTCGAGGCCGCGGCGCCCGGCCGCGGGCCGCGCGAGGACGCGCGATCGGCCGCGCTCTGGGCGCTCGTCGGGGATGCGCCGCTCGCGGAGCGGATGCTCCGCGCGGCGCCCGCGGACGATCCCGTGCGTCTCTACCAGCTCGGCGCCTTGCTCGTCGCGTCCGGCCGCGGCGCGGAGGGCGAGTCGCTCCTGGCGCGCGCGCTCGTCCTCGCACCGCGCCTTCCGTTCGCGCACTTCTCGCTCGGCGCCGCGCGCGCGCGCGCGAACGATCCCGACGGCGCGGCGCTCGAGTTCGCGCGCGAAGTCGAAGTGAACCCGACGAACGCGCAGGCGCATTTCAACCTGGGCGTACTCGCGCTCGAGCGGCGCGGCGACCGCGCCGCCGCGGCCGAGCACTTCCGGGCGTGCGCGGCGCTCGGCGGCGATCGCGCGGCCGAGGCGCGAGAGGCGCTCCGCCGGATCGGCGCGGCGCCGCCCGCGGGCGGCGCGCCGCCTACTGTGCCGCCGCCGCCGCCTTCTTCTTAGGCTTCGCGGGCTCCTTCGCCTTCTCGGTGATCTCGGCGAGCAACAACCCGTTCACCTCGAACAGCAGCTTTCCTCTCTCGCGAACGAATCGATCGAGCGCTTCCCGCACGCGCGGGTGGTACGACCGCCCGAACGGCTTCCCGAGCAGGACGTTGACCATCACGTGCGTCACGCCCTCTTTCTTCAGCTTGTCGGCCAGGAGATTTCCGTCCTGGTCCTTTTCCAAGAACTGCAGGATCCACGACGCTTCGTAGAAGCTGTCGGCGATGCACGGCCGATCGAGGTAGTACGCGCGATTCTCCCAGACGAGGAGGAGCTTCGCGCCTGCGGGGAGCTCGCGGCTCGCGCGGACCATCATGTCGTACGGCTGGAGCCGCCGATGAAGATAATCCTCGCGCGTCTCGAGGCCGACGACGGACGGGAGCTGGTTCGGGATCGTGCTGGCCAACACGCGCGCGGAAAACAGCGCGAAGAACCCGATCGAGATCCAGAGCGCGGCGCGGCCGAGCCACGCGGTGCCGGGGCGCGCGCCCAGCCGCTCGATCGCCCAAGCCGTCACGAGCGACAGCGCCGGAAGCGCCGGAATGAAAAACCGCAACTGCTGCGGCCCCCAGCCCCAGAGCCCGACCGAAAGGATCGACAACAAAAGGAGCGCCCACGTCACGCGGGGGAGAGGCCTCGCCACGATCAGCGCGGGAATCCACATCAGGTAAAGCGGCGAAAGGATCCCGTCGAACGACGGGTATCCGAGGTTTCCGCGAATCGTCATGTTCCACGGAAGGAAGAGCATGGCCAGGAGGTCGCGGCCCATAC
>Ga0247727_10000373_pt1 | contig 108962 bp, 77 predicted proteins | sample WisWelCaveWW1625_FD_202498 | JGI IMG/M metagenome (GOLD analysis project Ga0247727, IMG submission 202498) | Biofilm microbial communities from Wishing Well Cave, Virginia, United States - WW16-25 | ecosystem: Environmental > Aquatic > Deep subsurface > Groundwater > Cave microbial mat... | reverse complement strand
CCTAATCATTATAGCTCCTTGTCGAATAGGCGTGAAGGGCGCAATGGCTTTTTACGAGCGCAAACGCAGCCGCGTGCAAACGGGAGCTAGCGCCTGCAACGTGAAAGGCTTTGCAGTGTATGAAGAAACCGGCGAGCGCGTGGGTTGTAGAGTTGTCCTGTCTCCCCCAGGAGTTGCCGTGGTTGGAAGTGCCCGTTTCTGAAGTGGAATCTCGCAAGCGCCGTACCAGTGTGGAAATCGGAGGGGTGGGGCACGACATTACAACGAAATTGAGTTTAGTTCTTTTATGAAGAGATCGTTCTACATGCTTTATGCCTCTTCTTGTGAAGTCCATTTACAGGTGCGCGCACTTGGCATACAGGCAGCGGGCGTGCAATTACAATGTTCGCTCCCGTTGAATAGACGCCATGAAAGTCGTGAATTTCACGTTTTATTTTTGCCGATTTTTTCGCATAATTATGCGCATCCCCAGCCATTAAAAAGAATTTTTTCCCAAAAAACAAAAACTTTTTTGAGATCTCGATGGCAAGGTACCCGGCTTTGTTTCTCGCGTTGGCTTTCGGCGGCGGCATTCTGGGCCAGCATTTTTTGCAGCTTCCGCTCTCCTTATCCGCGATCAGTTTGCTTGCGGCTACCCTCTCCGCCTTTTACACCTTCACACAGACAAAAACCTCTTCCCAAACAAGAATAGTCAATACTCTTCTGCTCTTCGCCGCGTGCAGCGCCGGCATGTTGCGCGCAACCTTCGCAGAAGCAATCCCGGTTCATGAAGTAAGCCGTTGGGCCGAGACCGAGGACGAGGGCGAAGTTTTGTTGCTCGGCGAAGCATTGGAGGCGCCGGAACAACGCCGCGACTATTGGCGCGTGCCCATCGCTGCCCATGCTTTGCAACGTTCGGACACGGCGATAACAACGTTGCAAGGAACAGTGCTCGCTTCAGGCAAACAACTGCAAAGCCTCGCAGCAGGCGATCAAGTCATTTTGCGCGGCCGCTTGCTGCTCGCGGACGAAGCGCGCAATCCCGGCGCGTTCGACTATCGCGCCTATCTGCGCGCCAATGAAATTTTTGCGCTCTTTTATTGCTCCGACTCGACTCCGGTTTGGAGCCAGCAGCCATCGAAGCGTTGGTCACTAACGCGCTTCTCTGCCGGCGCCCGCGCTTGGCTTGAAAAGCAAATGGCGCGATTTTCAAACGGCCAAGAGCTCGCGCTCATCAAAGGCTTATTGTTGGGCAATGTCGCAGAGCTCGACCAAGAAGTGATCGAGAGCTTCGCGCGCACCGGCATGATTCACATTCTATCGGTCTCCGGCCTGCACGTCGGTTTCATCGCCCTGCTCTTGGTGATTGCAACCGGCCTGCTGCGCGTTCCCAAGCGTTGGCAATGGCCGATGGTCATTGTCGCGTTGTGGTTCTATGCTTATCTTACGGGCATGAAGCCGCCGATCGTGCGCGCAACTGTGATGGGAAGCGTCCTGCTCGTTGGACGCGCCTTTGAACGCGAGACGAATCTGCCGAATAACCTCAGCGTCGCAGCCCTGCTCATTCTTCTCTGGCAACCCTTGCAGCTTTTCCAACTCGGCTTTCAATTGTCTTTTATGGCGATGTTCGGGCTTGCATATCTCTACAAGCCAATGCACGTTTTATTTTCGCGGCTCATGCCATGGCGCCGGCAGCCGTTGCGATGGGCAATAGCGTTGCTGGCAGTTTCATTTGCAGCGCAGCTCGGCACCTTGCCAATCCTGGTGACGGCTTACGGCCGCTTGCCGATTACCGCGATGTGGGGCAACCTCGTCGTCATTCCGATTTCATTCGTCACGGTTGCGACGGCCGCAGTCGCATGTTTATTCGCGCCCCTTTCCAATTTTATGCTGCAAACTTACGGCGCGGTCGCCGACCTGACGGCCACGGTCATGATTGTGTTCACGCAATGGCTGGCAACTTTGCCCGGGGCTTATGTTGAGGGTGTTCATCTTGCGCCGTTGCTGGTGGTCTTTTATCTCATGGCGCTCGCCACGTTCATTGTATGGCGCAAACGCGCGCGCGGCTGGCTTTCGCTTTCAGCTTTGCTCGTGCTCAATCTTTATGTTTGGAACGAGGCTTTGAATGCCGAACCTCGTTTGCGCGTGACCTTCTTCGACGTCGGTCAAGGCGACGCGGCCTTGCTGGAATTTCCACAAGAGAAGCGTTTGTTGATCGATACCGGTTCGTGGTTCGGCGAAACGAGCGCCGGCGCGCGGGTGCTCGCGCCGTACTTTCATCGGCAGGGCATTCGCCGCTTGCACGCCGTGATCATCTCGCATCCTCATGCGGATCATCTCGGCGGCTTGCCTGCGTTGTTAGCGGCAATCAAAATTGATACGGTTTATCATTGCGGTGTCAATTCACATTCAGAATTGGAGCAACGTTGCGCGCGACTCTTGGATAGCTTGAACGTGCCTCATAAAGCTTTGCGCGCGGGAGCGAGGCTTGTCGGTTTCGCGGGCGCCGAAATCACGGCGCTATGTACGAACGCGCCCGGGCCCGATCGCATGCAATATGAAAATTTGAATGAAGCCTCGCTGGTGATGAAAATAATCTTTGGGAGGGTCGCGCTGCTTTTCCCGGGAGATGCGGAGCAAATGAGCGAGTCTCATCTGCTCCGGCATGCGCGCGCGTTGAATAGCGATCTGCTCAAAGTGGCTCATCATGGCAGCCGCACTTCCAGCACGGAAGAATTTCTGCAAGCCGTCACGCCGCAGTGGGCCGTGATTTCTGCGGGACGCCGCAATAGATTTGAGCATCCCCACGAAGAGGTTTTGGAGAGATATGAGAGGCTGGGAATTTCAACGGTGCGCACCGATCAAAATGGCGCAGTGATTTTCGAGACGGAGGGGATAAGCTTGAAACGTTTGCGGTGAAGAAAAAGCTCGCACAATCTGAAAAGCCCCGTACATTGAACACCAAAAAACTCATGCGCTCTCAGCCACGGTGTCTTCCAGTTTGCTGATACGCGCTTCATGATCTTCCAAACGATTCTCGTGCCTGCGGAAGGTATGCTCGCCGGCAGCTTTTTCGATTTCACTTCTTTCAAACCTCCCCATCACGCGATCAATCCCCTGAAGCACGAGGTCGAGTTTTTCATTGGTGGATTCTTTAAACTCTTTAAGCTCGTGTTTGATCTCCGCGACATCGACTTGCAAAACCGAAACCTTTATTTCCAATGTTTCAATCTTGCCCGTATTAATTGTTACTTGCCGAACGACAATTTCCAAATCATTTTTGACTTCCTGCAGCTCTTCTTTGCTTGCAAGCTTCGCGATCAATTCCTGTTTAGCGGCTTCGATTTGCTCGCGCACTTCTTGCTTTGTGGCGAGCTTTTCCATTAGTTCTTGTTTCGTAGCATCGATTTTCTCGTTTAGCTCTTGCTTGGTCGCAAGCTTCCCTATTAACTCTTGCTTAGTGTCCTCGATTTTTTTATTCAATTCCAGCTTGTGGTTGTTGAGCTTTTTCGTAAATCCGCGCTGCAAGCTGTTCAAGTCCGATTTTCGAACGAGAGGGTCTTTTGCTTTCATAATCTTTACCCGAAGAAGGTGTTGAAACGCCCGATTCTAGAGCGAGACAATTTCGGTTTCAAAAAAATCGGGTTGAAGTTAACATTGCCGCGCAGAAAGTCAAGCGGTTTGATTTTTGGGGTGAGCCCGAAGAGGCGACATGCGTTCAAAACAGCGCCATCTGTGCGGCCGTTTTATATTTTGTGCCCGGCCAGGGCGGCAGCTCGACCGGTTCTATCGCGTGCTTGCGCATCAAACCGTGAAAATAGCGCGCGAGATTTGGGGCATCAGTATCGTCCGGCGCATGCATGAAGATATAGGGCCGCCGCCCCTCCGCAATCCATGAGGCGGCATGTTTCGCCCATGCCGTAAGAATTTCTTCGTTCTTTTCAATGACCGGATTGCCGACGAATCTGATAAAAGGCATGTTGTTAAGCACGAGAAAACGCACCGGCACTTTGGGCTTTTTACGCTGTGCCTCGCGCGTCACGGTATCGTGCGGCTGCGCTTTCGTTGCGTGCAATTCGCGCGTATCGAAGATCACCCGCCCCATTTGTAAAGACAGCAGCAACTCGTTCAATCTCTTTTCAATCGCACCTTCTTTGAAAAAATCCTGATGCCGGACTTCCACCGCATAGCGAAACTCTTTGGGCAGAATTTTGACAAAGGCTTCCAACCTCGCGAACTCGCTGCCGCCGAAGGAAGAGGGCAATTGCAAAAAGAACGGGCCTAATCTTTCGCCGAGCGGTGACATCAAATTTAAAAATGCTGTGGCTTCTTTTTCGGCATATTGCAAACGCAAGTGATGGCTGATCGTCTGTGGAAACTTGAAACAAAAGCGAAACTCCGGCGGCGTTTCCTCGCGCCACTTGCTCACGCTTGCGGGCTTGGGCAGTGCATAGAACGTCGTATTGCCTTCAACGGTGTTGAAGACGGAAGCGTATTGGCGAAGATAATCGTTCGGCTTGGCATTCTTGGTAAAGAAATTCCCCACCCATTCTTTATGGCTCCAAATCGGGCAGCCGAGGTAATAGGGGAGTTGGGGCATGGCACACGCTCGCGGATAAATGAGCCTATACGGGACATTTCTTTGTTTCAACAAAATACCAGCCGCCTTGCAATTGCACAAGGACAAAGTTCGAAGCCGTATGTCACTTCCCAAAAGAAGCCGTTGCTTTTAAAGGCCATTATCGTAAATTCACTGGTAGAATTAATCCACCGACGCAAACCATGCGAGGAAAATAAAATGTCAGCCCAACCCAAACTACGTTTGACGCCCCAAGAGTATCTTGCGATTGAACGGCAAGCCGAGTTCAAAAACGAATACTATCAAGGCGAAATGTTTGCGATGGCAGGGACAAGCGAGCCGCATGCCGTCGTCGCATCAAATATCAACCGTGCGCTTGGCAATCAACTGGCGCACCGTGATTGCTTAGTTTACAACGGCGACTTGCGCGTCAAAGTCAGCCCCTTAGGCAAGTATACTTATCCCGACGTCATGGTTTCATGCGGAAAAAGAATCTTCGACGATGAGCAGCACGATACTTTGGTGAATCCGGTTTTGATCGTCGAGATTCTTTCCCCTTCCACCGAGGCCTATGATCGCGGCGCAAAGTTCGATCACTATCAATACATCAAATCACTTACCGAGTATATTTTGGTCGCGCAGGATGCTTGCCGCATCGAGCAGTTTGTCCGACAGGGCGACGGCACGTGGACCTATCGCGCGTTTAAATCACGCGAAGACGTGGTGAAGTTGGAAAGCATTGGCTGCGAGCTCGCGCTGCAAGAAATTTATTTTAAAGTTCCGGGGCTGCCACCGGCAGAGTAAAGCACCGGTGAGTAGCCCGAACTTGAGACGACGTCGGGCGATTTTTTTTCCTGCCTGCAACCTACGCAAAACCTTCGTTACATCCTTTCCCCGTCCTTGAATTTCGAAGCGAATCTTCTTATCTTGCCGCCGCTTTATTTTAGCACTGTCAATTCCTCTCGATTCAAATTTAGCTCAAGGATCAGGAAGTATGTCTACGAACGAGGCCAACACTCCTTCTCATTTCATTCGTGAAGCCGTCAAGGAAGATTTGCGCACGAATCGTTTCGGCGGCCGTGTGATTACGCGGTTTCCGCCGGAGCCGAACGGTTATCTCCACATCGGCCACGCCAAAGCCATTTGCGTGGATTTCGGCATGGCGCAGGAATTTGGCGGCCGCTGCCATTTGCGCTTTGACGATACCAATCCCACCAAAGAAGAAACAGAATACGTCGATTCCATTCAAACCGACATTCGTTGGCTCGGCTTCGATTGGGGCGAGCATCTTTATTTCGCCTCGGATTATTTCGAGAAGCTGTATGAGTACGCCGTGCAATTGATCGAAGCCGGCAAAGCTTATGTGGATGATTTGAGTGCGGACGAAATTCGCGAGCATCGCGGCACGCTCACCGCGCCGGGAAAAAACAGCCCGTATCGCGACCGTCCGATCGCGGAGAGCCTCGATCTGTTCGCGCGCATGCGCGCGGGCAAATTTTCCGACGGCGCTAAAACACTGCGCGCGAAGATCGACATGGCCTCGCCGAACTTGAACCTACGCGATCCGGTGATGTATCGCATTCGCAAAGCCGAGCACCATCGCACCGGGAACAAATGGTGCATTTATCCCATGTACGATTGGGCGCACGGTCAGTCCGATTCCATCGAGGGCATCACGCATTCGTTGTGCTCGCTCGAATATGAGGACCATCGCCCGCTCTATGATTGGTTTCTCGACGCGCTCGGGGTTTATCACCCGCAGCAAATGGAGTTCGCACGCCTCAATCTCACTTACACCGTCATGAGCAAACGCAAGCTGCTCACGCTCGTGCAGGAAGGCTTGGTTGATGGGTGGGATGATCCGCGCATGCCGACGCTCGCGGGCTTGCGCCGCCGCGGCTATACGCCGGAAGCGATTCGCGATTTTTGCGAGCGCATCGGCGTGGCCAAGAGCAACAGCATCGTTGACATTGCGCTGCTCGAACATTGCCTGCGCGAAGATTTGAACCGGCGCGCAGCGCGTGTCATGGCGGTTCTGCGTCCGCTCAAGCTGGTGATTGAGAATTATCCCGAGGGGCAAGTGGAAGAGCTGGAAGCCGTCAACAATCCCGAAGATCCGAGTATGGGCACGCGCACCGTGCCGTTTTCGCGCGAGTTGTATATCGAGCAGGAGGATTTTCGCGCAGACCCGCCCAAGAAATATTTTCGCTTGTTCCCCGGCAACGAAGTGCGCTTACGTTATGCCTACATCATCAAGTGTACTGGCGTGGTGAAGAATGAGAAAGGCGAGCTTGTGGAAGTGCGCTGCACGTATGATCCCGCCACGAGAAGCGGCAGTTCCGCCGAAACGCGCAAAGTGAAGGGCACGATTCATTGGGTTTCAGCGGCGCATGCGGCCGCGGCGGAAGTCCGTCTATACGATCATCTCTTTGTCAAGCCGAACGCGGAAGACGTAGAAGAAGGTAAAGATTTTCGTGCGAATCTCAATCCTCATTCGCTCGAAGTTTTGCAAGCGGCTTTTGTCGAGCGCAGCTTGAAAGGCGCGCTACCGGGCAGCCGTTATCAGTTTGAAAGAAACGGCTACTTCTGCGTGGATACAAAAGCTTCGGAGTCGGGCAAGCTCGCCTTCAACCGCACGGTTACGCTGCGCGATTCGTGGGGAAAGATCGAGAAGGCGGAGAAGAATTAGTTTGGCAAGCGTGTTTGAATTATCTTCCAAGAAACCCTCGAAAGCTACGGTTTGAATGAGAGCTTACAACTTCAAATACCGGTCGAAAAATTCGTACACGAACGGATTGCCATTCCAAGAATTTTGTAAAACGACGACGCCGATTTTCTTTTCGGGCAGAAATGCGATTTGGCACAAATAACCTTTGACTCCGCCGCTGTGAAAAACCATTTTATGTCCGGCATAATCAAAAATGCGCCAGCCCAAGCCGTAGTGCGCCGCGTGCAGGCGGCGGTTCCAATTGAAACGGCGCTTTTCTCGCGGCGTTGCCACGATTGGCTCGCTCACTTGCGCAACGACGTCCGGCGGAATCACCTCCGGCATGCCGCCCATGAGCGCGCGTAACCACATCGCCATGTCGTGAATACTCGCGTTCACGCCGGCCGCCGGCTGCACGGAATAATAAGCGTCTTTGATTGTGGTCGTCTGCCATTGCGCTTTTCTCATGATGTGAGGCAGCGCGAAGTTTGCCGTCGCGAGCAAGCCTGATTTGGTGAGCGAGGCGTCGTACATGCCCAACGGTTTGAAGATGCGCTCCGTGAGCAGTTCCTCATAAGTTTTATGCGTGGCAGCTTCCAAGATCGGGCCGATCAAGCTATAGACGACGTTTTGATAAGCATAACATTCTCCCACCGCGCAAGAAATCGGCGCTTCCTTCAGTTGTTGCACGATCTCCTCGAAACCAACTTCGTCCTCAATCAAATTGTCATAAGTATGCGAGAGCAATCCCGTGGTGTGACTCAGAATATTGCGAATCGTAAGGTTATTCGTGTGGGCCGCGTTTCTCAAAGAAAAATTCGGAAGGTATTTCGTAACCGGATCATCCCACTGCAACACGCCTTCTTTCACCAAAAGCCCGGTCAGCACGGAGGCAAAACCTTTGGAGAGTGAAGCAATGCGAAAGGCGGTGTTGAGATCGACCGCTTCTGCCGCGCCGGCTTTTCTCGCGCCATAACCTTTCATGTAAATAATTTTGCCGTCTTTGACGATGGCGATTGCGGCTCCGGGAATCGGGGTTTCGGCCAAAAAGCTATCGACGTAAGCGCTGTATTGCGCCAAAAGATAATCAGGCGCGGCCGTTGTCGTGGGCGTGCTGTGAGAAGAGGGCGATTCTGGAAACGCGATGAACAGAACACCGAGCAGGATACCGTAGCGAAGGAAGTGCATGCGTTGCAATCTTATTTTCGTTTTTTAATTCGCGCGTGAACTGGTAGAAGTAGCGACAGGCCGGCTATTTCGCCGAAACGCGGTGATCTCTGCGCCAATGCGATCCTGCACGCCGCGCACCGCGGAATCGCGCACGAGATAATGTTGCATCATCATGGAGAAAACCAGTTCCTCACCCTGCGCAGTAATCGTGTAACCCGACAGTGTGCTCACGCCCGAAAGTGAGCCGGTCTTTGCGCGCAACACGCCTTGCGCAACCGTGCCGCGCATCCTGCTGCTCAACGTGCCGTCAACTCCCGCAATCGGAAGCGTGCTCACAAACGCCGGGCGCAAATCTTCGCGTAGCCACATTGCCTTCAACAAATCCGCTAAGCCTGCAGGCGTAACGAGATTATAGCGCGACACGCCGGAGCCGTCCGCAGCATTCAGCGCTAAAGTATCCACGCCGGAATTTTGCAGGAACGCACGCATCGCGCGCGCACCTTTCTCCGCAGTGCCGGGGCGGCCGAAACGTTCCGCGCCAATCGTTTTGAGCACCAGCTCGGCAGTGAGATTGTCGGAAATTTTGTTGAGATTGGTGAGCACGGGCAGCAGCGGCGCCTGGTGTTCGGCGAGCACGTACATCTTGCTCGGGCCGAAGCCGCGATAAATGCCGCCGCGCACGGTGATGCCGTTGAGCAACAACACATCGCGCAGCACGTGACCCGCGAGCAAGGCCGGATCGAGCACGTTCATTTTCTCTTCGCGCGGCGCTTCATCCATGCCGATCGCGCCGGAAATCACGTAAACATTTTGATTCTCCTGCCAGCGCCGATCAATGGACAAACGCGGCAAACCCAGCGAATCGCTTTGTTGGCGGCGCGCCACCGTGATGCTCGCGTTGATGAACTCGACGAACGGGCTGGGTGCGTTGATCATCACTTGCGCCGGCTGGCCGATGCTTCTTGCGGGAGAGACGGAAACGTGTACGGCGTTGTCATTCACGGTCAACGCCGAGAAGCGCGAGAACAGCCACGAGGGATCGTCATCCCACATCCAGCCGCTGCCCCAGCGCACGTCGTCAAAATAAAAATCGTCACATATGATATTGCCGGTGATTTCGCGAACGCCTCTTTGCGCCAATATTTGCGCGAGCGTGGAAAGATCGCCGGTGCTCAAATCCGGATTGCCGCGGCCGATGAGCGCGAGATCGCCGTTGATAACGTCGTTGTTGATCGCGGACGAATCGCACGCGAGCAGCGTTTTGAAGTTGAACTCCGGCCCGAGCAGAACGAAAGCCGCAGAAGAAGTGAGTAGTTTTTGATTCGAAGCCGGGTGAAATAAGAGTTGAGAGTTGCGCTCGTACAAAACTTCGCCGGTTCGCAGCGAAGCGATTTTGATTCCAGCTTGCGAGCGCGACAACGCCGAGTCCGAAAGGATCGCGTCAATACGCGTGCGCAACGCCGCAATCGCAGAGGGTTTGCTTTTGTTCTTCGTCGTTGCGGCGCAGCCGGTGTTGAGTGATACGAATAAGAGCAGAAGCAAAGCGTTTAGGATAGCATGCGAGCGCGAGAGAAATTTCATGGCAATGGTCATTGATAAGAGAAAACGGTTTGGGGCAAAATCGCTATTGCCGTGATAAGCTTGCAAAAATTGTTTGGGTTTGGTTATGCGTATAGTGGGGCGAAAAATAATCGGAGAGGGCGCAAAAATCAAGCTTTAATCCGCTGGTCGTTGTGGCGCTGCCATTCCAGTGCGCACTTTTTTCCTGCTTTGTCATAGAGGGTTGTGCGCGCCAGCGGAGTCTCAAAATATTTGCCATCAATGAGGGCTTGATGAAATGAAATTCGTTGTTCTTGGGGAGGCTTGGCTCGTAGAGATTGTAAAGGTAAAGCCGACCGCCTCTGAGACTGGTCCGATGGACCACGTGTTTGAGCCGCTGCGACTTTTCTATCAAGCTTGCAACGCGATCGAGCAATTGCTGCTTTTCCCATTTGTCAAGCTTCACGGGCGTGGGCGAGTAAACCCACATGTATTGGGCAGGCATGGGGCTCCTTTCTGTTTTGATTTTTGCGCGACGTTCAGAGCGTGCAGTCAAGTTCGCGAAGCCGGAGCGATTATGCTCCTTCCTTCAGCAATCTCATATTCCATCAAGAGCTGAAATCGATTGTTTCAACGCCTTGAGCCTCACGTCTGACCATCTCCTCCTCAAGCTTCTCTCAACTAAACAACCCCCGAATATCCTCCACCGTCAAGTGTTTGAACAAACCCGACTCCGTGCTGATGAGCTGCGAGACCAGGGTTTCCTTCCGCTTTTGCAGCTCTAAAATTTTTTCTTCCACGCTGTCGCGTGTGATCATTTTATAAACAAAAACGTTTTTGTTTTGGCCGATGCGGTGCGCACGATCGATGGCTTGGCGCTCCGCGGCCGGGTTCCACCAGGGATCGTAAAGAAACACGTAATCCGCCGCGGTCAAATTCAAACCGAGGCCGCCGGCTTTGAGGCTGATGAGAAAAATTTTGGCGTTCGCATCGTTCTGGAATTTCGTCACGCAAGCTTCGCGGTCGCGCGTCTGGCCGGTGAGCATTTCGTATTGATACCCCTCGGCTTTGAGCTGCGTCTCGATGATATTGAGCATGCGCACGAATTGCGAGAACACGAGCACTTTATGCCCGCCGGCCACGATCTCGCGCAACGATTCCATGAAGGCTTCGAACTTGCCGGAATCTTTGCGGCGGCCTTCTTCGAGCAATGCCGGATGACACGCGATTTGCCGGAGCTTGGTGAGGCCTTGCAAAACTTTGAAGCGCGCGTCTTGCAAGCCGGATTGATCGATCAAATTCATCAACTCGGCACGATAGTGATCGCGCACTTGCTCGTATAATTTTTTCTGGCCGGGGTCCATCGCGCAGTAATAAACCTGCTCGCTCTTGGGCGGCAGTTCGGTCGCCACCTGCTCCTTCGTGCGCCGCAGCAGAAACGGCGAGATCATTTTTTTGAGCAGCATCGCGGTGTCTTCGTCGCCATAACGCTCGATGGGCGAGCCGAATGCGCCGCGAAAATAGTGCAACGAGCCGAGCATGCCGGGATTCAAAAACGAAAACTGCGACCACAACTCGAGCGTATTGTTTTCTACGGGCGTGCCCGTGAGCACGAGGCGATGATTGCTCTGCAAAACTGTGGCGGCCTTCGCGGTTTGCGAGATCGGATTCTTGATGTTTTGCGATTCGTCAAGAATGAGATAGTGAAAAGGAAAGTCTTTGAGAAACTCGATGTCGTTGCGCATGGTGGCGTAAGAAGTGAGCACGATGTCGAACTCTTTGAAATGCTCCGTGCCGCGCTCGCGCTCGATGCCGTGGTGCGTGAGAATTTTTAAATCGGGCGCGAAGTTGGCGCATTCTTTTTCCCAATTGAAGAGCACGGAGAGCGGCGCAACAATCAAGCTGGTGCGATTGCTCACGTGGCCGTTGTGAGAGCCGTTGGCTTGCGAGGCTTTGTTAGGGGCACCATTTTTCTTCGCAACGCCGTTGGTTGATTGACCGTTCAGATTTTTTTCTTGCAGCAAGAGCGCGAGCGCTTGCACGGTTTTGCCCAAGCCCATGTCATCCGCCAAGCAGCCGTTGAGGCCGTATTCGCGCAGAAAGTTGAGCCAATTGAGGCCGGATTGTTGATAAGGCCGCAAGGCGCCGCGAAAATTTTCCGGCGGCGCGATCTCTTGAATGCCTTTGAAGTTGCGCAGCTTGCGCAAGCGCTGCTGAAACTCGTCGTCATAGCGCTTGTCCTGCACTTCATCGAACAGCGCATCGATGAGCATGGCGTGCGCGGAAGCGATTTGCGTTTTGCCTTCCTTCACTTGCGCAAAATTGAAGAAGTGTCGGAAGCGTTTTTCCCATTCTTCCGGCATGCGCGCGAGACTGCCGTCGGCGAGCTTGAGATAACGATTTTGTTGCCGCACGCCTTGCCGCAATTCCGCGAGCGAGAGCATGATGCCGTCGAAGTCGATCTCGACGTTCAAATCGAACCAATCGATCTCCGAAGAAACGGCCAGCCGAACATTGGGCACGGCGCGATTGACGCGATGTTTGAGGAGATTTTCTTCGCCGAAAATTTCAAAGCCCGCTTGCGCCAGTTTCGGCAGCTCATCAAAAATCCAATCGAGCGGTTCCCGTTTGGGCGTATAAAACTCTTCGCCCGTTTCACGCACCAAACCTGCGGCAAGGAGCGCCTCGTGCGCCGCGGCTTCAACGGCGTGATCGCGTTCGACGCGCCACAACGCATGCGCTTGGCCGTTCGTGGCGAGGCTCACGGCCTCGCTGCTCATACCGTTGACTTCGATCTCGCCATACGCAAATTTCAACTCAATGCCAAGCCCGTCTTCAAGCTCGCGCAGATAAAGCCTGCGGCCCGTCACTTCGCGCGCGGTTTGCAGGCTCAAATTTTCCGGCAAAGACAGATCGATATTGTGTTTCAAGTGCGGGGTGAAGGCTTGCAGAAAGTTGAATACGTTTTCGCCGGGAACGTGCAAACGATAATTCTTTTGCGTGAAAGGCTGCAAATAAGCCGGCGGCAGGGATTTTTCCACACGAAAGATTTTACGCTCGTGCAGCAGCCAATATGGACGGGAAGCGAGAATGCGAAAAGAGTCATTCAAAGGCTCGGCATGGCCATTCAACTGAATTTGTGGAAAGAAGCGATAATTCTCTTGTGCTTCTTCCAACGCGCGTTCGAGCTTGAAGGATAAATTCACGGGCGCGTTGGTCACGCGCAGCTTCACGGGCGGTGCGCCGTTGTCTTCGAGATAAAGCTCGCTGCCGGAGAGCAAATCGAGAATCGCGCCGATCTCTTCGCCGTACTCGAGTTCAAATTCGGGAACCGTGTCGTAGGAATAAGAATGGTAGTAGGAACTTTGATTGCGCGATTTTCTACGCTGATACAAATCGTTGAGCGCTTTCTTTTCTTCCGGCGCGGCTTCGACGTTTCTCAGCTCGCCGTTGTAATCGAAGCCGATCCGGCCGCGCTGTCCGAACTCGCCGCTCTTTTTGATGTAAACGCGCGCGGGTTGCAAGCGCCAATCAAACGGATTGAGCTGGAGGAAGAAGATGAGCTTGTGCGATTTCGGCGTCAATGCGCCCGTGCTCACGGTCGGCAAGGCGGGAAGGCTTTGAAGATAACTTTCCCACGAAGCGTGCAGTGGGACGTTTTTTCCGTCACGTTCTTGCGCCGCGATCACGGACAAAACCAGAGCGACGACGTGCTCGCACGGAGTCTCGTAACTAAAACAAGTGCAACGGCTGCTCAATCGACCGTCGGCATTTTGAGATACGGAAACTTTTTGCCGCAAGTAACTATCTTTGACGTAGCCGCGCGCCGAAGCGTCATGCCGTTTTTTGATTTGAACGGCGCCATTTTGAAATAGACGCATGGCTTGAGCATACGTCGAGTTTCTAACGGCTTTTTGAAGATCGAGGCGGTTGATCTGCACGATTCATCCTTCCGAAAAAGATTCTATTCGTTGCACGCTGTATTCGTTGCCGGAGATTTTCATTGCCAACTGCGCGCTTCACGCTATTGCAACGGCAATTCTGATTGCGAAGATTGCGCATATTCGCTGCGCGCTTTATCAAACGCGGCGCGCGGCGTGGTTTGGTATTTTTGGATGTACGTCATGGCGCGATCGAGAATCCAAATATCGGACTCGCGAAAAAATTTATAAAACTGTCCGCCGCGTTGCACTTTCTCAGGCTGGAGATAACCTTCGCGCACGAAGTAGGCGAGCTTGTCGCGATTCAGCCCTTTACCGACTCGAGCGATGACTTCGCCCGGGGTGTATTTTTGTATGCTCATAATGAGAAAAAGTATTTGTACAAGTGCTAATCCTAATGGCCAATCATAAGAGATTACCGTAGAAAAATCAAGGAGATTTTTTTTAGGAGGGAATTTTGATCACAGCAGAGATCTACTTCTCATGCTAGCATGCAAGAGAATTTGTGAAGGTTCAGAAGATGGCAGTACTGAGAGAAATCAAAAAGGGGGTTCAAAATCGAAACCGAAGAGCTTGGGGTTCTCTCCGATGACGGTCGCTGATATAATATAAAAAACGTAGTCGTAAGTTTCGCGCGGGAGCTTGTCGCGATAATCCTGCAACAGCCGCCAAAAATTTCTTTCACGCGGGTTCTCCGGCATTTGTCGAATCAACGCTTTCACGTTGTTCTCGCCCCAATTGTACGAGGCCATCACCAACAAGCCGGAAGCTTGCGCGTCGGTGTTGTAAATGTCGCGCAGGTATTGCGCCGCGGCTGCGGTGGATTTTTCGAAGTTGTGGCGTTCATCGCGCGGGTCTGCTTGCGGCACGTCGAGTAGCGGGCCGGTGCGCAGCCCGTATTGCGTGGCCGTCATCGGAATGAATTGCCACATGCCTTTCGCAATGCCGAACCTCGTTTTCGGTCCGCAGCGATTGGGATTGAAATCGCTCTCTTGCAGGGCGAGATAAAAGAACTGCGGCGGCATGTGCTGCTCCAACATCGCTGCCGCAATTTTCGCCGCGTAACCGTTCTGCCGCGCGCGCGCCATCGCCTTCTTCAAACGATCGGTCGATTGCCACTTGCGAATATAATTCCGCACCTCTTGCACGAAGCCCTGCGGCATGTTGACTTCGCACTCGCCCCACAAGCGCGCGAGGCGGAAAATCAAACGCTCCTCTTCGCTCAGGTTCTTGCCGTAAATGCCGAGCGCATCGACGAACAGGTCATAGTTGTTCTCCAGCTCCTCGCGTTTTGCGCGAAACCGCTGAATTTCGGCGACCGCTTCCGAGTCTCCCGTGAGCGTGATCGCCGTCTCCAAGCGCGACAACGTCACGTCCAGCGCTTTCATCTCATAAAAAAGATTTTGCGCCAGCGCTTGCTGCTCGGCGACTTGCACGTGCTTGTATATTGCAAAGGCCGCGGCAATCAAAAATAAAGCACTCACCGCAGCGATGACGCGAAGATAGGTCTGCGATTTTTTCTTTTGCACCTGCTGAAACGCACGCCGCACCATCATGGTGTGTTCACCCGCTTGCCCGGAAGGAGAGTCGGCGAAATAGTGGCGAATATAGCGGGTGAGAGAAGGCGAGGGGCCTTCATGCTCGGAGTCGATGAGCATTTTTTCGACTTCAACGAGCAGCGCCGGGCCGTTGATGCCGAACACAATTTGGGTTTGATCCGTAAGCGGCGCGCGCGTGATCTTTTCGCCGGCGACGAACGTGCCGTTTGTGCTGTTCAGATCATGAATCCACCATTGCCCTTCTTCATACTTCACTTCGGCGTGTACGCGGCTGACCATGTAATCCTTGATGCGCACTTGGCACTCTTCGTCGCGCCCGATGCGAAACGGCTCTTTGAACGCGAACGCCGTGACCGGCGCTTCCCCGCGCGTAATTTTGACTTGCAGTGCCGGAGGCGAAATCAAGGTGAGAATTTTGCTGGAAGTAGGCGGCATAATTCAGGCGGTCTCGAAAGCTTCGGTGCTTTAAAAGTGAAAGCAGCGCTTTGCGGCAAACAGATTTAAACCGCGAGCCAGCGCGAAATTTTATTCGCGTCAATTCGCGGTTTCCTTTGAACACGCACGATTCCATCAAATCAAAAAGGCATATCGCCATCGTCCGACGCGCTCGCGCTCCAATCGCCTTCTTCCCAGCTTGCGAGCACGTCGCGATATTTTTTCGTGGTCACGAGCTTGCGCAACTCGACGGCCATAGCGGAGGCCGTCTCGTATTCCTCTTCGAACTTGGAAATGTGCTGTTCTTGTTTACCGATGTGCGCCTGGCAGCGGATGCGCTCCAAGCCCCAACGCGGCTCGCTTTTGCGTTGCCAGAGATTTTCCACGGCTTGCAGCTCGACTTTGAAATTGAAAATTTCCTTTTGCGCCAGTTCAATGCGATGCTGCGCGTTCGCCGCCTTTTCCTCGTAATCGATGATGTGCTCCAGCGCAACGTGGTCATGCCTCTCTGCATGATTCTCAGGCTTGACTTCGAGCAGAGCAATGCTGCGGTTCGTAGCGATGGATCGGTGCTTCGAAATTTCTTCGTCCCAAGGCTCGTAATCATCTTCGCCATCGTAGCTGTACGACGCGTCGTTCTCGTCTTCATCCGTCTCAGCGAAATAGCGGCGCGCAAGAGTTTCCTTTTCCATCATTTCCCCCAAACTGTCCAAGTCAATCGAGCGCGGCAAGACGCGCTCGAGCGCGCCTGCTTCGTCTCGGCCATAACGCGCGAGATTGCAGGCGTGCAAATACGAGAACCATTTGGCTTCGGCGACGAATTGCCACTCCTTTGAGAACTCATATTCAATCGTCCGCTCTTCCTCATGGCGCGGATTATAGCGCCCGCGGCGATGCGCGCCGAAATACGAATCCTTCGCATAGATCCATTTCTTGGCGAGATCGACGATGATCAAGCCCGCATCAATCGGCTCGAAATCGAAATCCGCGCGGTTGCTACAAAGCTCGCGCAGGCTCTCATCCGCGCCAAGCTCCGGCAAGAGCTGGTCCAGCTCGTCGAGGCTTTTCGGATTGCGGCTGCACGCGGCATACACCCACTCCGCGCGGCTGCCGTGCAGCTCGGTGCAGATAAACTGCCGGTCGTCGGCGATGATCAGTTTGAGGACGCTCATGGGTTCCTCCGTTGAGGTTCGTTCAGTTCAATGTATTTTTGAAGCAACGGTGTTCGCGCTGATGGGGTTGCCATTTGAGGAGGGTTCAAAACAATCTTATAAAATTTCACCACAGGCAACCAAGCGCCGGCCTTCATACAATTCGAATCTGCTGCCAACAGCGAGCAAGTGCGCAGGCGCATCCGGTGATAAAAAACTTACCTCCGCAATAACGTCGAAGGAGCACTGCAATTCTTTCGAAAATTCTACGCCGAGGCTCCAAGCTTCTTTCGGCCATTTCTCGGCCTCGTTGTGAAATCTTGCCGCCGTCGAATAACGGCACTCAAGCGACATGCTCTCAGGCCCTCCCTCTGCAGCCGGAACCCACGAAATTTTTGCAATCGCTTTGCGTTCGCTATTGGCTTTCTTATTCATATTCTCCCAGCCCAATCTAACACGATTTTAAAACGTATGCAAGGCCGGTTTTTTATCACGCAAGTGAGCTTTGTTCGAAAGTGAAAACTGTGGGAAAGAGCTTTACTTCACGCTGCTAGCAACTGCCCGGCAAAATACCATTTGCCTTCGCGAAAGCGGCTGCCATTGACTTTGATCCACTCCGCACATTTTGCCAGCGCCTGCTTTTGTTGCGCCACGAGCATATCGGTCTCAAAGGGAAAGTCGATGCCGTAGCGAATGATCAATTCTTCGTAAGCCAACTGTCGCACCAAACGCGGACTTTTTTCGGATTCGAGATTTTCCAGCAAACATGCGGGCGAATACGGTTTGCCGTTGCGATAACGAATGCGCGCATCGTAACGCGATTTGTTGGCGCTCCACCACTTGCGCCACGCCTCCGGTTTTTGTGAAAGGCGCGTGATAGTTGCGCCAGGCTCTTCGCCCGGAGGGTGTAACGGCTCGCCGCGTTTGAGTTTTTCCAATTCCTCTTCGAAGAGCGCGTCTTCGTCAATTTCTTCGGGAATGAAAACCTCTTCGTAAAGTTCTGCACCGGTGATGAGATGCAGCGCGCGCGCTGCGGTTTCTGCCAGCTCTGCGTTGTTGAGATGGCCCAAAAGAGTTTCAATTGCAGAGAGCTCGCCGAGCAGCCCCAATGCAATCAAACAATCCGCTGAAGGTTTGCCGGCGTTAGCAATATCAAGCAGGAATGGCGCAACGGAACGACCGCCGCTCAAACCCAGCGGGAGCAACGGCCAATTTTGTGAGCGTGCAAATTGTAAACAATAATTCGAAGTTTGTGTTTCGCCGAGCCGCAATAGCGCCAACGCCGCAACGGAACGAACGGCTTCATTATCATGCTGAAGGCGCTCGAACAACGCCGTGCGCGCGTTCGGTTCGCGCAAACGGCCCAAGGCCAAAATCGATGTTGCGGCTGTTTCAGCGCCGCTTTGCTGAAGGGTTTGAAGAAGCTCTTTACCCGCGGGAATGCGGAGAGAGCCAAGTACTTCCGCGAGAATGGGAACGATCTTGGGATTGCCGTCGCGCAAGAGCCATATGAAATCGTTCTGCCAAGCCTCCGGCAATTCATACTTGAGCGCATCACAAGCGGCTTGGAGTTTTTCTTTATCCTCAGGATCAATCTGTTCCAAAGCCTCGAGCGCCAAGTCCAGCCGGTTCTGCCGGCAGAACACGCGCATCGCCGCGTGCAGCTCGCCGAAGTCGCCTTCGAGAGCTTGCTGCTTGCAAACCTCCAACGCCAAATCTCCGCCGCCGACCAAGCCGTCAATGTGCGGCTCGAAGCGTTGCTCGAAGTCTTCGAGATCCTGCCATGTCAGCTCGGGATCATCGAAGAGGCCGAGGCGCTGTTCGTAGAGGAAGGAGGCTTCGGAGAGGTGGTCGAGGGAGAGGCCGGTGGCGAAATCCTTTTGGGCTTGGCTCATCATGAAAACGTTCGCAGATAAATTGCGTTTGCGAGCATGCTACCAGTCCCCTCTTTGTCCATTTGGGGTATCGATCTCCGCGACATATACAACGATCGTTTCGATGTTCATATCCGGCACGGCCTCTGGACTCGGATCGATCTCAGGAACCTCCATCGCCAGCCCAACAACGTCCTTACAAAGAATCACTTCCTCGGATTCATCGTAATAGAGTTTTGGCTCAAGCGCCATTGCCTGTTTGATCATCATGCCGACATGAATCTTGCCGCAAAATTTCCCCTGATAACCTTTGCGCGCAGCCAGCTTGAAAATCTTGCCGTTTCGAATATCGACATACAACTCGATTGTCCCGTTGCCGAGCGTGTACTTGGCTTCAAAAGGTGTGACCAATTCGAAAGACGCAGGAGACCAACTTCCCAAGCCTGCCAAATGATCTTTTAGAATTGAAATGTGCGATCTTAGCGCTATACCGCCGAGGGTTTGGTTCGGAATGATAGCGGCATCAAGTTGAATCGTTAACGAGTTTGCCATAATAGCTCTCTTACTGTTTGAATTGCGGCCCGATTCTCACCGTGCCCGTTTTTCCGGAGCTGATCTTCCAATACGGAAACGGGCCGTGGTGCCCGCCACCGGGGTGCCATTGAATTATTCTGTCCGTGAAATTCCTTCCATCCGCGGCGATTTCCCTAATCGTCAAGCCTTGGCCCTTGTGCGTGCCTTTGCCCAACGTAGTCACCTGCCAGCGCGGATTATTTCGAGCAAGAGCTTCGATTTCTTCCGGTGTTCTTGCTTCGAGTAGCTTTGGGTTGTCAAAAACTTCGTTTAGCTCTGTCATACCCGCCGAGGATTAATTTAGGGAAACTCTAACACTGAAGTCAAGCCCGAGGGCTGTGGAACCCACCGCTTCTGCCGGCAGAACACGCGCATCGCCGCGTGCAGCTCGCCGAAGTCGCCTTCGAGAGCTTGCTGCTTGCAAACCTCCAACGCCAAATCTCCGCCGCCGACCAAGCCGTCAATGTGCGGCTCGAAGCGTTGCTCGAAGTCTTCGAGATCCTGCCATGTCAGCTCGGGATCATCGAAGAGGCCGAGGCGCTGTTCGTAGAGGAAGGAGGCTTCGGAGAGGTGGTCGAGGGAGAGGCCGGTGGCGAAATCCTTTTGGGCTTGGCTCATCATGAAAACGTTCGCAGATAAATTGCGTTTGCGAGCATGCTACCAGTCCCCTCTTTGTCCATTTGGGGTATCGATCTCCGCGACATATACAACGATCGTTTCGATGTTCATATCCGGCACGGCCTCTGGACTCGGATCGATCTCAGGAACCTCCATCGCCAGCCCAACAACGTCCTTACAAAGAATCACTTCCTCGGATTCATCGTAATAGAGTTTTGGCTCAAGCGCCATTGCCTGTTTGATCATCATGCCGACATGAATCTTGCCGCAAAATTTCCCCTGATAACCTTTGCGCGCAGCCAGCTTGAAAATCTTGCCGTTTCGAATATCGACATACAACTCGATTGTCCCGTTGCCGAGCGTGTACTTGGCTTCAAAAGGTGTGACCAATTCGAAAGACGCAGGAGACCAACTTCCCAAGCCTGCCAAATGATCTTTTAGAATTGAAATGTGCGATCTTAGCGCTATACCGCCGAGGGTTTGGTTCGGAATGATAGCGGCATCAAGTTGAATCGTTAACGAGTTTGCCATAATAGCTCTCTTACTGTTTGAATTGCGGCCCGATTCTCACCGTGCCCGTTTTTCCGGAGCTGATCTTCCAATACGGAAACGGGCCGTGGTGCCCGCCACCGGGGTGCCATTGAATTATTCTGTCCGTGAAATTCCTTCCATCCGCGGCGATTTCCCTAATCGTCAAGCCTTGGCCCTTGTGCGTGCCTTTGCCCAACGTAGTCACCTGCCAGCGCGGATTATTTCGAGCAAGAGCTTCGATTTCTTCCGGTGTTCTTGCTTCGAGTAGCTTTGGGTTGTCAAAAACTTCGTTTAGCTCTGTCATACCCGCCGAGGATTAATTTAGGGAAACTCTAACACTGAAGTCAAGCCCGAGGGCTGTGGAACCCACCGCTTCTGCCGGCAGAACACGCGCATCGCCGCGTGCAGCTCGCCGAAGTCGCCTGCGAGGGCTTGCTGCTTGCAAACCTCCAGCGCCGAATCTTTGCCGACCACCAAGCCGTCGATGTACGGCTCAAAGCGTTGCTCGAAATCCTCGAGGGCCTTCCACGTCAACTCGGGATCATCGAAGAGGCCGAGGCGCTGCTCGTAGAGGAAGGAGGCTTCGGAGAGGTGATCGAGGAAGAGGTCTGTTGCGAAATCTTCCATTATTCGATCTCCAACTCTTCCATGGAGAGAACGTTGGCATGCAGCCCGCAACACAAATTGATGAGAAAATCAATAGCTGCTGCATCTGCATTCCAACCCGAGACAGCACATTCAACGAGGCTATGATGAATTTTTGCGACTTCGACGCGGAGCAATTGGTGAGTATCAAGACTGCGGAAGGGGGAGGCGAACCCGCCGGTATAGACAAGACTCGCCCAATCTTCAAGTGCTTTGCGAATCGTTTCATATTCCTTCTCTGAGATCGGCCGAGGAAATTTTAGACGCGCCGCGTTTATTTCTGTGACTGAGCTTTCAGTCTCGACAAGAACAAACGGCAATCTCTCAATTCTTTTGCCGTAGGCTAGGTTCGCGACATTTTCAACGGCAAGGCCGGTGCGTTGCTCAAATGGTTGGCCAAGCTCGACCACCTTCAAGCCGGCAACTGCTTCAAGGAAGTGATGGCATTGCGCCAGCATTTGCAAAAACAAACGATAAAAACCGGCATGAACATGAGCAAAGTTTATTGTTGCCGTCCATGTTCTGCTGTTCGAGGCCTTGCTTTTATTCAAATTCGCGCGCGACTCTTTCAGCGTGAGCTCGGTTTCGGCAAACGCACCCAACCCGGATAAGTCGCAGAGACACTCGACCATATCGGCATACTCTTCCAACGCTTCGCCCTCGACAAGCGTCAACTCCACCGCAGCAGTTTTAAGATGAAGAGGCGGATGCAATTCCAGTGAAACGGCAAAGGGAAAGTACTTTTGATTTTCGTTCATATCAGGCGTTCCATTTCCTACTCGTCAAATCTGGAGAGCCACTCTTCTGTTCGTTCATCTGATGCCATAACGCCGTCCGTTCCCATGATGAAAGCCGGATGCTTGCGGGTACGTAAATCCGATAGGAGCCGGCCAACCACATGATACGCTTCGCAATTTTCCTTTCGGTTGACATCACCAATAAATGGCGAGGCGCCGGCTTGAAACATGAGTCCGTGCTGCTGGCGATGCACAACAATACCCGGTAGCGCGGACTTCGGGGCAACGAAACGGTGCTGCTGCATCAAATCGTTCCCCACGAATGTGAGCCAGTTGGCGCACTTAAGGCCATCGCCGATAACGAACGAAGTGTTGTTCGCGCTGGGCAAATCCAAACCGCAATGTCTCATCGCCAAGGCATAGAATTCGGGCTTGGCTAAACTCGCCAATTCGCCCAGATCATTATAACAAAGTGCAAATCCACAATGGCCGTGTGCAAAGGCGATCTGCTCAACCCCGCTTTGCGCCATTTGAAGCAACTCTTCGGAGGTAACTTTTTCCGGGCTTATTCGCGCAATCGCGTAGCCGACGTTGCGGTAATCTACATGGACAAACTCGAGTCCCAAGTCTGGCGCTTCATCCTTGTGCCGGCGATTATCAATGCGAAGGTGCCTGGCGTCCGCCGGCTCAGAACGCTGAAGAAAAGCATCCACTAACTCTTGCGGTTTTACATTCAACTTTTTGGGGCGCTTCATATTCGTCGTTTGGTACATCTTTACCTCGGCAGCAATTTTCGGCTCGAAGGTCTCGAAAAAACGCTTGAGGCCAACCTCCTGTCGCTCGAATTCTCCGACCCAATAGAGCACGATGCCGTAGCAAAGCTTTAGATACTCGATGCCCTCGTACTCGAATTTATACTGCTGCTTGAAGTCCATGGCATTCATCTTACTTGACTCCTTTGTTGCACCCGCAGGTGTGTTCGTTTAATACCGGTGTTTCCTTGCCTTTGTTCAAAGCGTCAAAGCTTTCCTTTTGGCCGGGAGAAAATTCGTCGCCAGGCAGCTTGATGTCTCCAACCAAACGCTCGCCTCCGGCTTCAAGAGTAAAGTCCGGTCGCACGCGCATGAAATCATAAGCTTCGCTGGCCAGTTTAGCCAAATCCACCGCAGTGGTCACCGCATCATAGGCGGTCCAAATTCCGACAGCTACTTGCCCGGCAACGGGTATCCAGCTTACTGCAAGCTTTCCGGCAAGTCCTCTTCCGAACTTCGTGATCGCTTTACGTCCCCAAGTCTTGGCCATTCCTTTTGTCGCTGCGACAATGGCCGTCCTCTCCATCCGGGCGCCAAGCTTAGCGAGATCATCAAGATGTTTTTTAAGCTCGTCATTGATGACCTGCGTCCACGTAGTCTTGCCTTTGGGAAGTTTTTCCCCGGCTTTGATGCGCTTGATGACATTGCATACGATCGGACAGACAATCTTCATGAACTCCGTGAGCGTCTGCTGCAAGACGCCGCTCATATTCACCGTGTTCTGGTGATTGTGGAACATCTTGTCCGTGAGCCGACACGCGCCTTTCCTTTCCAACTTAACCGTGAAGGAGTAAGTGATCCACGTTGCCTCCTTCATGAACACGCCGGATTTGATGCCGCCAACCGTGCCGGGTTGATCGCCGATACTGCGGCTGAATTGCGAGCCGTATTTGGCGCACAGGCTGTTGCGATCCGCCTTCACCTTCTTCGTGCCGTTGGCGAGATCGCTAGACCTGGCGATATTCGGATACGGAATCGGAACCGGCCCGCCCGGGCTCGGGGTTTTGCACACATCCGGAATCGTGGCAATGGAAATCCCGGAGCTTTTCAAGTGGACAAGAGAAAGACCGTTTACGTTTATCGTCACGCCCATGACCGTCAATTCCTATCTTGGCGAGATACATGAAGAAGCGCGGCACTGCGTTCTCCGCCTTCCGAACTCGTCCATATTAAAAAGAGCGGACCCTTGGCATATTCTCTCAAACCTGCGGCAATGGCGAGATTGACGAACAACGGTCCCGAAGCAGCTCCCACGTCGCCCCAACAATCTGCCGGCGCAAGAAAGTCCGTCGCATCAACAAAATGCTCTGAGGTTCGAGCGACTGTGAATCCATACTCATCCGCGCGATAGCGTTCGCCGTTAAGATCGCAGATGACATGATCGACTTTTTGTTGTGGAGGCAAGCTGCGCAAAGCGGCGCGGAATGCTTTGGTCAAGCCTTCGCCCGTGCAAACGGAATCGGTTTTGATCAAATTGGCTTCTCGCGCCGTAGCCACTGCTAAAATTCTGCCGAGAGTGCGGAGCCGGTATTTTTCCAACGCGCGCGCAGAAGCTAGAAGGCAAAACCCGGCGGCCTCGCCGGGAATGAAACCCCATTTATTCTTTTCTGAGTGCAATTGCTCTTGCTCATCGAGCCACTCTAAAGTTTCCGGTTCTAAATAAGATTCAATGCCGCCCGCAAGGCAAAACTCCGCGCGGCCTTCGCGAATTTTTTGCGAACCTTCCTGCATGGCCATCAAGCCGGCCGAATGCCCGCAAGAAATAGTTTTGACCTCTGAAAATCGAAGCACGCCATGCACCATATTCTTGAAATGATTCGCCACCCTTTCCACAAGATTTGCAGGCAGGCCGGGGCGTTGCGCCGGCAAGCCGACGATGATAGGCATTGGCTCCAATTGTACGGTCGTGTTTTGCAATGGCAGAAAGGCTTCCTGCACCGCAGGCGCGGCCAATTCTACATATCGCTGAACTCCGCTCGCTTCGTCTGGTACATAAGAAGCTCTGGCAACAACCATCGCCTCGCCGGTGCGATCAATCATGTAAGGATGCTCGCCGATGCGGCTAATGCCGGCGCGAACCGAGGCCGCGGACATCGGCGCGGAAAGGCCGACTGGCGTGCGCGCGCCGAGACCGACGATATGAATCGTTTCATCTTTGCTTGGCATTGACGGCATCAAATGAAATCCTTCTGCACGATAGCGGTCTGTTCGAGTTTGTGCTCTTTGTTATGGCACAACAAGCTCGTGTGCCACACCATGATCACACGCGGAAAATCAGGCTCGATGATGACCGTGTGCAGCTTCGCATGGTGCGCCACGTTTTCTCTGCCGAACGAGGTTTGAAACGTCAGCCACACGCGCGGCAGTTTGAAACGCAACAAACCGGAGGGAGACAAATTGTGCAGCTCGACCGACTCTCCGCCTTTCAAATGTTCCGGCGCTTGCTGATCTTCCGGCGCGCATTGATAGAAGCGTTCGTTAAAGTCGTTGGGAAGAAGCGGCAGCCGCTCCTTCTCCCACTTGTCATCATATGTGCCGGCCAATTCCACGCGCGGCGACCAATCTCGCGCAATCGGCCCAAAGCCCGCCGGGCGAGGGCGTTGCTTCCACGAGGAGATCAACTCTTCGGGATATTCCACGTTCGGGAGCATCTGTCCCAGCACGTGTTCGGCTTCCACGCCGAATCCCGTTCCAATTGGGTTGCGCTTTTCCCAGCCATGCCTATCGGGATTATCCGATTTTTGATCGACGCCGCCAAAAGCGCGTTCGTATACGAGCGGCATTTTGAGGAACGGCTTCGGCTCGGTCATCTTCAAACCGATCAATCCGTTTTGCCAAAAGCGATCGCCAAAAACGCGCAAGGTCTTTGATAACTTTCCCACCTTCATCGCCACCTCTACACTCGTGCTCAATTTTCCGCTCGGAGCATAAGCATGTCCGTGCAGAAGCACATCCGTGCCGGGTTTCGTGTGTATGAGATCTGATTCATGAAGCAAGCTCGATTTCCCAGCCTCGCCTGAGAACTCCGGCGCCAAACAAACCGGAGTTTGCTTTTCCACGAGCGCGGTCGAGCCGTCGTTGTTGATCGCATATGTTCCTTTCACTGCGACCAGCCATACTTCTGCGCCATTGCGGTCACGCACGAAAGCCCGCTCTGCTTCAAAAGGCGTATTATTGATCAATTGCCACATGCTGCTCTATCGAGTTTAGGATTGCCGTTTCAATAGCGTACTCTTTTTCAAAACCGCGAATAAACGCGAATGAACGCTAATTTTTTAATTCGCGCTTATTCGCGCCCATTCGCGGTTTGAGGTATGGTAAGGTTATGTTCCTTAGTTGATGTTCACCGTCGCGCCTTTGATCTTCTGCGCTTCGCTCGCCCGGCTGGTAATGTTCCTTCCCCGCACCACGATCTTGCCGTTCTTGTTCATCGTCACCGTGCTTGCGCCGCACCGAAATTCGATTTTCTCCGCCGCATTGAATTTCAACTCTCGCACTTCGTGTTCGTCGTTTTGATGATTTAATTTGCCGTTCGCCGCTTGCCCGCCGACCTGATATTTTTGAATCACGCCGAGCACATAGCCGCGCCGCGCGATTTCATCGGCAGCATACAAAACCGCATCGCCGGAATGCAACACGGGTAAAGGCCCGGCGCTGGTGCGTAAGAACTCACAACACAGAGGCAGGTCTTCCGCATCGCTTTCCACTTGAATCTCGCCGTCAGCGCTGACGGCAACAATGCGGCCGCGTCTGATCGTCAAGCTGGCGAGCAGCGCTTCATTCATCACATCGATTTCCATCATAGTTCGCCTCGACCTTTAGTTTTCACCGATTCCCGAAGGGCCTTTCACGATGACATCCTTCGAGCCTCGGATCGTAATTTTGCCGCCTTTGATGACAATGTCGCCGTTGCTCTTCAAGCTGATTGAAGCCTCGCCGCATTTCAGCACCAACTCGTCTTTCGCGCTCAAAGACATCTTCTTGCCCGCGCTTTCGGAGAGGTTCCCGCCGGCGTTCACGGATTTGTTCAAGCCGACGTTTTCCATGCTGACGAGGCCGACATTCACCATTTTGGCTCCGCCGATTTCTTCCGCTTTCGCCGCCCCAACCGTTTCATTCATCGCCCCACCCACACTCACTTGATATGCCGCGCCGATGCTCAAGGCTTTGGCAATCGCCACCGTTTCGCTCTTTGAAGTGCCAACCGTTTCACTTTTTGCAGCCGCAACCGTTTGCGACATGCTGCCGCCAATGGTTTCAGCATGATTCGCCGCGACATTGATGGTCTTGTTCGCTCCGATGGTTTCGGTGTGATTGGCGCCCACTTGAATCGTCTTGTTGCTGCCAATCGTTTCGGATTGATCCACGCCCACGGTTTTGCTGCGATTCTTTGCAACAGAGATCGTCTCATCATTGCCGACGTTGCGCGAACGGTTATTCCCTACGGAAGCGGACTCGTTGTTGCCGATGGTTTGGTTCTTGTCATTGGCAATATCGATCGTCCAATCCTTGGTTCCGTGCAGATAAACATTCTCGCTGCCCGTGGTGTCGTCGAGTGTGAGTTCGTTTTGCCCGGCGGTGCGAATGACACTCTGCGCTTTATTGCCGCTGGTGGAAGGAGAAGTGTTATTCGGATTGGGGACGGTGCCGAGTCCGAGCGGGCGATCGACGTTGCCATCCACACACGCCCACACGATTTCCGTGTCGGCATGATTGGGAAAATGCATGCCGAAACCGGGGCCGGAGTACGGCTGCGAAAGACGAATCGTGCGCGAGGCTTCACCGTTGGTGGCATCGCTCAAATCGAACGGCACTTTCATGCGGTAGCGGCCGCTGTCATCGAGGAAAGCATACTCATCGCCCGCGCCGGATTCGAGCTTCGCAGTCATGATGCCCGGAATGCGTGGAATCGGCGTGAGGCGCGGCGGGCGATACGGCATGTCAACCGGGATCGACTCGAAAACATTTTCATAAGTCGGCGCGTTCTTGTTCACGCCCGCGAAGATCGCGAACATCGCGCCCTGGCTGCCGCGCGCACGCACGCGCGTGAGAATAAATTCGTTGTTCCAATCTTCGCGATAGTGTTTGCCGAGTTTGTATTTGAAGCCCGCGTGGAACAAACGGCAATCGCCTTTGCCGCTAAAAATTTTACTCGCGCTGTAGACTTCTTCATTGCGCACCTTCGCCAAGAAGCTGCCTTCGCTCTTGTCTTTGAAATGATCGCCATAATCATAAAACAAGCCCGGAGCCTCGGAGTCGATTTGATTATCGGCGGAAAGATCGGTGGTGGGATGCTCATAGTTATAGTCTTTCAGCTTGAACTTTCCGGTGACAACCTTTTCCTGGCAAACCAGCTCGGTCACGGTTTCGCTCATGCTCAACGGATCGCGGTTGGGATTATAAAAAATGTCTTCCTCTTGCGCCACGGCTTTGAGATTGTCCGTGCTGTCGGTGAAGACGAGCACTTCGTTGTCGTCGTGGTGATCGAAATAATAATAAATGCCGTAATGCTCCAAGCGGCGGTTGATGAAGTTGAAATCCGTCTCGCGGTATTGCACGCAGTAATCGAGCTTGGGATAGGATTCATTCAATTGAAACTCGAAATCCGAGCCGGCCAAACCCGCCTCTTTCAAAACCGCGGAGACCAGCTCTTCGATATCCATCTTCTGAAACACGTTGCTGCTGAAATTCAGCGTCAAGCGCCAGAGCTTGGGCACGAGCACGGCGTAGTACGAAACGTAATCCGGCGTGCGTCCGCGCTGCTCGAACTGCGAGATGATGCCGTGCATCTTCAGCGGATACTCCTCGCCGCGTGTGAGCGTGAACGTAGCCTTTTTGTTGAGAATGCTCTTCGCGTCCAGCTCCGGATCTGCCGAAACCAGCTCGAAGCGATATTCGAACAAACGCGAAATGCTCTCTTCGCCTTCGAAGGCGGAAACTTTGACCCCGTTTTCACCAAGCTCGCTGAAGTGGAGCTTGTAGAGGGGTTGGTTGGATTTGAATTGGAGCATGGAGGCCTGTCTTTGGATTTTGGGAGTGTTGGATTCTTGGATTGCTGCATTGTCGAGCGCTACCTCATCAATCCATCAATCTCTTGCTCCCCCAAATCCCTCACCGGCGAGTGATGCGACAACAATTAGAATACGTGGCGCAGAAGGTTGCGGACAAAAGCTCGGGCAAGCGGGATATGCTCATCGCCAGTCCACGCGACGAGGAGCACGACGAGGACGACAAGAACAAGTATGATCACTAGTTTTTTAGAATCGATCACTTTGCTGTTGGCGGCTACGAACATTAATGCGTTAAAACCTTTTTAGAATTACGCCATCAGGATATGTCATCTTGCCCGGTGAAAACTGCCTAACGGCGCTTACCGGTAGAGAGTTTTCTCTTGTAGGACTGCATAGGAATCAATGATGCTTTCGGATGGAGCTTGTGACCGACGAAAATGCGAGCGCATTCTACTATTGCGGAGGAATCTTGAAGAACGTCATATTGCTTTTCGACGCCGACACGTTGTAGCGCTTTTATCAATCTTTCGGACATTGACGAAGAAGGTTCTTCAAGCTCGATTTGAGAGTAAAGCTCTTGCGTCGAGCCCGTATATACAAAAATATGAGGCACCAAAAGTTTATCATCATCACATTCTAAAAAAGTAATCGCCGCCAGAAAGTCGAGCGGCGGCTTTGCGCGCATGACTTTTTCCAAATAGGCCAACGCTAACTTCATAACGACACCATCGGCTTCTTCGTCCGTTAAAGTATTCAGAAAATCGACCTGAGAATCTCTCGAAAAAAGCGGTAATTCTTTGGCGCCCGTCGATTTGAAAAATTGCGGATAGTTGAAAAGGCCTTCTTCGCGAAGCACATTTTGAAAGCGCTTCGCTATTTGGGGTGCAACATACAAAGCGTTCATACTTGCCATCCATGTTTTCTAAGAAAATCCAACACTTCCCGCGTAGGTGCGGGGCCGGCATGTTTCCACGTGCCGTCTAAATTGAGTGCGGGGCTACCTTCACCCGGACCAAAATGCGCGTGCCATTGCTCTCCTTTTACTTTAGGAGCATCGATTCTGTGTATTCCTCTCGGCCCCTGGCCACGGCGAACGAGCCGACGCGCTTCTCGAGGGCCGCATTTAAGCCCTAATGGATCGCTCCACCTCCATATATTCGGAGCATAACGATAGATGTTCTCACCGGCATCGGTCAACAAAGGATCCTGGCTGACAAACTGCCCCGCCCGCGAATCATAATACCGATGCCGATTGTAACACAGCCCGGTCTCCTCATCCTCATACTGCCCCTGCAGCCGTATCGGATTATCCACGCGATTGACGTGCAGCCGTTCCACTTTGCCCCATGCGCTGTACTGCGCGGCCCAAACGACTTCTCCGGAAGGATCAAGCAAACGCGTCGGACAGCCGTTCGGGTCGTTGTGATAAAGATAAAGCGAGGGAGTGAAGGATGCAACACCTGAGTTGCTTTGATCGAGTTGGATTTGAATGAGCGCCAACGGCTCAAAAGTTTCGGGATAATAAACCCACTCACGCAGCCTTTGCGGCGAGGCCTGCTCTTTCGCGGCGTCAATCTGCACGTCGCCGAGCAGCGCGTCGCCGTCCCAATAAAATTGCGTGGTAACGTTGCCGGTGATTTTGCTAATGCGCCGTCCCAAGGGATCGTAAGCATACTTCGTCGCGCGTCCATCGGTGGTGCTTTGAATGAGGCGCTGGTTCGCATCCCACTCGAAGTGCGTGCGGCTTTCGGGATCGGCGCGATCGACCAAATTGCCGGCGCGGTCAAAACGATAATGAATGCCTTCATACTCGCCTTCGCGGCGCCACTCCGCTTCTTGTTCATTGGCAGCCTCGCGTTGCAACACGCGCGTGCGCAGCCGGTCGCCCGCCGGGTCGTTGAGATATTTTTGCAGCTTGCTCTGTGGATCAAGATGCGAAATAAGACGTCCGAGCGGATCGTAAGTGAATTGCTCGATGCCAAAAATCGAGTCGCGTTTTTCAATGAGATTACCGGCGCGGTCATAAGCATACGTTTGCTGCAGCAGCGGCATCTCAGCGTTCGTTACTTCTTGCGAAGTGAGGTAGCCATCGGGGCTGTAAGCGAAGCGGCGGGTGAGACGCGAGCTTAAAGTCTCACGCGTGACTTGACCAAGGGCGTTGCGCGTGAGCTCAATCGGAGCATGGCCTGCAACTTCAACCGCAATGGCTTGCTCCAGAGCATCATAACGATAGCGAACGGTTTGACTCTGTGTTTCGCCGCTGGCCTGCAACTCGGTGGTGCGAGTGATGCGATTACCATTCAAATCATATTCATTGGCAACCACGCAAGTTTCGCCTTGTTGCTCTTGCACGAGGCGGCTCTCGGCGTCGAACTCGCGCTTAATGCTGATCGCATTATTTTCACACGCGACGAGATTGCCGTTGGCGTCGTATTCAAACGACTCGTTCTGTACGGCCTCGGGCTTTGCGGGGTCGGGCAAAATCTTTTTGAGAATACGTCCGAGCGGATCGGTTTTGTAACGAATGAGACGATCCAACGGATCGCGGCTTTCGGTGAGATAACCTGCGGGCGTATAGCCGTAATGGCGCGTTTGGCCCCAATAATCCGTCTCAGCAATGATGCGGCCCAACGCGTCGCGCTGCAACTCGTAGCGCTCGCCGCGCTGATTGGTGACGCCGATGAGCTGTTCTTCGGTGTCGTAATGATATTCAACGCTATGGCCGTCGGGTTGAATGCGGCGTTTGATTTCGCCGAGGCCGAAATATTCCAACCGCGTTTGCGCGCCGTTTTCGTCGACGTAACGAACAAGATTATCTTCCTGATCATAGGCACACGCGATAGTTGCACCACTGGGCAGCACGGCTTGCGTGAGGCGGCCTTTCGCGTCATAAGCGTAGCCGTTGTTTTGGCCCAAAGGATCGGTCTTCGAAACGACGTTCCCGAGCGCATCGTAGCCGAAGGTGGTCGCATGGCCGAGCGCGTCATGAAGGCTCGTGAGATTGCCAAAGCCATCGAAGCCCAGCGTGGTGCGTGTGCCGAGAGGATTGCTGAACCCGATGAGTTGTCCGCGATGATCATACTCATAACGAGACTCTGCGCCCAGCGGACTCACTTGCAGCCGTAGCAGGCCGCGATCATCCCACTCTTGTTGCCACACCGCGCCGTTGGGGTCGATAATCTTGATCGCCTGACTCGCGGCATTGAACTCCGTGACGATACTTTTGCCGTCGGGCCGCGTGAGCTTGATGAGATTTCCGGCCTCGTCATATTTATACTCCGTGCGATTGCCGCCGGGATCGACAACTGCCGAAGCTCGACCGGCCTCGTCGTATTCGTATTTGGTCACGCCGCCGAGCGGGTCGATCTCCTGTTCGATGACGTTGTTGCTGTTGTATTGAATGGTCGAAGTGTGGCCGAGCGAGTTCGTGATTTCGGTGCGACCCAGAAGATCGAGAAATTTGAAATGATAATTATAAAGCCCGCCGTCGCCCCACGTGTGCAGGCAGCGGCCCTCGGGCGAGTATTCATCGTACTCGTAATAAAAAGACAGTCCGTTGCGATCGGTGTGTTGGACCAGGCAATGATTTTTGTAATGAAACCGGTAGGGCACTTTGAGCGCGTCGTAAACAACCGCCAAATCGCCTTCTTTGGAATAATCATAAATTGCGAGCAAGCGCGGCTGCGGCTCCTCCGGGTGCGCCAAATGAATCTGCTCGACACGTCCGTTGCGCGTGTTGATTTTGAGGCTGCGGCCCGCGCTTTCTTTGATCTCTACGAGCTGCTTGTCTTTATAAATGAATTGCCAATAATTGCCGCACAGGTCTTGAATTCTTTCCACCAAAATTTCTTTGACCGCTGTGCGCGGCTTGGGAAAGAAAAAAGTTAGTCCGTCTTTTTTTCTAACGATGAGATGATTGCCGAGCTGATCCAGCGCCGCGCCTTCGACCGGCTCTTTCACCGGGCCATCGAGCGGAAGCGAGTCGAAGCCCGTTGCGCCGGGACTGCCGTCATAAAATGTCACGGAGCCATCGTGTTCAAATTCCAGCCGCGCATCTGCCGGCGTTTCCCAGCCATAGCCGCACAATCCTATGCGCTCGGAGTGCGAGCCATACACGCGATTCCATTCCAGCGGAATAAGGCCTGGTATCGTAAAGTCCTGTTGCTCGACCGCAACTTCGCCGGTCACGACATCAACCGGCTCCGCGCGCAGAACTTTGCACTTGATAAAGCCGGGCTTCATTTTACGAAAAATCCGCCCCTTAAATTTTTTGAACTTTTTCATTAGGCGGCGCGCAAACTTGGTCTTAGCAAGTCGCTTGAATGCCTTTCCCAACGCAGCCATGCCGATGCGCATGCCCAGAGCCATCAACGAAATCGTGGGCGAGCCGCCGATCAAAACCGGCCGGCCCGCCGGAATTGCAAGCACGACACTCGTCGGCAATACCAATGATTTTACTTTGCCCTTTTTCTTGGGGCGAAACGGCGTCGGAATGCCAATATCCTGACAACTCAAACACGGCAGCGCCATATAACTGGCGGCATCGCCGTCGAATGAAACGGTCGAGCTTCCCATGAAGACTTCGTTCTCATTCGACGGAGGTTTGACGAACACGCCGCCGATGGGAAAGTGAGGAGGGAGAGCTTTGCCCGCAGTTCCCGCAATCGCGCGCGGGATTCCGCCAACCTTCACCGTAGCGCCGATGATCGGCACATAATCGGCCGGGTCTATGACGATGCCGATGTGGGGATGCGGTATAGGAATCGGCGGAACCGGGCCGGGCGGTTGGATGATGTGAATGTCAATGCCCAAAACGGGGTCAAAATGTTTGGCTGCCGGCATCATGGCTTGGTTTTCCCCTTCGTTGCGAGCTTGGCCTCCCAGCCTGAGCCGAGGAGTTGGATCATTCTTTCATTTATTTTTGGCGCGAGACTTTTAAGGCGATTTCTTGGTCAAACGCAGCAAGCCTTGTCCGACGTACGGAAGCGTTGAATTCATCCGCATCTCTGCATCCATCTGATCCGCGGTTTGCAACGCCAGAGCGCCGCAACGCCACGCCTGATCGAAAGTTTTCTCCATCTCATGACAATAGGCCGCCATGCGCCAGCTTTCCATGGTCAGCAAACGATCTTGCTGCTTTGCCGTCAAAGGCGAAATACTCTCATAAACCGGGGCCGCCTCTGCAAAACGTCCTTCGCTGACCAAAGCCGCGCCGGCGGCAAAACGCGCTTGCACAAAAAGCTTGGCGCCGGCAGGGTCGCCTTGCTCTTCGGCCTTGTTTGCCGCTACTCCGGCTTCGTGATAACTTGCCAAGGCCTTGTTCGCTTCAGCCGCGTTCAGATAAGTTGATCCGACTGCCATGTGAATGACGACTTGCATTTGCGGCCAATTTTGTTTGGTTGCAATTTTTAGCGCGGCTTTGGCTTCTGCGTTCATTTCAGCGAAATCTTTCTTGGACGAAGCATTGATGAGAGCAACAAAATGGCGGCGGAATCTATGGCCGGGGCCCACGCCCTCCGGCTGCTCCGCCAATTCCGCCAAAGCCTCCGGCATGTCGAGGTTAGGCTCACAAGTGGCAATGAGAACGGGTTCGGCTTTGCACGGCGGATCGAGCAGCGGCGATCTCTTATCATCGGTGACGGTGATTCTGAGATGCTGCGGCAAACCTGCGCGCGCCACGCTCAACAACCATTTCTGCCACTCATCAACGTTACTGATTTCTTGGGGAGCAAGAAAGAGCACGAGGTGTTGCACCTGATCTTGGTAGTGTTCGCGCAAAGAAACGCAAACGCGGAGAAAGGCGCCCGCGCCTAATTCGTTCGGCCGGGGTTGCGGACAGTTCCAATCTGCGGCAATGCCTTCCTGAGCAAGGCCGGGCCGCACTTCTTCATATTGTTTTCGCAAAGACTCGAGCAAACGGAAGCCGTAGCCATTAGCGTCTTCAAAGGAGTCATCGAATCGAATAAAGAGATCGGGAGTCTGGCCGATTTCCTCGCTTTGCATATCGATAAAGAGCTCAACGAGACTTACCTCATCCGCTTCAACCAACCAGCGCAGCATGCGAGGTTTGGGATTCTCAGCGAATTCATTCCAGAGGCCTTCTAGATATTCCAGCCGGCTCTCGATCGCGTTTTTTTCAGTAGTAGCCGCCATAATCTTCTCATCAAAAAAAACTGCTGCCAACTTTTCCTTCGTATGGCTAGTTGAGCTTGACCATTGCGCCTGTAATCTCATTAGGTCCGGACGCCGCTGAAGTGATCTTCGGGCCGGAGATCTCGATTCCGGCGGGCGTGATTTTGATGCTGCTGCCGCCGACGGCGATGGTTATTTCCGCGTCCCCGGTGATTTTGATTTGAGGGCCTTTGATTTCCACGTTTCCGTCCCCGGTCGCAGACAATTTTCCCGTGGAAGTGATGGTCAAAGTGCCGCCCACGGTCAGCTCATCATTGCCGGTAACTCCGACTTTGCGAGTGGCACTGTAAGTTTCCTGATCAGCTCCCGTAACATTCACGGTGCGCTTGGCGCTGTAGGTTTCAGTGTCATCTGCAGCGACAGTGACGGTGCGTTTGGCGTTATAGTTCTCGGTGTCATCAGCCGCAACGGTGAGGGCGCGTTTGGCATTGTAGGTTTCCGTATCATCAGCCGTCACGGTGAGCGTGCGCTTGGCGTTGTAATTCTCGGTGTCGTCCGCGGTCACGGCCACCGAACGCTTGGCTTTGAAAGTCTCGGTGTCATCGCCGGTTACGCTGAGGGTGTTCGTGCCCTCGATGGTTTCCGACTTGTTGCCGGTCACTTTGATGTCCCGTTTGCCGCCGACGGATTGGCTGTCATCGCTCGCGATGCTCACGCTGCGGTTATTGCCCACCGAAATGTTTTGATCATTGCCGGCGGAGATGACGTTATCCCACGGCGTTGAAAGCGTCATCTTCTCTGTGCCTTTGGTGTCGTCCATTTCGATGACGTTATTCGAAGCCGTCTTGATGGCGTTGATCGTCTTGTTGGCGCCGGTCACCGGCGAAGCTTGAGAGGGATTAGGGACGGTGCCCAGCCCGATCGGCCGATCGACGTTGCCATCGACGCACGCCCACACCATTTCGGTGTCGGCGTGATTGGGAAAGTGCATGCCGTAACCGGAGCCGGAGTATGCTTGCACTTGTCGAATCGGCAGCGTGGCCTCGCCGTTGGAGGTCTCGGTCAAATCGAACAGCATCTTCGCGCGATAGCGGCCGAGATCATCGATGAAGGCATACTCGTCGCCGGAGCCGGATTCGACCTTCGCGCTCATGATGCCGGAAATGCGCGGCACCGGCGTGCGCCGGGGCGGGCGATACGCAATGGCTACGGGAATGGCTTCGAAAATATTTTCGAACGTTGGAACGACTTCTTTCGCGCGTTGCAAAATGCCGAACAAACCCCGCTGCGTGCCGCGCGCAAACAGCTTGGTCAACACATACTCCTCGTTCCATTCCTCACGATAGTGCTCGGTCAGCTTGAATCTGAATCCGGCGTGAAACAACCGGCAGTCGCTGCGGCCTTTGTAAACCTTGCTCTCGGATAGAAATTCTTCATTGCGCACGCGCGCCAACAGCTCGCCCTGGCTTTCATCTTCGAAGTGATCCCCAAAGGCATAGTACATGCCCGGCGAGTCCGCGTCGATTTGGCTCTCTACCTGCAATTGCTTTTCGGGATGAAGATAGTTGTAATCCTTCAAGCGCACCATGCCCGTAACGATCTTCTCTTCGCAGGCCAATTCGCTGATCGTTTCGTTCTCATTCAATGGATCTTTGTTGGGTTTGTAGGAAACGTTTTCCACCGGCTCAAGCGCGCGCAGATTCTCGTTTGCGTCCGTGAAGACGATCACCTCGTTGTCTTCGCGGTGGTCGAAATAATAAAAGATGCCCAAGTGCTCGAGCCGCCGATTCAAGAAATTGAAATTGGTTTCCTGATACTGCACCACGTATTCCTGCTCGGGATATGAAGCGGAGAGGTTGATCTCATAATCCTCGCCGGAAAAGCCGGAAGTCTCCATCACCTTTGCGATGAGTTTTGCGAGGTCCATCTTTTGATAAACTTCATTTTGGAAAATCAAGCCCAGCCGCCACAGCTTGGGCGCGAGCACGGCGTAGTACGAAACGTAATCCGGCGTGCGGCCGCGCTGCTCGAAGCGCGAGATGATGCCGTGAATCTTGAGCGGCTCATCTTCGCCGCGCGTGAGCGTGAACGTGGCTTTCTTGTTGAGAATACTCTTCGCGTCCAGTTCCGGGTCTTCCGAAACCAGCTCGAAGCGATATTCGAACAAGCGTGAAATGCTCTCTTCGCCTTCGAAGGAGAGCACTTTGACGGCGTTTTCCTCAAGCTCGCTGAAGTGGAGCTGGTAGAGGGGTTGGTTGGATTTGTAGTGGAACATAGAAATCTATCCTAGATTGTTCGATCATTGGATCGTTGGATTACTGGAGTGTTGGATTACTGGAGTGTTGAGCTATGGAGTGTTGGATTTCAACCCCAACAATCCACCAATCCAATAATCCATCAATCCAATAATGATCTTCATTCAAAATCGTAGTGAAGCTCCCTCTCCTCATCAATCCTCACTGTCAGCGTCTTCGGCGACTTGCCCTCGGCCATGAACCCGAGCAGTTTGGCTGAAATTTCAGGCGCGAGCGTGCGGTCGATGATCGCGTCGATGTTGCGCGCGCCGGTTTCTGCGCGGGTGCAGAGCGAGGTAATCTCGTCGATCACTTTCGCGTCGAACCGCAATTCGAGATTTTGATTGTCGCGCAAGCGTTTGCCCATGCGGCCCAGCTTGAGTTCGACGATGCTCTTCATCACCTCCGGGCCGAGCGGCAGGAACACGATGGGCTTGATGCGGCCGAGAAATTCCGGGCGGAAATGGCGATTGAGATACGGCCGCAACTCTTCGAGCAAAGCTTCCGGGTCGGTCATGCCTTCATTGTATTTTTCAAACAAAACTTCGGAAGCGAGATTCGAAGTCATAAAGATGATCGTGTTCGAGAAATTGATTTGGCGGCGATCCGCGTCCTGCAACATGCCGCGATCGAACACTTGCATGAAGAGATCGACGACCGAGGAGTTCGCTTTCTCAATCTCATCGAGCAGCACCACGCAATAGGGCCGCCGCCGCACCGGCTCCGTCAACGCGCCGCCCTCGCCGTAGCCCACCAAGCCCGGGTCCGCGCCGATCAAGCGCGAGGTGTTGTATTCGTTTTGATACTCGGTCATGTTGAGCGTGACCATAAAGCGCTCTTCGCCGAACAACGCTTCCGCGGCGGCGCGCGCCAATTCGGTTTTGCCCACGCCGCTGGAGCCCACGAGCATGAACACGCCGATCGGACCCTCTTCTTTTTTCAAGCCGACTTTCGCGCCGCGAATCGCATCCGCGATTTGTTTGATCGCATGATCTTGCCCCACCACGCGTTTCTTCAACTCGCTCTCCAATTGCATGAGTGTCGTCATCTCGTCGCGGTTCATGTTCCCAGCGGGAATGCCGGTCCACGCTTCGATCACTTGCGCCACGGTCTCGCCGGTCACGTCCGCGAACACTTGCGGATTCTCGCCCTGCAGCTCGGCGATTTGCTTTTTCATATCCTCAAGCTGCGCGTCGAGCGCCGCGCCGTCTTTCTTGCCTTCTTCAGAAAATTTCTTTTTGCGTAGCTCCATCAGTTGCTTCGTCAACTCACACTCTTTATTCCAACGCTCTTCTTTCGCTTTGATCTCGGCCTCGAGCTTTATCTTTTTCTCGTTTATCTCTTTGAGCTTTTCCCCGTGGTTGCCAATGTTCAAATCGAAGTCTTTTTGCAGCGTGGCGATTTCGAGTTCGAGCGCTTTGAAGCCGCTGATCGCCAATTCCAAACTCGGCGGCTTGCTGGTAAGCGACATCTTCACGCGCGTAGCCGAAGTATCGAGCAAGTCCACCGCTTTGTCCGGCAATTGCCGCCCCGCAATGAATCTGCGTGAAAGCTTCACTGCCGCTGAAATGGCTTCGTCGGTGATATGAATGCCGTGATAAGCTTCATAGGTATTCTTGATGCCGCGCAGCATGAGCATGCACTTGTCATCTTCCGGCTCGCCCACGTGAATGGGTTGGAAGCGGCGTTCGAGCGCAGCATCTTTCGCGAAATACTTGTTGTACTCCAGATAGGTCGTGGCCGCGACCGCGCGCATCTCGCCGCGCGCCAATGCGGGTTTGAGCAAGTTGGCCGCATCGCCGCCGCCGGCGGAAGCGCCCGCGCCGATCAATGTATGCGCTTCGTCAATGAACAAAATAATCGGCTGCGCGGATTTCGTGACTTCAGTGATCACGGCTTTCAAGCGCTTCTCGAACTCGCCGCGCATCTTGGTTCCCGCTTGCAGCGCGCCCAAATCGAGCGCATGAATCTGCACGTTTTTAAGAAGGTTCGGCACTTCGTCCGCAGCGACTTTCAGCGCGAGACCTTCCACCAACGCGGTTTTGCCCACACCCGGCTCGCCGAGCAAGATCGGATTCGACTTTTTGCGCCGGCTCAAAATCTCGATCATTTGGATGATCTCGTCATCGCGGCCGAGAATGGGATCGATCTTCCCGGCCTTGGCTTGCGCGGTGAGATTGGTGGTGTAGAGATCGAGCACGGATCCGCCGGGCGGAATTTCTTTGGCCTCATCTGCAGGCAACTCCTCCGCGGCCGCGCCCGCATCTTCCGCGGAGCCGGCCACGATTTGATAAAACTCGCTACGCAGCTCTTCCGCTTTGATGCGGCCGAGCGCGTCCATCAAACCCGTGCTGATGATCTGCTCGGAATTGAGGAACACTTCGAAGAGCGCGCCCGAGCGAATCTTGGTTTCTTTATGGTGCACCGAGCTTGAAATCCACGCCTGCTCCAACAACTCCGTGAGCAAAGGCGAGAGCTTGGGCTTGCCGGCATTGCCCGCGTTCATCTCCTCGAGATTGGTGTTGCAGAGCGCTTGCACGCGGCCCGCCTCGACGCCGAAACGCCGCAAAATGAGCGGCACGTCGCCCTGCCCGTCTTCAATGAGCGCGATGAGCAAGTGCTCCATCGTGATTTCATAATGATTGCGCTTGATGCCCAAGCCGGTCGCCGTGTCGAGATTGCGCACGAGATAGTTGTTGAGCTTGAGCAGAAGGGAGCGGAGGTCTTTGCTTTGCATGGATGGTCTCAGATTCGGTGTAAGGTGAAATGTGTAACGTTTAAAGTTTGAAAGTGCAATTTATCGAACCAGCATCATCTTCGCCACTTTTCTTTCTTCCCCAAAACGCACTTGTGAGAAGTACGGGCCGCTTGCGACGGTTCTGCCAAGCTGATCGCAGCCGTCCCAAATGATGCTATATTCGCCCGCAGCGCGAAAGCCGTTGATCAGTTCTTTAACGACTCTGCCGTTCACATCATACAGGCGCACGGCGACGACGTTTTCTGCCGGAAGATAGAAATGAATCTGCGTCGAAGGATTGAAGGGATTGGGATGAACGTGCACTTCAAAAGCGCGCGGCGCCGCGATCTCATTTACTAGCTCAACCTCTTTGGATAAACCTTGCGAAGTGATTTCATAAATATGTCCCAGGCTTGCGATCATGCTTGATTTGTTATCCAGCCCGGCGACGGTTGCGCTCAAGGTCACTTCATCATTGGCAAAAGTAGAAATCCGCGCCGCCAGCTTGAGGTTCGCAACCGAAATGCTATCACTCGTTGTTGCAATGAGCGGCAAGCTGCGGCTTCCACTTTTCTTCCCGTTGAAAATCAGACCCAAAGTGATTGTGTTGTTTCTGAGAGTCGATAAACGTTGGCCGCCTACAAGATATGACACGAACAAGCTTTCAGCGTCCGCCGGCAACGTCAACGACGAAGAAGCCAAGTTCACGAAGGCGCGAGAGGGCGTGAGTGTGAGCGAGTCTTCTTGAGCTGTCACAAAAGGAAGGAGCAGCTCATCGCCACCACGCGTTTTCACGGACAATTTATCCAAACGAAGGTCGAGCCACGCATTCGTCGTCGTATCCAACACTGCAATGGAGCGATGATAGGCGAGCGCAAGATTACTTTGTGAAGCCCTCGCGCTCAGGAGAGAAGTGCATGAGCCGACGTTGCTCAAGGTTTCGCTGCTGAGTTTGATTTGGTAGGGCGAGGCGGTTCCCGCGGTCCAAACATATTTCGCGGAAGTGAACCCGAGCGAAGCGGAAGGATAAGTGCCTTGGCCGACGGAAACGGCGCTACACCAACTTGAGCCATCGTAATCCATCTTGTAGACTTGGCTCTGAGCATACAATCGAAACAACATCACCGCCGTAGCGTTGGCCAAACCGGTGATGCTCGGCAAATCTTGTTGATTGACGTTATCGTAGGTCACAGAAAAGACGCTGGGTCAGGTATACCAGTTTGTCGCTTTACGGTGAATGATAACGCGAACGCTTCCCGGGCCAACCGCTTCCCACGCGACATGAAGTTGCTTGTTCGTGCTGGTGCCGCTCGGCGCAAGGGAAGGTTGTCGATGGTTGGTATATGTACCCGGCACGTTGTCCAAAAGATTTCGTACTGCAGCGTTCCAACCCGTGGAGTCCGGGCCGTGCATGTAATAGCGATAATAAATCGTTGCCGGTGATGTGCGCGAATAGGCCAAAGCTTCGCGCGCGCCGCCGGAGTTGGAAGTGGTGGGCGCAAGCGTGGGGAAACCGTCGCTGCTGTTGCTGGAAGGCACTGCAGCCCCGGCAGCCCAATTGGCGCCGTCATCATCCGAAGTGCGAAAACGCAGCGTGGAACCGGAGCCGCCGCGACACACCACCATGAGCTTGTTGGTGGCCGCGCTGGTGATGACAGGCAGCATGGTGCTTTGGCTGATATTGGAAAAAAGTTCTGTAGAAGTATTCCATGTCGTTCCGCCGTTCGTGCTCTTGCGGAAGTGTACGTCGTAGGTTGTTCCGTCTTTGCGTTGCCAAACGACATAGAGTCGGCCACCGCGCTCGGCAATACAAGCATAAGCGTTGTTGCCATTGCTGCCGCTGAGGCGTTTGAACTCGCGCAGTTCCGTGCCGTTGTTCGTCCACTTCTCGTAACAGATTTCACCGCCCGCGTCGAACACGATATGATAATTGCCCGAAGCGTCGCGCGCAATTTTGCGGCTGTTGTTGAAGGATGTAGCGAGTGAAGTCGTGCTCTCGGTTTTGATGGTGCCGCCGCCGCTCGTGACAATCTTCCCGCCGCCGGTGATGGTGACGCCTGAGCCAATGACGAGCGTGCCTTGCACGTAGAGCGTGACGCCGGAGTTGATGGTGAGGAGGAAATTGTTGGTGAGCGAGAGCGTCTTGTTGGGAAGGATGTAGGTGTCGCCGTCGAGGATGGTGGCATTCTCCACCGGTGCTTCATCACCCCAGATCAAGTTGGCGTAGATGTTCCCGCGATATTTCTTGTAGGAGAAGTGATCAAGAAGATTGCGAGTGATGATACCCATCGTGGTTCCATCCGAGCCATATAAAGCATTGCACCAACCATGTGCGCCCGATGCGAAAACGCGGGCGTTGCCTTGCTGGTCCTCGTAATAGGTAACGTCAGAATAAAGTTCATTAGAAAGCAAGGTGGAATCGCCAAAGTGAACATCGGCAGGACAGTTCCCATCTCCGGCAAAGAGATCCCGAATCTTTCTGCGCGCGAGTATTTCGACGTTCGCATTGGGCGGGTCATAAACCGCCTTCATATCCGCTTCGCCAGCAGCCAGCGGGTCGATATTCTGGCTTGGGCAGTCATGGTATTGGCCCTGCCCCAAAACTGCTCCGTTGGTCAGGCCCGTACCGCTAAACAGCCAGTGGCTAGCTTGGGTGATGAAATTAGGCCCTTGCAAGCCGCTGCCATCGCAGTGCGTATTGACGCCTCCGAACTGGATGCCGATCAAGTTTGATTCCGGCCCTTCAACCGGATCATTACGCCACCAGTAAAGGTTATTTTCCTTGTTGCAAAAAATTTTAGTATTGCTCGCTTGGAAATCTACCCGCCAATAGCAATTATTGGCAGCGAAAAAAGCTAGATTGCCTCCGGCGTTTCTGAAGTTTCTTATATTAACTCTCTGATTGACCGACCAGTACTCTGAATGACCAGGGAAAACCACTAGCTTGTAGTTATTCAGGAGTGTGGGACCCTGATCATGCACATCAAAGTCAATGGCGAACTCCATATTGTAGCCATTGCTTTCCGCCCAGTTGATGAATTGGCGCTCGCGATGGTCGAATTGTCCCAATTGATTCACAAACTGATAACGGCCGGCCGTGCCGCAGGGGTTGTTCGAATCATCCCAATGGTAGTGCAGTCCGAACGGACGTTGAAAAGAAACCGTGCGAATCACTTTCAAGCCGCTTGCATAACGGTCGGGTGAATCAAAAAAGCCGGTCCACCAATACAGGCTGCCTCCGCCCCAGTAGTTGTACGCCTGAAAAGTATTCCAGGCGATGACGCATAAAATTTTGGAAGTGGTGCCGGGGTTGTCTTCCTTAACCACAAAAGGAATGCGGCCGATATAAGAACCGCGCGCGAGTTGCGCATAATAAAAGCCGCTGCGCCAGTTGGATCCCACGGTGATCGTAAACGCTGTGGGCCAGTTGCAACCATTGCGGTATTCCATTGGGAAAGGGCCATTCGCGCCGCAACTCGTCCACGGATAAATGGGGTTGCCGAGAGAGTCGTGCAAAGCTTGAAAACTGCTCGTCACGGAATCTGTGAGCGTATACACGAGCGAGTCGCTCGTGGTGTTGCGGCCCACACGATAGATGCGAACTTTGTAAGCGCCGGGCGTGATGTCCGTGTCGCCCTTCCACACGCTCACTTTGAAGGCGATGGCTTGCCCTTGTGTGACGCTAGCTTTGTCGGTATAGCCTTCGAGATTGCCGCGCCAACAACCCGCGGTCGGATCAATGTAAGCGCTCTGCCCGGGGGTTTCCGACCATTGCGGCGCGCTCGTTTGTGACTGCAACGAGGACGAAAAGATCCACAAAAAGATCAGGCCAAAGGCGCAAGAGAAAAATCTGCACGATTTCATGACTGACTCCTTTCGGTATGGTTATTTGAGCAACAGCATGGATTTGGTTTCTTCAAAATTGCCTGCTTTCAGGGTGTAGTGATATAGGCCGCTAGGTAAGTCTGCGCTTTCAAATTGAACGGCATGAGTGCCTGATGCTTTCGCCTCACTCACCAACATTTTCACTTTTTTGCCAAGCACATCATAGACACTTAGTTCAACCTGTGTTCGCTTTGGCAGGGTGTAGGCAATGCGGGTGCTGGCATTGAACGGATTGGGATAATTTTGAGCAAGAGAAAAGCCAAGCAGCGGTCGCGCGAAATTATGTTCTTTTACTGCCGTAGTTAAGCCGTACCTGTAAACGCCACTGACTTCTGCAAGGCCCCAAGCGTGATTTTGGTCAAGCACCACGCCATCGATGAAGCCAATCAAATCCGGGCTTCCGATATCGACGAACTCCAAATACCAAGAGCGTCCGCCGTCACGAGTTCGGTAAATTGCAGGACGAAAACCAGGCAACCATTTGGCTCCAAAGAGCCAACCATTCAAACTATCGGCAAAACAAACATCGTTAAAATAGGCCCCACCTGTTCCATCAAAAGGAAACTTATAAAATTTTTCCCAAGTTTCGCCGCCATTGATTGTTTGTAACAACCAGGGATATGTTAATCCAGAAATGGCCCATCCGTGCAAACTATCGACGAAACTGATTCCGCTTAAACGACCAACATCCTCCAGGTCATAACGCTGAATCGTCCAGGTTTGGCCGCCATCGTTCGTATGAATGATCCGCCCGCCGGAATCGCTTTGCGCCGCGGCCCAGCCATGAACCGCGTCCACAAATTCGACTTTGATAATGTAGGTGAGCAACGATTGCTCCTCCCAGCGGGTACCACTGTTACTCGTTCTAACAATCTTTCCAGCATTCGGAAAATTTAAACCGTACCCCGTAGCTGTTCCTTGCGTGATACTTTGTGCGCTGATGTCGGAATACTGCCTTCTCGTAACATAGAATTGTTGTTCCCAAGTTTGGCCGCCATTCGAAGTATGAATGATCACACCATCGGCATTTGCGAAATTGCCAACGACCCAACCATGTAAGGAGTTAGCGAAGCTAATCGCATAAACGTTTAGGCCCAACGGCGCAATTTGTGGCTGCCAAGTATGTCCGCCATCACTCGTTTTCATAATCGCGCGATCCGCGTTTTCATTGATCACTCCCATCCAGCCGTTGAGGCTGTCGGCAAACTCAATGGCTGTGGCCGGGTGATCGGTGGGGTCCGCCACTTTTGTCCAGCCGTATTGTTGAGCCATCGCGTGTTGCGTAGTCCAGCATGGGATGAGGATCAATCCCAAAAGAGTGAGCAGTGTTCGTGGCATGATTCATCTCCTTGAATTGAAGTTAGAAGCGTAGAGCGAATTGCCCGAGGCATCCTGCGCAATTTTCCGGCTGTTGTTGAAGGCCGTGGCGAGGCTAGTGTTGTTCTCCGTTTTGATAAGGCCGCTGCCGCTCGTCACAATCTTTCCGCCGCCGGTGATGGTGACATTGGAACCGATGACGAGCGTGCCTTGCACGTAGAGTGTCACGCCGGGGTTGAGGGTGAGGAGAAAGTTGTTGGTGAGAGACAATGTCTTTCCGGCGAGAATGTAGGTGTCGCCGTCGAGGATCGTGGCGGTTTCAAGAGTTTCATCGCCCCAGGTTAAAAATTGCGCATAGATGTTCCCGCGATACTTTTTGTAAGAGAAATGATCGAGAAGGTTTTTGGTGATGGTGCTCATGGTCGTGGCGTCAGTGCCAAACAAGCACGGCGCCCATTCATGCCCACCGGCGGCAAACACGCGCGCGTTGCTGACGTTGTCTTCATAATATGTGACCTCCGAATAAAGCTCGTCGTTAAACAGCAAAGCCGGATCACCAAAATGCGGCTCACCCGACACGAGATCTCGAAGGTACACGCGCGCCAGGACTTCGACGCTGGCGTTGGGAGGATTTTGTGTGCCGCGCATGTCGGCTTCGCCGGAGGCCATGGGATCAATGTTCACATCAGGGCATGAATTGGTGTTACCATCGCCATAGCCAAAAAGGCTGCCGTTGCTCAGGCCCGTGCCGCTGAAAATCCAATGGCTCGCATTGGTCACAACCTGCTCGGAGTTCACGCCGTTGCCGGGCGCAAGCACATTCAACCCTCCAAAGAGGACGCCAATCACTTTGGACTCCGGGCCTTCCGGCTGGTTGCGCCACCACCACGCGAGGGAATCTTTCGCGCAATACATCTTGGTATCGTTCGCTTGAAAATCTACTTTCCAATAGCAATTGTTTGCGGCAAAAAAAGCGAGATTGCCTCCACTGTTTCTATAAGCTTCTACATTCAATCTCTGCTGTCTCGACCAATATTCCGAATGGCCTGGAAACACAACTGCTTTATAACTGTTCAAAAAGCTCAAGCCCCCAATCGGATCATGTACGTCCAGATCAACGGCATACTCGATCTTATAGCCGTTGCTCTCGGCCCAATTGATGAAGTCGCGCTCGCGATGATGCAACTGGCCGAGCTGATCCACAAAATTGTAACGATGATCGGGGCCGCACCAGGTATCAGCAAAATGATGATGCAAGCCAAATGGCCGTTTGAAAGAAACCGTGCGAATCACTTGGCCATTCGGATTCGACTCCGGCGATTCAAACAAGCCTATGCACCAATACAGGCTCCCGCCGCCCCAATAATTATAAGCTTGATAAGTATTCCACGCGATGACACACAGAATCTTGCCGGTGGAGCCGGGGCTGTCTTCTTTCACCACGAACGGAACGCGACCAGTAAGCGAGCCCATGGTGAGCAGCGCATAATAGAAACCGCTCGGCCAGCTCGAAGGAATGGTTTTGGAAAAAGCCACCGGCCAGTTGTACGAGTCGCAGCCATTGCAATACTCCATCGGGAACGGTCCATTTGGTCCGCCTTGCCAAGGATAAATGGGCGCGCCGTTGGAGCCGTGCAAAGGTTGAAAGCTACTGGTTGCGTCTGGGAGCGTATCGTCTATAAGTGAGTCGCTCGTCGTGCTTTTTCCCACGCGGTAGATGTCGATCGCATAGGTTCCGGGCGTGATATCCGTCCCGCCTTTCCACACACTCACTTTGAACGAGATGGTTTCGCCTTGCTTGACGCTGGCTTTATCGGTATAGCCCTCCAAATTGCCGCGCCACCATCCAGCCAAGGAATCTTTATAAGTGCCGGGGATACAATCTTCAACCCAAATCATGGGTTGCTCCGTTTGTGCGGCGGCGCGAGGCGTTTGGCCCACACAACAGACGAGACTCAAAAGCAGTGCAATCCATTGAACGCGGTTCATCACACACCTCCAGAGTTTGAGGTTTATTCGAGGAACAGCATGGATTTGGCCATTTCAAAATTTTCGGCTTTCAACGTGTAGCGATAAATGCCGCTGGCGAGGCCGGAGCCTTCGAACGAAAGATTGTACCTTCCCGGAGGCTGCACATGGTTGACTAAAGTGCGCACGGCTCTGCCCATGGCGTCATAAACGCGAAGCTCGACGTGGCTGCGTTTGGGAAGCTGGTAATGAATGATCGTACGAGCGTTGAAGGGATTGGGATAGTTTTGTGACAGAGAAAAAGTGAGCGGGGGAGTGGGATCGTGTTCCTTGACCGCGGTGACCAAGCCGTACTTGTAGATTTCCCCTGTGTAGGAGATGGCCCAAGCGAGGTGCTGGTCCAAAGCCACGATATCAACTGCGCCAAAAAGATTTGGAGTCTCCAAGTCCGCGAATTCCAGACGCCAACTTCGGCCACCATCGGGAGTGCGAAAAATAATCGGTACAAATCCGTTGTAATTCGCATTACCACAGAGCCAGCCATTTAGGCTATCCGCAAAACAAATATCATTGAACAATGCGCTGCGCCCTCCAGCGCCGAATTTATAAAACTTCTCCCAAGTTTTACCGCCGTTTGTTGTACGTAGCAACCAAGGCGCTTCCAATACTGAAATGCCCCAACCGTGCAGACTATCGACAAAGCTGATGCCACTGAGGTGGATCACCTCTTCCCGGTCATAATGCTGAAGGGTCCAGCTTAGGCTGCCATTTCTCGTATGAATGATGCTGCCAGAATCGCCTTCGACGGCAATCGCCCAGCCATGGAATTGATCCACAAACTCTACTTTGTCGATGCGAGTGAGCAAGCGCTGCTCTTGCCAGCGCGACCCGCCATTGGTGGTGCGCGCGACGAGGCCAGTGCGTACCAAAAAGGAGTCCAGCCTGCCCACCGTGACGGCTTGCTGCGTGGTTTGCGCGCTGCCGCTGGCGTAAAGGTGATGCAAGATATTTCGCTGCTCTGTCCACGTCTTCCCGCCATCGGTAGTTTGAATGATGTAACCGAAGGCATTGCCTAAATCGCCGACGGTCCAGCCCTGGAGCGCATTAACAAAGCTGATGGAGCGAACATTCAAAGCAAGTGGCGCTAGTTGCGTTTGCCAAGTATGGCCGCCATCACTAGTTTTGTAAATAGCTTTAACGGCATTGGCATTCATAACCCCCAGCCATCCGTTCAAGCTATCGGCAAACTCGATAGCTGTGGTTTGGTAAAGATCGATGAGGTCGGCCACTTTGCTCCAGCCATATTGTTGAGCCATGGCTTCGTGTGCGCCGCAGCATGGGATGAAGATAAATCCCAAAAGAGTAAGAAGAGTTCGTCGCATGATTCACCTCTTTGAATCGAAGAGAGAAACGTATAACGAATTGCTCGAAGCGTCCTGTACGATTTTGCGGCTGTTGTTAAAGGCCGTCGCGAGCGAAGTCGTGCTCTCGGTTTTGATGAGACCGCTGCCGCTCGTCACAATCTTTCCGCCGCCGGTGATGGTGGTGTTGGAGCCGATGACGAGCGTGCCTTGCACGTAGAGCGTCACAGAGTGTTGACAGTGAAGGCCGGCTTTTTACCTCACCTCTTCCCCACATATTTCTCGTAACTATACTGCACCGGTACGAATTCCTCTTTCGGTCTGCCCAGCCACATGCTTGTGCCGAGCTTGATGCGTTTATCTTTCCACGGCTTGGTGATGATTGATTCCGAAGCGATGATCAACCTCACGTCGAACTCCAAGCCGTCGTTGAGATAGAGTTGCAAAAGCTCGCGCAGCAACGCGGCTTTCTTGCCTTCGGGCGTGAAGTCGAGATAATCGACGAAAGGCATGGGGCCGATTTCGACGCGGATGCGGCTGGTGTAATCCAACATCGAGCGACCGACCACACTGTTCACGCCGAGGCGAAACGGCTCGCCGTCTTTCCCGCCCACCTTTGGCGTTTCCGCAAGCTGCACCCAATGCGGCACAAATTCATGGATTGTGATTTTGTATTTGGGAAAAAACTCCGAGAGCAAAATCTGCAAGCCGGCTTTGCTGCGGCTGCGGTTGGAGAGTATGCCGGAGAATTGCAAGAGCTGAAAGCGCGGAATCTTGGAAGTCTCTTGGTGCGCGCCGAAGCTCTGTCCGATAAACGCGAACACGCGTTGCGTGGTTTTGTTGCCCGCCTCCTCGCGTAGCTGCAAATAGTAGCGATACTTTTTCCACGCTTGATAATAGAGCCAATAAAAACGGCTGTTGAAAATATCCAAAAAATTTTGCAGCGGTACTTCGCCTTCGCCGTGCGCACTTTGCTGCATGGCCACTTGCTCATGATAACAACGCGGCAGCGGGGAATTCACGCCGTACAGGCCCATGAAGGTCAACACGAACTTCACCACGCCGTCGCGCACTTCCAGCGAGCGAATGCTCGTGGGCGCATAGACGTAATTTTCGTGCGGCCGGAAGTGCAAACCCGTTTGATCGAAGCCGAAGTCCTTGCGCTGCGGGTTCAGCTTGCCGCTTGCAAGCTCGGCTAAATAGATCGCCTGAAAGACGTTGTAGTTTGGAGCGTGCCGCTCCAAGTCCGCAATCACACGGGAAAAATCTTGCCCAAGCTCGGCTTCCATTTATGCTCCTTGCCGCTGCCGGTTTCGATGATGGTCAATAACACGGAGGAATTGATGGTCACGTATTGCCCGAGGAAGCTATTCAAAACCGTGCCGAACAGATGAATGTCGCCTTCACCGTGCTCGAAGTGCTGCGGGTCGATCTCGAGCTTGAATTCGATGCAGCGCACGTGCGCGCGTTCGAAGGGCAAGCTCTTCGGCTGCGGCGGATAGACTTCTTTAATGCCTTGAATGCGTTTCTTGTTGGGGCTGTCTTGCTTGGGGGCCCAATTGTACAGGCTCAAAATTCTTTTGAGTGTCTCGGTTTCCGCGAGCGTGCTGTAGCTCAACGTCAAGTGCGCGATCAAGGCCCATAAAAAATTTTGCTGCGCCGGGCATTCCAAAACTTCCGTGGCCGTGGTGAGATTCGCGACTTCCAGGCCGGAGGGAAAATCGATCGGCTCTTTCAGGGTGCCGGCCTCCAAATAAGCGGCGGGCAAATAGCCGTTGGAAAGCGTGGCTTTTTCGATGCTCAAAATTTCTTTTGCAAAGCTCTCGCGGTTCATGCTCCTGCCGAACAAGCGAATGTAGGTCTCGGCCATGTCGCCGGGCACCAGACGCCGCACGATGGAATAGAAGCGCTTATAGTCGTACCCCGGATCGGTCGTGTCGAGAATGTCGTAAGAAGTCACCGGCGTATAGGTGTAAACCTGCTTTTTATTTTCGCTCACGCCCGCCACTTTTTTCACGGCAAAAATCTCGCGGCTCTTGCGGCGGTCGAGATCGGGAATGATGTAATACTCCGGCAAGCGCTGATTGACGTTCACTTCTTCCGTGTCGCGATCGAAGAGATTGATGATCGGCACGCAGTGCAGGCGAATGTTTTCGAGCGCCGGGTGTTTCTCGCGCGGCAGCTTGCGGTTGCGCGCAAAGGTGATTTTAATCTCAAAGGCCTGGCCCTCGCGCGAGGCCGGAAAAGCTTCAAGGCCCTCGAGATCGATAAAGAAGAAGCGCTCGGGATAGGCAAAGTATTCCTGCAAGAGGCGATAGCCGTTGAAAGCGGAGCGCGCATAGGGCAAGAGCGATAAATCTTCGTCGTGCGAAATCAAATCCGGCGAGAGGCCTGCGATACCGATGCGGAACTTTGCGAGATCCTGAAAGCTCGGGCGCTCGCCCGCCAGCTCGCGCACGGCAACGGACTTGACGTATTTGGTGAGATAGAGCAGCAGCGTGTATTTGATCGACTTCGCGCCGTGCAGATACAGCCGCAGTTGTTTGAGATTGAGCGCTTCATAGCTCACGTTGCGGTCCGGCTGAATTTGCAGAATGAGCGCCGAGGCCGCATCCGCCGCATCTTCCACGCGCACGTCTTTCAAGCGCATGGGCCGCACGGTGAGCGCTTGCGTGGTGCGAAAGATGAACTCGGTTTTTTCCTTCTTTTCAACGAGGAGCGAAGTTTCTTGCGCGCCGGCAGGCGCCTTGTAAATGACGTCGTATTTGCCGGTTTGCACTTCCCTTCCGCGCGGCACGAACACCGGCTTGGTAACAGCGCCCACGCGCGGCTTGGCTTCGAGAATGGCGCAAGAAGGGAAGGGGCGCAAAAAGTGCGGGAACAATTGCTCGAGCAAGCCGCCGGTGATTTCGGGCAGCTCGTCGTCGAGGCGCTCGTGAATCCGGCCCGCCAAAAACGCGAAGCCCTCGAACAATCTTTCCACAAACGGATCTTTACGATCGCGCTCGGTGAGCTTGAGCTTGCGTCCCAGCGCGCTGTGTTTTTCGGCAAAAGCCTCTCCGGCTTTTTGCAGATAATTGTATTCCTGCTCGAAGTATCTGGCGATGTTGTCGCGCTCGGCGCTCATTCCACGTCCCTTTCGAAAACCACTTTGGTCCAGCCGGTGGTGGAAAATTCGGTCAGCAAAGTCTCGCGTTGGGAAGCGTCTTTGATGGTGGCAATGATGTGGAGGGAAATGCGCATGTTGTTCGGGTCGAAAAAATCCTTCTGGATTTTGACGTCGCTGATGCGCGGCTCAAACTTGAGGATGGTATCGCGGATTCGAGCTTTGATCGGCTCGATGGTTCCGCCCGACTCAAAGTACACTTGCAGAATATCGGGAATGCCGAAATCCGGCAAATGCCGCCAGGGCTTTGAGCGTTGCTCCGGATTCTGTCCGGTATCGCAGCGCGCTTGCAAAATCATGCGCAGATTTTCCGTGATGCTCAATCTCAGTTTGCGGTCTTCCGGCAAGTTTTCCAATTCCGCAAAGGACACGGAAGAAGGATCGCCCCAATAGCCGGGCCATTCAGAGGGGAAACAACCAACGAGAATATCGTACAGGCTCAGGTTTTCCATGCGCTCTCATGCGATACGGATTTGAGAAGCAAAGACAAAAGGCAAAACGATTATTGGCAAAACAATTAAAAGAATGGTTTTGCCGGAAATCGTTTTGTTTAAAACGAAAGTCATTTCAACGGCGAACCCCGGCTTTGCGAAAGCCCGCGACGGGCAAATGCGTGCAGCGCCGCGAGCTTCCGAAAGCTTCGCCTCAAACCATCTCTTCTAGATAACTGATGCCTTCCTTGGGCATCTCCCACGTGAACGATTTGGCCAGGAACTTGATCTCCTCCAAGTGACCGATGTTTTCGCTCACGTCGTACTTGGTGGAGGGCATGTAGTTCTTGACCGAAATGACTTTGGCGTCCGTGAGGGTGTAAACGAAATACTCCTCTTCGTCCCCGGTTTCTTGGGCCGTGCGAAAGAGGCCGATGCGGACCTTTTTGCAGTTTTGGCCCTTGCACACGATCTGATACAACTGCGGGGTCAATTGATCGATCTCCTTGATGATGGTAAATTCCGAAATGCGCCTCACGCCTTGAAGTTTCGCCAGCTCCACGTCGAACGGGCGATAGACTTCATGGCTAAATTCGCAAATCATGCTGCACTTGTTTTCGCCACGCGGGCCTTCCAATTGCGTGCCCTCGTGATTCGTGACCAAAAGCTCGCCATACATCGGCATGGTGAAGTCCTCCTGATTGAGGTTAAAAAAGCAGTGGGAAAAATCATGCTCATCACATCATCCCTTTCCTTCCGGGCTTTGCACGCCTTCTTATTTCTTTTTACGATCTTCGTTGGAATGGTAGGCGACCAAACGCAGATTGAGGTCCATGCCCACGATCGCGACGTGCGGCTTGAACTCGGCATCGATTTGAAAATACCCCGGCTTTTCTTCCAATTCCCGCACCTCCAGCGTGAACGATTTCAGCGGCCGTTCGGCGATTTGCTTTTCATCCGGGCTGGCTCCGCCGGCCACGAGCGTATTCAACCAATCGGTCAAATCTTGCTTGATCGTGCCCGAGCTGGCGTTCCTTCCGACAAACCGCACTTGGCGATACTTCAGATAGTGCGCGATTCTCGTCACCAAAAGCGTGTATTGCAGCCGCGAGCCGACGGAGCGATTGGCGCTGCCGATGGGATCTTTCTTGTCCTGCCACGCTTCCAGCACGGAAGGCATCTCAAAAAAGCACGCATAGTCCGTGCGATCCCAATGCGCCAACGGAATGAAACCCAAGCCGCACAATTCCGAATCTTTCGCCTGCCCGACCGCGGCTTCCAGCGGCACTTTCGGCTTTTTCTGGCCGTCTTCTTCATAAAACGCCATGGGCAAATCTTCCACTTTCCCGCCGGAATCAAGGCCCACGATTTTTACACTCCAGCCCCACTTTTCAAAACTCTTCACCATGTTGCCGGCCAGCGCAAAGGAGGCGCTGCACCACAGGCTTTTGTCTTCCCCTTTGTCATCAATCACGGCTTCTTTATAGGTAAAGTTCTTGGTGGGATCCGTCTCCGGGCCGTAGGGCAGCCGGCCCAAAAAACGCGGCAAGCACAACCCGATATATTTGGAGCGATCATCCAAGCGGAAGCTATGCCACGCCGTATATTGCTTGCCGTCTTTGATCTGCTGCACCAACGAGCGCTGCTTCATCACGTCTTCCATCTTTTCAGAGCCGAAGAACTTCGCGCTGGCGTTCGCCAGAAACGGCAATTGCGCCGTCTCGCCCAAAATCGACATGTACTTCAAGAGTTGAATGTCGTCGGGCGTATTGTCGAATTGATAATCCGCCACGATCGTGGTATAAGGGTGCCCGCCGTATTTGTCATAGGCGCCCCAATAAACCTTTTCGAATTGCCCGGACTGATTCTCGATGCCCTCGTCGCCGGCAGCTCCGTGCAGATCACTGAACAGCTCTTCTTTCGGGCAATCCAAAATCTCGAACACCACGGGCTTGGAAAATTCGGCTTGTTTGACGAGGTGGTGCAAGCCGCGCCACGCCGATTCCAAAGCTTGAAAATCTTTATTGTGCAGAATTTCATCCATCTGCGCGCTGATCACGGCATCCAAGTCTGCGATGTAGCCGTCAATCAACGCCGCATTCACGCGCTGCACCGCGTGCTCCTTGCCCACCTTTTGAATAAAAGTTTCCATGGCGCTCATCTGTTCGGCGTCAAGCATGCCGACCAGCTTGTCCACGGAGCTCGTTGCGACCTCGGTTTGATTTGCGGTTTGGGGTTCGCTCATGGGAGACCTCGTCTTTATTTAAATTTTCCGTTCACAATGAGAACGCTAGTTTGATTTCTGTTTCGGCAAGCACCGGCGCTTTCGTTTACGGCAGCGCCAGCTTGGAGGTCAAATCCTCCAACTTGCCTTCCTCCAAAACGCTTTCAATCGCCTTTTTTAATTTCGGATCCTTGAGCACGGCGAGCTTCAAAGCTTTCAAGCGCTCACGCGCTTGCATCAATTCCTTGAGAGGGGCGACCCGGTCGGCAATCGCGTCTGGGTGAAAATCTTTCATATCCTTGAAATCGAGATTGACGTCCAGCTTGTCTTCGGGCCCGCCTGAAATCCGATTTTCAACCGCTATCATCAATTTGGGATTCAGGCTGCTCAAGGCCGCTTTAAAATCGGCTTTGTTGCGAATCTCCCGGATTTTTCGATCTTTCAAGTCGCCTTGACTGTTGAGGGGCTTCTTGCTGAAATCGCCGAGAATCATCGTGCGATAATCCAGCTCGACCGGCTTTTGCGCATCACTGCTCGGCAGGATTTGCACTCGGACGCGCTGCGCAATCTTGGGGGTGGGATTTGCCATGAGTTATGCTCCTTCTTTGGTTAATATGATTCGTTACGATTTTTCTTCGTCAATCTTATTGAGTGCCTGAATGATTTTGTAGTAACTAGCAGCGGCCACGGCTATTCCCGCCAACGCGCCCACCACACTTCCGAACGCGCCGCCAATGCCATATCCCAGCAGGCCCAATATCAAGCCCGCTAGTGAGACGCCAAAAACCGCAGCTAGGTACGACGTGCGCTGATTGAGCAAAGCAACATTGAGCAGCACGAACGTCAATGCCGCTGTGAAGAGTGCGGTTCCCAATGAAAAATCCAACCGGAAAAACGCGAGGGCGCCGCAGCCGAGCGCTAAAAAGACAGTTAGGAATCCCACGAAGTCCATGTTCGTGCCGGGCCTTCCTCCGAAAAGCAGCAAAAGCTTGCGCCTCAGCTTGGAAGGCTTGTTATCATCCGGAAGCTTCTCCAAATCAGAGCCGCTTGCCAGAGGCGGTTGAATGCTCATGTTATTTTCATTCATTTTGTTCTCGTTCCATTTCGTTCATCTCGTTTCCAAACTCTCAGCCTATGTGAAAACGCTTGGTTCATGGTCAGGCTGAGCGGAGTCGAAGCCCGTCTCATTGAATTTAGCGCCCTTCGACTTCGCTCAGGGTGACACGTTTTTGAGTTTTCACACAGGCTGTCTGTTTGGGAACGCACTTTCTCCTGAAACTCTATTTCAGTGGCCTTTGGGCAAAATGCGAAACAAAGTTTCGCGAGCAATTGTGTTCCCAAACGGAGTTTGGGAACAAGAGGAAAGAGAAAGAGGAATAGTTTTGCCAGAAATCGTTTTGTTTTCTTTGTGTCCTTTGTGCCATTGTGGTGAAGCTTAATTGATGCTCATCCTATTGTTGAGCCTATTGCGCTTCAGCTTTCACTCGGCTGCCGGCTTGCAAGCTCCAACGCGCGCAGGCAATCGTATTTTCCAATCTGATCGAACAACAGATTTTGCTGCGCCTGCAAATCCACTTTCGCTGCCGCGTGATTGTCCGACTGCAACAGCTTGAGATTGGCGAGATAGGCCGCTTGCCACACTGCAGTGCAGAGCGCCGGTTCCCATTCCGCCAATTGATATGCTTCGACCTTCTTCATCAAATCTGCGAGCAGCGCCTTGGCCAGCTCCGGCTTCTTGGCCGCGAGGCAATAATTGGCGAGATTGAGCCCGCGCAGAAATTTGCCCTTGCGGCGAATATCTCCGGCAATGGCGCTCTGCATGGCTCCGACGTGCTTCTCGAAATTCTCCGGCAATTCCGCGCACGCGGCTTCATATTCTTGAGTGATGGCTTCGTATTCTTCTCCCATGATCGGCGGCAAAATTTTTTCTTTGCCCTTGCCCGAGTTCAGCGTGCCGCGCACTTCGTCTTCCAGCCAAGCGTTCGTGGCTTTATCTGCAAACGGAGTCTTTTGGTCCGCAAAAAGGAGCGCGGGGAGTTCCGGCAAGCGCTGAATGAGACGCGCCAATTGGAACTTGATTTCCTGCGCGGCGGGATTCCACTTGCCGCCTTTGGCCTCCAAGGCTTGCACGACGTATCTCTGCGTATCCAGCCAATAACAAAAGCTCTCGTCCTGCAAGAATCTCGTCTCAATGTCGGGAATCACGGAATCCCACGTGCCGCTCGCCATCCAATTGTTCAACGCGGCCTGCTTTTCGGAGGTCGGCCCTTTGAGCTTCAACGCGACTTTGGGATTGTCCTTCTTCATTTCGGGCAGCCGCAGCTTGCTCCAGCACAATTGCCGAGACAAGGCATACACAAAAGGCTCGTCCGGAACTTTGCGCGTTTTCTCGCTCCCTTTCTCCTCTTCAAAGAAAAAGCGCAAAGCTTGTTTGAACATGGCGAGAGCGCCGTCGTTGGAAGTGATCGTGCTGCTTCCGCCTTTCCCTCCGCTTTCGCTCTTTTTTCCGCTCTCACCGGGTGCTATTTTTCCCCCCTCGCCTTGCCCTGCGCTTTTCGCGCCTTCATTGAGCCTCGCGTTTTTCGCGCTCTTATCTTGTTCGGCGCCTTTCTCTTTCTCTTTTTTTTCCTTGGCCTCTTCCGCGTGCGCGTTGATGACCTCGCCGATTTCCCGAAACGGTGAAACCTGATCTTTCTTGAAAAATGCCGCGAACTGTTTCAGGTATTCCTGTTCCAGCTCGAGCCAGGCTTTTTGTAAAATGAAAACTTCCTCAACGTCCGAAGCCGTGATCTGCTCTTTTGCAAGTATCTTTGCCACGTCTTTGCGATTGAGAAAATTCACGCAACGGCTGCGTTTCACGCCGTCTTCGGGAAAGAGCTTGCCGCCGAATTGCGTGAGCGCGTTGAGCATGAGCAAGCTGCCGTCTTTCAGGCCGGTGATCTTGCGCTTGCGAAACCACGCGAACGTGAGCCACACCATCACTTCCAAGCTTTTGCAATTGTCTTTGAGCAGCCTCGCGGCAAGCTCGGTGCAGACGTCATAATTCGGCGTGATCTTGTTGCTCTCGCTTTGCAGCGCGAGATATTCTTGATAACCCTCTTCATTGTTCTTCGTGACATCCCGCCCAGCCGGCGCGCTCTCGGAAATCGGTCTGAGCAGTTCAGCCACGTGCTCGGGAATTTCGAGTTGAGGCTCCGGTTGCTGGATGCTGGACGCTGGATGCTGGCTACTGTTCACTGCAAACTGCTCACTGGCCCCTGATGACTGATCACTGACCACTAATGACTGTTCACTGACCACTGATGACTGCTCACCGCTCCCTTGCTTCTGGCTCGCTGCTCCGCTGCTCGGCGATTTCGCTAAATTCTCCAAAGCTTGGCCCAACGCCGTCAACACCGGGCCGTTTTGCGGGAAGTGTTTGGCGCACACGGAGACGAGATGTTGAAACGCGGCCAACGCGGCTTGGGCTTCTTCGCCGGTGCATGCTTCACGCGCCACCCAACTCGTAACCCGTTCCGTGCGCAAAAACTGAATGCACTTGCTGTGTTCTTGAGGATTTGCGGGAAAGAGTTTGCCGGAATAACGCTCGAGCAGCTCCGCCAAGAGCAGCATACCGTTCTGCAAGCCGGCGAGCTTTTTTTCATGGCGATACCAAGCGAAAGCCAACCAGGCCGCGACGCGCAGATGCTTGCTCTTACTCTTGAGCAAAGTCGCGGCCCAAGCAATGCAATTGGCATAGCTAGGAGAAGCCTTTTGGATTTCGGCCTCCAGCTCGCTGAAGCCTGGCACGTTGAGGTCGAGCTCCGCGCCCGCGGGCGAGTCGGAGGAGATCGGCTCTAAAAGTTCTGCAACTCGAGGAGGAAGTGTGGGCATAATTTATCTTGAGTCTTTATCTCGTACACTGGATACGTGGGAGTGAAGTTGGGAGACTTCGCTTCAAATTAGGCGTTCGGCGGCGGTCTTTATTTTAGATCAGTAAAGCGAATAACATTTTTGCAGCTTGTGCAAAATATTCCTTCTTTCTTCAAAACTGTTTCTTTATCAAAGGCTAAATTTGCACTGCAAAATGGACATGTTTTCAAGTTAGACAGGCGAACTTCAATATCCCTGAGCCTGGATAACCTCACGAGGTAAATGCATAGAAAAAGCGCTAATACATTGATCGAAAAGGAATAAATTGATTCTCCCGATACAAATCCAAATTGAAACCCGGTTATTGAAGTACTGAGAAAAAAACCAAAGTTCCCCACTTCATTTATTCCAAAAAGAAGATATAGTCCGGCGGAAAAAAAGTAAGCGAATCCTCCAATCATAATTTTCGGAATTTGGAGCGCCTGTATCCAAATAGATAAATGATAGCCTGATATTTTTCTCTCATAGAGACGGAAGCCTGCATAGGCGCAAATAAGGAAGAAGATGAAACCCAAGAGTGAATTTACCGTGAATAAAAAAACGTTGGGGGAATCGCCCAATAAAAATTCACTTGGGGATTCTTTGAATTGAGCGATCCAATTGAAAGCCATCATTATTGCTCCCAAAGCTCCGCCGATGATCTCATAAACGCCGATAATCTTCGCGTGTGTAGTCATAAACTCTCCCGCGTTTTTCGATCCCTGTCAACGTGCTACTTTGAATTTCAAACAGAATTTGGGAACAAGGCCTAACCAAGACCTGACGCGGCTCAATCACGCGAGCCCATGAACAGCCGCAGCACGTACCAGAACATGAGCGCCACGGAGGCGAAGAGCTCCAACGAGGCCGCGACGTGACGATCTTCCGGGAAATTGTGCAGCACGTTCGAGGTGTCATAAAGAATCGCGGCCCCGGCGAGCACGACCATGCCGACCGAGAAGAACGTGCCGAGCTGAAATCCGAAAATCGTGCCGGCCACAATTAAGATGAGCGCACCGATGCCGGCCCATTTCAGCAAGCCGCCGAGGAAAGAAAAATCTTTGCGTGTGTAATAAACCACGGCCGTGAGGCCCGTGAAGCCGAGCAACGTTACCAACGCCGCGCTTTCGATCACGCCGCCGCCGGCGCGAAAATGCGCGAGCGCGAGTAACGGCACAAAAATAATAGCCTCAGCCACGACGAACCCGGCGAGCGCGGCGTATTGCGCCGCGAGTGATTGCGCATTGTGCGCCACGCGGCTCGCGAGCCAGCTCACCAAAATGAAGCCGCCCAACACGAGCAGCCACGAAGTGCCCAGCATGGCTTGTGCAATGGTTGCGGCCAAACCGGTGCTGAAGAGATAATACTCGATCATGATAAAACCGAGAATCGCGCCGAGCAGGTGCATATAAGTGCGCGAGATGAAAGCCGCGCGCGCTTCGCTGCGGACACCGCCAATCGAATACGGCTGCGGCGTTTGGTTTTGATAAGAGGGGTTCATCTGAAATCTCCTTTAGGCTTTTTCTTTTCAGTTTTCGGCTTTCTCTTCGACACCAGAGGTGTCGGGGAGCTCTTGCACCGGGCTTCCCGGGGAAAGCATGTTCTGGAGTTCCGATATGAAAACGGAACCGGCAAAAGCCGGATTGTTCAGAACCGCTTCGAGCTTTTGTTTCTGCCGGGCCGGGTCTTTTTCCGCCAGGGCTTTCGCCGCCAGAATGGCAACGGCAACGTCTTCATCCTTGTATGACACAACGTTGTTCTTGACCCATCCGGATTTTTTCTTTTGGCTTCCAACCACCTCGATCCAATCGTCTTTCTCAGACTTGACCGCGACCATATTCATCGGGCCGAACTCGACATTCGTGCCGGTCAGGACATCCGGCCTTTTATAAATGCTGGTCTTTTGCACGAGGGCTGCGGCTTTGGCATTGGGGATGATAAGATACGAATTGATCCACCCGTCTTTACCGTCGGAGAGCCGGACTTTGCTATACTCCTTGTTGTCGTCCGAGGAATCGAGGGCGGTTTCGCCTAAATAGGCGACTTTTTCTCCCAAGGAAATCGCAGAGAGCCATTTGCCTTGTTGCGAGGGCGAAGCGCGCAAAGAGGCTTCGTCCCACATACAAATAGCTTGCGTTTCCTGAACTGGGGCAACTACGGCTTCTTGCTCTTCTGTTTTATTGCCGCAAGCAAGGAAAAGACCGAGCGCGGCAAGCATAACGAAAAAGCGTTGATCTTTTAGGTGTTTCATTACGGTCTCCAGGTTTTCTTCATGCGAACGCATTTCACAACCTCTGCAAAAACTCGCTCAAACTCACCCCCGGCGTTTGCAGCAAAGTTCGATACGGCGCAGCCAGCCCTTGTTCCGCGCCAGCGAGATTCGCCAAGCCTTCTTCTTCCAACTCGCAAACCGAATCGCTCTGCGTTTCCGGGCGCACGAGCTGCAAGAAATTTTTCGCGGAGGGCGGGCGGAAATAGAAATAGAGATGAGCTTTTTTCTCCACGAGGGGCGCGCTCCAAAACAGAATCGGCGTCATCACCGGATTGCCCAACAAGCGCGAACACGCGTTGAGCCAAAAGCATGCTTCGTGGCTTCGTGTATTCGGATCGGCGCCGAGCGGAAAACGCAAGCCCAAATTGATTCGCCCGAGATCTTGCCGGCGCAAGGGCAGCAGGACGTCGAGCAGGTTTTTAATGAGGAGATACTTTCTTTGATCTTCAAAGCTGCCGAACACGTTCGCGCATAAACTGCCGAGCGTGGCGGCGTCGAGAAAATTGCGGTGCTTGCGAATTTCATTTTGCAGATGAGCGGAGACGGGCACTTTCAATGCTTCGACGTGAGTGATGATTTCCGGCATGCTCAAACCGTTGCGCACGTCTTGCATGAGCGCCTGCGCTTGGGTGAAGAACGAAGAGAAGATCACGGGCGTGAGCGGCACCAACGCGTCGCCCAACCCCGAACGCTCGACTTGTAGTGACACCCAAAAAGGATACTTTCTCACAGCCTTATCTTGGCTGGGCTGAAAAATTCCGAGCAAGAAGCGTTCGGGATTGTCGGCATAGAAGAGAAAGTGTTGCGCCGGCGCAGCATCAAAGGCCGCGTCCCACTCCTGCTTGAGCTGCATTTTGGCGTGGAAAATTCCCTGTTGCAGCCATTGATCGAACGCGAGCATTTCGCGGGTGCCGGCATTGTGCTTGAAGAAATCGCCGAACTGCGGCAGCTTGCCGAATGCCCCTGCGGGAAAGTATGTATTCGCCATAGCGGTCACATGTCCTAAAGTTCGTGGTGCTCCTATGAAATTACACCTTACACTTTACACGTTACACCGTGTAAAGTGTAAAGTTTGAATGAAGATCATCAATTCGTCAACTGCGCGGGCACGCCAAAATTGAAGAAGCCGGGCGCAAAGGGATTCGCCGTGCCGCTGGCTCGGATCAAGCCCGTCACGCGGATTTCTTCGTTGCCGTGCTTGCTTTTGAAAGTCCATTGCACTTCGTACTCGGAGCGCGTCCGCTGTGACAGCCTGCCTTTGCTCACCAAGCGGAACCAGCCCCAGGGTTTATCAAATTTTTCGGTTTCGCATTCTTTGCAAACTTGCTCAGAGGATCGGAATGGACGCTTGTCCCAAATGCGCAGGAGCGCACCTCCATCCGGGTTGTTTCCCGGCCAGGTATAGCTTTTCCATTCCGGCGACTTGTCCGTTTCCCAAATTTGTTCCTCGCCGCCGATGGCGAGGGTGACTTTATCGATCTTTTCCGTGGAAACCGGCCGTTGAATTTGCACTGCGAAATTGAATTTTCCTCCGCCGATGACGGCGCCAATCGCTTTAGCTTGCCGCAGCGCGCCTACTGCGTCGCCCGAAAGCCGTATGCCCTCGTTTTGCCAGCGCAACGGTTCCCACGAATCCATGCGAAAGAAAGGCGAGAGTTCCGTTTGTCCGAATCGATCGATCGGCCCTCCCGGCCCGAAGAATTTCGCAACATCATCGGGCGGCGCATCGGAACCGCTTTTATTGAAAGGGTACGAGCCCGCCAACTCGGCAAACGGCTCGCCCACCTGCTTCTGCCACTGCGCGTTCAAATACACGCCGGCCTCTTTGCGCACCGTTTCCCAAACGCTGTTGATTGGCGGATTGAAAAGCCCGGCCAAAGCCTCGCGCGTTTCCTGTTTTCTTTGACGCGCGTTGAGCCGGCGCATTTCCCCGGCCGCGGCTGCCAGGCTTGCGCTTCCGGCAATGACGTTCTTGGCGTATTCTTTCGCCTGCATGCCGGTTTGATCTTGCGCAAGGCCCTGCAAATCGCTGCTGATCGTGGCGAGTTGGCCGAGCAGGACGTCCAATTCTTTGCGATTTTCAGTGACCAAGTTATTGAGCTCGTCGAATTTCTCTTCATTGCCGCCGCCGACAAGCGGGAGGTCTTCAATGATGCCGCGCAGGAAATCTTTGATCCGGGCTTCTTCGGTCACCAGCTTCAAGAAGCGGATGATGGCAGAGTTTTTTTCATCTGAAAGGCTGATGAGCTGATCGGAGGCCTCGCGCGCACTGGAAAACGGGTTGCACTGCACGGACTTGACGAACTGCGCCCATTGTTCCGGATATTCCGCAAAATATCTTTTCTTCATAGCGGCGGCCAATTCACGCTGCGGCCTTCTGCCGTTGGTTGCAGGTTGCGGGTCCGTGCGGCCCGTGACCCATTGCTCTTTGTCGTCGGTTTCGAGATCGGTTTTCAACAGGTCCAGAAATATTTTAGAGCCTTCTTTAGTGAAGACAAACGGCACTTCGAAACCGGCTTTAAACGGCCCCTCGGCAAAGGCCACGGGATCGCCTTTTACTTTGCGTTTCAGGTTCTCATAAATCCGGCGCTCTTCGTTTTGCGGCAGCGCGTTGAGATAATTGCGCACGCGCGTAACGAGGTTTTGGTAGCGCGGCTCGGCGCCCGAAAAATTTTGCACGTAGCCTTTTTCCGCGGCCATGCCAAAGTGCCCGACGAAGAAATCGACTTCTTTTTTCGCGTCTACGAAACGCCCTCCCAACAATCTCTCCAGCTCAAAGCGCAGAAAGTTCCGATAGTCTTTGTAGCGCTCTGCGTTTTCGAAAAGGCGTTGATACTCACCGCCGAGCAAGAGATAGGCTTTGAGATGGTCATAAGTCGAATCGCGGCTTGCCTCGGAGAAGGAAGACAACGCGCGCTGCATGCGGCGGTCCAATTCACGGAATAAAGCCTCGCGCACGAAAGGCGAGGCTTTTTCAAAATAAACTTTATAGGCGGGTTCGAGTACTGCCGTGCGGCGCGACATCCCCAAGCCGAGGGCCGAGCCTTGCTCCAATGTGCTCATTTGCAGGCTGAGAGTTTGCAAGCGATGAAAATAACTCGCCGTGTCCGAAGGGCCCCAATTTACGTTTTGCACATTGTCCGCCGCTTTTTGCAAAGCGAGCATTTCGCCTGCGCTGTTGTTGTAATCGAATGCCAGCCCGGCGACGAACAGCACCAACAGCAGCGCGGCCCCGGCCATGAGGGCGAGCCGCATTTGGCGTTTGAGCCGTGCGGCGCCGGTGGTTTCGCCGCCGCCGAAATCCCGGTCCGGAATGATGACCTCGGTCAGCAAGCCTTTGATGAAATATTGTTTGATCTCCGTGGGCCCGGAATATTCCGCGGGCATTGGGGGCAGGCCGAACTCGCGCGCAATGGCTTCGATGGCGCGGTCGATAGGCAGGCCCTCTTGCGTGCCGCTGGTGAAATAAAAACCGCGGCAGATGGGCTTGTCCTTTTGATAAGGATTGACTTGAAAAATTTTTGCGACGAGGCCCGCCATCTTCTCTTTCATATCGGCGAGCTGCAGCGGGAACATGAAAACTTTGCGGCGATTCTCGCGCTTGAGGGAAGTGCTCAACCGCGCGAGGCGTTTGTGGTGCAGTTCGTCGAGCAGGGTTTGCAGCTCCGCCTCGAACACGCCCGCCGGGCTCTCGCTTTCGTATTGCTCCTTCGTATACGTGCTGCCCCAAATCTGCTCGCGCTCCCGGCGGTCGAGCGTTTCAAAAAAATCCACGAAGCCGTCGAGCAAGTCGCACTTGGTGAAAACGAGATATACCGGAAAGCGAATGCCGAGGCGGTTCATCAGCTCGTCGATGCGCTTGCGAATGTTCTCCGCGTGCCACTCCAATTCTTCGGGTGTGGCGTTGAGCAAGTCTTGCACGCTGCAGCCGACGATCACGCCGTTGATGGGCATACGGCGGCGGTGTTTTTTGAGTGTGTCGAGAAAGGTGAGCCACTCTTCGCGGTCGTCGTCTTCGGTGATGTAGCGCCCGGCGGTGTCGAGCAAAATCGCGGAATCGGAGAGGAACCAATCGCAATTGCGCGTGCCGCCGATGCCGCGCAGCTCTTTATCGCCCAAAGGAAAATTCAAGCCGGAGTTTTTGATGGCCGTGGATTTTCCGCTGCCCGGCGGGCCGATCATCACGTACCACGGCAAGGCATAAAGCGCCGCCTTGCCGCTGCGCGATTTGCCTTCGATGCGAATGCCGCGTTTCTTGATCGCGTCGATTGCGCTATTCAGCTCTTGCTTGAAGTGCTCGAGCTCCTGCCGCTTCTCCGGGCGCATGCCTTGAATCTGCTGATCGGCCTGCGCGCTCAGAGAATGTTCGAGGGAACGCGCGTGTTTCTCCTCTTGCATGCGCCGGTACATCAACACCATGAGCCAAACCACGACGACCATGAGCACGCTGAGCACGCGCTCCATCATCGACCATTCCTGCAAGTGGCCGAGCGCGGCGAGCACTAAAATGAGGAGGATGAAGCCGACGGCGATCATCAGCCGGGTGTTCTTCAAAACTTTGGTAAGCCGACCCATGCGGTCTCCGAGCTTGTGGTCAATGCTAAAGGCAAAACGATTGCTGGCAAAACGATTAAGAGCGAAGAATGGTGCAATCCGGTCAGCATGAGATAGTTAATCGTTTGCTTTTCATGCTCACCGGCCAGGCTTTGCGCCATTTTTAACTCGTAGATCACGTTATTGATTGGTTTGCACACTCGGTTTAATAGGCATCTATTCCGCCTCGCTTTTTGAAGAATAATAGTGCGACTGACCAGTTGAAACATCGAAGGGTTTAAAGCAATAAGTCAAAATGATTAAAGTCAAAATCATTGAATTGCTTTTAATCATTTTGACTGCAATGATTTTGACTTTATGCCTTCTACTGGTCATTCATATTAATAGTTTTGCCAGCAATCGTTTTGTCTTTTCGCTTTTCAGAAAAATAGTTTTGTCTTTCACCTGATTTGCGCGATCGCTCTCGCAATCTCCCCGGCCCTCTCTCCGATAAAATAACTCGCGATCAAGTAGATGAGCAGGCCGAGCGCGGCGGCACCGACGCCCACGACCCACGCGGGCACGCGCTCTTTGAGGGCTTGCGTGATGAGATCGCGCGGTTTGCCGTGCGGCGAAAGCGGCGCATCCACGGCCTTGTTGATCTCACGCCGCAGCTCGTGGTGTACGTCTTCCACGAGCGCGCGCAGCTTATCCGGGCCTTGGGGCAGCGGGCCGTATTTGCCTTTGAACCCCAAGGCCAAACAGAGATAATAAACCTCCAGCGCTTCGAGATTGAGGTGCGTTCTCTGCCGCAGTTCGTCGAGATATTTGAAAAATTCTTCGCCGGCATTGAAGGTTTTGAACAACTCCATGGCCAGCGGATTGGCGAGCCAGAAAGATTTGCCGCTCCAATTCGAGCCTAAAATGCTCTCGTCCGTGAAGGCCACGAGCGCAAACCTCGCGTGGCGCACGAGCTCGTTGTCGAGGCCCGCGTCTTTGGCGTTGCGCTCGAAACGGTTGAACAAATCCTTCAAGCGCTGGCGCAGCATGGCCGGGTCGCCAAATTCACGCGCGCCGCGCAATTGCAGAATGAGCGTCAAGCACGGCGAGGCGAGCTCGACCAGGCGCCGCGGCTCTGCCTTCGACATGGCGGCGTGCGTGTCCGTGAATTTTTTGTGGCGGGAGGTATTCATGAATGAGCTTGAGTTTCCGTGATATGGTGCGCCACCAGCTTTACACACCTTTCGTTTAATGTGTAAAGTGTAAGGTGTAATTCAAATCATCCTTTCATCGCCAAGAGCTCGAGCTTGATTCCCATGAAGCTATTGGGAATGAGAATCGCCAACGCATGGCTGGCGCAAATCGCTTCCCAAAAATCGCCGGTCTTTTCCAAGCGGAGGTAGTGCTGGCCTGGCCCGCTGGGCAAGCCGGCCGGAACGCGCGGCGTGTAAGCCGCGCGCAAGCCGTTGAACATGTAATTCGCCAAAGCGAGAATGCCTTCGGGCGTTGCAATTTTCAGCGTGGGCGCCAGCTCGGTCGTAATGCGTGCTTCTTCGATATCGCCGCTGCACGCGAGATAGATTTGCGCGTTCTGCAAATGGTCGTCGGAAATCGGCTCGCTGAACCACAACACGCCGTTTTCCGTGCGCAAGCCGATGCGCTCGTAATTCGCCGAAGTGCCGACGCGATTCACCAACAGGAGGATCGCGGAAATGAGCGTGTGAAAACATTTGGTGAGATGGTCGTGATCATAACGCGGAAAATCCACCGGGCGGATTTCCGGAGCGCCGGGAAAAGTGGTGAGCTGCCCGGCAAGCGCCAGCAGTTGAAGATAAAGCTCCTCGGGGTGGCACTTGAGCTGCTTGTGATGATGATTGAGCACGGGAATGTAGGCGTTGAGCAAATCTACGAGCCACAGCCCGGTGATTTCATTCGCCGTGAATTCCTTTTTATTGAAGGGCAATTGGCCGCGAAAATCCGCGCTTTTGTTCACGAGGCTGCTCAACAAATCATTCAGCCCCTTGATGAGAGCGCCGCCGGCTTCGAGCGCCAAACATGCGGGGATGAAATCTTCATTCAACACGAACGTGCCGTTGGGCCGGCGCCTCACTTCCGCGGCTTTCATGCTGATGAAATCATCCAGCGGCTCCCCGGCCACGCACAACTGGAAATTGGGCCGCGCAACGCCGACCGAACGCGGATTGACGCTGAGATTGTCGTCGTCCACTTCAATGCTTTCGAGCGAGAACCGGCTCTCCCCGTTGTCCGGTTGCGGCGGCACCACGCAATTGCCGCCCTTCTCGCGCTCGTGGCGAATGGCAAGATACACCTCCAGCTTCTCGGCCGTGGCCGGAAACAATTCCGCGAGGGCGCGGCCTTGCGGCGCCCGGTCTTCTTCCGGCATATTGAACACCAAGCCGTCGGGCAGCACCCCTTTGCAGCGCGAGAGCACGAATTGTCCGTTGGCCAAAGCTTCCGGGTTGATTTGCAATTCCGTGAAGCCCCAATCATAGCGTGCGCGCACACGCATGCGAAAATTCAACTGCGCCCGATGGTGCCGCTCCGTCTGTTGAAAATGGTGCGGGTCGAGATTCATACCTTCAAACCAAACCACTCTTTGCTGCCGAGCCATAAGTCTGTTTTTCCTCCGCGGTTTTATTGACGCTGGTCGAGGCCTTTACAGGCGCAGAGCTTGAGGCCGCCGGCCGGGTTCAATTAGACGGCGCTCAACTTTCAAACCGATGATTGCGCTGCCGGCGCTTCCGCGCGCACGGCGTCCATGCGTTTGTTATAATGTTTATGAAAAGCCGGATCGAAATGTTTGTGTACGAACGCGCTATTGTCTTCGCTCGTCATTTCGAAGTGCTTCTTCCGGTAAGCCTGCAAGATTTTGCGGTGCAGCAGAAACGGCAAGAAGCGCAAAAACGGCCCGAGCTTGCCCGCGTGCGCCAGCACTTCTGCTTTGAGGCGTTCGTGCGCCAAGGCGCTCAACAGGCTGCGCGGGCTTTCCTTCAGACACGCGCGATAGCCTTCCAGCAGCGCGAGCGGATGGGCTATGACCTCGTGCAGCGCTTGTTTGAGAATGCCGATGCGCTCGACGATTTTTTGCTCCGGCGCTTTGGGGTCGAAAAACAACTTGCACAATTCCGCGGGTGTGCTGCTGCGAATTTTCACGGACTCCGCCGATTGTATGATCGTGGCCGGAGCAACCTCGCCGAGGTATTGATAATAGACCCGGGCGGATTTTACAAAAGCCTCCAGCAACAGCTCGAGCACTTGCTTTTCGCGCACGGACATCATGATCGTGTCCAGCGGCTGAGTCGCCGTGGTGTCCGGCTTGGCTGCGTTCGCGGTATTGCCTTTGAGCAAACGAATCTGCTCGCGCAACAACGCTAGCGCGGCTTCTTTTTCTTGCAGCGTTTTCGACAACTCTTTGATCATCGCGCGCGCCTCCAGCAACTCGATATTGGGCGTTGCCGGTTGCGGCGTGGTATCGCGGGCCACGCCGGCCGGCGCACTGGTGGAATGATCCTGGCCGGTGAAAGCGCGGGCGAAAATCTCGCTCATGTCGCTCTCTGCCAAGCGGCGCAACGGCTCGCGCAAGGCTTGCAACAAAACCTCTGCGCGCGTGGCAGCTTCAGCGCGCGCATATTTTTCCACCAGCCGCAGCAGGATCCGGCGCAATTCGTTCGTTTCATTGACGAAGGGATGGAGCGCCACTTCGCTGGACTCGGCTTGTTCCATTTCCAACAGCAAAGCGAAAAACTGAATGTGATAATCGCCGATGCGGATTTCGTCGCCATTGCGCAGCTCATAAGGCTGGCCGCTCTGCAATATGGCGCCGTTCAAATGGGTGTGATTCTGGCTTTCAAGGTCGAAGAGATAATAGGACGAGCCGTTGCGTTCGATGCGGGCGTGCCGCCGCGACACGAGCTTTTTGAAAGGGTCGGGTAATAAGAGCAGGTTGGATTCTTTCCGCCCCAGCGTAATCACGTCATCGTGATAGAGGTATTCTTGTTCCTTGCCGCTCGCCGATTCTTGCGTCACCTTCAGCTTTACTGGCATCCTGGACGTTTCCTTGGGAAAATAATCAACGCGGCCATTCTGCCGCGGTGGAATGGCAGCGCGAGGAAGCATGCACTCAAAGGAAAAAACGATGAGCTATTTTGCTCGACAGCTCTAATGGCAACAGGTTTGGTGCAATCGAGGAATTTTCACAAGCCATGCTCGGTTGGAAGGAATCACGGGTGCAGTGCGAAGTACACGGCGTTTGAGTGCGATCAAAATATCCCGCACTCGGAACAATGTCAAGCGAAAGATTTAACCTGAATGTTCTCGCAACGGCTTGGCCGTTGCATGGAAATGTTTTCTACGGTATTGACGTTAGTTGCTCACCACACGAAAGCCCGTGGGAAAATTCCATTCATTCGGTTTGCTGGAACTGCGATTGGCACAGCGCAGATCGAACGCCGCATTGAGCGCAGACCCGCCGCGCAGCACGAACCTGGTCCCTTGCTCCGGACCGCCGGGATTCGCCGGCGCGCTCTTTTCATAATACTTTTCATCATAATGGTCACGGCACCATTCGAACGCGTTGCCGCTCATATCAAACAATCCCAGCGCATTGGCGCGCTTCTGCCCGACCATGTGCGTACGGCGCTCGCTGTTGGCGAGCGACCAAGCGTATTCATTCAAATCCGCGCCGGTGCTCGTTCCCGACCATTGCACGGTTTGGCCCCCGGCACGCGCCGCGTATTCCCATTCCGCTTCGGTGGGCAGGCGCACTTCTTTTTTCGTGCGTTGCGAGAGCCACCGGCAAAACGCAACGGCGTCTTGGTAACCAACGTTGATGGCCGACTGACGGCCGCGGCCCCAGCCATTGTCACTCGGCTTGTTGCGGCTCGTGGCCTCGCAAAAAGCATCGAATTGCGCGAAAGTGATCTCGTGCGCGCTCATGCGGAAGCCGCTCACGCGCACGTGATGTTTGGGCTGTTCATCGCTTTCGCCGGCGCCGAAAGTGTCGCCCATATCGAAGGCTCCGCCCGGAACCGCGGCCAGCTCGAGGTTCAGCCACAGCGCACCGAGCACCTTCTTCTTGAGGCCCGTAACGTTCGCGTTCGCTTTGGCAGCGACCGTGTATTTCTCCAGTGCGGCAACGAATTTGTCTTGCCGCATCAACTCATCGCCCCAACGCAGATAGAGCGCCGCGGCTTCGTTATCAAGATTGCGGTCCGGGTTCGCTTGTTTGGCTTTTCCCAGCTCCGACAGAGCCAAATCGAAATTGTTTCTCTCCAAGTGATCATTGAAAGCTTTCAACCAGCCGCTGCCGGCCGGAGGAATCTCCGTTTGCGAAGAAGCTGCGGGCCGCGGTTCATCATGGCCCGGCTTGGAGCCGCCGGCTTCGAAAAGAGAGTTGTCCGGAAAATACTCGCGGCCTTTTTCCGCAAGCTCATTCGCCCGGCCGGAGTTGCCGGCGCGCAAGGCTCTGCGATATTCGGCGCCGAGCCATCTTTCCGCTTCGTGCAAAAGGTTTTGCGCGATTTTATTGCCGCTCTCCAAGCCTTCGAGGTTTTTGCAAAGCTCGAGCACGTTGTCATATTCCGGCGCAATATAGTTTTTGCGCGCCGCGGCTTCCTGCGCGCGCTGTTCAAAATCAAAAAGCTCCGCGCGATTCTGCACCAGCCGGTCTTGCGGAAAACGCTCCGCCAGCGCTTTGGTTTCTTCCCGCGCCTCGGCCATGTTGCCTTGCTGCCGCAATGTTTCGATTTGGATCAGTAGATCATCGCGCATCCGATCGAGCTGCCGTTTCGCCGCTTCGTTTTCAGGGTCGCGTTTGAGAAGCTCTCGAGAAATTTCGTAAGCATTATCTCCGGCCGGCGTGAGGAGTTTTCCGCTGCGGTAAAGCGCTTCGGCTTGCTCGAGCAACGCGTTGATTTCAGCCTGCCGCGCGCTGTGATTTTTCCAAAGGAGCACACCGATAATAACCACTAAAATCGCCATGGCCGCGAGACCGAATATCATCGTTTTGTTTTTCGCCGGAACTGGCTTGACGGCTTCACGCTTGGGTTCCTCCGCCACGGGGCGAGGCGGTGGTTGCACCGCAGCTTTGATCTCGCTCGTGCCTTTCTTTTTTTTGTCCGGTTGCGCCGTCTCAACTTCGATTCCTCCCAACGCGGCCGCCAATTCTTCGCAGCTTTGATAACGCTGGCCCGGGTTCTTGGCCATGCACTTGAGCACGAGGCTTTCGAGCGCTTTGGGAATATCGGCGCGAATGCCGCGCGGTGCCGTGGGCGCAACGTTGGCGATCTTGTGCATCGTGGACCAATCCGTGTCCCCGCGAAACGGCAGCTCGCCGGTCAAGCTATGATACATCACCACCCCGATCGCATAAACGTCGGTGAGCGGCGAGGCCGGCACGCCGGTGATTTGCTCGGGACTCATGAATTGCAGCGTGCCGAGAATCATACCGGGCCGCGTGAGCTGTGAAGTGTCCGTGGCAGAGCGCGTGAGCTGTGAGCTTTCCGCGAGCCGCGCGATGCCGAAGTCCGTGAGCACCGGCCGCTCGGTTTTGCTGATCAAAATATTCGCGCTCTTGATGTCGCGATGAATCAAACCTCTTTGATGTGCGAAGCCCAGAGCCTCGATCACGGGCTTGAGCCAGCGGACCATCTTAGCGATCGCCAGCGGCCCATTTTTGAGAATGATATTGCGCAAATCCTCGCCGTCGATATACTCCATCGCAATGAAGTGTACGCCGTTCTCCACGCCTTCGTCGTAAATGGTGATGATGTTGGGATGGCTGATCTGCGCGGCTTTGCGCGCCTCGCTGTGAAAGCGTTTGAGAAAATCTTCGTCCGGCATGATCTGTTGCGCTAAAACTTTCAGCGCTACCGGGCGATTGAGATTTTTTTGAATGGCTTTATAGACCACGCCCATGCCGCCGCGGCCGAGCTCTTCCAGCACCTCGTAGCGGGCCATGAGCGCCTGCTTCACGGAAGTTTGCCGCATGGCCGCGATGCCGGAGCTGTCGCTCAAGAAACTGCCGCAGTGCTTGCACTTGATGGCGTTGGCGCGAATTTCTTCGTCGCAATAAGGGCAACGTTTGGTGAGCTCTTCCATGAGGCACAATTCCGGAAATACAATTTTATCGCAAAAGCTTTGGGGGGCATGGAAACACATGTCCCGAGTAATGACCCTGAAAAAGTGTATTTCGTCTCAAAAAAAAATCGTGGCTGCGGATTTTCGTGCGGTTCTGAAAAGCCTTGATCGGGTTGGGGAACGTTCAAAAGTGATCGAGCTTGAAACTCATGTTTCAGGCTGAATCATCATCAAGCGCCAGAGCCAACGAAGATGAGCGTGTGGTGAGAAATTCGTCTGGAGCAAATCTAAAATAATCGTTGTCATTCACGCAGCCAATCGTGAGACCGCCGGGAAGTTTTGCAAGGATCAGGCCGCGAGCGAAGCCGGACTTTGCAATCCACTTACTTCAACGGTCGAAGTTTATATGGCAGCGTGGTCGTGTCGGAGTCCGGTATTCTCTCCGGCTTTGAAGTTCTGAACAGCGCATAGCCCGGGTATCCACTTGGAAAAAATATTCTTTGCTCAATACGGCAAACGGCTCGAGCGATTCTTCAAATGCTTTGTCGGTGGGATGGCCGGCCAACGCCAGCTCAAAACGTAATCCTGAAGCTGCAGAGCCTAATACCAGTACCGAAGCATCGGAGGCAAAGGCCGGAGTCGAGTCGGGTGCTTGGATTTGGTGTGACATTGCATCCCTGCTTTGTGGTTGAAGCTTTAGGAATTGAAATTGACGAGTCTAGAACACCGCAAGCGCTCAAGGTCAAGGTGGGAATTAGGCAAGTGGAATTTGAGCGCGAGAACCGGCTATATGTAGAACACGTTCGGAAAATGCCGCGTGTGATTTGCCAGGGTATTAGCGATGAGGCGAGTGCATTTTTGCGCGAGAAAGTACAGAAAAAGGCCTGGACATGTCAAGATAAAAATCTGAGGCGCGTGTTCGTGCGAAAATTCTGTTGCTCTAACACGGGCGAATTTCTATCTTGACGCACTATGACGAACGAACATGCGCTGCGCGAGCAGCTCTGTGAAATAGGAAAAAGAATGTCTGCCCGCGGCTTTGTCGCCGCGAACGACGGCAACCTCAGCGTGCGTTTGGCAGAAGGAAAAGTTTTAACCACGCCGACCGGCGTGAGCAAAGGCTTCATGTCGCCGGAGGCCATGGCCGTGGTTGACATGAACGGCGCGCCGCTCGATAGCAACAAGCCTTCGAGCGAGATTCGCATGCACCTGTTTGTTTATCGCGAGCGCCCGGAAGTGCAGGCCGTGGTGCATGCGCATCCGGTTTATGCCACGGGTTTTGCCACGGCCGGGCTCTCTTTAGAAGAGTGCGTAGCCGCGGAGATCGTCGCGACTTTAGGCTCGATTCCATTGGCGCGTTACGGCACGCCCTCCACTGAAGACCTCGCGGAATCGCTGCGGCCGCACGTGCATCGCAGCGACGCTTTTCTCTTGGCGAATCACGGCGTGGTTGCGGCCGGTAAAGATTTATGGGAGGCGTATTATAGATTGGAGCGCGTCGAGCATTATGCTCACATTATATTCGTCTCGCGGCAGCTCGGCGGGGAAAAAGTTTTGCCGCGGATCGAGGCGGAAAAACTCTTTGCGTTGCGCGGCAAGTACGGCCAAACCGGCCTCAATCCCGGTTGCGCCGTGTGCGCGGATGAATGCCTCGGCGCGGCATGTTTGAATTACGAAGACAAGTACGATCCGAACAGTGAGGACCACGTCGGTCGAGTGGTCGAGCGTATTTTAGAGAGGCTGAGGTTCTAAAGCCAATACCGTTCACTTAACGGTTTTTCGTCACCCTGAGCGGAGTCGAGGGCTGTATTTTAAGGGCCGTTAGATGTCTCGACTCCGCTCGACATGACAATCGACGCTTAATTGAACGGTATTGGCTCTAAAGCCTATCCTAGACGGGACGGGCCGAAACCAATAAGACAAAACGATTGCCGGTAAAACTATTCTTTTAATTGTTTTGCCGGCAATCATTTTGCCTTCCGTTGCACGAACGTTTTCTCCCAAAAATTGCGGGCAAAAGTTTGCTTTACTTTTTCAAACGGAGTTTGTAGATTGCTTTACACAAAAATGAGTTCGCGCCTCATGCGAATAAACAGGAAGCAGGCCAGGATGTTCCCCCGCGTATTCAATCAAAGACAGATGAGAAAGGGAGCATGATGAATTTCATAAGTGCAGCTTCGATCCTACTTATGGGAGTCCACAGAAATGAAGAATAACTTCTCCAGCCGTGTGCAGATGGTGATTCAGTTTTCCCGAGAAGAAGCTTTGCGTTTAGGTCATGATTACATCGGCACCGAACACCTCCTTCTCGGTTTGATTCGTGAGGGAGAAGGCATAGCCGTAGAAATTTTGCGCAACCTCGGCACTGATTTGGATGACATCAAGCGCGCCGTGGAAGATGCCGTGAAATCCACGGGTGAAACCATGACGATTGGCAACATCCCGTTCACGAAGCGCGCTGAAAAGATTTTGAAGATGGCTTATGTTGAAGCCGAGAAGTACAAGTCGGACATTATCGGCACGGAGCACTTGCTGCTCGCGCTGGTGAAAGAGAAAGACGGCGTCGCGGCGCAAGTGCTGCTGAATTTCGACATCACCTACGAAGCCGTGCGCGAAGAGCTCGACAACATTCTCCGCGGCACCCCCTCCAGCAAAGAAGCCAATACCCAACGTTCCAAAACTCCGGCGCTCGATCACTTCGGCCGCGATCTCACCGAGATGGCGCGCAAGAACGAGCTCGATCCCATCATCGGGCGCGACCGCGAAATCGAGCGCGTGGCGCAGATTCTCAGCCGCCGCAAAAAGAACAATCCCGTGTTGATCGGCGAGCCGGGCGTGGGCAAAACCGCGATTGCCGAAGGCTTGGCGCTGCGCATCGTCGAGCGCAAAGTGCCGCGCATCTTGCACAACAAGCGCGTGGTCACGCTCGATCTCGGCGCCATCGTCGCGGGCACGAAGTATCGCGGCCAGTTCGAAGAGCGCATGAAAGCGATCATGAACGAATTGCTGCGCGCGAAGGACGTCATTCTCTTCATCGATGAATTGCACACCATCGTCGGCGCCGGCGGCGCGAGCGGCTCGCTCGATGCCTCGAACATGTTCAAGCCCGCGCTCTCGCGCGGCGAATTGCAGTGCATCGGCGCGACCACACTCGACGAGTATCGGCAGTACATTGAAAAAGACGGCGCGCTCGAACGCCGCTTCCAAAAAATCATGGTCGATCCGCCCAGCCCGGACGAGACGATTCAAATTCTCGAAGGCTTGAAGGATCGTTACGAGCAGCACCATAAAGTGACGTACACGCCGGAAGCAATCACGGCCTCGGTGAAGCTTTCGGAGCGTTATATCACCGATCGTTTCCTGCCGGATAAAGCCATCGACGTGCTCGATGAAACCGGCGCGCGCGTACACTTGGCCAACATCGTGGTGCCGAAAGAGATCACCAAGCTCGAAGACGAAATCAAAAAAGTCCGGCATGAAAAAGACCTGGTGATCAAGAATCAAGAGTTCGAGCGCGCGGCCGTGTTGCGTGATCAAGAGAAGCGTTTCAATCGCAAGCTCGATGCGGCCAAGCGGCGCTGGAAAGAGACGGAAGAAGACGTGATTGCAACCGTGAGCGAAGACGACATTGCCGACGTGGTGGCGATGATGACCGGCATTCCGGTGCGCAAAGTCGCGCAATCCGAATCCGAAAAAATTCTCGGCATGGAGGGCGAGTTACAGAAGCGCATCGTCGGTCAAGACGAAGTGATTCATGCCCTCTCCAAAGCAATTCGCCGCACGCGCGCGGGCTTGAAAGATCCGAACCGGCCCATCGGCTCGTTCATCTTTCTCGGCCCGACCGGCGTGGGCAAAACGCAGCTTGCCAAAGAGCTCGCCAGATATTTGTTTGAAAAAGAAGACGCGCTCATTCGCCTCGACATGTCGGAGTATATGGAAAAATTCGCAGTGTCGCGCTTGACCGGCGCGCCTCCGGGATACATCGGCCACGAAGAAGGCGGCCAATTGACCGAGAAAGTGAGACGCCATCCCTACGCCGTCGTGCTCTTCGATGAAATCGAAAAAGCGCACCCGGACGTGTTCAACATTCTGCTGCAAATTCTCGACGACGGACACCTCACCGACGGCCTCGGCCGCCGCGTAGATTTCAAGAACACGATTTTGATCATGACTTCCAACGTCGGCGCGAGAGAAATCAGAAAATCCGGCGGCTACGGTTTTTCCACCCAAGACGGCGATATCGATTATGCCAAGATGCAGGGCAAAATCATGGACGAGTTGAAGCGCCTGTTCAATCCGGAGTTTCTCAATCGCGTGGATGAATTGCTCGTGTTCCACAACCTCACGCGCGAGCACATGGGCAAGATCATCGACATCGTCGTGAGCGAAACGCTCAAGAAAATGTCGGAGCGCCAAATCACGATCGAGCTTTCCGCGAACGCGAAAGACTACATCCTAGAGAAAGGCTTCGATCCGGTGTATGGCGCGCGCCCGTTGAAGCGCGTGATTCAAAAGTACGTCGAAGACGCGCTGGCCGAAGAGATTTTGAAAGGCCACTTCGATGACGGCAGCCAAATCAAAGTGCATAAAGGCGAGGGTGACGAGTTGGAGTTCGTCGAGGTGGGGCGCAGGAGTCTCGAAAAGCGCGGGCTCTTGCCCGTTGCCAAGGCTGCTGCCGATGAAGGCAGAGAGCCGGCCGAATCATTCGAAAATTGAAGCGTTCGTTTGACAATTCAGCCCGATTCGTTTGTGTGGGATCGGGCTTTCTTTTTGAGGTGTGCGTCGCGTTGTCATTCAGGAGGAATCTTTTTCAAGCCTGCCCCTGCCCTCCCAAATGCCGAGCGAATGTGATCTTCTCCGTTGCCACTTATGAACTTGCCTGAGTAGAGGCCATGGTCATCTCCCGTATTTTTGTGAAAGCCTTCAAATCGATTTTTGAGCTGGCGTTCCCGCTCGACCCCAAAATCACTTCGTTGGTGGGCGCAAATGAAAGCGGCAAAACCAACATTCTGAAGGCGCTGCGCAGCTTCGGACTGGACGCGCAGTTCGACAACACTCTCACCTGCCAGTATTCCGATTATTACTATCAAGCCAAATGCCCGGAAATCGCGCTGGAGTTCGGGCAGATTTCCAAAGACAATCGGCGCGCGCTCTTGCGCTTCAGTGAAGCCTTCAAAGAGAATGAAGCGATTTTGGTGCGCAAAGACGGCCCCACCATCGACGATTATCATATCTTCGTCGGCGAAGCGGAAATCAACGTGCGCGAGAAAGACAAATTCCTGCTGCAATTGCCCCGCTTGCTGTACTTCGACGAGATTCAGTTGCTGAAGAACCGGGTCTCGCTCGACGAACTGCTCGAGGGCAACGACAACTTTCGCACCGAGCGCAATCTGCTGCGCATCGGCGGCATTCCCACGCCCGAGATCATTTTCGAAGACTCGACCCGCGGCCGGCGCGCGAGCGAAGAGGCCGGCCGCTTGATCACGCAACAAATTCGCCGCGCGTGGTCGCAAGAACCCTCGATCGAGCTCAAGCTCAACGTCAACGGCAGCGTGCTCTACATCGACATCTCCGACGGCACGACCGTGTTCGACACGCCAGAGTCGCGCAGTCTCGGCTTTCGCTGGTATCTGTCGTTCTACATCAACTTCATTGCGCAGACCACCGATGCGCGCGCCAATGAGTTCGTGTTCTTGATCGACGAAGCCGGCATTCATCTGCATCCCGCCGGACAAAAAGATTTGATCAAAGTCGTCGAAGATTTGTCGAACAAGAATCAAGTGGTCTACACCACACATTCGCCGTTTATGATCAATCGCGAGTTTCCGCAGCGCGTGCGTTTAGTGGTGAAAGACAAAGACGGCACGCGCGTGGACAGCGAGGCCTATCGCGAAAATTGGAAGCCCCTGCGCAGTTCCATCGGCCTGATGATCAGCGATCTCTTCTTCTTCAGCGACCGCGGCATCGTCGCCGAAACGCAGTCGAAGAAGTTCTCGTTTTTGCGGCGTTCTTCTTGATCAGCTTTTGCCGAAACGGTTCAGCCACGGCTTGGCCGTGGCTTTGCTTTTGATCTGCTTCCACGTTCAACTATGGCTTGGCCATAGTTTTATTCGTTGCAAAATGAAAGCGCTCTTTGCAACCTACCATTCGCCTCTTGCCTCATGTTCGATTCCATGTGCGACGTTCCCGGCATTCGCCTCGGCCATGCGCACGATCTTGTCGCGCGCACGGGCTGCACCGTGATTTTGCCGGAGCATCCAGCTACTACTGGCGTCGATGTGCGCGGGTCCGCGCCCGGAACGCGCGAGCTGGAATTGCTGCGTCCCGTGCGTTTGGTGCAAGCGATTCACGGCTTGCTGCTCACCGGCGGCAGCGCGTTCGGTCTGGATGCGGCCGGCGGCGTGCAAAAATATCTCGAAGAGCGCGGCATTGGCTTCGATGTCGGCGTCACCAAAGTGCCCATCGTTCCCACTGCGGTAATCTTTGATTTGGCCATTGGCAGTGCGCACGTGCGGCCGAATGCGGAGATGGCGTATCAAGCTTGTCTTTCCGCGAGCGCGAATGAGGCGCGACAAGGCGCAATCGGCGCGGGCTGCGGCGCGACGATTGGCAAGCTGCGCGGCATGGCTTCGTGCATGCCCAGCGGCCTCGGCATGGCCTCATGGCGCAAAGATAGTTTGGTGATCGGCGCACTCGCCGTGGTCAATGCGTTCGGCGATATTATTGATCAACAAACCGGAAAAATTTTGGCGGGCGCGAGACGCGAAGAGGGCGGCTTCATCGATACGCTCGCGCATCTCAAAGCTCATCCGATTGCGCCGTTCTCGCCGTGGAGCGGCAATACCACGCTGGTTGCGGTCGCTACAAACGCCGCGTTCAACAAAGAAGACATCACGAAGATCGCGCAAATGGCGCAAGACGGCTTGGCCTGTGTCATTCGTCCCGCGCACACGCCGTATGACGGCGATGTTGCCTTTGCGCTTTCCGTCGGCGCGGAAAAAGCCGATGTCATGGCCGTCGGCGCGATTGCCGCGGAGTTGGTGGCGGAGGCGATTGTGAGTGCGGTGCGCGTGGGCAATGCGCTGTAAACATAGCTTGATTGGAAAGTTGTTCCCGCAGTTTTTCATCATCACCTTTTCTGTCATTCAGAAGGAATCCTTTTCAGCACCCGGCACAAAATCCAGATGAACTGTTTCTCCACGTATCGGCAATTAATTTTCGCTGCTCATCAACAAGCTTTTTTTTTAAGGAGGAGTCGTTCATGAAAAAACTCTTAATCGCCGCAATCATGCTGCTCGCTTGCGCTTCCGCCTCCGCGCAAGACTTCGCCAAAGCGCGTCTCGAAAAATCTCCGCGCCATCATGAATGGGTGGCGATCAAGCACGGCGAACGCACGATGCATGCCTTTCTCGTTTTTCCGGAAGTGAAGAACACCGCGCTCGCGGTGATCGTCATTCACGAGAATCGCGGCCTCACGGATTGGGTGCGCAGCGTGGCCGATCAATTGGCGGAGGCGGGTTACATCGCCATTGCGCCGGATTTGCTTTCGGGCATGGCTCCGCAAGGCGGCAAAACCAGCGACTTTCCCAGCAGCGATGCCGCGCGCGAAGCGATCTCAAGCTTGCCACAGGAGCAAGTCACTGCGGACCTCAATGCCGCTGCGGATTACGTTGCAAAATTGCCCGCAGCGAACGGCAAAGTCGTGAGTGCGGGATTTTGTTGGGGCGGGCGGCAATCATTTCGCTTCGCAACCAATCGCGCAGGTTTGGCCGCGGCATTCATCTTTTACGGCACCGGCCCGGAAACTCCGGAAGAAGTGGCGCGCATCAAATGCCCGACGTATGGCTTCTATGGCGGCAACGACGCGCGCGTGAATGAAACCATTCCCAAAACTGTGGAGCTTGTGAAAGCCGCAAAGAAGAACTTCGAGCCGGTGACTTATGAAGGCGCGGGCCACGGTTTTATGCGCGCCGGCGAAGAGCCGAACGCTGCAGAAGCGAACAAGAAAGCGCGCGAGGAAGCTTGGGTGAGATGGAAAGCGCTGCTGCAGAAAATATGAGTTGAGCGTGGCCTTTATTACTCCAAACACAAAACTGGTTACACTGCGCCTCTCTACTGATGTCATTCAGAAGGAATCTTTTTAAGCACTCGACATCATCTCCAGCGAGTAAAAAGATTCTTACTGAATGACAGAACGAGGAGGAAACGTGTTATCAAGCAAAAACTCGAAATGATTCTTCCCTACAACGACATTTACCCCGCGCTCGGCAAGAATATTTTTATCGCCCCGAATGCGACGATCATCGGCGACGTGCAGCTCGGCGAGGATTGCAGCGTGTGGTTCAACGCCGTGATTCGCGGCGACGTGAATTACATCCGCATCGGCAGCCGCACGAACATTCAAGATTTGTGCATGTGCCACGTAACGTTCGAGAAGTGGCCGCTCCTCATCGGCGAAGGCGTGACCGTCGGGCATAGCGCGGTGCTGCACGGTTGCGTCATCAAAGACTATTGCTTGATCGGCATGGGCGCGCGCATTCTCGACGGCGCGCAAGTGGGCCCGCGCGCATTGGTCGCCGCGGGTTCGATCGTGCGCGAAGGTTTCATCGTTCCGGAAAACACGCTCGTAGCCGGCATTCCAGCGGAAGTGAAACGCCCGCTGAAAGAAAGTGAGCTCGAGAATCTCATCGCTTCCGCGCAGCGTTACGTGCGTTATAAAAATACTTATCTCGCGGCGGGGTTTGCGCATCCGGTTGCACACGAACAAACCATATCAGTTAAGGGTTGATTTGTAACGGCTCATCAAAATTGTCATTCAGTAGTAATCTTTTTATGTGCTGGGAAGGCTCCTTTTTTGAAGGTTTCATCCAGTGCTAAAAAGGATTCTTCCAGAATGACAGATTGAGGAGGCGTTACTAAATAACTCTGTTGCAGTATACATCAAAGGAGATTACGGTTGCAACGGAATTGTTTTTCTGCATGCTTCTACCTCCCTCTCTTGATTGTAGCTTCACTCACGGCGCAAAGCGATCTTTCCAAATTTTATTGCAACGCGAACTCGATTTGGAACAACGCAAGCACCGTATCGCGTTCACGCGCCCTTATTCCTCTGCACGGCGCATGGCAAGCGAGCGCAACGCAACCCAAGCTCGACGCACAGGCCGCGATTCCCGGCGCGTTCTTTTTTGAAGGCGAAGTCAAGCTCGAGCGCAAGTTTCAAGTCAATGACTCGTTGCGCAATCGCACGTTGCGGCTGCACGCGTTCGGCATCAACAACGAAGCGCGCATCGCGATCAACAACGAGATTGCGGCCACGCACCTCGGCGGCTACACGCACTTTACCGTGGATTTGAACAACGCGGTTTTGCGCTACGGCCAGGACAATACCATCAGCATCACGGTCGATAATCGTTTGACGGCGCTCAATACGCTTCCGCCCAAGCATCGTCCCATGGGTTGGAGAAACGCCGGCGGGTTGTTCCGTGAAATTTATCTCGAAGTTTTGCCCGTCGTTCATCTCGACAATTTTGAAACGCGCCCGGTTTTTGAAACCGGAGCCGTGCAGGTTCAAATCCAAGCGCAAGCGCGCCGCAACCGCAACCTCGCGCTTGAACGTGTGAATGGCCTCATCGCCGAGTTGGAAATTTGGGATGCACAACGCGCGACGAAAGTTGCCGCCTCCACGCCCATTGCGCTTTCAACCTGGCAAGAGCATCGTCATGAGCTGAAGCTGAATTGCAAATTGCTCAATCCGAATTTATGGTCGCCTGCCTCGCCTGCGCTTTATAACGTTCGCGTCGTGCTCACGCAGAACCGCACCGTGGTCGATGAAATTTGGCAAGAAACCGGCTTTCGCCAAATTGCGATCTCCGGCAAAGAGCTTCGTCTCAACGGCGAGCCGCTCACATTACGCGGCGTGGATTGGTTCGAAGACTACGGCCAGCAATCCGCTTTGCTCGACACCATTGCGCTCAAACAACTCCTTGCGTCTTTGCAGCAACTCGGAGTGAATGCGCTGCGTGTCGTCGGCCATCAACCGCATCCCGCTCTGCCAACCTTGTGTGATCGCGCCGGTATTTTTTTGTTGGAAGAATTGCCGCTCTACTATCTAACCGATGCGCACTTTCAGCATGGACGTTTTTCGCAACTCGCGCAACTGATCGCCATGGAAACGCAGCGCCGCGACCGTCATCACCCCAGCGTGCTCGCATGGGGATTGGGCGTGAGCAGCGCGCCGATCTCAGCAGCAGCGCAACAGGAAGTCAGCGCGCTCGTGAATGCGATGCGGCAATATGATGATCGGCCCCTTTATGTCGTGACCCCTCCGGTTTGGCAAAATCTTTGGACGCCGTATGCCGATCTCGTGTTGTTGGAATGGCGCGCGTCTGCGAACCTCGAAGCGATCAATGAAGCGTTGGCAAGCGCAAGCAAGCCGACGATACCAGTGCTCGGCCATTACATCGGCACGCTCGAACCCGGCAGCGGTGTGCGCATGGAAAACGCGCGCGCCGAAGAGTTGCAAGCCGAGTACTTCAACCGCGTTTTGCAATCGCTCAAAAAGCCGAATGCGGCAGCCGGGTATTTTCTGCACACGCTGCAGGATTGGCAAGCGCCCATGCCCTTGCTCGCCATCGGCCCGCCGCAAGAAGAAGCGCCCGGCGATCTCGGATATGCGGAGTCGAAAGATTGGGGAGAATTTTATTGGACACCCGGCTCGCGCATGCACCCATACGGCCTGCTCGATGCAAAGGGCCAGCGCCGCCTCGCGTTTCAAGTGGTGCAAGCTTACAATCGCGGCGATAGCAACCCGACGTTGGTCACGCGCCGCCTCACCGGCTCGCCTCCCGGCACGTTTCAAATCGTCGGCATCGTACTCATTCTCTTTTTTCTTTTTTTTCTGCAGCGCGACCGGCGTTTGTTGAGCAACCTCAAACGTGTGCTCGCGCACCCGCACGGTTTTTTTCTCGACCTCTATGAAAACCGCAAAGTGGCGCCGTTTCTCACATTGATTTTGGGATTGACGGAAAGCTGTATTCTCGCGGTTTTGCTCGCGCAATTCGGCTATGCCTTTCGCCAAAGCTTGATCTTCGATCAACTGCTCAACCTGCTCTTCGACGACGCAGCGTGGAAGGCGATTGCGGTTTGGTTGATTTGGAATCCCGGATGGTTCATTTTCTGGGGCACGCTTTTCACCTTCTTTGCCGGCATCGTGCTCGCGCTGTTCTTCCGCATTTTGGGCATCTTCTTCGGCAGCGGCGTGCCGATCTCGCAATACGTGACTTCGGTTTATTGGGCGTGGGCCAACGTGCTCGTCTTGGGATTGCTCACGCCGGTGTTTCATCGCTTATTGATGAACGACAGCCTCTTCGGGCCGTTGCTCATCATCATGACGCTGATCGTTGTTTGGCAATGGGGCCGCATGTTTCGCGCGTTCCATGTGCTCTACATGGTCAGTTTTTTCCGCGCGCTCATCGTCTTCTTGTTCGTGTTTGGCGGCTTGCTCACCGCGCTCGTGCTCTATCTCGACCGCTCACGTGCGCTGTTTCAGTATTTGCCGTATTATGTGGAGATGTGGAAGGGATAAAGATGGCTTCTTTACCTAACTCGGCCAAGCCGGAGCCACAAAGTCTTGATTGATTTTCGTTGAAATGATTTGCACTTTGAGGCGCAGACTCGGCAAAGATAAGATGGCAAAGTCAAATGACGGATAAAATTTCAACCATGAATTTCGCTCCCTTCGAAGAGTTGGTCAGCCCCGAAGAATTTACCAACCGCAAGCAGGAGTTGGCTTTTCTTTGGAGCTTGGCCGATCGCGCCGTCCGGCGAAACGCCTCCAGCTACGCCATTATTGCGCGCAAGGGCATGGGCAAAACCGCGTTGATGCTGGAGTTCTACCGGCAGTTGTTTACGCAACAAAAGCAGGTCGTGCCGTTTTTCGTCAGCTTTGCGGAGTATCGCCCCAAAGCCGGCGGCACGCAATTGACACTGGAAGATTTCGCCTCAACGTTGTTTGTCACTTTTGCCTTTCAATATGGCGTTTTCAAGAGCGGAAAGTTTTCGGCGCCGCCGGAACTTCCGGAATTGACTTCCAAACGAAAGGAATTCTTTGCCACATGCGGCGATCCGGAGTTAGAAAGAGAATTTCTGGGCCATTTGCAAGCCCTTGAGACGGGCGACATTAAAGGCGCATTTGATCAAGCCATTCGTTTTGCACCCTCTTTCACTTCGCGGCGCGGCGCGACCGGCCTCGTGATGATTGACGAATTTCAAGTTTTGACGGAAATCTACGATCAACGCTACGGGAAATTTCGCGACATCACCGAATGGTTTCAAAAGCCCGCGGAAGCGCGCTGGTGCCCGATGGTGGTTTCTGGCTCCGCCGTGAGTTTAGTCGTCGAAACCGTAATGGGCGGGCTTTTGGCGCGGCGTTTCGGGCCGTATTATCTTGATCCGTTCGATGAACAACACACTTTAGAATTTGCCTACAAGCTCAGCCGCCGTGAAGGCGTCAAGATTTCCGAAGAAGCTGCGGTGGAAATTCATCGCCTGACCGGCGGCAATCCTTATTACATCTCGTGCTTCTTCATGAGCCTTGGGCTGAAAGACAAAGACCTTTCGACCCTGGAGGAAGTTGGGCAGGTTTACACTTTTGAGACCACGGATCGCCACGGCAAAATCCGAAAATTTTGGGATGAGCACTTCACGGCGTTTGCCGACAAGATCAACGACGACAAGCTCGGCGTGAAATGCCTTTATCAATTGGCCGTTGCCAAGAAGGAAGTTCGCGTGGAGGAAGTTGCGGCCGAACTCGGCGCGCCGCCGGAACAAGTTCGCCGCGTGTTGAAGAATTTGGATCAAGCCGACTTGGTCGAGCGCCAGACCGGATCGTTGTTTCCCGTTTATCACCGCATCACCGATCCCGTGCTCGCGGCCTATATCGAGCGCGAATATCAAATGGGCTTGGCCGGCTTGAGTCTTGAAGTCTTTCTGCAATCCCAGCTCGAAACGCTGCGCCAGCGCATGGGCAGCGCGGCCCGGCTATTGGGCGAGGCCGCCGAGCTTTACACGCGCCACCTGCTGATGAATTTTGCCGGCCAGGAAGTTGATGCCGTCGCAATCTTCAATCTCGTGCCAGACAATTTTGCGCTGCCTCGGTTTAAAAAAGTGGAGCATCGCACCGGGCTGGTCATTGAAGGAGAAATGATCGAGTTCGATCTGCTCGCCGAGGGCGAAGAAACCTGGCTGGTTGAAGTGCGCTATCGCAAAGAGTCGGTGCGCGTGAGCGAGGTTGAGAAGTTCGTCGAGAAAATTTCCAAGCTGGAAGATTGGCAACTGCCCCTCGGCCCCGGCAAACGGCTGTGGTTTTTTTCGCGCAGCGGTTTTGATGAGCAAGCCAAGGAACGCTTGCGAGCCCTCGGCGTTCTGCACAGCGGCATTTTGCAATTCAATGCGCTCTGCCGCGCGGTAAAGATTGGAGAAGTGCCGATCGGATAAAAAACCTTACGAAAATCCTCTTGCATTTCTTTACCTCCGCGCATACATTGCGCCCGCTTTGTTTCAAGAAACGACGTTCAACTTCTCTTGTCATCTCAGAACAACCTCTTTCCTATAAGCGCCTCGGTTTTGCTTAAAAAGATTCCTTCTGAATGACATGCTCGAATGAGTGATTGTGTCAACTAGCCGTTAAGGGAGAGCGTGTTTATCGGTTCGATGATCTTGCCGAAATTGCCTTCGCGAAAATCCTCGCGTCCTCGTGTTTACTCCCGAAACCATTCGCCTCTCTTCATCAATACCCAAACGAGCCGAAATCAAAAAGGCAAGACGATTACCGGCAAAACTATTTTCAATCGTTTTGCCCAAAATAGTTTTGCCTGGTTTTTCTTTAAATGCAAAGACTGTATTTGTCATGAAATAACTCGGAGTCAACGTGTATCTCTCCAAGCTTGAAATCTTCGGCTTCAAATCTTTTGCGCGCAAAACTGCGTTCAGCTTTCACAACGGCCTCACCGGCATCGTCGGGCCGAACGGCTGCGGCAAGAGCAACATCGTGGACGCGCTGCGCTGGGTGCTCGGCGAACAAAAAGCCGGCGCGTTGCGCAGCGAGCGCATGGAGAACGTCATCTTCAACGGCAGCAGAACACAGAAGCCGCTGGGCATGGCCGAAGTATCTTTGACCATCGAGAACACTAAAAATATTTTGCCGATTGAATATTCGGAAGTCGTCATCACACGGCGGCTCTTTCGTTCCGGCGAAAGCCAATATCTGCTCAACAACGGCGTGTGCCGCTTGAAAGACATCATGGATTTGTTCATGGACACGGGCATGGGCGCGAATGCTTATTCCGTGATCGAACTCGCGATGGTCGAGCAAATTCTGAGCGGCAAAGCCGAAGAACGGCGGCACATTTTCGAAGAGGCCGCAGGCGTGGGCAAATATAAAGCACGACGCAAAGCCGCGTTTCGCAAGCTCGAAGCTACGGCCGCGGACATTCTGCGCTTGAACGACATCATTGTGGAAGTGGAAAAGAACGTGGATTCGCTCAAGCGGCAAGTGCAAAAAGCGGAGCGTTATCAAACCTATGCCGAAGAGCTGAAGAACACCGACGTGCAGCTTGCCTCGTTCCGTTTTCATGCTTTTAAAAGCGAATTGGAGCCGCTCGTCGTTGAATCCAAAGCTTTGCAAGATCGCCGCGAAGCGCTCTCTTCACAATTGGCAACGGAAGAGGCGGCCATCGAAGAGCTGCACGTCAAAGTGTTGGAATTGGAAAAGCAGCTCGTCTCGCGCCAACGCGATTTGAATACGAACACCGAGCGTATTCAAAAGAAAGAAGAAGAGGTTTTGGTTTGCCAAGAGCGCCTCAAAGCCGTGCAAGAAAATCGTGTGCGCTTCGTTCAGGAAATCAACGACCTCAACAAACGCGGCGAGCTGTTGGCGGAGATGGCGCTCACGCTGAATAATCGCATTGAAGAAGGCCGCGGCAAAGTCGAAGAAGTCGAAGCCGCGTTGCTCGAGCGCCAACGCGAGCTGGATCCGCATCGCGAAACCTATCAAGCCAAACGGCAAGAGTTGCGCGCGCTGCAAACGCAGCGGTCTACCGAGGCCGAGACCATCGTCGCATTGCAACAAGAGCGCGAGCGTTTGCGCACGCAGTTGGAATATGATGAAAAGCGCCGCGAGCAGTTGACGCAGGAACAACAAACGTTGCAAAGCCAACGCGCGGAATTTGAAGCGCAGCGCAGCGACCTTTCCCGACGCGTGGCGCAAGCATTGGCGCAGCTCGATCAACTGCAATTGCAAAGCGAATCCACCCAAGAAACGATGCTCGCCAAACAAGCGCAGCTCGCGGGCGTGAAAGAAAAGGCCAGCGAGTTGAGCAATGATTTGCAGCGCCACCGCGACCGCATCAACATGCTGCAAAAGTTTATGGAGTCTTATGAAGATCATCCCGAAGGCGTGAAGTATTTGCTGCGCGAAGGCGGCATGAGAGCAGGCTGCTTGGGCACGCTCGGCGAGCGCATCAAAGTTTCGGAGCCGTATCGTCGCGCGGTTGAAGCTGCGCTCGGCGATACCGTGGTCGCGTTGTTGGTCGATCAACAAGATCGCGCGTTCGACGGCATTTCTTTGTTGCGCCAAAGCGCGAAAGGCGCAGTCACTTTTCTGCCGATGTTGAACGGCGTGGGCTATCGTCCAAATTCAAACGGAAGAATCAATGATAGCCGTATCGTAAATAATCTCGCAGACGTGGTGGCGAGCGATTCCGATATGCGCCCGCTCGTGGAATACCTGCTCGCGGATTGTTATTTGGTCAACTCGCTTTCCGATGCGCGCGCGTTGGCGGAGCAAGAGTCCGGCACGCGTTTGCGTTTCGTGACGCCCGATGGTGATTTGATTTCAAACTGGGGGCTCATTCGCGGCGGCGCTTCGGAACAAGGCAGTCCGGTCATCGGCCGCAAACAAGAGATCGAAGCATTGGAAGGCGAGATCGAGCGCTTGGACGGCGAGATCGATGATTTGATCACCACGCGCGAGCGCAGCGAAAGAGAATTGCAAGACCTGCGGCAGAGCGGCGAGAATCTCGCAAAGGCAAGCAAGTCGCTTGAAAAAGACCGCCAACAATTGGAGATCGAGTTCGGGCAAGCCGCGTTTCGCGTGACGAAGGTTGATGAAGAGTTGAAGCAACGCGGTGAAGAGCTTGATCGCACCGCGAATTTTCAAACTGAACGCAGCGCGAAGCTCGCTGAAGTGCAACCACGTTTGGATCAATTCGAAACGCTGCGTTTGAACGCGGAAACCTCTTTAACGCAACTCACGACTGAAATCGAAACGCTCGAACAAACCGTGCGCACGGCAGAGCAGGCTTATAATGATGCTAATTTGAAAGTGGTGGAAGGCCGCGCCGAGTTTCGCAATCTCGAAGCCGAACGCGACCGCACGGAAGCGAGCCGAAAAGAAGTCGGAGAGAGCGTCAAAATTCGTACGCAGCAGATTGCGGACGCCGAGGCGCAGGAAAAAAGTTTGACCGAGCGCGTGGCCGAAGTGCGCGAGCAAATGCAGGAAGATTTCGCCGAGCGCAAAGAGCTTGAAGACGTCGTGCAAGAGTTGGAGCGCATCTTTCGCGAAGAGAAAGGCGTGATCGACACGAAAGAAAAGTCGCTACGTCCGGCGCGGCAAGAGCGCGACGAAATTTCGGAGAAGCTTCATCAACATGATTTGCGCGTCGCGGAATTGACCATGCTGCGCGACAACCTCGCGAAGCACGTGCATGAGAATTATGAATTGGAGTTGGCCGCTTATGCGACTGCGAATCCGCCCGACCTCGCGCAAGAGTTCGATGCGATGGCCACGGACGAGCGCGTGAATTGGCTGCGCAATCGTTTGAAGAGCATGGGCCCGGTCAACATGCTCGCGCTCACAGATTATCAAACAGAAAAAGAACGCTTTGATTTCTTGACCGCGCAAAAAGAAGATTTGCTCAAGGCCGAAGAGAATTTGAAAGACACGATCAAAGTGATCAACGACACGGCCTACGAGCGCTTCGGCAAAACCTTCGCGCAGATTCGCGAGAATTTCATTCAAGTGTTCAAAAGCTTTTTCGAAGGCGGGCTGGCGGATTTGCGCCTTGATGAAGGCGACCCGCTCGAGTGCGACATCATTATCGAGGCCAATCCCAAAGGCCGCAGCTTAGGCTCGCTCGCGCTGCTCTCCGGCGGCGAAAAAACTTTGACCGCGATCTCGCTGCTCTTCGCGATTTATCTCGTGAAGCCCAGCCCGTTCTGTATTCTCGATGAAGTGGATGCGCCGCTCGACGACACGAACATCAATCGCTTCACCGGCGCGTTGCGCAAGTTTTCGGAGAACACGCAATTCATTTGCGTGACGCACAACAAAGGCACGATGAAGGCCACGGATTATTTGTACGGCGTGACCATGGAAGAGCAAGGCGTCTCGAAAGTCGTGTCCGTGCGGTTTGACGAAGCCGATATCGGCAAGATGCCCGCCGCGGTGGAAGCGCCGGAACTGAATTAGATGGATTATTGGAGTGATGGATTGGTGACGTGCTGGAATCTGGAGCGCTAGAGTAAAGGAGGCCTTAACCGGCGAGAATCACAACAATCCAAGGCTTCATTTTCTGTCAAACAATAAACGACAAAAGAGATGGCGTTTGAGATTCAACAACTTCTGCTTGCCGGTGAAAGCGAAACGGTTGAATTCAAGCAATCGGTTGGTGAGCTTCATGAGATCATCGCAACTCAGATTGAGCGGCTCGAACGATGGGAATATCCTTTGGAAGCTTTGCGGGAGGCGATCATCAATGCCACTTGTCACCGCGACTATCGCGATAGCGGCAACGTACAAGTGCGAATTTTCGACGACCGTTTGGAAGTGTGGAGCCCAGGCTTGCTGCCCGAGGCATCGCCATCGCTGATCTCTATCGTACCCACAACTCTCGTCCGCGCAATCATCGCATAGCACACGCCTATTTTCTCATCAGCTTTATCGAACAATGGGGAACGGGTACGCTGCGCATGATAGAGTTGTGTCGCGCTGCGGGTTTGCCTGAACCTGAATATGCCGAAATGAGTGGGGCCGTAGTCGTCACTTTTCGCAAGGGCAAACCTATCAAAAAATATCACAAAGGGCCGGAGCAGATTGAAAGACAAAACCAAGCTCTCGAATATTTGAGAGAGCACGGCCGCATCACGAGTCAAGGCTATGCAGAACTCGTAAAAGTATCGCATCGAACTGCGCTTCGCGACTTGGTAACACTAGTCGAAAAAGGGGTGTTACGACAGGCGGGTAAAGGCAGAACTAGCTATTTTGAATTAACCTGACTCACTGAAATTTGGCGAGTATTTGGCGAGTATTTGGCGAGTATTTGGCAGAATCGGTAGATTCAATACAACCGAAGAATAGAGCAGATTGTGTTTTCTTTCATGGGATTTTCTTCTCCTGCCATTTTTTGCTCCCGAGCAAAATACCGAAGTCCTTTGACGCGAGCACATGCGCCTCATGGAAGGGATTTTCTATTTTCTTTAAACCGAGAGAACTTTCCGAACGGATAGTTCGTTCAATCGGCAATATATTTTCTGCGAAAGCGCGGTTTAGCCGCTATATCGTAAAGTGAATTTGCAAGCCAGGACAGCTCGCCTCCCTTTTCAGGAATAACGCTCTTCATCAAATAAAAACCACCAGCAGTTCGAGTCATCATTCAAACCTCAGGAGGGGTTGCTTGATCAAGACTATCGGAAAAGCGCTCGTGCTGTGCGCGGGATTGTGGGCAACACACGCCTCGGCGCAAGGGACGGAACCGTTCCCGGTGCCGGAAGCCATCCGCAATAACGTCGAGTTTTGGAAAAAAATCTACACGGTGTATCCCACCACGTCGATGGTGATTCACGACATGGAGGATATGAGTATCATTTATGAAGCTCTAGATTTTTCCAAAGGCAGCGACGCCAACCTTTCTTATCGCCAACAGGTTCAAAAAGCCAATAGCGTCAAAGATGAATATGCGACGCTGCTGCGCAGTTGGGCGCGGCAACAGCTCGACACGACTTCGACGAATCCGCGCGTCAAGCGACTGCTCGAAATTTTCGGTTCGAATCCTGACCCGGCCCGTCTCGAGCGCGCCGCCGGAGCTTTGCGGGGCCAATTGGGCATTCAAGATCGTTTTCGCCAAGGCTTGCAGCGTTCCGGGCTTTATCGCGACGCGATTACGCTGATCTTTGCGCAAGAAGGTTTGCCGCTCGAATTGCAAGTGCTGCCGCACGTGGAGTCCTCTTTCAATTACAAAGCTTATTCGAAAGTAGGCGCGGCCGGCATGTGGCAATTCATGCGTTCCACCGGACGGCTGTTTATGACGATCGGCTACGACGTCGATGAGCGCCTCGATCCGATTCGCTCCACCGAGGCCGCGGCGAAGCTGCTCAAGCTCAATTATTCGCAACTCGGTTCCTGGCCGCTGGCGGTGACCGCGTATAATCACGGCCTGAACAGTATGAAGCGCGCGAAAGAGCTTTATGGCCATGACTTCGACAAAATGTACCGCGAGTATCGCCATCGCGCTTTCGGTTTTGCTTCCAAAAATTTCTATGCGCAGTTTCTCGCCGCGCTCGAGGTCGCGAACAATCACATAAAATATTTCGGCCCGCTGGAGTTTCATAAAGCGGAGGAGTTTGTTGAAATTCCATTGGAGCATTACGTCACCGTCAATCGCGTGCTGGAAACGTTCGGCCTGGATATGGAATATTTCAGCGAGCTGAACCCCGGCCTGCGTCCGCCGGTTATGCAATCGCAGCGTCGCATTCCCAAGGGCTACACTTTGCGCTTGCCGAAAAGCTTGGGTGTGGATGAGTATACGCTCGCGGCGCGCTTGGGACAGGGCGGGCAATTTGAAAAGCAAATCGATTCGGATTGGTATCGCGTCGAGCGTGGCGATAATCTCGCAGCAATTGCGGCGCGCCACAAGACGACGGCAAAGGCGCTGGCGGAATACAACAATTTGCGGGGGACACGTATTGATGCCGGTATGGTTTTAAAACTTCCGCCTTCATCGACAAAACTGCTGGCGAGCGCAACGCCCGTGGCTCCCACGCCCAGCCCAGCTCCTGCGACTGATGTTGTCACCTCGCCCGTGCTTGCGCGGGAAACGGAGACGATCATGCCCGAACCCGAGCCGGTGCGTGAGACGCCAACCACGGAAGAAATTATCGCGACCTTAGAGCCTGAACCAGTGCCGGCGCTCGAACCCGAGCCGGTTGCAATTGCCGTCACGGAGCCGGAGATTCCTCGCGAAGAACGCGAAGCCGTGGTCACGTATGAGGTCAGCGTTGCGCCTCCGAAAGTCGCGCCGCCTGCTGCGACGAAAATTGTCGGCGCGGTCGGCGAAACTGCGCCGACCGTCGTGCGTGCGCCGCGCAAAATCGTAACAACCGAGTGGATTCTTGTGCAACCCGAAGAGACTCTCGGACACTATGCCACGTGGCTCGAAGTTTCGACGCGACGCTTGCGCGAGCTGAACGGGCTGCGCTACAATCAAGAGATTCACATCGGCCAGCGCATTCGCTTGACGTATGATCGGATCGATGCAGAAGAATTTGAGCAGCGCCGAAACGAATTTCAACGCAGCATTCAGGAAGATTTTTTTGCTGCTTATCAAGTCGACACGGTGCAAACCTACCGCATCAAACGCGGACAAAACATTTGGCAGATTTGCAACGAGGTGTTCGAATTGCCGATGTGGCTGGTCGCAAAATATAATCCCGATCGCGATCTCACCAAGCTCAATCCGGGCGATGAGCTGACCATTCCCATTGTGGTTGCAACGAACCCTGCGGCGATGCCTTCGCTGCAACAATAGATCAAAGCTGTTGCTCTTTTTTCAAGCCGGATTGTGGCGAAAGCGACACTCCGGCTTTTCTTTTTAATCACCCACCCGCGCCATCGGCGGTGAGATAGGCCTCCAACCCTTTCAACTCCCGCGCAAGATATTCGTTTTGCTGCCGCAAGAGATTGCGAATCGAGAGCATGCCCAGAATTTTGCCCTCGTGATCGGCAATGGGAAGGTGGCGGAAATGCCGGTGCAGCATGAGGCGCAACGCCTCCGCGGCCGAGGTCTCCGCCGTAACCGACTCGACTCTCTTCGTCATCACTTCCGAGACCGGAGTCGTTTCCGGATCTCGTTTTTGCGCCACAACTTTGATCATCACGTCACGCTCGGTAAAAATGCCGGCCAAGCGCTCTTTCTCCACCACCGCCACGGCGCCGACGTGCTTGCGCACCATGGTTTGAACCGCGTCAGTCACCGTGGTTTCCGGCGCAACGGTTGTGGGAGGAACATCCGCGATTTTTAAAAGCTGCATATGTGACCTCCAAAGGGTTGAGAGTAAGTCACTCGTAAAGGAATTGGACAATACGGCATTCTAACGACTTCAGATAAAATTAGCAAACAGAAAGCTGAATAACCTCCCTTGCGCACGAATTTCCGGTTTGTTATATTGCCCGCCGTTATCGACCTTCACGCAACACTCCGAAATCATCACCATCGTGCGCGTTATGCTGCTTGCCAGTATTCTTTTCCTTGCGGCTACTTGCAACGGCCAGCCCTTGGCGCAAACCGGCTTGGACGTCGTCGTGGCCGATGCTTTCAAAGATTTTCAAGGCAAGCGCATCGGCCTCGTCACGAACCACACCGCGCGCGATCGTCACGGCCGTCACATCGCCGACTTGTTTCATCAAGCGCAAGGCGTCGAGCTCAAAGCGCTCTTCGGCCCGGAGCACGGCATTCGCGGCTTGGCAGAAGGCGGCGAAAACATCGCGGCGCAAAGCGATTCCGCCACCGGGGTTCCGATTTACAGCCTCTATGGCAAAACTTACAAGCCGACCAAAGAAATGCTGGCCGGTTTGGACGCGCTGGTTTTCGATATTCAAGACGTCGGCGCGCGCTTTTATACTTATATCAGCACCATGGCTTTGGCCGTGCAAGCCGCGGCGGAAAACGATCTGGCATTCTATGTTCTGGATCGGCCGAATCCGATTGGCAACCGCGTCGAGGGCCCGGTTCTCGATGCCGCGCACCGTTCCTTCGTGGGCATTCATCCGATTGCGCTGCGTCACGGCATGACCAGCGGAGAGCTCGCGCAAATGTTTCTCGGCGAAGGTTGGCTTTGGCATTCCAGCTTGGATACGACTGTGGCGCCAGCGCCGAAAAAAGCTTGGAACAAATTAAACGTCATTACGCTAAAACACTGGCGCCGCAGCCAAATTTTTTACGAGACCCAGCTTCCTTGGATTTCCCCTTCTCCCAATATGACTAGTGTGACTACGGCCTTGCTCTATCCCGGAATGGGCTTGTTGGAAGCCACCAATTTCTCCGAAGGCCGCGGCACGATGCAGCCGTTCGAAGTGATCGGCGCGCCGTGGCTGCAAAGCGAACGGCTCGTCGCTTTGTTGCAAGGCAAGATTGACGGCCTCGCCCTCACGGCCACGACTTTCATCCCGCAAGATTTGCCCGGCAAAGCGATGAATCCCAAATTCGAAGACGAACTTTGCCGTGGTTTGAAGCTCGAGATTTTCGCGCCGCAGCATTTTGAATCCGTCAAATTCGGCGTGGCCTTGTTGTGGGCCTTGCAGCAAATTCATCCGGACCAATTCGTGATTGCAGAAGCGCGCATGGCGCGGATGTTCGGCAAGACGTGGTTGCGTGAAATGCTCCTTCTCGGCGCGGGCTTGGAGCCGCTCTGGCAGCGCTTGGAAAGCGAGGGGGAAGCGTTTCGGCAGCTTCGCAAAAAATATTTGTTGTATGAAGAATGATCTGCGGCGGTTGGTCATGCGGCACGATCGTGCTCTTGCAGTTTGAAGCTCCTCGCTTGGCTGAACTTGAGAAAGATTCATGTCCTCCACCTTAGCGCGTAACACTCCCCTTGGTCAACTGTGGCAATTGCTTTCGCCCAACCCGAGTGACTACGGCAAAGATTTCGAGACGGAAATTCGCCGCTTGGGCGTGCTCGGCTTGCAATTCGCCGCCATCGTCGCGATCGTTATTCCCAGCGCGAATTTTTTCTTTTCGCTCTCCCTCTGGTACTTCAAAGGCGAGGTTCCGTTTTCACGGCTGCTCTTCAACAATATCGAAAACTTCGCCGTGTTGTTGATCGGCATCTGCGCGCTTTCGCTTTCGCGCACCTCGTTGGGGCAGAACCAGCCCAACGCCGTGGTGATCGGCTGCACGATCATCGCCGAAACTCTCGCCACGGTTTTCACCCTGCTCAACGCCAATCCCGCCACCTATCCGCCTTTCGTCGTCTCTTTGTTGATTCTCTCCGCGGTGGTTCCGGTGCGGCCCATCATCGTGGCTTTGGTCGGCCTGGTGATGATGGGCGTCAATTATTTTCTGCACGGCCTGCTGCTGGAATCGACGCGCGCGCTCACGCTGTTTCCCTCCTCGTTCCCGCGCGCGTTTTTCTTCACGATCATTCTCGTATGCACGGGTTTGACCACCATCATTTATCATCTGCGCGTCAAGAGCTATCACAACTTCGAAGCGCTGCAGAAGTCGCAAGAGCGGTTGCAAAAGGAACTCGCGGTTGCCGGCGTGATTCAAATGCACTCGCTGCCGCGCGCGAACCCGGTGGTCCCGGGATTGTCCATCGCGGGAACCTGCATCAGCGCATTGGAGGTCGGCGGCGACTATTATGATTATCTGAGTTTTCCCAACGGCAAATTCGGCGTGATGGTGGGAGACGTTTCCGGCAAAGGCACTTCCGCGGCGTTATACATGAGCAAGCTGCAAGGCATCGTGCGCGCGTTGCAGCATCTGCACCATGCGCCGGCGCGTTTGCTCACCACGGTCAATGATCTGATTCACGGCTCCATCGAAAAGACTTCGTTCATCACGCTCACGTATGCCGTTTTCGATCTCGACCAAAAGCGCGTCACGTTGAGCCGCGCCGGCCATAATGCCACGCTCTATTTCCAAAACGACGATCATCATTTTTTGATCCCGCAAGGTCTCGGCCTCGGTTTGACTTCCCGGGAGTTGTTTGAAAGCGGGCTGGAAGAGGTGAATTTGAAACTGAATGCGGGCGAGATTTTGGTGTTCTACACGGACGGCTTGATTGAAGCGCGCAACGTCAGCGAGGAAGAATTTGGCGAAGATCGTTTGGTGGAATTGATCGCCGCGCACCGCCGTCTCGACGCCAAGGCGCTCAATCAAAAAATCATCGAGGAAGTGAAGAAGTTCGTGGGCTATGCGCGGCAGTACGACGACATGACCGTGCTCGTCGCGAAGGTGGAGTGAAAACTGGTTGCTGGTTGCTTGATGCTCGATCCTGGATGCTTGATAAAATCTTTCCAGCAACGAGCGCCCTGCATCAAGCCTCCAGAATTTTATACCTCTCCAACTTATTCAACAATCCCCTCCGGCTCAATCCCAACTTTTCTGCGGCTTGCGATTTATTGCCCGCCGTCTCGCGCAACGCTTTTTTGATCATGCGAATCTCCAGCGCTTCTACGGCTTCGGGAAGATTGGTCATCCCCTCCAAATCTTTTTGAGCGCCGGCCTCGCCCGTTCGAATTTCTGCGGGCAAATCAGCGGCGGTGATCATCGTCGCATGCGGAGAGGCTAGCACTACGGCTTGTTCGACGACGTGCTCAAGCTCGCGAATATTGCCGGGCCAGGAATAACGCTGCAGCATTTGCAGCGCGGCAGCCTCGAACCCACGCAAGCTACGTTGATAATGCGCGGAAAATTTTTCAAGAAAATGCTGCGCGAGCAAAGGCACGTCGCCCGCGCGCTCGCGCAACGAAGGCAAACGCAGCGTGATCACTTTCAAACGGAAATATAAATCCTCGCGAAACGCTTTTGTCTTCGTCAACTCTGCCAACGAGCGGCTGCTCGCGGCGAGAATGCGCGCGTCCACCTTCTCCGTAACGTTGCCGCCCAAAGGTCGAACTTCGCCTTCCTGCAAAACGCGCAACAGCTTGGCCTGCAAGTGCAGCGGCAAATTATTGATCTCATCGAGAAAAAGCGTTCCGCCATTCGCCTCTTGAAACAGGCCTTTGCGGTTTTGCGTCGCGCCGGTGAATGCGCCTTTCACATAACCGAACAGCTCGCTCTCCAACAAATTTTCCGGAATCGCGCCGCAATCAACCGCCAAAAATTTTTTCTCCTTGCGCGGGCCGTTGAAATGAATCGCGCGCGCGATCAGCTCCTTGCCCGTGCCGCTTTCGCCTTCGAGCAGAACGCGCACGTCATTGGGCAGCACGCGCTGGAGCAGATTGAAAACGCTTTGCATGGCCGCGCTTTTGGCGATGATGCCGGTGAAGCCGTGCTGCGCGATGAGCGATTGCTTATAGTAGCTGTTCTCTTCCGACAACTCTTGCACGCGCCGCAGCTTTTCAAGCGCCGGGGCAAGGTGCGCCGCGACTAGTTCCAAAAAATCCAGCCGCGCTTCGGTTTGATCAAGCCCTGGCGCTTTAAAAACGAGAAGCGCTCCCACCATTTGCTCCGCCGCGATAATCGGCACGCCCGTGACGCTATATTGCACTTCACCCAACAAGGCCAACCCTGGAAAGCGCGCGTCTTGCGAAAGGCTTTCCGAAAAGAGCGGCGTTTTATTTTTGCTCAACCATCCCGAAACATTGCGGCTCACTTGCTGCAAGCGCGGATCGGCCTCGCTTTTGATCTCGTGCGCCAAAGTGAAGAGCAGCTTGGAATGCGTGATCTCGGTCTCTGCGCGCTTGGGATTCACCAGCATCAGAGAAACACCTTCAGCGCGAAGATGCTGCGAGAGTTCCGCAACGGTTTCTTCCAAAGCCGCGTCCACGCTTGGCGCTGCGATAATCTTGCGCGCCAAACGATTGAGCCATTGCAGGTCCGCGATCGTTTTTTGAAGACGCTCGGAGTCCGAGGCCGGAATATTTTGGGAGGTCAGCGCCATGGCAAAAAGATACCGATTTCATGGAGGAATGGCAATCACTCTTCTTTCAGGGCAGGCAAAAGCGGCGAGCGCAAAGCCGCTTTAACTGCGAGGGCGCTGGCTGATAATCCGGTGAGAAACACGAGGAGTAAAGTCGAGAGAAGCGTCAGCCAAGGCAGAGACGAGCCGGCGCGCAGAAGATGCGGAGCCACGGCGAACAAAGCCGCGCCGCTGCCGATCAAAATCCCCCACAGCAACAAAAAGCCGTTTTCAGCCAAGAGCATCTTCGTCAAAACCGTTTGCAAGAATCCGAACGCGCGCAGCGTGGCCAATTCGCCGCGACGTTCGATAACGTTGCGCACGAGAATCAGGCCCAGCCCCAATGTTCCAAGCAACAAGCCCAAGCCGCCGATGGTTTGGAACACGGAGAGATAAGTATTCTCGATGGCTTGAAAACTCGCCAGCTTTTCCAGCGTGGACGTGGCGTCGAAGCCATAACGGCTCAATGCGCTCTCCAAAACTTGCGACATGCGCGCGGCGCTATCGGGAGGCGCTTCGATCAAAAAATACGAAAACCCGCTTTGACTTGGAAAGCGCTTTAAAAAATTCTCTTCGGAGATGAGCAACTCGCTTTGAAAGATGCTGCTTTGCAATAAGCCCACAAAACGCAGCTTGATTTCCTCGCCGCGCTCGTTCTGCATGACGACGTCTTTGCCCAAGCCGAGATGTAAAATCCATTGCACGGAATTGAAATCACCGAATGCCGGAATCACGTTCGGCTCCAGCTCGGTTTCGAGCAATTGCCATGGATTTTTCAACGTGTCGTTCGCCGTTGCCTGAAATTGAAAACCGCCGCGCGCGATCTGTTCGGCGGTGATACCGAGCACACTCGGCTTTTCGGGCTTATAAAGATTCAAACAACTCGCGTCTTCGCCGGGCAATAAGCGCATCGGAAAAATTTTGGTGTGCTGAAACAGCGCCGAGTCTTCTTCGGAAAATCCGAGCGCGGCTCGCCCCGAAGCAGAGCTTATGTTTTGATAAAGCGGCGCATCGGCTTTCGCCATCAACGCGAATCCGCCCGCGCCGGAATTTTTTTGCAAAGCTTCGCGCCCAAGCTCGCGCTGATTCGCGCCCACCGCAACGATGATAAAGCATGCGCAACACACGAGCGCCGCGCTCAACATGCTGCGTCCGGGATTACGCGCGTTGTTGCGCGCCGACATCGCAAACAGATTCGCAACGACTGCATGCACGCGACGTCGGCGCAGCCACATCGACAAAAATGCCAGACCGGCAATCAACAACAACGCGCCGCTGCCGAAGAATAAACCCGCCGAGGAAGCCGTGCTCGTCACGAGCGCGAGTATGAATAAAAGCAACGCGCAAGCGCTCGCGCTTATTGCAACGACGCGCGCATAACGGATGGGGGCCGCTTCTTCGCGTTGCGTAACGCCATGCAATAATGCCGTCGCAGGAATTTTCCCAAGTTGCCGCACAGTCCACCAAATTGCCGCAGAAATGATGAGAAGAGAACACAGCGCGCCGATCATCAAACTCGGCCATTCAACATGCAAAAATAAAAACGACGTGCCGACCGCTTCCACCCACCACGTGCGCAGGCCGATCATCAGAAGCCACGCATACGCGAGCGCGCCGAAAATGCCGAGCATTGTTCCGAACGAAGCGACGATCATTCCTTCTTTGAATAAACGGCCGCGCACGGCGCGCAATGAATATCCGATTGCGAGCAATGTGCCGACTTCACGCGCGCGTTGCTCGACGCCGAGACGAAAGAGCATCGCGAGCAGCAGCGTCGCAGAAGCGATCAAAAAAATGCTGAAGCCGATAAAGAGCATCCCGAAATCCGTTGCGCCCGCCGCGGCTTGCAAGCCTTGCGTTTTGACGGGGCGCAGATTGAAGCCGGCTTCTTCCGGTTTGATTGAAGCCAAAAGCTTTTTTGCAAAGTCTGCTTGCGTTGTCATTGGGTCATTGTGGTCATTTGCGGCAAAGCGGATTGCGCTTACTTCACCGAAGCGGTTGCGCCACAAACGGCGGCCGGTGTTTTCATTCACAAATGCTTTCGGCGTTGCGCCGAGTTCATCCCAATAAACTTCGTCTTGCGGACGAATCAGTTTGAGATCAACCGGGAACGGCGGGTCCCAAGCTTGCATGTCTTCCGCGTTTTCGACGCCGGGGATCGGCGGCGTGAGCGTGCGATCAACGGCCAATCCATTTTGCAGCACGATACCTCTCACGCGCAGCGCATGCGTTTGCGTGGTGAGTTCTTCGCGCGGGCCAACGGCATAATAACTCGCCTGAATCGTATCGCCAACATTCGCAGCCAAATCGTGCGCGAGCCATTCATTCAATAAAACTTCGTCTTCCTCGAGTCGCGGCGCAGGCGAGCCGTCGCGCAATTGTAAATTGCCGAACGGTTCCTGCACGGGCGTAGGCAAAGCCGTGATCGTGGAATACGGCGCCATGCGCTCGCGTAGCCGCATCGTGTTGGCGAGATAAGTCAAAAGCGGTTGCGTGGAAAGTTGCGATTCAGCAGCGAGGTTTTGCGTGAGTTGAGCAATGCTCGGCTTTAATATGAGCGCGCGGCTCGTCAAGCTGAAAAACCTCTCGTGCGTTTGCAACTGCAATCCTAAATCTTCAAGCTGCCAACTTGCTTGCAAGCTTTGCGAGAGAATCGCAGCGCTGTTTGGAACTCCCCCCTTGAGGGGGGCCGGGGAGGTGTTCTTCTGCGTCAATAATGACTCGGCCAACACCCCCCTCAAGGGGGGAATAGCTTTGGAAACGACCAACAATGCATTAATCTTCCCCTCTTGCCCGATTGCGCGTTGCAGCGCTGGCAAGAACACAAAAGCATTGAGCGGCAGATGCTGCTGCGGGCGCAAGCCGAATCTTCCGAGGCCGCGATTCGGCAGAATGTATGTGATCGTGAGCCGCAGCGTTTCGAGCGCTTCGTCCGCTTCTTTATTCCCCAACAAAGACGCACGCGGAATTTCACTATAACTTTTGAATGAGAGCAGAATTTGATCGCCGACCTTCGCGTTCAATTCTTGTTGCAACGCGGCATTGATGATGGTTGGTTGAAACGGGTGTCCGCTTTTTCTAAGGAGATGGTGAGCTAGGGAGTCTTGTTGCAGCGTGGGAAAGAGCGCAAGAAAGCTTTCGTCGATGCCGCTAATGTTGACGCCGGTTGCGCGCGTTTGAGAGGAAGCATGAATCGAGGTTCCGGCGAGCAACAACGCGGGCACGGGCGTTTCGAATTGGGTTTGATATTCGGATTGCGCGCCTAAACCCTCGCGCAACTCGGCGCGAAACAAATTTTCGGAGAGCAGGGCATAATCGATTTTGCCGAGGCGATCAAGCGTCAAGTCGCGCAGGCTGCCGCGCACGGAATCGCCCACGAGCAGCGCGCCGGTGAGCACGGCCGTCGCAGTCGCAGCGCCGAGCAGCACGGCAATGTGAATGCGCCAGTAATGCTTCAAACTTCGACGCAAGCGCCCTCCCGCAATTCGAAGCGGCGATCACAACGCGCCGCCAGTTCCGCGCTGTGCGTGACGATGATGAGAATATTGTTTTGTTCTTTGTGCAACTCGAAGAGCAGCGCGGCAACGGCTAGCGCGGTGTTGCGATCCAAATTGCCGGTGGGTTCATCGCACAAGAGCAAGCGCGGCTGATTGATGAGCGCGCGCGCAACGGCTACACGCTGCCGTTCGCCGCCGGAAAGTTCCGCAGGAAAATGTTCGAGGCGATGCGCAAGCCCCACGCGTTGTAACAACTCGCGCGCACGTGTCTGCGCATTGCCGGCGCTCTTGCCAAAGGCCAACGTTGGAATCAACACGTTTTCAACCACGGAGTATTGCGGCAGCAGATGATGCTCTTGAAAAATGAAGCCGATGGTTTGATTGCGAAACTTGGCTAACTCTGGTTCGGGCAATGTGAGTGGATTCGTCTCGCCGAGGGCAATGGCGCCGGAGGAAGGTTTATCCAATGTGCCGAGCAAGTGCAGGAGCGTGCTCTTGCCGGAACCGGAAGGGCCGATAATGGCGAGGGATTGGCCGGAAGAAATCTCAAAAGAGAGCTCGCGCAAAACCTCGACGCGGCGCGCGCCGCTCTCGAAGTTTTTGGCGACCTGGGATACTTTTAAATGAGTGGAATTTGTTTTTTGCGTCATAACAATTTTGCCAACGGATTGATTGTGTGTCATTCTGGAAGAATCTTTTTACGCGCTGGAGATACTGCCGAGTGCTTAAAAAGATTCCTCCTGAATGACAGCTTGAGGGGGATTGCAAACCAACCCGCAATAAGTATGAGCTTAGTTCGACGGCGGCGCTTCCTCAATCTGCTCCATTATAAAATTCGGAATCGGAATCGCCTGGAACCCTTTTTCAGGGTCGCAAATGCAGCATGCTGCGCTGACTTGCCCGCGCGCGACGAGCTTGTTGCCTTTGCTGATTTCAAATTTATACGTGAGCGACTTCGTGCCTTTGCGCGCGACGAGCAGGCGAATGTCGAGCACGTCTTCAAACTTGGCCGGACTCAAATACTCACACGAAGCGGCAAGGCGCGGCCAGCCGAGTTGCATGCCGTCGAGCTTCGCGGCGACGCTCGTTCCCAATGAGCGCAAAAACTCATGCTCCGCAGTTTCCATAAAGATGAAGAAACGAGAGAAGTGTACGACACCGGCTTGGTCGGTATCGCAAAATTCGATGCGACGTTGCGTGCGGAATTCGTAGGGCATAGCAAGACGGAAAGGTGAATGGCAGAAAAATTTTGCCCACGAAACACGCGAAATACGCCAAAAGAGCCTTTCGTGTTTTTCGCGTATTTCGTGGGCAGCGTTAAAGTAGAATCAGTTGCCGGGCCGGTACATCGTCACCAAATATCCGCCCACCGCCGCGAGCGCAATGCCCGCGAGAAATTGCCAGCGCATGGCGCCGAAGCCGCCAATGGGTGGATGCATGGCGAATGCGACGATCGCGTTTACGACCGGCGCGCCTGCAAAGACGATCGACATGACGACGCTCGGCGTGCCTTTCGCGCCGAACGCGAGCAGCACGCAAAACGCGCCGAGCGCACCGGCGATTCCCGCGATGAGCGACCAGGTCATGCCCTTCGCGGGAAAGCTCCAACTCGCGCCGTTGACGAGCAGCACGATGACCGGGCCCAACACGGCCGTGACTAAATACGCAATGCCGACGAACAAGAACGCTTTATATCGCCCGTTGACCGGATCGGCCATGCCCATTTGACCGGAGTGCAGAAACACGCCGTACAAGCCCCAACATACAACCGTCATCAACGCGAAAATTAACCAGGTCATGCTTTGATCTGAAGGGTTCGATGTCATCGTTGAATTGCTCTCCGTTTCATTAGGCACGGCTAGTTGCCAGCAATGACCGTCACGATTTTCACGGTCTGCTCGCATGATTATTTGCTCTTTAATTCCTGCTGAAGCTTTTCTTTCAAATCATTCAAGCTCAATCTACCGGACTTTAGCGCAAACAATAGAAGATCTCGAACCTGGCTTTTGGTAAAACGGTAAAAAGTCGAATTGCTTCGAACATTGCGCGCCATCTCCGTTGCAAGCTTAACAATTTTTGTCATGGTAAGATTTATAACATCGACGTGTCTAGCGCGCAAGTCTTCAACGAGAGTTTTGGCATTTTGTGGGGTGGCTTCGAATTGGAGATGGTTTGCCGGCAAAAAGCCTTCATAAATGAGGACGATATCGATGGAATCGAGTTTTTCCATGTCCGGTGCCGATGCCAGTGCAAGCACCACTTCGGCGACGTCCATTTTATCGTGATGACACCGCCACAAAGAAAGAGCATCACCATACGTGCGAAGACATGGACCGGTGATTGCATCAGCCCGAATGTCATCCATTTCAGTATAAAGTGTGGGGTCCCATTTCGCTCTACTAATTTTGCGCGCCAAATAATCCAAGATTTTCCCCTATCTTCATCAATCTGACAAGTCTCTGATGACCTGCTCGATATACTCTTTGAGCCAGGAAACGGTTTCTATTTCTGCATAAACCTTGAGAACTCCCAAAGATTCATGCCCGCCCCACGTCTCCAACGCACGAATTGCCGCATCTCTGACTTCAACCTCAGAATGCGAAAGGCTGCTAATCACCATCACCAACCCCCAAGGAACCACCTTGTCGCTTTTCAGTCGCCCAATACAACGTAGAAGACAAGTTATGAAAGCAGGCCGCTCAATGTTTTTGAGGTAAATACCCAGAAGCAGCGTGCCCGCAACTGTTTTGTATTTCTTGCAAACGTCTTCAATAAGTTTTTCCGCAGGATGCGAATATCCATCTTCGATTGGCTCGTTTTCAAACAAGGGAAATAGCTTCTTTTCTAATTCCTTCTGCGCGAACGACAGCTTGAATCTTTCCAGATCGGTTTTCATGACCTCCGAGGCATTCCATGTCTGCGGCGAGACGGATGAAAAGTCCGAAAAAGACAATGAACCGAATGCAGAATTGGTGTTGTCTTCGTCGGAAAGTATAAATTGGGCAAAAACATTTCCCGGAAAAAAATCCCTTCTCTGCGTTCCACCTTGCCCTTCCCAATGCCTCTCTTTTGATATGGGATGAATAAACCACGGAGTTTGGATGTTGTTGGTGGCAGCAGTGGAAATAAATACTCTTTCACTCATTCGTGTCTCTTCCGTTTATGAATGCAAAAAACTCTGAACTCAACTGGTCATGCCAAGAAGCCACTTCTTTGAAAAATTCGCGAATATGGCTTTCTTCGAACCGCGCCTTGACATTATCGGCCACTGTATTAATATCGAAATCAACTCGGATACGATCAAGATGCGATTGAATAATCTCGCCGTCATCCTTCTTGATTATTTTTCCAGCCCATCTTTTTACCGTTGCAATCGTGTTTGTAGGCTCTGTGACATTGCTGAATGTTCGGGAAATGACGGCAGCAGACCGCCAATCCCATTCGAAAGGAGCGTTTTGAGCAAAAATCGGAGGAAATTTGAAGAGCCGTTGAGCGATGTGCTCCATTTCCTTTGGAGGAAAATCCGCGAGTAACCCTTCCTGCACGGCAGCGAGGCGATGTGCTTTGCGTTGGAAAAAGTTTAGAGCAGTGATTAGCTTCTCCCCTGCTTCTCGGCAAAACACGGAAAAATCGCCCCAGTTCTCTCCTTCCTCCGCACCTAGCAAGCGTGTATAGTCAAATCGTTTCCCCAACAAAAGCAGTTGCCGCTCACCACTAGGAGTGGCAAATGCTATTCGTGGAATTCCTCCGGTTATTGACGGTTCTTGTAAACTGACGGGAAGAAGCTTTTCATCGTTGAGAATCTTCAGTAACAGTGTGATATTTTCGGCGTTCGCCGTAATGCTGTCAGCATCGACAAAGACGCTGGCAAGATATTTTAGCTTGATGTCATACATCGCAAATTTTCCCAAAGCCTTCGGTCATATTCTCAACAACTGTGATCACGAATTGCCATGCCTTCCGTTATTTGCCGGAGTGAAATTTGAGGCGGCAAAGTGAAAAGATCAAGGCGCCAATATAGCAGAAGCAGTAGACTCTTGCAAGTGGCGCCGATAAACTTCCAGCGTTGCTTCCGCCATCTTCACGTCGCTGAACTCGCGGCGAATTGCGGCTTGGCCTTGCTGTCCTAGTTTCGCGCGAAGCGAAGGGTCATGATATAATTCTAAAATTCCATTCGCAAGAGCCTGCGCAGATTCCGGCTCGAACAAGAGCCCGCCTTGCGTGGCAGCGAGCACTTCCGGAAATAGGCCGTGTCGAGGTTGCACGACCGGGACGCCGTTGGCCTGCGCTTCCAAAATAGAAAGGCCTTTGGATTCTTTGTAGAGCGTGGGAACGGAGAACACCTGCAGGCTACTTAGGAAATTTATTTTCTGTTGCCGATCCACTTCGCCGTGATACTCGAAAGCCTCTTGCAGGCCCCAAGCTTCGATGCGCTTCACCTGCGCCTCAAAATATTTTTGATCGCGCTTGCCGAGATAGCCCGCAACTTTAAGCCGAATGACATTGCGTCCAAGCTTTTGCGTGAGCAGATGAAACGCTTCGACGAGCAGGTGGAAACCTTTCTCCGGGCAGATGCGCGCGAGATAGCCGATGACGAACGGCGTCGCGCCGTTGCGGCTCGCGCTCTGTCCATGCCCGTTGAGGTTGATGCCCAATTTCACGACGTGAATTTTTTCAGCAGGCACGGCGAGATATTCGGTCATGAAAGCCGCGTAGTAATGGCTCGTGGCAATGAAGCCATCGACATCCTGTGCGCGTTCACGCAGTAGTTGCAATGCTTGCGATTTATACGGCTCGGGCAGGTCTTCTAAAAAAATATCTTCGCCTTGCATCGCGCACAATACGGGCACGTGTAGCTCGCGTTTCAACTCGCGCACGAAGCCGACAAACATGGAATTGGTGAGTTGCACAAGATCGGGCTGATAAGAATCTCGCAGCCATGCCACCAAATGCGCCAGCTCTTTTTGCTGACGGCCTTCTTCGCCTTGCAGAACGGAAACGGTGAGCGCGCCCAAATCTCTGGCATCGGTCGAGGCGCTAAAACTTGCGGCCCAATTCAGCAACGCGCGGCTGTTCAGCATTCTCTCTAACAACGGGTGGCTACGGCGGAACCAGGAAAATTTCTGTTCGAGATAAACGTTGATGCCGCCGTAAAAAATTTCCGCGCGCGTGACGTTCTCTTCGTCCGTGCGCAACGGCGTGTAGGTCGGAATGAGGGCGACTTCATGCCCGAGCTTTTGCAGCGCGGCGGCGAGGGCGTTGTCATGAATGCAACTGCCGCAATACATTCCGCCCGCGCCGGCGGCGATATAGGCGATTTTCATAGGCAAAGAATCATGAGCAAAACGATTATTGACAAAACTATTTTAAAGCGATGGCAGAAAAAATTCTAAACTTGTCATCTCCATTGTGTCATCCTGGAAGGAACTTCCCTAGCGCTTGCGACGACTCTCAAAAATACGCCGCATCTCGAGCACTAGGAAAGGTTCTTACAGAATGACAGGTAATCCCTCAGTTATTGGTGGAGAATGTAGCGCAGACCCCTTGTCTGCAGGCAGGATGCCTGCGCTACTCCACACGTAATTGAGGGATTACAATGACAGTGAGAGCGTGATTAGGACGAAATCAATGAACTCCTTTGCAGAATGGTCGCTTGAAAAAATCATTTAGGCAGCGGGATGCCGTCGCTTTGAAGTCAGTTAGCCCGAAGAGAAAAAGGTCAGATAAACAAGCAAAGATGACACTTCGGTGGAGCAGCGATCCAACATAAAAAACTTATTGCTAGATTTCGATGCCAGCGCTCAAAAAGATTCCTCCTGAATGACAGATGCGAGGAGGCGATTATCGAGTTTGAAAATCAGAAACACCTCATTTCCAAATGTTCAAACACGCGGTGATGATCAACGCGTTGGTGAAGTCGATGAAGAACGCGCCGACCATGGGCACGACTAAAAACGCGCGCGGTGCCGGGCCGTAACGTTCGACCAGCGCTTTCATGTTCGCCATGGCGTTCGCAGTGGTGCCGAGCATGAAGCCGCAAAAGCCGCCGCTGATGACCGCAGCTTCATAATCGCGGCCGACCAAACGAAAGATCGGCCAGAAGCACGCAACGCTGATGAGCGCCACTTGCGCGGCAAGAATGAGCAACAGCGGCAAGGCCAATCCGGCAAGCTCCCACAGCTTCAAAGTCATCAACGCCATGACGATGAACAGCGAGAGCGCGGCATTGCCAATGTCATCGATGATGCGTTGCGAGAGACCGAAGATGCGGGTGACGTCATCGAGATTGCGCAAGCCCGCAGCGACGAGCATCGCGCCGATGTAAGCGGGGAGCGTAAAGCCGAAACTCGCGAACCATTTGCTGACCCATGAGCCGAGCCACATGGCCACGAGAATCAGGACCACACATTTGAGCAGCACGTAGGATTCAACGTCCTCGCCTTGGGGCGCGGCGCTCGGCGGTTCGAGCAAACGATCTTCAACAATGTTCGCGGCCACAGGCGCGTCCAACTCCATCGGATTCGTGCGCGCTTTTTTCAAATGAAAGCACTCGATGAGATGCGTGGCGATTGGGCTGCCGATCAAGCCGCCGGATATGATGCCGACCATTGCTGCGGCAATCGCAACGGAGGCGGCGCCGGTCACGCCCGCTTGCTCGAACAGCGGCGCGAATGCCAAGCCTGTTGCGGGTCCGCCGGTGAGCGTTACCGAACCGGCGAGCACACCGAAGAGCGGATGCAACCCCAAAGGTATGGCGACCAAAATTCCGATGACGTTTTGCAAGACCGCAAATATCGTGGCGACGATGAAGAAGATGACAACCTGCGCGCCGCCGACGCGCAGCAACGAAAAGCTCGCGCCGAAGCCTATGGTCGTGAAGAAGGCGATCATGAACGGGCTTTGCAACGTGGTGTCGAATTCAAAAAGTGTGAAGCCGTTGCGACGTGCCAGTAGAATGAGGCAAGCGATGAGCAGCCCGCCAATGACCGGCGCGGGAATGTTGTAACGCGCGAGCGGTTTGATCGCGCGGCGAATGCCGTAACCGAGAAACAGCACGACTCCGGCAAAGGCTACGGTTTGAACGAGATCGAGTTTGAGCATGTGGAGTTTTCTAAATGGAGAAACGGTTTGAGTGCAGATGATTCTGTTTGGAAAAGCTTTTGCGAAACCGTGGCAACGAACACTATGGCTTTAAATCGGCGCCCCCTCAGAATGAGCGGGTAAGAGGGAGGACTTCCGCCTCTCCCTTCTCCGTTGTCGCGATGGGGTCGATTCCCCATATTTACCGGGGTGCGTCTTTCTCGCTCCGGGCGACGCCTAGGGCTGCTTGTCACGCCGC